>Ga0209253_10005546_pt1 | contig 10948 bp, 8 predicted proteins | sample FrelakmetBRP12BR_FD_187145 | JGI IMG/M metagenome (GOLD analysis project Ga0209253, IMG submission 187145) | Freshwater lake sediment microbial communities from the University of Notre Dame, USA, for methane emissions studies - BRP12 BR (SPAdes)... | ecosystem: Environmental > Aquatic >... | reverse complement strand
TGGGCCTGACCCGCTTCATCAACAAGGGCCACATCGCGCGCGCGGCGCTGGAAGCCACCGCGTATCAGACCCGCGAAGTGCTGGATGCGATGAACGCCGACTCCGGCGTGGCGCTGACGGCGTTGAAGGTTGACGGCGGCATGGTCTACAACAACACCCTGATGCAGTTCCAGGCCGACATCCTGGGCGTGCCGGTGATTCGCCCGGTGGTGGCCGAGACCACGGCGTTGGGCGCGGCCTATGCGGCCGGTCTGGCGGTCGGATACTGGAAGGCCGTGGAAGACCTGCGCGTCAACTGGGGCAAGGACAAGGAGTGGGATCCCAAGATGGATGCGGACACGCGTGCCACCCTGTATAAGGGCTGGAAGAAGGCCGTGACTCGCACCTTCGATTGGGTCGAATAAATCCTCGCTGGCGGGTGGAACACCGATCGACCTCGGACAACTGATCGGTGTTCCATCTTTTGTAGCTTCTGGATCGGCAGCCCTGCTGAAAAATGAGACGCCTTTAATGTTGATCGGGTAAAGTCTGATTGGGTCGTGAAGATCAGTAAAACTTGTTAGCGAGGAGCAGGCGGTATGCAAAAAAATATCACGTCATTGTCATCGGCGCCGGATCGACCGGCACCGCTACCGCGCACGATCTGGCGCTGCGCGGCCTGCAAGTCACGGTGATCGAACGCGGTGAGATTGCGTCGGGCACCACGGGGCGCAATCACTGTCTGCTGCACAGCGGCGGACGCTACGCCGTGACCGATCACGAGGGCGCGGTGGAATGCATCGATGAGAACATGACACTGCGCAAGATCATGTTGGATGGACTGGAATTGAACGATGGCTTGTTCGTGGCTGTCGATGAATCGGACCTGGCTTTCAAGGATACCTTTCTGGCCAACTGCGAAGAGTGCCACATCCCGGCGCGCGAAATTCCTGTGGAGCGCGCGCTGGAAATCGAGCCTTATCTCAATCCGAAGCTTCTCGGGGCGGTACAAGTCCCCGATGGTGTATTCGATCCTTATCGATTCTGTCTCTCATTCCTGGCCACAGCCAAGAAGAATGGCGCGACCGTTTTGCCTTATCATGAAGTGACCGGCCTGCTGATGTCGGGCCAGGCCGTCAGCGGCGTCAAGGTGCGCGATCATCGCACCGGCTAAGAATACGAAATCGGCGCGGACCTGGTGGTGAATGCCACCGGCCCGTGGGCAGGTCACATCGCGGCGCTGGCTAACATCGATGTGCCCGTGCTGCCGACGGCGGGCGTCATGGTGTCCGTCTCGAAGCGCTTGAATCAAATGGTGGTCAATCGCCTGAACAAGCCGCACGACGGCGACATCGTGGTGCCGCAGCGCATGACGTCCATCATCGGCACGTCGTCGTGGAAGGTCGACGATGCGAAGGCGATCAAGATTCCGCAAGAGCACGTCGACAAGATGATCGAGTACGGTGAGAAGATGATTCCGGCGCTGCGCCAGAATCGCGTCCAAAAATCCAACCCGCAGGTGAACAATAACCCAGACCACAGAATCCGTTAGAGTCAGACAATTCTTTTGAGAAGCGAGAATCGCCCAAAGGCGAACTCAAGCCATCGTTAGTTGATACAAGGAGTTAGTTGCATGAATAAGTCAACCGAAGTTCTGGTTATTGGTGGCGGGGTTACCGGCTGTGGGGTTTTGTTTGATCTGGCCCAACGCGGTTTCAAAGCCATACTGGTAGAACGCGGGGCGCTTTCAAACGCCACCTCCGGTCGATTTCACGGCCTGCTGCACAGCGGTGGTCGATACGCGGTAAAAGACGCCGAAGCCGCCGAAGAGTGTATTATTGAAAACCGGATTTTACGTAAAATTATGCCCCACTGTGTTGAAGATACAGGCGGCATGTTTGTCAGCACTCCCTGGGATCCCCCCGAACATGCCGATGTATTTATGAAATCCTGTCATGCCGTGGGCATTGAGGCTGAAGAAATTTCAGTGGCAGAGGCCTTGCGCCGCGAACCGATGCTCAATCCCCGCATCCGGCGCGTTTTTCTGGTACCGGACGGCAGCGTGGAAACCTGGGAAGCGTGTAAATCGCTGACCGAATCGGCGGCGGAGTATGGCGCTGAGACCCTGACCTACCACCAGGTCATCGACCTGCTCACCCGCAACGGCAAAGTGACCGGCGCAAAAGTAAAAAATATCATCACCGGAGAAGAGTTGACCCTGGAGGCGGACCTGGTAGTCAACGCCGCCGGAGCGTGGGGCGGCAAACTGGGCCACATAGCCGGCTGCGATGTCACCGTTCACGCCGGCAAAGGCACTATGGTGGCCATGAACTTCCGCATGGTCAACACCGTTATCAACCGCTGCGGCCCCGCCGCTGACGGCGATATTATTGTTCCCATTGGCTCAGTGGCGGTCATCGGCACCACCTCGGTCAAAGTGCCGGACCCGGACAGCTACCCCATTGAGGATTGGGAAGTTAAGAAAATGATGGATCAGGGCGAAATGATGATCCCTGATTTTAAGAAGTTCCGTCCGTTGCGAGCCTGGGCCGGAGTTCGGCCGCTGTATCAGGAGGCCGCCGCCGGAGCAGACCTGCGCAATGTTACCCGCAAATACGCCCTGCTGGATCATGCCACCCGCGATGGCGTAGAAGGGTTTGTAACCATCACCGGCGGTAAGTGGACCACCTATCGCCAAATGGCGGAACACACCGTTGATTTGGTTTGCCAAAAACTAAACACTCAACGCGAATGCAAAACCGCTACCACCCTACTCAAGCATGGCGAAACCGGAAAACTGTTCAAATTGGGACAACGCCTGGAAAATCTGGAAACAAAGCAATGGCGAGGCCAGCTTGTTTGTGAATGTGAAATTGTTACCCGCCCGCAAATTGAAGGGCATCTCAAGGAAAACCATACCAACATTATTAATGATCTGCGTCGTGATCTGCGGGTAGGCATGGGGCCTTGCCAGGGGGGGTTCTGCACCTACCGCGTTGCCGGGATTATGCATGAAAACAAAAAACTGTCTGCCGGACAAGCCAACAAAGCGCTGGGAGATTTTCTACAGGAACGATGGAAAGGGGCGCAGCCCATCCTGTGGGGCCAGCACCTTCGCCAATTCCAGCTTGATGAAGGCATCTACATGGGGTTGCTGGGGCTGGATAAACTTCCCACCGCTCTCAGCGGTCAGGACACCGGCCGGATTGCCGAAGTAGAAACTGAAGGGTACTTTGAAGTAGAAGAGGCAGCATCATGACCAGATACGACACAGTAGTCATTGGCGCAGGCACCGCCGGGTTAACCACTGCCTGCCATCTGGCCCAGAGTGGTCAAAAGGTACTGGTCGTGGCCAAAGGCATAGGAGCCTTGCTCCTGGCCTCCGGCAGCATCGACGTATTGGGCTTTCATCCGGCAGATTCACTCACGCCGGTAAAAAATCCCGCCGAAAAACTGGACGATTTTCTGGCCGACCGCCCGGATCATCCCTACAACCTGGTCGGCAAAGAGACCCTGAAAACCGGCATTGACCAATTTCTGCAGCTGGTCAATCAGGCCGGGCTTGACTATCAGGGAGACCTCAACCGAAACTGGATGTTGCCCAGTGGCATGGGCGCCGTTCACCCCACCTGCCTGGCCCCCGCCTCGATGGTCAAGGGCGATCTCAGCACCGACGAAAGCATGTTGATTGTCGGTTTCAATGAACTGCGCGACTTTTTCCCGGCCCTGATTGCCCAGAATATTAACGAACAAAAGCTGGGCGTTGAAGCCGGCTCCATCAGCCTTGAGATCAATATCCCGATTGCCGGGGCCATGAATGCCACCCCTATTGAACTGGCCCACGCCTTTGAGCAGGATGCCTTCCGTAATCAGGTCATCAAAGCCATTGCGGCTCAGGCCAAATCATATGACCGGGTCGGTTTCCCGGCGGCGCTGGGAATTAAACAGCATGCCACCGCAGTGGCTCACCTGGAAAAACAACTCAACCGGCCGGTCTTTGAAATCAGCAGCCTGCCCCCCTCGGTGCCGGGCCGACGGCTGTATGAAGCGCTCAAAGCGGCCTTGCTCAAGGCTGGGGGCCGGCTTATTATCGGCAGCCAGATTGTTGAGGGGACGATTGAAAACGGCCGGATCACCCAGATTAGAATGGAAACCGCCAGCCGGCTTAAAGCCGTCATCGCCAACCACTACGTCCTGGCTACCGGCGGTATTTTTGGCGGCGGTATTTTTGCCGATGCCGAGGGCATGGTCACCGAACCCATTTTCAACCTGCCGGTGGCCGCGGATACCAACCGTCACCACTGGTTTGAAAAGAAATTCATCTCGCCCACCGGGCAGCCGGTGTTTAACTTTGGCGTCAAAGCAAACTCGCGGCTGCAACCCCTCAATGGGGACAGCCAACCTGTGGCCGAAAATCTATATGTAGCCGGCGCCGTCATTGCCGGCTCAGAATGGACCCGTGGCCGCACCGGCGAAGGCATCGCCGTGGCTACCGCCGCCGCGATTACCGCCCAAATTACCAGTCAGGCAGCCAAATCGCTGCGTTAAAGCTAACCCGTCAGGCGGCGTTTCCTGCTCCTTCACGTTTGGCGATACACAGGAGTGACTGATGAGTACAGATACAGTTATAGACAAAGTGACCCACTCCATCTGGAATCAGGTGCAGTACTCAGCCGACCTATGCATTAAGTGTAACATTTGCACCTCGCACTGTCCGGTAACTAACGTAACTGACCTGTTTCCCGGGCCAAAATTTGTCGGCCCGCAGGCCCAACGTTTTCGCAACCCCAAAGATATTTCCGTAGATGCCAGCGTTGACTATTGCAGCGGCTGCGGTGTGTGCAGTATGGTCTGCCCGCACGGCGTAAAAGTGATGGAAATGAACGCCAAAGCCCGCTACAAGCTGTACCAGAAAAAGCCCATCCCCCTGCGCAACCGGCTGTTAGGTCGATCTGAGTTGTTGGGCATGCTGGGCAGCCCCTTTGCCCCTATTGCCAATTTTATGATGAGCGTGCGCCCCGTCCGCATTATCACCGAGAAAATGATGGGGATTCACCGCGATGCGCCCATGCCGGCCTGGTCCTTTGAGACCTTCCGGGGCTGGTTCAAATCGGTGCACAGCAAATCGCCCAACCGAAAAATCTCACCCAAACGGGTGGCTTTTTATCACGGTTGCAGCACCAATTATTACGAACCCCGCGTGGGCAAAGCGGCCATCGCCGTGCTGGAACACAACGGTTATGAAATCCTGCTGCCCGATCAGGTCTGCTGCGGCCTGCCGATGCAATCCAACGGGGAATTTGGGGCGGCCTGCAAGAACGCTGAAAAGAACATCAAATCGCTGGTGGCTTATGCCAAACAGGGGATCCCGATTGTGGGCACCTCGACCAGTTGCACCCTATCGCTCAAGTCCGATTATCAGCACATTCTGGACATTGACACCGAAGAGGCCAGAATTGTCGCCGCCAACACCTACGATATCTGCGAATTCCTGCTGGACCTGGCCGATGCCGGTGAACTGAAAACCGATTTCAACCCGGTGGACTTCACCTTCCCCTACCACTCGCCCTGCCAATTACGCGCCCACAACATGGGGCTGCCGGCCATCGATTTGATGGAAATGATTCCCGGCGTAAAAGTGGACCACATTCAGGCGGAATGTTGCGGCATTGCCGGTACTTACGGCTACAAAGTGGAAAAATATGACATCGGGATGGCGGTGGGCAAGCCCCTGTTTGACCATATCAAAGCCTCAGGCTCAAAGATAGCCGTCTGCGACAGCGAGACCTGTCGCTGGCAAATTGCCGGGGCCACCGGCGCAAAAATGATTCATCCGGTTGAGTTGTTGGCCAAAGCCTACGGCTTGCAGGACTTCTATTTTAATTAAGTCTTTACTCGCGGGGCAATTGGCTTTCTCCCGGCCAGTTGCCCCGTTATTTCGGGTTATGAAACCACTTGAGCGATGGGAAGCCCTTTGGGCACCCTACGATGAGGAAACCTATCGTGCTGCGCTGATGCACATCACGCCCCGTGACGTGGTGTTGGACATCGGCGCGGGCGATTTGCGTTTGACGAAGCGTGTCGCGGCGGTGGCGCGCCGCGTGTACGCGATCGAGCGCGATCCGGCGGTGTTGGCGCGATCCGATCGGGGCAGCTGGCCCGCCAATCTGGTCGTCGTCTGTGCCGATGCGTTGACGACAGCATTTCCGTCCGATGTGACGACGGCGCTCTTGTTGATGCGCCACTGCACGCGCGAACATTTTGCCGCTTACCTGCAACGCTTGAACGCGCTGCAGCGCTGCCGACGGTTGATTACGAATGCGCGTTGGAAGATGGATATCGAAGTGATTGATCTCCGATCGGGCGGGGCGTACGATCCCGATCGGGTGGGGTGGTATGCCTGCCGCTGTGGCTCGGTTGGGTTCACAGCGGGCGATCTCGGCGTCATCTCCCCTCAGGTGCTGGCCGAAGTGATCGATGTGGTGAATTGCCCGCATTGTGGAGCGTAGTACCTAGCATCCAGACCTATGGTAAACCTCGTCATTGTCTCGCACAGTCCCGCTTTGGCGTCTGGTGTGGTCGAACTCGCGCGCGCCATGACCCAGCAGCAGCCGATCGTGATTGCGACCGCCGCCGGCACGGGTGATACGCAGAATCCCCTGGGCACTAATGCCGAAGTGATTCAGCACGCTATCGAATCGGCTTACAGTGACGACGGCGTGCTGGTGCTGATGGATCTGGGCAGCGCTATCATGAGCGCTGAACTGGCGCTGGATTTTCTGCCGCCCGATCAGCGTGCCCGCGTGCGCTTGATTGCGGCGCCGGTGGTGGAGGGCGCCATCGCGGCGGCGGTGCAGGCTAGTCTCGGCGGCTCGCTCGATGAAGTGGCTGCCGAAGCGATGGGCGCGCTGGCGGCCAAGATCGATCAGTTGAGCGACTTTCAGCCGCAGCCACCGCTGAAGACCAAGGTGACGCATCCTTTAGCGGGGGCGCAGGATATCACCGTCACGATCGAGAATCGGCTGGGCCTGCATGCCCGGCCGGCAGCGCAGTTCGTGCAGACGGCGGCACGCTTCCAGTCGGACATCTTCATCGTGCGCGTGAGCAACGAAGCACGGCGCGCGAATGCCAAGAGCATCAACGCGGTGGCTTCATTTGGCGCCCGGCAAAACGAAGTGATTCGCATCACAGCCGTCGGCCCCGATGCGGGCGAAGCCTTGCAGGCCCTGCAAGAACTCATCGCAGCGAAGTTCGGCGAGAACGGCGAGGAAGTCGCTGCGCCGGTGACAGCCACCCCGCAGCCAGCTGCCGTTGAAGCGGGCACGTTGATCGGCGTAGCAGCTTCGCCCGGTTATGCCATCGGTCCGGCGGTGCTGCTGCACTTTGCAGAACCGCTTGTGGAGCGCAAATCGATTGAGAATGCGGCCAGAGAATGGGCACGCTTGCAGGCTGCGCTCGATGCCGTACGCACGTCCACCGAGGCGCTGCGCGATCTGATCGCACGCTCGGCCAACCAATATGACGCGGCGATCTTCGACGCGCACTTGATGTTCCTGAACGATCCGGATTTTCTGGACGGTGTGCGCCACACCATCGAGACGCAACACGTCAACGCCGAATGGGCGTGGCGCGAAGCAATTGCCTCATCCGCGCAGTCATTCGAAGCCATTGACGACGAGTACATGCGGGCGCGGGCGGCGGACGTGAAGGACATCGGCCGGCAGGTGCTGGCGCAATTGACGGGGCAGGGCAGCCAGGTGGAACTGCCGCATGCCGGCATCCTGATTGCGATCGATCTGGCACCGTCCGATACTGCGCGGCTCGATCGATCGAAAGTGCTGGGCATCTGTACTGAGCGCGGCGGCCCGACCTCGCACAGCGCGATTCTGGCGCGCACACTGGGCATTCCGGCGGTCGTGGGACTGGGTCCCAAGATCATGACCATCGCGGACGGCGCAAGCTTGATCGTCGACGGGCAGGGCGGCAACGTCTTGACTGCGCCAACGCCGGCGGCGATTGACGATTACACCAAACGTCTGAAAGACTGGCATCTGGCGCGTGAAACCGCCCGATCGGCCAGCGCGGCCCCGGCGGTGCTGAAAGACGGCACGGCGATTGAAGTGGTGGCAAATATCGGCAGCACCGAAGATGCGCGCGTGGCGCTTGACAACGGCGCAGAGGGTGTGGGCTTGCTGCGCACGGAGTTCCTGTTCCTCGATCGGCGCGACGCGCCCAGTGAAGAAGAACAGTTCGACGCGTATGAAACGATCGCGGCGGTGATGGGTGAGCGGCCCGTCATCGTGCGTACGCTGGACGTGGGCGGTGACAAGCCGCTGGCCTATCTCGATCTGGGCCGTGAAGAGAATCCGTTTCTGGGGCAGCGCGCCATCCGGTTGTGTCTCAATCGACCGGATATTTTCAAGACGCAGTTACGCGCCATTCTGCGCGCGACGCCCCAACACAACTTGAAGATCATGTTCCCCATGATCGCCGACGTCACCGAAGTACGCCGCGCTCGCGCGTTGTTGAATGAAGCCCGCGCAGAATTGCAGGCTGAGAAAGCGCCACTGGCCGATCGGGTGGACGTGGGCATCATGGTGGAGATTCCAGCCGCCGCGATTCTCGCGCATGCACTTGCACCCGAAGTCGATTTCTTCAGCATCGGCACAAACGATCTCACGCAATATACCCTGGCGGCCGAGCGCGGCAATCGGGCGGTGGCGCATTTGCAGGACGCGCTGCATCCTGCCGTGCTGATTCAAATCCGGCAGACGGTGCAGGCGGCTGACGCGCACGGCAAGTGGGTGGGCGTGTGCGGCGAACTGGCTGGCGACCCGGCGGCGATTCCGATCCTGATCGGTCTGGGTGTGAAGGAACTCAGCATGGCCAGTGGGTCCATCCCGAAGGCCAAGCAGATCATTCGCGGATTGATGCTCAAGGATGCGCAGATTGTTGCCGCACAAGCGCTGCAACAGGACACGGCAGAAGCCGTCAGGAAGTTGATCGAAGCCGCTTGAGTTCGAGTCGGTAATACACGGCCCTTGCCGCACTGCTGGCAAGGGCCGTTTCGATTGTATGCAATTCGCAATTCTTTCGTAACTCAACAAACAATTAAAGCGCGCATTGAGCAACACGCTGCCTGCTTCTAAGACGCTGTGAGAGCATGATTGCTATTTCGTAATGAAGTTCGGAACTCTTTTGTAACCCCGTTTTTTGCGTTGGCGCATACAATGAATGCACGAGGTGAATCCTATGCGTGCACAACAATTCTGGTTCGGGTTAATCATTTTTAGTGTGATCGTGCTGGCTGCGACATACCAGCCGGTTCAATCGAAGTCAACGCTGGTGGCGGCGGCGCCGGACGCGACGTATCAGGTCACTCCTTTTCCGACTCGCGCGCCGATGCCGACTCCGGTTTCTCAAAATGCATCGGGTGTGCAGTTGGCCGCCAACATCAGTCCAACTTGCGCCGGGGCGGCCCGGTACGGGTCACAGTGCGTGCAGCCCTATGCGGGCGAGTTTGTCGTCACCGCGCTCAATGGCGCAGAAGTAACGCGGGTGATGACCGATTATCGAGGGCAGGCAACGGTCAATCTGCCTCCCGGCAAGTATATTCTTGGAGTGAGGACGGAGAACATTTACCCGCTGTCCACACCTGTCAGAGTCAACATCCTGGCCGATCGCTATGCGCGCATTTCGTTACACCTCATGGCGGAAAGTCAGCAACAGGCGTGGCGCAGATAAGCGCTTATCCGCTCGAGAGTCTTGTGTCAGCCGTCCCTGGTGTTCTGCGCCAGGGACGTTTTATTTCCCGCCCATCCCCGTGTTAAACTTCGCAACGCAGGCGTAACGCTCGAACGGGGTAACTGCCAGCCGTCACACCGCACTGCACGCACGAAGTCCCCGCAGCGAAGCGGAGTGGGAATGAGTGCAAGTGTGCCCGAGTGCTTTCGCCTTCCCTTGGACGCCCCCGACTTCCCGGCGGGAAGTCGGACAGGGTGTACCCGCCGCAGAGCGGCGGAGGCGCGCTGGGCGTGTCGGGCATCCAGATCACTGCTGGCGGGCTTCGGGATTCCCGCTTACGACTTGCGGGAATGACATCGCCGCGAAGGCTGAGCAGTTACCGAACGGGAACTTCCCGGTAACGGATGACGTAGAACAGGTGTAAGCATCAGGAGGCGCTTATGCGTAAGAACATCTTGGCTGTCTGTGTACTGGCCGTATTGTTCGTGGCGAGTTGCCGCCCGACGCTGGCACCAACACCCTCGGCTAATCCGACATCACCCTTGCCGACGTCAGTTGCGCCGCAGAGCCTGCCCACGGCGACGCTTGGAGTGTCGCCTGGCCCCACTAGCCTGCCTGCGCCTGCGGCCTCTGGCATTCGCCTGACTGCGACGATGGGGCCGACGTGCCCCGGACCGGAGCGACCCGGTCAGGTGTGTTCGCAGCCGTACGAGGGGCTGTTCAGCGTGGCCGATGGCAGCGGAACGGAAGTGGCCCGCCTCACCACCGATCGGGACGGCACAGCCGCCATCGATCTGCCTCCGGGCGCCTATACCGTTACACCCAAGATCGAGGGTCGCTTCCCAGCGGGCGTGCCCACGGCCGTGACGGTTGTCTCCGGTCAATACATCGAGGTGAGCGTCGAGCTCGATACGGGGATCCGGTAAGTATGAATTTCGTTTCATCTATTGCGCGCCACAGGTACTCTGCTCTATAATGGAATCACCTCGAGGTGGATGAGAACCCAAAAAGGAGGATCACCATGCGTCACTTGAAATGGATCATTCTATTCGTCGTGGTGTTGTCGCTGGTTGTGGCTCCCGCTGCTTTTGCGGCGCCTGCGCCGCAGTACGGCCAGTGCGGCTACTGGTATCAGGTGCGTTGGGGTGACACGCTGAGTTCCGTTGCGCGCTATACGGGCGTCAGCGCGTGGGCCATCGCGCAGGCCAACGGCCTTGCCAATCCC
>Ga0209253_10005545_pt1 | contig 10948 bp, 3 predicted proteins | sample FrelakmetBRP12BR_FD_187145 | JGI IMG/M metagenome (GOLD analysis project Ga0209253, IMG submission 187145) | Freshwater lake sediment microbial communities from the University of Notre Dame, USA, for methane emissions studies - BRP12 BR (SPAdes)... | ecosystem: Environmental > Aquatic >... | reverse complement strand
TCGATCTTGCGCCAGCCGCCAACGTCGATCTCCTCGTGGGCCAGGATGGCGTCGTCCAGCGGACTTTTCAGCCCGGTCTCGAAATAGCTGTTGAGGTAAGCCAGACCCAGCACCCGCTCGCTCTCCTGCCCTTGCGCGTCGACGTGGCGCTCGAGCCGGATGCGCGCCTCGGTGAGCGTCCCGGTCTTGTCGGTACACAGCACATCCATCGCCCCCAGATCCTGCACCGCGCTCAGGCGCTTGACGACAACCTGCTTCTGCGCCATCCGCAAAGCTCCGCGTGCGAGGGTCACCGAAATGATCATCGGCAACAACTCAGGCGTCAGCCCCACCGCCAGGGCAATGGCGAACAGGAAGGATTCCAGCAGGGGGCGGTGGAACACGGTATTGACCAGGAGCACGAACAACACCAGCAATACCGTCAGGCGCATGATCAACATGCCGAACCGCCGTGCGCCGCGCTCGAAGCTAGTGGGTGCCGGGCTGACAGCAAGACTGTCGGCGATTTCCCCCATAGCCGTCGCCGCTCCGGTGCGGCATACCAGCATCATGGCGCTGCCGCTGATTACGGACGTCCCCATGAACACCGCATTTGCCGCGGAGCTGATGTCGTCACTCGAGTCTGGCGCCTCGACCGCGTGCTTCTCGACCGGGTAGGCCTCCCCTGTGAGCATCGCCTGATTAATGAAGAAATCCCTGGCTTGAAGCAAACGCCCGTCGGCGGGTATGGCATCCCCGGCAGAAAGCAGCACCACGTCCCCGGGCACCACTTCGGACACCGGTATCTCCACGCGCTGGCCGGCGCGCAGAACGGCAGCCCGAAGCGCAACAGACTGCTTGAGCCTCTCGGACGCCTGCCCCGCGCGGTATTCCTGAATGGTATCCAGCGTCACGCTCATCAGCACCATCGCACTGATGATCAGGAAACTGGCCAACTCGCCAGTCAGCGCCGAAATGCCGCTCGCGGCAAGAAGAACGATTACCAGGGGATTGCGAAAACGGGAGAAAAACAACCGGAAGATGGCAGCTCGCCGCGCAGGCCGCAGCACATTCGCACCGAAGGACCTCAGCCGCTTGTCCGCCTCGTTGTCAGACAGGCCGTCCGGCCCAGCCTCGAGCAAGGCTTGCAATGTGGGCAGAGGCAAGCGCCAAAAGGCTTCCTGTCCTTCAAACGGATCGGGCATCGGTTTGCAGCTTGCAGGCAATGAAGTTATTTCATCATAGTCTAATTAGCTGACACAAAAAAATGCCGTGCCAGAAAACCGGCACGGCCAAGGGGAGGAACTACACAAACTAAGACCACTCAGGTTTCAGTTGGTTCCTTCTTGACGCCAACTTCTGCTCCCTTGCCGGAGACTCCCGCCATCTGCTCATAAAAAGCGAAGCGCTTCTGCAGTTCATTCTCGTAAAACGCCAGCACTTCCCCGCCATCGCTGTCCATTTCCTTCACCAGGCCGCGGAAGCGCGGCTCGTTCTGGACGAACTCGCGGTAAGACACAGATGGCCTCTGCGAATCCAGCTTGAGCGGGTTCTTGCCTTCCTGCTCGCGCCGCGGGTCGTAGGTGAACAGCGGCCAGTGGCCTGAGCTCACCGCCAGTTCCTGCTGCTGGTGCTGCTTGCCCAAGTCGTAGCCGTGCTCGCCGCAAGGGCTGTAGGCGATGATCAGCGACGGGCCGTCGAAGGATTCGGCTTCGAGGAAGGTCTTCAGGGTGTGAATGTCCTTGGCGCCGTAGGCGACATGGGCGACATAGACGTGGCCGTAGCTCATGGCGATCTGCGCCAGATCCTTCTTCCCGGTGTGCTTGCCGCCGGCAGCGAATTTGGCCATGGCGCCGCGCGGCGTGGCCTTGGAGGCTTGGCCGCCGGTGTTGGAATAGACCTCGGTGTCGAGCACCAGGATGTTGACGTTGCGCCCCGAGGCGATCACATGATCCAGACCGCCGAAGCCGATGTCGTAGGCCCAGCCGTCGCCGCCGATAATCCACACGCTTTTCTTCGCCAGGTAATCGGCCAGGCTTTCCAGCTGCCGCGCCTCGGCGACATCGATGCCGGCCAGAACCTGGCGCAGCTGCTCGACGCGCTCGCGCTGGGCGAAAATACCGGCTTCAGTGGTCTGATCGGCGTTGAGGATGGCATCCACCAGCGCGCCGTCGATACGGCCCTTCAACTTCTCCAGCAATTCACCGGCATGCTCGGCATGCTTGTCGATGCTGACGCGGAAACCCAGGCCGAATTCGGCGTTGTCCTCGAACAGCGAGTTCGCCCAGGCCGGACCGCGTCCTTCGTCGTTCTGGCTGTAGGGCGTGGTCGGCAGGTTGCCGCCGTAGATCGAGGAACAGCCGGTGGCATTGGCAATCACCATGCGGTCGCCGAACAGCTGGCTGGCGAGGCGGATATAGGGCGTTTCGCCGCAGCCGACGCAGGCGGTGGGGAATTCGAACAAGGGCTCCATCACCATCGCACCCTTGATGGTGGAGGTGCGCAGCTTGGTGCGATCGAATTCCGGCAGCGTCAGGAAGAATTTGAAATTCTCCCGTTCCTGTTCGCGCAGTGGCGCCTGCGGCCGCATTTCCAGGGCCTTGTGGCCATCCACCTTGGAAACCGCCGGGCAGATATCCACGCACAGGGTGCAACCGGTGCAGTCTTCGGGCGCGACCTGGTAGCTGATGTGCATGCCCTGCTCGAATTCCTTGCCCTTGACCTGAATGTGCTTGAAGGTGGGCGGCGCGCCATCGGCCATGCCGGCGGGGAATACCTTGGAGCGGATGGCGGTGTGCGGACAGACGAATGGGCACTTGCCGCAGTAGATACATAGTTCCTCGTCCCACACCGGTATTTCCTGCGCCAGATTGCGCTTGTCCCACTGGGAAGTGCCGGTGGGCCAGGTGCCGTCGTTGGGCAGCGCGCTGACCGGCAGCCGGTCGCCATGGCCGGCCATGATCTCGGCAGTGATCTTGCGCACGAACTCGGGCGCGAACGCCGGCACGGTCTCGGGCATCTCGTGGGTGCTGGTGGCCTGCTTCGGCACTTCCACCTGGTGCAGGTTGGCGATGGTTTCGTCGATCGCCTTCCAGTTGGCTTCCACCACCGCCCTGCCCTTCTTGCTGTAGGATTTTTCGGCGGCGTGCTTGATCTTCTCGATCGCCACGTCGCGCGGCAGCACGCCGGAAATGGCGAAGAAGCAGGTCTGCATGATGGTGTTGATGCGGGTGCCCATGCCGGTCGCCTTGGCGATGGCGTAAGCGTCGATGATGTAGAATTCCAGCTTCTTGGCGATGATCTGCTGCTGCATCGTGTGCGTCAGGGTGTTCCACACCTTGTCCGCCGGCTCCGGCGAATTGAGCAGGAAAACCGCCCCTTCCGCAGCCGAGCTCAGCATGTCGTAGCGCTCGAGGAAGATCGGCTGGTGGCAACCGACGAAGTTGGCTTCGTTGTCGCCGATCAGATAGGGGGAATGGATCGCCTTGGGCGAGAAACGCAGGTGGGAAATGGTCGCCGCACCGGCCTTTTTCGAGTCGTAAACGAAATAGCCCTGGCCGTAGAGCTCGGTTTCCTCGCCCATGATCTTGATGGTGTTCTTGTTGGCGCCCACCGTGCCGTCGGAGCCCAGGCCGTAGAACATGCAGCGATTCACGCCGTGGCCGGCATCGGTACGGAAATCCGAGTCCCACTCCAGACTGGTGTGGGTAATGTCGTCGATAATGCCGATGGTGAAATGGTTCTTCGGCTGCTCCTTCTTCAGCTCGTCGAACACTCCCTTGATCATGCCCGGCGTGAACTCCTTGGAAGACAGGCCGTAGCGCCCGCCGACCACGCGCGGCATGGTCGCGAACTTGCATACACCGGAGGTGCAGGCCTCGGCAATCGCCGTCACCACGTCCTTGTACAACGGCTCGCCGTCTGCGCCAGGCTCCTTGGTGCGATCCATCACGGCAATGCGCCTGGCCGTGGCGGGAATGATCTTGAGCAGTTCGTCCGCCGCGAACGGGCGGTACAAACGCACCTTCACCAGGCCCACCTTCTCGCCGTGAGCGTTGAGGTGATCCACGGTTTCCTCGGCCGCCTCTGCGCCGGAACCCATCAGCACCATCACGCGCTCGGCATCCGCCGCACCGGCATATTCGTAGATATGGTACTGGCGGCCGGTCAACCCGGCGAACTTGTCCATGGTTCTCTGCACGATTTCCGGCATGCGGTCGTAGAACGGGTTGACCGTCTCGCGCGCCTGGAAGTACACGTCCGGGTTCTGCGCCGTGCCGCGAATCGCTGGATGGTCCGGCGACAGCGCGCGGGCGCGGTGGGCGAAAACCAGCTTGTCGTCTATCATCTCGCGCACCACCTCGACCGGTACCTGCTCGACCTTGGCCACCTCGTGGGAGGTGCGGAAACCGTCGAAGAAGTGCAGTACGGGCACGCGCGATTCGAGCGTCGCGGCCTGGGCGATCAGCGCCATGTCCATCGCCTCCTGCACCGAGTTCGAGGCAAGGAAGGCGAATCCGGTGGCCCGAACCGACATCACGTCGCTGTGGTCGCCGAAAATCGACAGCCCCTGGGCCGCCAGCGAACGCGCCGCCACGTGCATGACGAAGGGCGTCAGTTCACCGGCGATCTTGTACATGTTGGGGATCATCAGCAGCAGGCCCTGCGAGGCGGTGAAGGTGGTCGCCAGGGAGCCGGTCTGCAACGCGCCGTGGATGGCGCCAGCCGCGCCGCCCTCGCTCTGCATCTCGATCACTTCCGGTACCGTACCCCACAGGTTTTTGACACCCTCCGCCGACCAGGCATCGGCGTATTCCCCCATCGGCGAGGAAGGGGTAATCGGATAAATCGCGATCACCTCGTTGGTCAGGTGAGCGATATAGGCGGCGGCCTCGTTGCCGTCGATGGTAACCATGCTTGTTTGAGACATCGAAACACCCCTTATGACGATCTGTTCAACCATTAAGACAAAACTGGCGAATACATGTTCAAACTACCATGACTCGACAAGCCAGGCAACTTTCATCATATTATCCATTTAATATCTATCTAATGTATCTTATATAAGTCTGAATTTCACAAAAAAAGGCAAAAAAAACCGCCCGTCGACGAATCGACAAGGCGGAACAGGGGACTCATATAATTGCTTCAAATTAACTATAGGATACCAAGCAATTTAGTCAAGTAAGTTCTGGTTACCCTGGGTGTATAATTCCGGCCACACCTGCTTACCTGCAAATAGCCGTGCAACAGACACTCCGAACCCTCGCCGCCGCGCTTCCCGCCTGCATGATCTCCGACCGCCACGCTTTCCGGCGGCAACTGGACAAACTGCGCTCGCTGGCCGCCGCCAGCAAACCCGTGGACGCCCCATTGCAGCAACTGGAAAGCGCCATGCAGCGCTCGGCCGAAAGACTAAAGCAGAGACTGGAGGGGCTGCCCCTTCCCACCTACCCCGAAGAGCTGCCGGTCTCGGGCAAGCGCACGGACATTGCCGCCGCCATCGCCGCCAACCAGGTGGTCATCGTCTGCGGCGAAACCGGCTCGGGCAAGACCACCCAGCTGCCGAAAATCTGCCTGGAACTCCGGCGCGGCGCCGCCGGACTGATCGGCCACACCCAGCCGCGCCGCATCGCCGCCCGCACCGTAGCCTCGCGCATCTCGCAGGAGCTGAAAAGCCCGCTCGGCCAGATCGTTGGTTACAAGGTACGTTTTTCCGATCACACCAGCGCGGACAGCTATATCAAGCTGATGACCGACGGCATCCTGCTGGCGGAAACCCAGAACGACCGCTTCCTTACCGCCTACGACACGATCATCATCGACGAGGCGCACGAACGCAGCCTGAACATCGACTTCCTGCTCGGCTACCTGAAGCAGATCCTGCCCAAGCGCCCGGACCTTAAGGTCATCGTCACCTCGGCCACCATCGACGCGGAACGGTTTTCCAATCACTTCGACGGCGCCCCGGTGATCGAGGTTTCCGGCCGGCTGTACCCGGTGGAAACCCGTTACCGGCCGCTGCACCAGCGCAAGGACGAGACCGGGAAAGTCGAGGAAGCGAACAGCGAGTCGGATATCGAGGAAGCCATCCTCGACGCGGTGGACGAAGTATCGCGCACCGGCTCCGGCGATATCCTGATCTTCCTCCCCGGCGAACGCGAGATCCGCGATACCGCCGAAGCGCTGCGTAAGCACCACCCGCCGGGATCGGAAATCCTGCCGCTGTTCGCCCGCCTTTCCGCCGCCGAACAGGAACGCGTATTCAAGCCCGGCGGGGCGCGCCGCATCGTGCTCGCCACCAACGTGGCAGAGACCTCGCTCACCGTGCCCGGCATCCGCTACGTCATCGACCCCGGCTACGCCCGCCTGCTGCGCTACAGCTACCGCTCCAAGGTGGAGCGTTTGCAGGTGGAGAAAATCTCCCAGGCCTCCGCCAACCAGCGTGCCGGCCGCTGCGGCCGGGTGATGAGCGGGGTGTGCGTTCGCCTGTATGCGGAAGAGGATTTCAACACCCGCCCCGCCTTCACCGACCCGGAAATCCGCCGCAGCAACCTCGCCGCCGTGATCCTGCGCATGAAGGCGCTGGGACTGGCCGAGATCGAGGATTTTCCATTTCTCGAACCGCCCGATTCGCGCGCCATCGCCGACGGCTTCAAGCTGCTGGAGGAACTCGGCGCGGTGGACGCACAGCGCGCGCTGACCGAAACCGGCCGCCAGCTGGCCAAGTTCCCGATCGACCCGCGCATCGGCCGCATGATCCTGGCGGCCAAGGCGGAAAACTGCCTGACCGAAGTGCTGATCATCGCCTCCGCGCTCTCGGTGCAGGATCCGCGCGACCGGCCGATGGAGCGCCAGCAGGCTGCGGACGACAAGCACCGTCAGTTCCAGGACGACAATTCCGACTTCGTCGCCTACATCAAGCTGTGGGCGTTCTACGACGAGGCGCTGAAGCACAAGAAATCCAACCGCAAGCTGCTCGACCTGTGCCGTGAACATTTTCTCTCCGCCACGCGTCTGCGCGAGTGGCGCGAGATCCACGGCCAGCTTCATGCCCAGGTGGTCGAAATCGGCCTGCGCCCGAACCAGACCCCGGCCAGCTATGAGGAAATTCACCGCGCCCTGCTCGCCGGTCTGCTCGGCAATCTCGGCGTCAAGACCGAAAGCCAGGAGTACGCCGGGGCGCGGGAAATCAAGTTCCACCTGTTTCCCGGCTCGGTGATCTACAAGAAGGCGCCGAAATGGGTGATGGCGGCGGAGCTGACCGAAACCACCAAACTCTACGCCCGCTGCGCCGCCAGGATCGAACCTGAATGGGTAGAAAAGGTCGCCGCCGACCTGCTGCGCCGCCACTACTTCGACCCCCACTGGGAAAAGGCCACCGCCCAGGTCGCCGCCTTCGAGCGCGTCAGCCTGTATGGCCTGACCCTGGTGGCACGTCGCCGCGTCCACTACGGCACGATCAACCCGACCGAGTCGCGCGACATTTTTATCAAGGGCGCGCTGGTGGCAGGCGAATTTAACACCCGATCCCCGTTCTTCGAGCACAACCGCAAGCTCGTCGCCGAAGTCGAGGAGCTGGAGCACAAGTCGCGCCGCCAGGACGTGCTGGTGGACGAGGAGCGCATCTACGCCTTCTACGATGCCCGCATCCCAGCAGGCATCCACAACGGTGCCGATTTCGACAAATGGCGCCGCGGCGCCGAAGCCAAAGACAAGCGCCTGCTGTACATGAACAAGGACGACCTGATGCGCCACGGCGCCGATGCCATCACCGTCGAACTGTTTCCGGAAACCCTGATCGTGGGCGAAACCGCCTGCCGCCTTAGCTACCGCTTCGAACCCGGCCACCCGCTGGATGGGGTCACCCTCACCGTGCCACTGCACCTGCTCAACCAGATGAATTCCAAGCGCTTCGACTGGCTGGTGCCGGGCATGATCCGCGAGAAGCTCACCGTGCTGGTCAAATCGCTGCCCAAGCGGCTGCGCAGCGCCTGCGTGCCGGTGCCGGACTTCGTTACAGCGGCACTGGAAGCATTTCCCCCCTCACCCCAACCCTCTCCCCAAGAGGGCGAGGGGGCCAAGGGCGGCGGAAGTTTAACTCCCTCTCCCCAAGAGGGCGAGGGGGCCAAGAGCGGCGGAGGTTTAACTCCCTCGCCCCTCCGGGGAGAGGGCGGGGGTGAGGGGCAACCCCAACTGCTCACCGCCACCCTGGCCGCCTTCATCCGTAAAAAAACCGGCCAGGAAGTTCCTCCCGACACCTGGAAGGAAGCCGATCTGCCGCTGCACCTGCGCATGAACTTCAAGGTGGTGGATGAGGCCGGCGCCGAGATGGCCTCCGGCCGCGACCTCGCCGCGCTCAAGGAAAAACTCGGCCAGGCCGCGCGCCTCACCTTCGCCAAAACGCCGGAACTCGACATCGAGAAGGAAGGCCTCACCAACTGGGATTTCGGCGACCTGCCGGAGAAGATCGCCTTCACCCGCAGCGGCCAGCAACTCACCGGCTACCCGGCGCTGGAAGACGACGGCGATTCGGTCTCGATCCGCCTGTTCGACACCCCCGAAGCAGCAGAATCCGCCATGCACGCCGGCGTGCGCCGGCTGCTTCGGCTCGCCCTCAACCCGCAGATGAAGCAGCTGGAAAAAAGCCTGCCCGGCTTCACCCAGACCGCCATCCTGCTGCGCGCCGTCGCCAACCCGGAAGACCTGAAGGATGACCTGCTCACCGCCATCACCGACCGCGCCTTCATCGGTGACGACGATTTGCCCCGCACCACCAAAGCCTTCGCCACCCAGAAAGACCGCGCCCGCACCCGCCTCGCCGCCGTCTCGGACGCCGCCTGCCGCATCCTGGCCACCATCGCCGCCGACTACCAGGCGATACAGGCCAGGCTCGCCGCCAAACCGCCCGGCAACGTCGCCGCCGACATCCGCGAGCAGCTCGCCAACCTGGTCTACAAGGGCTTTCTCACCGCCACCCCGTGGGAGCAGTTGCAACACCTGCCGCGTTACCTCAAGGCCACCGTGCGCCGACTGGAAAAACTCTCCGGCGCTGTCGAGCGCGACACCAAATACACTGTTGCCATCCGGGCACTGTGGCAGGATTACCAGAAGCGGCTGGAGAAACACCGCAAGGAAGGGATCAGCGACCCGGAGCTAGGCAAGTTCCGCTGGATGCTGGAGGAATTGCGGGTGTCGATGTTTGCTCAGGAGCTGAAGACGCCTTATCCGGTATCGGTCAAGAGGCTGCAGAAGGCTTGGGAAGGGGTGAAGGCATAAAACCTTGCTGGCCAGCAGCCGGTGGGCGATTTATTTGAAGCCGGGTTTGCTACTGAGTATCAAAGGAAAGGCCCGCAGCATATAAGGCTTGCCTGTCGTCCTTTCGGCGCCCCGGCGATGTTCTGCGGTCACCGGAGAGGAGGAGGGCCTTGAACCGCTGTAACGGGCTACACCTTTCAAACAATCTGCGTTCGGCGAAGGGATACTCCCCCTCGTAGGCTGGTGGTTTGACATTTCCAGGCATGATGCGCTCCTGTTTGATGCTAATATTTTTAAGTATAACTTAATAATTACTTTTTTGGACACTAATAACCAGCACGCGTAGAACCCAATAACCGAAGGGCATTGCGCCCTACACTGACTGTTTTTCAAGGGATTTATCCATTCAAACTGCCGTTACGCGGAAATAGATCCAAAGCGGCCCTTGAGGCCGCTACACGATCAGGTCCATTCCACTATGGGCATGGGTTTTCCGAACAGATAGCCCTGATAGTTCATACAGCCGCTGTCCTTCAAGAAGCCCAGCTGCGCCTCGGTCTCCACCCCTTCGGCGATCACTTGCATGCCCAGTGACTGACTCATGGCGATAATGGCGCGCACGATGGCGGCATCGTTTGGATCGCTGTTCACGTCGCGAACGAAGGATTGATCGATCTTTACCTGGTCCAGCGGCAGCCGTTTGAGATAGGACAGCGAGGAAAAACCGGTGCCGAAGTCATCCAGCGAGAAAACGACGCCCAGTGCCTTGATCTCCAGCATCCGGACGATAACCTCCTCGACATTTTCCAGCACCGCGCTTTCGGTCAGTTCCAGTTTCAGCAGGGCCGGGTTGGCGCCGGAGTGTTCCAGACTAGCGCGAACCTGTTCGACGAAATCCGGCTGGCGAAACTGGCGGGCGCTGACGTTGATGGCAATCTGCAAGTCGCGTGTCTGCGTACTCTCCTCCCAGGACTTGAGCTGGGCGCAGGCCGTTTGCATCACCCATAGACCCATCGGGATGATGAGGCCGGTGTCCTCGGCAAGCGGGATAAACTGGGCCGGCGAGACCGGAGCCTGATTGGCGGGCAGCCAGCGCAGCAGGGCTTCGGCTCCGGTCAGCTTTCCATCATGGTCGATCTGGGGCTGGTAGAAGAGCTGAAACTCGCCCTGCTTCAGGGCGTTGCGCAAGGCCACTTCCATCGCCGAGCGGGCGTCGATGGCCGCCTGCATCTCGGGATTGAAAAAGCGGATGGCATTTCGACCCGCTCCCTTGGCTTGATAGAGGGCCACATCGGCCTGCTTGAGCAGGTCGTCGACGGAAAGCGAGTGCCCGCAAAAGAGGGCCACGCCTATGCTGGCCGTGCTGTGGTGTGTCGGCCCGTTGCGGGAAATCGCATAGGGCTGGCTGAGGGCGTGGCGGATTTTCTCAGCGATCATCTCTACCTGGTTGGCGGCCGAGATTTGATCCGTTCCCAGATTCTCCGCCATCATCACGTATTCGTCACCGCCCAGTCGGGCGACCGTGTCTTCCTGGCGTACATTGCCCAGGAGCCGGTGGGCGACCTCGATCAGCAGCCGATCGCCGACATCGTGTCCCTGGGTATCGTTGAGAACCTTGAAGTTGTCGAGGTCGAGTATCATCACGAACCCGAACTCCTGCGTGCGGTTACTGGCAATCAGCGCCTGGCCCAGGCGATCCATCAGGAGCCGG
>Ga0209253_10005544_pt1 | contig 10949 bp, 7 predicted proteins | sample FrelakmetBRP12BR_FD_187145 | JGI IMG/M metagenome (GOLD analysis project Ga0209253, IMG submission 187145) | Freshwater lake sediment microbial communities from the University of Notre Dame, USA, for methane emissions studies - BRP12 BR (SPAdes)... | ecosystem: Environmental > Aquatic >... | reverse complement strand
GGCTTGTAACGGTACAAGGGTGTCACCGCCCCTCCCTGAGAGATGCACTCCGACAAACCATACCCCTCTCCGATGATCGCCTTGGGCGCCAACTCCTTCAACCTCTTTTGTAACTCAATGGAGATCGGTGTCCCTCCACTCCAAAGGCAGCGAAAGGAGCTGAAATCGCAGTCTTTGATGTTGGGAAAATCAAGGAGGGCAATGACCATTGTTGTCGCAGCCACCCAAAAGGTGCATCGATAATGGTGGATTGCCTTTGCGACCACACCGGGGTTAAACCTCGCCAAGATCACCACTTGTCCACCCGAGACAAGTGGGGCACACATCAGTTGTTGCTGCCCCATGATGTGAAAGAAGGGTGTCACTCCCAAGTGCACATCTTCTTCACGGTGATGGTACCAGATCGCTGCCCCGAGAGTTGCAAGGCTCAAGGTATAGTGGGTGATCATTGCTCCTTTCGGAAGGCCTGTTGTTCCTCCGGTGTATTGCAAGAGAGCCAGCTCGCTTTTCATATCCGTAATATGACAGGAAGACCGTGCACCCTGAAACTCTTCAAGAAGGCGAGAAAACTCTATCGTCCCTGAGAAAGAACGCCTTTGTTCCCGTGCTTCTGCAGGCAAGGGTAAGATCGGTGTTGCAGGCACGTAATCGAGGAGAGAGGTCAGAATGATATTCTTCAGGGGAAGTCGATCCCTGACTTTTTCCAGTTCGGGATAAAGATAGTCGAGTCCGATCACGATTTCGGCTTGGGCATCCCTGATTTCATACTCCAATTCAACATGCTTAAACATGGGGTTGACCGGAACGACTGCCCCGCCTGCTCTGTGAATCGCGAAATAGCTCATCACAAACTGAGGACAATTCTCCATGTATAAGGCGACTCGATCACCTTTCTGAACTCCCAAATGGATCAACCCCGCCGCGAGTCGATCGATCGTCTCATCCAATTCCTGATAGGTGACGTCCCTCCCATAAAAACTCAGCGCAATTCTTTCCGGCCTAAGGCTCGCCCAATCCCTGATGTATTCTGATGTCGGTTTCTCCGGTTCAAATATCTTCGGAACCCAAGGCGGCCAAGCCTTGTACCATCTCTTTTCCATCTCGTCACCGTCCGTTGATAACATCATCGCCGTTTGGATAAGTCTTCCACGACTCCCAATCCTTCAGAGGATTTGCGCACTCCACACCTTAAACAAAAAGCTCACCGGCTAAGGCAAAGGTGACTTCCTTACCTTCTTAAACTATCCACCCACGACGCGTGATGGTCAGAAAAGGATTTATTGGATTGAACCGTAACATGACGGCTTTAAAAAATTAGAGCAGTCGCTCGATCTAAATACACCGGTTACCAAATTGTACAAACCTTGTCAAGTATTTTTTGAGACTTTGTGTTGGCAAAGTTGAATTGTCATCCGTTATTGCCAAGTTAAAATGTCTCCTGTGGAAATGGAAAAAATTTTAATGGGCAAGAGAAAGGTACGGAGGGGAGGTTTCGATTTTGAGAATCCCTGCAAAATTATATAACGATCTTAACGACCTCCTCATCCTTCCTTTCCAAACGTTGTTCATTTGATATTTTGCTCGTTTTGTTATATAGGTCAGTTTACGGAATGGGTTTGATTTATTCCTGATTCCTTAGGAGGGAGATGTTATGAAGATTGCTATCATCGGGGGTGGAGGGACGCTGGGTTCTTGCACGGCTTACACGCTCGCGCTTAAGGGTTTGGCAGACGAACTCGTTTTGCTCGACATCAACCATAATCTGGCCTTGGCTCATTTCATGGACATCACCACAGCCATCGTTGGGATACAGAACACTAAGATCTGGGCCGGGAGTGACGGTGATTTGAATCATTCTGATATTGTGATCGTCGTTGCAGGAATTCCCCACCAATCGGCACCTTCGCATTTGGAGATGCTCCGCGCCAACTTATCTCTCATGCGGGACATCATCCGAAAAATAGAAACCTACTGCCCGGAGGCAATTGTGATCACTGCCACAAATCCTGTGGATTCCATCAACCTGAGTATGTTTCTCATGTCCACAAAATTAGCTCGTACAAAATTACTGGGTTACGACTTAAATGACTCTCTACGTTTCCAGCAAATTGTCGCCAAGGAATTGGGCAAGAAATCAACGGAGGTCGAAGCGTTGGCACTGGGCGAACACGCTGGGACATTGGCCCTGATCTTTAGTTCTGTAAGAGTAAACAAGCGGCCGGTCACACTATCCGATGAGGCGAAGGAACGATTAAGAATGGAAGTGCCCAAGATGCTCAAATCCTTTATCGAATTAGGGATTAATCGTACAGCGGGTTGGACTTCCGCTTCAGGGATATCGCAAATGGTCGAGTCGATCGCTACCGACTCGAGAAAAGTATTTCCCTGTTCAGCGGTTTTGGAGGGCGAATATGGTTGTAAAGAGATCAGCATGGGCGTGCCTGTGGTCCTGGGCAAGCAGGGGATAAGCCGTATCTTAGAGTTGGATCTGTCTCAGGATGAGAAAAAGGACCTGGATCACAGTGCCAGAGCGCTGGAAACAAAGGCCCATCTGGTCAGAGAATTTGTGGACCAGAACCCATAGGTTTCGTCATTTTTGCGTAGATATTGTGGTTTCAATGATGAATCGCTCGTCCGGATGGGTCTATCACATTCTTCAGGGGATGACAACATTGATAGGATAAGCCACAGCGTTACTCCGTTCTATCTTTTCGTCTCGAACATATTCAACATAACATTGCAAGATCGATGAACCATAACGAGCGTAAAGCGGTACATCGAAGAATGCAAACGATCCATATTCTGCATCCTTTACGTTAACGCAATACGGACCGTCGCCTGTCCAAAAGAAACAAGCTCTGTGAATCTCCGGATTACCGTCTGCTTCAAAATTGACACGAACCCAGAATTGCACATTCGTTCGGAGTCTCGCGCTATCACGAATCTCCATATCCAATAGTCTGAGTTCTCCCTTCCGTACCGTGGTACAGGAAGAAATCGCCAACAAAATAGCGACACTCATCAGAATAGAAGCTAGATTTCCCTTCATATCCCTACACCTCCATCCAGACCTCATAGTTGTTGACCTTAGCGAATTTCTCCGGAGGTGTCAACCGAAATCTGAAGAAATGCGCCCTTTTCGCTTGACAGACATACCCATTTTTCGTACATTCAACCCATTCAAAAGCGAGTTCGTGTCGTTGATCCCTGTACTTCCGACCGCTCAGCAAGACAAAGGTGACGGTGAAGAACCAATGGCTCGAAGCGGATGGGCTCAAGCGGTTGTTTGAAGGACGCCCCATGGAGGAGGACAAGGTGATCGGAGAAAGACTCCACCGGAGGACCATCCATAGAGGGACCGGGTAAATCGCATGAGCGAATTCTGGGCGCAAGCGGCTTCACTGGTCTGGGGGCCTGCCACGGTTGTCTTACTGGTGGGAACCGGCATCTACCTCTCCTTCAGGTTGAAGTGGACCCACCTCCGCCGGTTCGGATTGGGCTGGCGATTCGCCGCGCAAGGGATCGCGGTCCCGGCACGAACCCAGGCAGAAGCCTCCGCGCCTCCAGGGGACATCTCGCCCTGGCAGTCGATGATGACCATGCTTGCCGGAGCCATCGGAAACGGCAACATCGCCGGCGTGGCCACGGCCATTGCCGTAGGCGGGCCGGGCGCCATTTTCTGGATGTGGGCCAGCGGCCTCTTCGCCATGGCGACCAAATACAGCGAGGCTGTCCTGGGACTGACGTTCCGTGAGCAGCTGCCGGACGGCAGCGTCGCCGGCGGCCCGATGTACTACCTCAGAAAAGGCGTCCGATCACCGGTGCTCGCCTGGATCTTTGCTTTCCTGGCGGGGATGGCGGCCATGACGACGGGCCCCCTGGCTCAAACCAACTCGATGGCGCTGGTGCTGAACACCGAGTTTCACATTCCGAAGTGGCTCACGGGGGTCGGCATCGCCATCGGCACCTGGCTGGTCGTCATCGGAGGGATCAAGAGCATTGCCCGGTTTGCGGAAAAGCTCGTTCCGCTGAAAGTGGTCCTGTACGTCGGCGGCTCACTCTACGTGATTCTCACCCACATTCACCTACTGCCGCAGACCGTCGCCCTCATCCTGAAGAGCGCCTTTACTCCGACGGCCATGATCGGGGGATTTGCCGGTGCCTCGGTGCTACTCGCCGCTCGTCTCGGCGCAGCGCGCGGTCTCTACGCGAATGAGGCAGGACTCGGGACGGCGGGGATGGCCTACGGAGCGGCCCGGAGCCGGAACCCCGTGCGCCAGGGCCTCATCGCGACCGTGGACGTGTTCATCATCACCTTCGTCACCTGCACCATGACCGCGCTCGTGGTCACGATCACGGGAAAGTGGACAAGCGGGACCATGAGCACCGCCCTGGTGGCTTCCGCTTTCAACACCAGCATTCCAGTGGTTGGAGGCTGGATGGTGGCGGTGAGCTCGTTCCTGTTCGGCTACTCGAATCTGGTAGGATGGTCTTACTACGGTGAGCTCTGCTTCGGATATATCTTCCGATCCAATGTCCTCAAAATCTACGCCTGGATCTATTGCGGCTTGATCTTCGTGGGCGCCATCACCGAGGTGAAGACCGTATGGGACTATGCCGACACGATGAACGGTCTCCAGATTTTTCCGAATCTGATCGCCCTGATTATCCTGGCACCCCAGGTGGCCGCGGCCACGCGCAGCTACTTCGGCCCCGCCACTTCGAAATGATCCGACAGCCCTACCCAATGATCGGGCGGCTTGAAGAGCGGTCCCCCAGGGAAAACCAACGAACTTCCTCCGCTTAATTCTGATGCTTTAAAACGTCCTGAAAGGGTATGTCCATCATGTCAAACTGCATCCACTTTTCATCATCATAATGCCACCATTCCTCGGATAAGGGAACGAATCCTGCCTTTTCCATCAGGCCTTTGAGAAGCTCCCGATTCCTGATCGCCCGATCGGGAAGGTCTTGATAATGATGATCCGCCCTGGGGCTAAAATCATCGAACCCCGTCGGCATCTCAAGTTCCTTTCCTTGGGAATCAACCAGTGTCACGTCCACTGCGGACGCGCGGTTGTGACGGGAACCCTTTTCCGGATTCGCCACATATCGCTCATCGGGAAGAATCCCCCAGAGGATCCGCTGGACGGCCAATGGCCTGTAACAGTCCCATACCTTGAGGCCGAGATTCATTCGTTCTAGTTCCTTCTGAACGGCATCCAGTTTGACGGCGGTAGACGTCTTCAAAAAACAGGTGTTGGAATCGTAAAGCCTCTTCTTCGTGAAATTATCCTCTGTCGCATATTTCATCTCGACAACAATGCGGGGGTTGATTCCCTTAATATCAACAAGATCAGCCGCCTTTCCAGACGGGTGCGCTGATGCTCCCGCTTTCGTTTCTCCCCATGCTCTGAAAGCCATGCCGGGTGTGAGTATGATGAAGATGACAAAGAGAATAGCCAGTGGCTGGATCGCATGACGGTCATGTATCATCTTGAGCATTGGCTTGGCCCTATTCATCCCTGTAAAGATCCCCGTCTTCCAAAAAGATTGTCCTCTATGGGATTCAAGATAGAGTCCTAGGGTACCTAATCAAACGCAATAAATAATTTTACCGTTTCTGTAGGGTGCGTTCCCCGAACGCACCGTCTGATCGGCATGATCGGGGATCACGCCCTACAAGGCTGTAATGGAATAAAATGCGCATGTATTAGTAAGGAGTCATCATGAGCTGACATCTTCATCACAAAATCTCCCCTAACCCCTCTTTGCCAAATCCCGCGAAACGCGGGACTCCCTTTTATAAAGGGAGGGAGAAGGGATTTGCGTGATCAGCGAGGCTTCATGGCACGAAGTTCGGATTCTTTCCCCATGATGATCAAGGGTTTCTTAGCAGGATCAAGCCATCCAAGAATTTTTAAAACCATCTCCTCAGGCATCGATACGCAGCCAAGGGTTGCCCCCCCGTCTTTCCATACGTGCAAAAAGATCGCACTCCCCTTTCCCTCTTCAATAGGGTGCATATTATATTCGATCACCACTCCAACCTTGTACTGGTCATCGTCTCTCCTCATCTTTTCCCAAGACGCGGCCTTGGGTTCCCCCTTGACCCATTGGTTATAGTCTTCTGAATTGACATCATCCACCCAGAAGTCATCCTCTGTAGCCTGTCGGTAAGGCATTTTGGTCGCCACCGAAGGATCATACCCGAAAGCAATCCCCAAAGGGAAAACGCCGCTCGGGGATTTGCCATCTCCTTCTTTCTTATTGTCAATCGCAGCAAACCCCCTCTCTCCAATCGATCCAGCAAATGTGGGGAAGACGAGGTGCCAGACACCGTTGTTTCTCTCCACGGTATGAATGGTGACGAGAGACGATGAGGAGTCTCTATTGGTTGCAAAGATTAACTGTTCGGATTCCCCTATCTGAGTGGTATGGTGCGCGATGAATTTTTTGATAAAGCGGTTTATCTTGGCCGACGGACCGCTTCCTCTGACGCCGTAAGTGGTACATGAGAATAAGATTGGCAAGATCGCTATGATGAATATGAAGGGAATCGCCTTTACCTTAGAACGACTTGGCTTCAACTTTTTGTCCATGATTGATATCTGCTTCTGGAATCGCTTTTCCAGGGAAGGCTATTTCCGATGAACGATTCGAAAGAATCCTCAACATCTTTCTCCTTTCATCGATTCTTTTTAGAATAACAGTAAGGAAATCTGAAAGTCCAGCATTTTCAATCGGAGGGGTTGTCAGGCATCTTGAGAAACGTGAAGGGGGGCAGCCCCGGGCAGCCCCGGGGTCAGGCTTAAATATTGACACTTAAGCACAGAACGAAAAAAGATCTTGCTTTTAAAGAGAGGAAGAACAAATCTGAATCATTAATTCTAACCCTGAATATCCTGATTGAATTTGGAGTTGGGAGTTTGCACGCTGGAGGAGTCGGGGTGGCGACGGGCTGGGATAAGACAATATTAAGATCGGCAGCGAAGCGGCCGCTGATACGAGCAAAAAAGTATTTGGAGTTGGCATAAAGGATAAAGGAACGCCTGGAGGCGGTTTCGTCACGTTGAAACATTGCAAGCCTAACCCTAGGCTTCCGATACAACTCAATCGATACCCGTACACTAACACCAATGGTCGGTCTGAGGCTGGGGGAGTTGGCAGGTCTTGAGCATCCGTATATACTCGTCGAACCCGTGTTCCCCACCGCTCTTCTCCAATCTTTCTATCTCCGGAACGACCTGATCCAGGACATGCTGATCGTTGACAACGCTTAATGGATAGCGACTGTACCCGGCATAGTGGAGTAAGGCATAGACCTGTTTCTGTCTCCTGGTCATGGACAGATAGGCATCGAGTTCTTTCAGCATAGACTCTCTCTTCTCATCTAAAAAGCCATCCACTTGCATGAGGAGGTTCAGACTGAAATCGTTACACGAGAAATAGCTATGCATGCTGTCGAGGTGATTAACGAGAAGGCGTATTTCAACAACGATTTCGTCGTCCGTCAGCGGCGCGAACGTCCCTTCCATGACCATCTTCTGCATAGGCGACTGGGGATGCATGGCAAAGGTTCTCACCCTTATAAAATGAGGGCGGATCTGGTTCAGCAGCTCTGCTGTCTTTATCGCATGTTCTTCACTTAGGACTTGGCCTGCGACGCCAGGCATAATATACTCGGAAAGCTCGATTCCCGCTTCCATCACATGCCTGCCGCCGGTCACCACTTCCTCGGGTGTCATTCCCTTCTTGATCATTTGTAATACCCTTCCGGATCCGCTTTCCATGCCTGTATGAATCCTTGTCAGTCCTGCCTGTTTGAGGCGTTTGAGGTCATCGACACTCTTGTGACTCAACGTGCGCGCACGGGCGTAAGTTGTGATCCTGTCGATCTTCGGGAATTTCTCCTTAAGGTGATCCAGAATGGCAATCAGATCGTCCACGGGTAGGATGAGACTATCCGCATCCTGCAAAAAAGCCGTTTTGACGCCCGAGGTTCCACCGAGGTCATCGGTCATGCTGTCAATATCCTTCTTTACTTCTTCCACAGTCCTTTTTGAGAATTTGACGCCCTTATAGGCTGGGCAAAAGAGACACTGGTTCCAAGGGCAGTTGCGCGTGACACGGATGAGAAGGCTCGATGCCTCACTCGGCGGTCTGATCACTCCCTGTTCATACATGTTTGCTCCTCATCATGGGGTTCCTTCTTGCCTGGGCTTAACAAGGGAAGCATAAAATAGTTTATTTGGAATAACCAAAAGTAGTCATCGCGAGGAGTCGCGCTTTGGCGGGACGACTTGCCTGCACACCGAAGTGCGTATCGGCACGCAGGCGTGGCAATCTCAGGGTTTGCTTCGCTTCGCCCTGAATCCCGCGAAACGCGGGACGGTACAGGGCTTCGCTCGCATTGACCGTTTTGTTGCAATGCAAACTGTAATAGGCTCCGAGTCATAACTGACAACCTCTTAATTTTAACATCTTTCTAAGCACAAAAGAAATATGCCGCCTAGACTCACTTTAATCTGCAACCAAAATATTTTTCTAGGATAGAAGGTATTTGACGGGAATTGGTTACGGTGACAGGCCAGGATATGACAACATTGAGTTCGGTAGCGAACCGTCTGCCGATACGAGCCAAAACCGATCTGGAGTTGGCAAAAAAGATGAAGGAATTGTCGGAGGAGGTGTCCTGAAATTGCCGCATTGCAAGCCTGATCCCATGTTTACTTAAGTATTCGTTTTTTTGTGATATAATGATTTTATGGATATTCCAAAGAGAAAACTGGGTAAGACCGGAGTGGACGTTACGATTCTGGGTCTTGGAGGGGAAGGGGTCCTCAGGACTGTCGGCTATGAAAAAGAGGCGTATGATTTGATCAATCGGGCCATCGATCTCGGGATCAACTATTTTGAAACGGCAAGGGCCTATTCCGGAAGCGAATCCTATTATGGCAAGTCTTTGACGGAGAGGAGAAAGGAGATCTTCCTCACCAGCAAATCCCATGCGAGAGACAAGAAAGGAGCACTGCTCCATCTTCAGGAAACGCTCAGAAACATGAAGACAGACCACCTTGACCTGTGGCAAGTTCATGACGTGAGGACAGAGGAAGAAATGGAGGAGATCTTCGGTCCCCTTGGGGCACTGGAAGCCTTTGTTGAAGCCAAGGACAAGGGTCTGGTCCGGTTTATCGGTGTGACAGGCCATCACGATCCTCTCATCACCCAACGGTGTCTCCAGCGATTCGACTTCGATACGGTTCTGATTCCTGTTAATCCGGCGGAACCCGCTTATAAAAGCTATTTGACGGAAGTCCTTCCTCCGGCAAAGAAGAAGGGGATGGGTATTGTCGGCATGAAGGTCTATTTCAGAGGATTCGCGGATAAATTGCCGTGGTTTGAAACCATGGAGCCCTTTTTCCGTTTTGCCCTCTCTCAGCCTATAACGACTGCTGTCATTGGATGTGATGACGTGGAACAGCTTGAAGAGAATGTGAAGTTAGCAGGGTCCTTCTCTCCCATGACTGAAAAAGAGACTCAGGACCTGATCGGGAATGTCTCCTCCTATGCACGGGAGCTCATGTATTACAAACCCGGAGCAGAGCCTCAGGGACGTAGGAAAGTTTTTTGAATAACTCCCTTTCGAGAAAACCCATCACTGACAAATCATTGAACGCAGTTAATGAGGTTCCCTCTGCCAGGACGGTTTTGTCCCGCTCTCATCCTTCCTCTTCTGGAGAGGCCCAGCTCTTTGAGCGGGCCACCGCCCGCTCCCACCCCATGACGAGCTTCCGGCGCCTGTCCTTAGACATCTGGGGAAAGAATTCCCGCCCCATGGACCAGTGGGCTGAAATTTCTTCTCTATCCTCCCAGTATCCGACGGCAAGCCCGGCTAAGTAGGCGGCTCCCAGGGCCGTGCTTTCGAGAACCTTCGGCCGCCTGATGGGGATGTCAAGGAGGTCAGCCTGAAACTGGCAGAGCAGGTTGTTGGCGGCGGCGCCTCCATCTACCCTCAACTCCGTTAGGCCCAGGCCCGAGTCTTGGACCATACAGTCGACGACCTCCTTGGTCTGAAAGGCAATCGATTCAATCGCCGCACGCACGAGATGGTTCCGGTTGACGCCCCTCGTCAGTCCCAGGATGGCGCCGCGAGCATGGGGATCCCAATGGGGGGCCCCCAGTCCGACAAAAGCTGGGACTACGTAAACCCCGTTTGAATCCTCGACCATCGACGCCAAGTGTTCGCTCTCCTCGGCAGAACGGATCAGCTTCAGCTCGTCTCTCAGCCACTGGATGACCGCGCCGGCGATGAAGGTGCTTCCTTCAAGGGCGTAGGTGATTTCTCGTCCCAACCCCCAAGCGATGGTAGTCAAAAGGCCGGATGCAGAGGGTCTGGCCTCGCGGCCGGTGTTCATTAGCATGAAACAACCGGTACCATAGGTGGTCTTAACCATACCCGGGTCGAAACAGCACTGGCCGAAAAGGGCTGCCTGCTGATCTCCGGCGATCCCGGCGATGGGAACGGTTGCATCCAGGATTTCCGGGTCGGTGAAGGCCACGGGATGGCTGGAAGGTACAACTTCCGGAAGGAGGAAGGGAGGGATGCCAAAGCGCTGCAGGATCTCGTCATCCCATCTCAACTCGTGGATATTATACAGGAGGGTTCGGGAGGCGTTTGAGTAATCGGTAACGTGGACCTTACCTCCAGAGAGTCTGTTCACAAGCCAACTGTCGATCGTGCCGAAGGCGAGGTGGCCTTTCTCCGCCTCTCTTCTCGCCCCGGGTACCTGGTCGAGGACCCACTTGAGTTTGGTCCCGGAAAAATAGGCATCCGTGACCAGTCCGGTCTTCTCCCTCAGCCTGGTATCGAATCCTTCCTCCTGAAGCTCTTTGCAAAAGTTGGCGGTCCTTCGGCATTGCCAGACGATAGCGTTGTATATCGGCTT
>Ga0209253_10005543_pt1 | contig 10949 bp, 8 predicted proteins | sample FrelakmetBRP12BR_FD_187145 | JGI IMG/M metagenome (GOLD analysis project Ga0209253, IMG submission 187145) | Freshwater lake sediment microbial communities from the University of Notre Dame, USA, for methane emissions studies - BRP12 BR (SPAdes)... | ecosystem: Environmental > Aquatic >... | reverse complement strand
CCGAAGACGAGCGCGAGCAGCCGGAGCCACAGGACCTGGTAGACGAGCGCGCTCACGCCAGAGCCGAGGAACAAGAGCGCGAGCGCCGGAAGGGGAAGTCGGGACGTGGCGCGCACCAGGGCCGCACTATAGCAGAGAGGACCACGGGCTTTGGATCACGGTGCGCATGGGGAGGCCGGGCTGGCCTCGCCGATGGGAAGGGCTCTCCGAGTCGCATAACGGCGCTTCAGTCAACTCCCGCCGCCAATTCTAGACGACCACAAACAGCCCGCGCCGCGTACCCCGCACCCCCGGGCACCGCAAGCATCAGCGACGTGAAACGATCCCCGCTCTCCCGCACTACCTTTCTGATGTCGTCCGTAATGTCCACCATCTGGAACCTGGCTGTTGTTCGGATCGAGATATTTTTCATGATCCTCCACATCGTACAATCATTGGATTTATACCTTTCGGCATAGAGGCGACTCAATTTTCTTTAATAAAAAGAGGGACTTTTTTCAAGATAAAGTAAGCGGGAATTATCACGGGTCAAAGTCAAAAATTCGTCTTCTTTTCAAGAGATTGTCCGGGAGCGTTACTTTAAAATCTCCATCCGGTGCCGTTTATTTCTGAGGCCGGTCTTTGCTTGGGGGAATAGCTAATTTTTTATTTTAGTGATATCAATTAGTTGGAAGTAATCTCAGCAAATTTTTTAGAAAGGTTATGGATCGTCAAAGAAGCGGCAACTTTTCAGAAGGTGCAATTGCTCTGGCACGCAATCTGCTTATTTCTTCGACGCCTCTTGAATTTCTTCAAAAATTGGAGTTAGGGGCTTCAGGATTGGGAAGTCAAAAGCGTCAATAATATCTTGTGGTTTCTTGTTTGAGTGTCGGGGCACGGTGAATGTTTTTTTTGAATGAAGGGGAAAAGGAGTGCCTTGTTGAAAATCCTTGACAAATAAGATTAATTAGATAATGTTTTCCAATGTTTTGAGCGGTTTCATTTTTTGTTGCTCCGATCGAACCCATGTTTTTACGTTGACGGTGTTGTTGATCCCGTTGATTGAATGGGTAGTGACCGAACTGGGATGATTATGAAATCGGATCGGGAAATCAATTCGACAGAGAAACTGCTGGACGTCATTCGGGGTAGAAAAGATTCCGGCGCCGGAAAAACGGATACGAAGGTCAAGGCCAAGCGAAAGAGACCTTCCCTGAAGGCATTCCGTTTCAGACCCTTCGATTCCAAAGTGACCGTCGGTGTTGATGTCGGGTACCAGAGTCTCCGGATGGTAAAAATCCAGGAGATTTCTGAGAATCAGTGGAAGCTGCTTGATTACAGGTCCGTGCGGCTCCCGAAGGCATCGGTCGGGTCCTTTGAATTTACAGGCTTTATCAAGTCGGAACTCAACAAGTTCTGCGGCACCTCAAAGCGTCTCAAGATCTGGACCCTCATTTCCTCTTCAAAGGTTGATGTCCGGTTTATCAAGATACCGAAGGTCCCCAAAAAACAAGTTGAAAACGCTGTCTATTGGACCGTGAAAAAGGAAGTGACCTTCGAGGACAGCGAAACCGTCTTCGATTTTGACGTCCAGGGGGACATCACCGAGCAGGGCGTTCAGAAAACCTCCGTGATGGTCCACACGACACCCAGGTCGGAGGTGCAGGCGATCCAGAATCTCTTCTCCGATGCGGGCTACAATCTGGCCGGGATCACCATCGCCCCCTTCGCCATTCAGAATCTATTCCGGACCGGGTGGATCTCTGTTGTGGGGGATGTAACGGCGAGTCTCTACATCGGCAGGGACTGGTCCCGTATCGACATGTATTCGAAGGGCAACCTGGTTCTCACCCGCGGGATCAAGGCGGGGCTCAGCAGCATGGTCGAGGCGCTCGTTGAGAGTTACAACGAAAAGAAGAAAAAGGCCCCGGCAGAAAAGGCATCCGTGACGGAGACCGACCGGGGTTTGACGACAGAACAGGCGCATAAGCTTCTGACGAGCCTCAATCCGGATGCCCCGCCCCTGAGCCGTGAGGACTTCGGGTATCAGCTCAAGGAAGAGGAAATCTTCTCCATGATCCTGCCGGCCATCGAGCGGCTCGTCAGGCAGGTCGAGAGAACCTTCGCCAACGTCGGTGCGGAAAGGGTCGGCAAGATCTACATCGCGGGTGTCATCGACGGTTATAAGCCGCTGGTAGACTACATTGGCGATCAACTGGGCATCGAAAGCGGGATCATGGATGCCTTGTCTCTGGACAACCCTTCCGTCTACGATATCAACCCACCGTCCTCTGTTTCCGAGAGGGTCTCTTTTGCGCCGGCGGTGGGGCTGGCCTTATCGGACAATTCGCGCACGCCCAACCTGACCTTCGCTTACAAGGCCAAGGAGAAGATGATCCGGGTGGCCCGGGTCAACCGCGCCATCATGCTGGGTACTTTACTTTTCATTCTATTGGGAACAGGCGCCTTCTACTGGCAGGGCCATCTGGCAGACCAGAAAAAGGCAACGTATGAAAACCTCAGGAAGGAACTGGATCGCTACAACCCGAGAATCGACAAAAACTTCATCCTTCAAATCGCCACCAAGGTAAAAGAAGAGCAGAAGATCACCAGGAGCTACGGCGAGAGATACATCGGGGTGGCGGTCATCAGCGAACTCTCGGCCATGACCCCCTCGCATATCCGGCTGCTGAGAATGAGAACCGACCTGGCGGCTGTCCCCGCTGTGAAGAATCCGGAGGGCGTCGCCAAAAAGGAGCCAGCCAGGGAAGGCGAAAAGGATATGGGCCGCGCGAGACACCTGGAGATCGAGGGCATCGTCCTGGGCGAACGGGGCAAACTCGAAAGCCTGCTTTCCACCTATGTGCTCAAATTGCAGAGTTCTCCTCTATTCAAGGAAACCAAAGTACAAAAAACCAGTGTTGAAGCGTATCAAATAAACCGCGGACAAAACGAGGTTCTGCGTTTTAACCTGACAGTCAAAATGATATAGGTCGCCGGATGAAGCCCCAGGAAATACTCGAGACATTGAAAGGAAGCTTTTCCTACCTTCTGGTCGGAGTAGTCGCCATTCTGATCTTCTTCGTCATCGGCTTTTACAACTACCGATCCCTGAACGATCTGGAGAGTGACATCAATAAAGTCAAGGCCGATATCGAGGAACAGCGTGTCATGGCGCCGCTGTACAAAGAGCTCATAGAGAAGCTCAAGGTCAAGACGACGAAGCGTCTGCCATTCCCCGCCAGGGCCAAGTTGCCCAAGGAACAACACGAGCAGATCACGACCATATTCGGGGATCTGGCGAGAAAAGCCAACCTCGAGGTCGTTTCCATCACACCGGACATTAACTCGCTGACAGGGGGGTCCGGGCTTCTGGTGGTCAATGCGGCTTTAAAGGGAGATTTTTTCAATTTCCGGAATTATCTGATTGAGCTGGGAAATGTGCCTTACCTGGAGCATCTGGGAGAAATCCAGATACAGACCATGCCGGTCGGTAAAGAATTCCGCCTCAAATTGTGGGTGGCCGTGGGGTGAGTTGTTGCGCATGGAGTGTTTCGTCATACAGGGATCGGGATCTCCACATCGCCTGATGAGGCTTGCTGGATGAAAAAACGGGAAAAAATCATTCTTGCCGTCACGGGCGTATGCCTCCTATTCGCCGTGTATTATTTTCTCCTCTCGGGACCGAGCGCCCCCACGGTGGCCGTGACGGGGGGGAAATCTGTAGATTCGGCAAAAATGATGACGGAGATCGCCAATAGCCTGAAGAAAGACGAAACGGTTGAACCGGATTCCTATGTCATCGCGCGAGCGGAATCCAACTGGGAAATCGATCCTTTCTACGAGGGCGTCCTTGCCTCGGTGAAGGATAGCCCCGCCGGAGGGGGAAAGGGTCCGGACATCGTCTATTCCGGTTATGTGGACCTGGGGGTGAAACGGGTGGCCGTCATTAACGGCAATCCTTATGAAATCGGTGACAAGCTGGAATTAACGGGCGCCTATTATGTGAAACAGATCGACTCGACCAGGGTCATCGTCGTGGACAGGGAACAGAGCAGAAATATCACCATTCCGTTGCAGCAGGAAACTTTTTAAGGAGAAGAGCCTTGAACTTGACAAGATTGAAAAAAGGAGCCTGGTGTTGGGTCTTTATGATTGGCCTGGGTCTCATTTTAACGGGCTGCGCCCAGGACAACATGACAAAGAAAGACCCTTTCTTTGAGAAATGGGGGACGCTCGCAGAGCAGTCCAAGGGGCATTCGCCAACGGCCAGGGACAGGGTCATCGAGACCCCGCCGCTGGGTCCCGATGAGATCGTAGAGGCGCAGGTCATGGCAACAAGGGACAAGCCTCTGCCCAACAAGAGGGTAACCCTCAGGATGCACAACGTGGACATCAATGTCATCCTGCGGGCCATGGCGCAGGCCGCCAACCAGAACATTCTGATAAAATCCGGCGTCAAGGGCCAGAGCAGCATCCACATCAACAACGAGCCCTGGAACGAGGCTTTCAAGGGCATTATCAGGACCAACGGCCTGGTCTACACCTGGGAAGGGAACATCATCCGTGTCATGACGGTGGAAGACATGGAACATGACATCAAATTGGCATCAGCCGTGGAGAGGAGACGATCCCAGAAACTCGTCACCATGGTTATGAATGTGGATTTTGCCGAGTCCAACAAGCTGAAGGAGAGCGTGAAGGAATTTCTGACGAAAGACAGCGCCGGGAAAGCCCGCGGGTCCGTCACGGTGGACGAGCACACCAATTCCCTGATCATCCAGGCCACACGGGATGACCTGGAGCGGATCAGGCCCATGCTGCAGAAACTGGATAAGCCCATACCGCAGATCACGATCAAGGCCAACATCGTCGAAGCGGGGAAGGATACGGCCCGCGCCCTGGGTGTGCAGTGGGGCGGCGTTTACGGCAACACCATCAACAGAAGTCAGTACGTCGTCACGCCCGGCGGTTCCGGGGGTACGTACGCAGCACCGACCCCACCATCTGTCGTCGGAGCGTACACACCGACCTTCGGTGCAACCGGCATCGGGGGGCAGGGGATGGGTGTGAACTTCCCCATCAGTCCGGAGGTGCTCGCCCAGGCCGGCGGAGCGGCCTCCCTGGGGCTGATCTTCGGGACGCTCGGCGCCAGTTTTCTCGAATTGCAGCTGCAGGCCCTCCAGCAGGACGGCAAGCTGAACATCCTTTCGAGCCCCTCCATCACGACACTCGACAACCAGACGGCCTTCACGGAAAACGGTGAACGGATACCCTATGTGGCGACCGCCACGACGGGGGGCACGATCACACAGGAAGTGAAATTTGAAGACGCCGTGCTTCGACTCGAGGTCACGCCGCACGTGATCGACGGCAAGAACCTGAAGATGAAGATCAAGGTGAAGAAGGATGAGGTGGACACCAGCCGGACCGTCCAGGGGAACCCCTACATCATCAAGAAACAAACGGAGAGCACGCTCATCGTGCAGGACGGCGAGACGATCGTGATATCCGGTCTCACGAAACAGAGAACCCTCAGCAACAACACGGGAATCCCAGAACTGAAGGACATCCCGGGCCTCGGGTGGCTATTCGGACAAGACTCTCAGGCAAAGACGTTCCAGGAAGTCCTCGTGTTCATCACGCCGCACATCCTCAAGATGCAGGTCGCAACCGAGGCCCAGGAAACGCAGAAACCGGCGGAACAGCCCACCTTGCCGGAAAAACCAGCGAATTCCGGTGAGGCTCCCGGAAAGTAAAGGAATGAGTTACTACAAAGTATTAGAACTGAATAGCGAGCCCTTCTCCAACTCGCCCGAGCCTGATCTTTTCTATCAAGCCCCTCAGTACGTCCAGTGCCTGCAAAAGCTCGAGATTTCCATCCGGCTTCGCCGGGGGCTCAACGTCGTCATGGGTGATGTGGGAACGGGCAAAACCACCCTCTCGCGGATGCTCATCCGAAAGTTCCGCGGCGAGGGGAACGTCGAGATGTATCTCGTTCTCGATCCCGACTTCAGCAGCGCCCTCGAGTTTCTCGTCGCCGTCGCCAGGATGTTCGGGGTCTACACGAACGAGGCGGCATCGAGCGAGTGGCAGCTCAAGGAAAACATCAAGGATTATCTGTTCCACCAGGGGATCCACAAGGACAGGGTCGTCGTCCTCATCATCGACGAAGGGCAGAAACTCCCGCCCTTCTGCATCGAGCTGCTGAGGGAATTTCTCAATTACGAAACCAACACGTCCAAACTCCTGCAGATCGTCCTCTTCGCCCAGAGGGAATTCAAGAAAATTCTCGATGAACATGCCAATTTCGCTGACCGCGTGAATTTCCACTATGTCATGAAACCGCTCAGTTTCAGCCAGACGCGGGCCATGATCCGGTTCCGTATCGACAAGGTCAGCGAGGCCGGGAAAAACCCGATTCTCTTCACCCCGCCGGCGCTCTGGGCCATCTACAGGTCCACCGGCGGATACCCGAGAAAAATCATGATGCTCGGTCACCAGATCCTCCTGAAGATGATCGTGCAGGACCAAAAGCGGGCCGACTGGTCGCTCGTGCGTTCCTGCATCAAAGACGCGGCGCCGGGAAGACCCGTCGTCAAGACATGGCGGCTCGCCCTCGTCCCCGCTTGTATCGCCTTTGCGGCGCTTGTCCTGGGGTTGACCTTCGAGAAGCCGTCCACCTGGCTTACCAGAAAGGTACAGCAGTCCGGGCTCGCCGCACTGCAGAAAGATGCGGCAAGCCTGCAGGTTTCGGTCATTGCACCGGCCATTGAGGGCAATCCGGCAGGGCAGGAGATTCGAGAGGCTTCACTTGAAAATTCGAATCAAGCGTCCCAGGGAAACCCGGCGGGGCCTTCAGCGGGGAGCATATCCCATGATCGAATCACCCTGCCGAGAGGAGACATCCAGGGAGCCGCAGCGGAGCCATCGGCGAGGCTTTCGGTGGATATGCCTTCAGTTCCCATACCGCCTCCTCCGGTAGAATCCGTGCGGGAAAAAGAAATGCCCGAATTGCTGGGTCAGCTGACCATGAAGAAGAGGAGTTCTTACAGACAGGTTCTCCAGCAGCTATACGGGTCATCTGCGGACGTGCACGTTGAAAGTCTTGCGAAAGCCAATTTGAAAATCAAGGACATTAATAAGGTGAAGGCTGGAGACGTGGTCCGTTTTCCGGCCCTCCCCGCGTCTTCCAGGCCTGATCAGCATGCCGCTTACTGGGTACAGCTCGCGGAAATGGAAACACTGGAGGATGCCTATGAATACATCCATCATTACACGGTCCATGTGGCCCGGACCAGGATACTTCCTTTCTGGAGCCGCGAGGGAGGACTGCGGTTTTCCGTCCTTCTGAAAGAGGGCTTTAACCATGAAAAGTCGGCCCGGAAGGCGGTGAAGAGTCTTCCGCAGAAAATCGCCACTTCAGCAAAGATCGTCAGTGAGTGGGGTGAAGGAACCGTATTCTTTGCCGATCTGGGGTGAAAGAATGACAAGGAAGGTAGGGACAGTGAAAGTCAGAAAGAAGTTGGGGGAAATGCTCGTAGAGGCCAAGCTGTTGACGGAAGAGCAGCTCAGGGAGGCGCTGACGGATCACAAGAAAACCGGTCTCAAGCTGGGTAAATATCTCATTCAGCAGGGAACCCTGACCGAATATCAGATCATCGATGTTCTTGGCCAGCAGCTGAAGATCGAAAAGTACCATCCGGACAAGTACCCCGTGGATATCACCCTGGTTCAGATTGTTCCCTCGGACATCGCCCAGAGATACCAGGTTGCGCCGCTGAAGAAAAAGGGTCACCTCCTGACCGTCGCGATGATCGATCCCGTGGATATCAACGCCCAGGATGCCATTGAAATGCTCACCAACCATGAAGTGGAGCCTGTAGTCTGCACGGAACGTGAGCTGAACCAGCTCATCGGCCAGATCTACGGGATGCAATCGGGACTCGGCGGGGTGCTGGAGAGCATCGAGGAGCTCAAGATTGATTCGGGTACGGATGCCGATACCATCGCGGGGGTCTCGACGGACGATCTGCAGGTGAGCTCTCTCCAGGGGATGGCCGAGGAGGCCCCGATCGTGCGCCTGGTCAATTCCATCATCTCTCAGGCCGTCCGAGAGGGGGCGAGCGACATCCATCTCAGCCCGCAGCTGAAGAATGTTCAGGTGAGGTTCCGGATTGACGGGAGGCTCCACGAGGTTCCCGCACCGCCCAAGCCCATGTTCCTGCCCATCATATCCAGGATCAAGATTCTGGCGAATATGGATATTGCCACATCGAGGGTCCCCCAGGACGGGCGATTCACGGTCAAAATGGAAAATAAGGAGATCAACGTCAGGGTCTCATCGATCCCGACTATCTACGGGGAAAACCTGGTTCTGAGACTTCTCGATATGGGTGCCGGCGTCTACTCCCTGGACCGTCTGGGCATGTCCAAGGATGACAAGGACAAGATCGATTCCATCGTCAACAAGCCCTACGGCATGATTCTCAGCACGGGGCCCACCGGTAGCGGCAAGAGCACAAGCCTGTATGCCATCATCAAGGAGATCAACAGGCCGGATATTCACATCATCACACTGGAGGATCCGGTGGAATACAGGGTCGAGCGGGTGAGGCAGGTGCAGCTGAACCGAAAGGCGGGGATGACCTTTGCCAGCGGGTTGAGGTCGATTCTCCGGCAGGACCCGGACGTCATTATGGTCGGCGAGATCAGAGACGGCGAGACGGCAGGAATCGCCGTGCAGGCGGCGCTGACGGGCCACAGGGTCTTGAGCACGGTTCATACCAACGATTCCGCCGGTGCGATCACCCGACTTTTCGATATGGGTATCGAACCGTTCCTGGTTTCGTCGGTCCTGCTCGTCTCCTTCGCCCAGCGGCTCGTGAGGACCATCTGTACCTATTGCAAGGAACCCTACAAGCCGAATGAAAAGGTCGTTGAAGCCTGGGGTCTCAACGGTGTGAAGGACGCCCAGTTCCAGCGCGGCCGGGGATGTCCCGCCTGCATGGGAACGGGTTACAGGGGCCGAACGGGAATCTTCGAGATTCTTCTGAATGATGAAATGGTTCAAGAGTTGATTCTCAAAGGGGCATCGGCTCAGGAGATTCACCGGGCGGCCAAGCAGGCGGGGAGGCTTCGAACCCTGAAGGATGATGCCGTCGTGAAAGTCCTCAGCGGGGTCACGACGCTGGAGGAAGCGGCATCGGCGGTGATGGTCTAGAGATTTCTGACCGGCTGGATGACGTTAACGGATAAGAGGATTCCATATGCCCAAATTCTCGTACGAAGCGATCACGGATAGCGGCGCAGCCCTGTCCGGCGTCATCGAGGCAGACACACTCGAGATGGCGAACACCCTGCTCGCCACGCGTGGATATATCCCGTCGAAGGTCAGGAAGATTCCCGAAAAAGGGATCGGACGGCGCCTGGCACTCTCACCCCTCCAGTCCAGATTGACCGTGGTCAAAGCGACGGAGCTCATTCTTTTCACCAAGCAGTTCCGGACCATGTTCAAGGCGGGTGTGCCGATCATGCGTATTTTCGAAGTCCTGGGTTATCAGGCCCAGAATCCCAAGCTGAAGAGGATTATCACGGGGATCGCCAGCGACATCCAGGAGGGCGCCACCTTGTCGGATGCCCTGGCGAAACATCCGGACACCTTCACGCCCCTCTACCGGAGCATGATCAAGGCCGGCGAGACCAGCGGTAACATCCCCGAGGTTCTGGAACGGATGATCTATATCCTTGAGCATGAGCACAAGATCAAGTCGGATATCCGATCGGCCATGCAATACCCCATGATCGTGCTCATTGCGCTGGGGATCGCCTTTTTCGTGCTGCTCACCTTCGTCATCCCTCGATTCGTGACGATCTTTTCCAGGGCGGGTCTCGAGCTTCCCTGGCCGACGAGAGTGAGCATGGTGCTTTACTCTGTGCTCAGCAACTACTGGTACATCTGCCTGGCCGTTGTCGTTGTGGGGATTGCGGGGCTGCGGATGTATTTCAAAACGCCGCAGGGTCGATACGTGAGAGATGCCTTCCTCCTGAGGCTTCCGCTCGCTGGCCCCCTCTTCATTCGGGCGGCCATGTCACGGTTTGCAAGCATTTTTTCCATCCTTCAGTCGAGCGGTGTCCCCGTGATGACTTCCCTGCAGATCCTCTCCGGGACCATCGGCAACTCCGCCATTGCAAAGGAATTCGACCGGGTTCGCGACCGCGTGGAGGAGGGAAGAGGCATTTCGGGTCCTCTCAATGTGGCAAAGTACTTTACCCCCATGGTGATCCAGATGGTCTCCATCGGCGAGGAGTCGGGCCAGTTGGATGAAATGCTCCGGGCTGTCTCGACTCACTATGATGATGAGGTGACCTATTCCGTTCAGCGGTTATCCGATGCCGTGGGCCCGATTCTGGTGGTCGGCCTCGCGGCGGTGGTGGGCTTTTTCGCCCTGGCCATATTCCTTCCGATGTGGGACCTCACACAGGTTGCGCGGAAGGGGTTCTGATATTCGTTCCAGCGGTCGGTCGCCTGTTCCTCGAACAGAGGCTGGACCGGAGATCGATTGGGCAGGGATTCGTTGAGAACTTTACCGGATACTCGATGCCATGAAGCGTCCCAAGATCAATGTCAGCCTTTATGTTCTCATCCCGGTGATCTTCAGCGGGATCGCCATCTTCGCGATCATCATTACGTACCGGATGATGGAGACCTATGCCCAGTATCCGGTGGAGTCCATATCCTACCTCCAGTGGTGGAGCCTGGGCATCACCGTCTTCACCTTCCTGTGCGCGCTGCTCATCACGTGGCTCATTCTGCGGCCGATTAAACAGTTCATCAAAAGAACGGAAAACCTTCCCGTCTTCCCGAAATCACAGATCGAAAGCGTGAAGAGCTCCAAGGGCGACGACCTTTCAGAATTCAACACGGTTTTTGAACAGGTCACCAACATCCTGAGCAAGGTCGAAGCCAA
>Ga0209253_10005541_pt1 | contig 10952 bp, 10 predicted proteins | sample FrelakmetBRP12BR_FD_187145 | JGI IMG/M metagenome (GOLD analysis project Ga0209253, IMG submission 187145) | Freshwater lake sediment microbial communities from the University of Notre Dame, USA, for methane emissions studies - BRP12 BR (SPAdes)... | ecosystem: Environmental > Aquatic >... | reverse complement strand
GCGAAGTCTTCTGACACGACCGTGTACTCCGCATAGCCGCCGTGGGCATGAAGGCCGGTGGCGCGGAAGTCATCACAAAGATTCTCATCCCCCCGCACACAGAACGAACACCGTCCGCAACTGGAATGAATCCAGGCAATGCCCACGCGATCGCCGAGTCTGTACTTCCGCACTTCGGAGCCGACGGCATGGACTCTGCCCACGATTTCGTGACCTGGCACAATAGGAAATTTGGGGGGAACAAGCCGGCCCTCAATCTCATCGATTTCCGTGTGGCAAATGCCGCAAACGGAAACTTTGATCAGAACTTGATCGGGAGAGGGGACAGGTACAGGAAGATCCACGAGATCAAGAGGCTTTTCGCCCCCTGTTTCAACTGGGCGGAATTCTCTGAGCACCATCGCCCTCATTGCGGTAACTCTTTTTCCGGTCTTCGCATGAGGACAAGAAGCATTTTGCCGGTCTTCGAGCTGATGGGAGAAAATCGAATCTGGAGCTTATCGCTCGAAGATCGGTCTCTCTTGAAATGGACGAGGGTTTGCTCAAAAACGCCTACACGGGTGTTTTGAATGTCCTGCGTGATGGACGCCTTGGCCTCGTCGGAGAAAAGCTCGGAAATATTCTTTCCGAAAAGATCGAATCGAGTTCGACCAAAGGTTTCCAAAGCCCTGTCTGTCAGCCCCAGAATCAGTCCTTTCTCATCGGTTAACACCGCGATTTCATCTTCATAGAGTTGAGAACTGAGGCGGTCTTTTGCTTCGCGCATGTGAGTATAGGCAAGTCCCAGGTTCTTATTCGCCTCTTTAAGCTGCTCGTGCAGTGTTCTGAGGTTTTCCTCAGCCTGCGCGCGAATGGCAATTTCCTGCTTCAAAAGAGCATTGGCTTGGGAGAGTTCTTCAGTGCGTTTCTTGACTCTTATTTCCAGCTCATTTCGAGCTTTCTGAAGGGCTTCCTCGGCTCTCTTGTGCGTGGCATAGAGCAACGCGTTTTCGATGGCCAGCGCCGCAGGGCTGCTGAGAGCGCTCAGCAGCTGAAGGTCGCTCATGGAAAATCCATGGGGAACGCTTGTGGAATGGACATAGATGACCCCGTGGACGTCCGTCTTGCTGATCAGGGGGACGCACATCACCGACTTAATCCTCATCCAGATCATGCTCTCGGACAGATCCGTCTCTTCGGCAAGGCTGGTGTCGGACATCATGATGGCTTTTCCTTCAAGGATGACCCGGTTCACGATGGTCCGGCTGTAACTCATCTCGAATTCTTTCCCGTGCTCCTTTGACCGGGCGGTGATCTGACGGAATTCACCCGTCTCCTGATCCACCAAGAGGAGGGCTGCGTTGTCTATGCTCTTGATGCAAGAGAAGACGGAATCCAGGATCTTCTCCCCAATTTCATCAATGTCCAGAGACTGCATGAGCAGGGTCGACACTTCATAGATGGTCTCGAGTTTTTCTCGATCCGTGATGCGCCGATCCTTATGAAGAAGGTGCTTCGCAGGCTCCTCAGGCCTCTCCTTGAGACTGATGGAATACTGGGTCACCATTCCGTCCTCAGCGTACGGCTTCCCCAGACTGATGAGAACACTGCCAAGAGAGATGAAATCGCCTTGTTTGATTTCAATCTGGAAGTAAGAGCCCACGGGGTGGCCGTTGATCTGGGTGCCGTTCTGGCTTCCCAGGTCCTCGATAAAGAGACTTTCCCCTGAGAGGAGGATTCTGGCGTGTTTTCGAGAAATGGATTGTTCGATGATCTGAAGATCGTTATCAGGACCTCTCCCGACAAGGGTCGTCCCGTCTTTCACCTCGTAGGAATCACCCGCATTTGGGCCGCTGAGTATGTAGAGAAGGGGCATCAGAACCTCCGGGAGAACTTGAACAGGTGGAGACAGGATAGAGAAGGGCAATCCATCTGTCAAGAAAGGGATTCGCAGGCCCCTTTAGAGGTCTGGCGTAGTGAGATGAAGAACGTTAGGTTCCCGAGTCAGGACTTTTTGCGAGGGTGATGCCTTGCTCCTGCATTTTCTTTACGTACTTCTCAGGGTTCTTCTTGAATTCTTTGAGGCAGGGGGGGCAGCAGAAATAAACTCTATTCCCCTGATAGTCGGCATAAATATTCTTGTTGATCAGCCCCCCCATCACAGGGCAGGTCGTTTGATCTTTTGCGAGAGAGGACCCGGGAAAAATCAACAGGGACACAATAAGAATCAGACCCAAAGCGAGAAAGAGCTTCTTGAAATGAACCATGAAAGTTTTCCTCCTTGACCGTTAACTTCCAACCCAAACACTATAGGGCGAGAAGGGGTTGCAGATCAATGTCACATCAAGTATGATCGCAAAAATGAGGTTGACTCACTCCAGATGGCCTCCTTCTCTTCTATGAAGTGCGAATGGCTCACTCGTTACAAGAACAAGGGCCGTAAAGGAGTTCAAAATGGCGGAAACCAAACCAAAGAACATCACGGATGACCAGTTTGAACAAGAGGTCCTGAACCATCAGGGGATCAGCGTGGTCGATTTCTGGGCACCCTGGTGTGGTCCCTGTATTCAAATGGCCCCGGGCCTCGAAGCCTTTGCAGCGGCGAACGCGACTAAGGTCGAGGTCTTTAAACTGGATGTGGACGAGAATCCCAAGTACGCGGAAAAATATGAAATCCGGAGTGTCCCCACCATCATATTTTTCAGGAACGGCCAACCTCAACACGTGGCTCGTGGAACCATGTCTCAATCCGGTCTTCAAAAGAAACTGGACGAACTGCTCTCCCCGTCACAAGCCTGATGATGCTCGAATCAAGCATGAGCCGCTTTTGCGTAAAGAGGTGAAATCTCCCGCAGGGTCTTGACCGCATCCTGCAACGCCTTGAGGAATCGGCTCACGTCCGCCTCTGAATTATCCAAACCGAAAGTGATCACAAGCGTGCCCTGCGCATCGGCAAATTCGCGGCCGATAGACAGAAGAACATGAGATGCCTGAAGAGCCCCGGCAGCACAGGCCGATCGTGTAGAGACAGCGATGTTTTCGTCATCTAACATGAGGACGAGGCTCTCCCCTTCAATGTACTTGATCGATACAGAAACGAGATTGGGAAGACTGAGCTCGGGGTGGCCGTTGAGGATGTACTCGTCTATATGATTGGGGAGTTCTCTCAGAAGCAAATCCTTTAGCTTCTTCATTTTGGACATTCTGGAGTTCATGTCCCTGGCCGCAAGCTCGGCAGCCACGCCCATACCGATAATCCCTATCAAGTTCTCTGTGCCTGCCCTCCGGTTGTTCTCCTGGACACCTCCATCCAGAAGAGGCCAGATGTGGGTCCCCCGTCGAACATACAAACCGCCCACGCCTGTCGGACCGTAGAAGGTATTCGAGGCGAAGCTGAGGAGATCAACCCCCAGTTTCTCAATATCAACAGGAACCAAACCAACGGAATCCACGGCATCCACATGAAACACCACATTTTTCTCTCGGGTGATCTTAGCAATTTCCTCAATAGGCTGAATCGTTCCGATTTCGTTGTTGCTGTGCATGATGGAGACGAGAACCGTGTCCTCTTTAATCGCCTTTGCCACATCTCCAGGGTTCACGCGACCATGGATGTCAACGGGGACAGAGGAGACCTTATAATCCATCATTTTCAGACGTCGCAAACTCCTGAGCACGGCGTTATGCTCAATGTTTGATGTGACAATGTGCTTCCCTTTTTCTGCTTTGGCCCAGGCTACCCCTTTAACAGCAAGATTTACCGACTCCGTGCCCCCTGAGGTAAAAACGACCTCTTTGGGGCTTCCGGAGTTGACCAGCCGGGCCACAGACTCTCTTGCTTTATCAAGGGCTTCGGATGCTTTGTCTCCCAACTTGTGTTGACTGGAGGGGTTACCGAAGTCCGTCCTGATGGCATTAATCATGGCCTCCTGAACTTCAGGCAGGAGAGGATTTGCTGAAAGATGATCGAGATTAACAATGTCCATGAAGATTTTCCTCCCTTGTAAAGTTCATCAGTGCTTTTCAACCACGCTCAGTTGGCAATTGGGGCAGGTATTCTCCCCTTCCGGAAGTTGAGTGTCGCAATAGGGACAGTAGCATGCTTCCCCAGCCTTATGCATATGCAGTTCCTTCCTTAAGGGTTCTTGCTCAGGCTCGCCTGATTTCTTTGCTTCGTAATTCTTGATGGCCAACTGGAGAGCATCTGCACCCAAATTAGAGCAATGAAGCTTGTTCTTGGGAAGGCCTTCGAGGGCCTCGGCTACGTCTTTATTGGTGATCTTTTTGGCGTCATCCAGGCTCTTGCCTTTTGCCAATTCCGTGAGCATGCTGGATACGGCGATGGCTGCTCCGCATCCGAAGGTCTGAAATTTTATATCGTCGATACGATCCTCTTTCACCTTAAGATAGATCGTCATCATATCGCCACATAGAGGGTTTCCAACCTCACCCTTACCATCCGCCTCCTGAATGACCCCCACATTTCTTGGACTCCGGAAATGATCCATCACGGTCTTGGAATACATTGCAAACACCTCCTCTTTTTGAATTGGCTAGAACCTAATCACTAATTGCTCCTAGTAAAGAGATAGGAATAAGAAAACAGGAAAAGATCAGAACAAGAGTCAAAACCCCCCGAGTAAAGGAGTATCTTGAGCCCATAGGCAAGAACCTTCCGATCTAACTAAGCGGTGGTTCGGCAGATTCAGGACTTGACAACAGGAGGGAACCATTTAAATTATAGCCGTTTAGTATGAAATTCAGCATTCCTGTATTGACCTGCTTGGCATAGGAGATCGAACTCGATGAAGCTCTCTACGAGAAGCCGTTATGGAACGAGGTTGCTGCTTGACTTGGCGGAACACGGCTCTGAGAAGTTCGTTCAGCTGAAGGATGTGTCCAAGCGTCAGGGGATTTCCCTGAAATACCTTGAGCAAATTGTCATACCCCTCAAAAAAGCCAATTATCTAGTGAGTGCACGAGGTGCCGGGGGAGGGTATAGGCTGGCCAGGTCTCCGGAAGAGATAACAGTCGGTGAAATCGTCGCTCTTCTTGAGGGTGGAGAGAGCATCGCTCAATGTGCTACAAATCCAGAGGTCTGTGACCGAGCTCAGTCCTGCTTGACACGAACGTTGTGGATCGAGACAGCCGAGGTCATATTTGAAAAGTTGAACAGTGTGACCCTCTCCGATTTGATCAAGAATAAAGAAAAAATGATAGGTCCTTAAGAAACCGGAGATAACTCTTCCGTTCATGGTTCGATACCTCACCACGAACGGAAAAAAATCAGATACCTGATCTAACACTCAAGCGTTCGCCCTGAGGTATCGAAGGGTGAACGCGAGTTTGTGCGTGGTCATCAAGAATAGACCAGGTCAATGAGCCCAAGAGTCAATGAAATAGCATGCGGGGAATTGATGAAAATCTTGTCCATTGCCATAAGCAACAAGAAGGGGACCCGGAAGACCCAGGTCCAATCAGCGGAATTATGCGTCAATCACGGAGTCATCGGTGACGCTCACGCAGGGCCATGGGAAAGACAGGTCAGTTTGCTTGCTGTAGAAAGAATAGAGGAGTGTCGGGCCCGGGGTCTGAATGTCACTTTTGGGGACTTTGCTGAAAACATTGCAACCGAGGGCATTGACTGGAAGAGTGTTCCGCTGGGCAGTCGCTTTCAGTTCGGTGACCATGTGGTGGTTGAAATCACGAAGATCGGGAAAGAATGTCACAAGAAATGCGCCATCTATTATCAGGCAGGAGATTGCATTATGCCTCGTGAAGGCGTCTTCGCCAGAGTCCTTGAAGGAGGAATGATCCGGTGCGGAGACCAGATCACTCCCTCACCGCTTTTTTCCACCTGACTTTTTTCAGGAAGCCTTCTACCGATACAATGAGTTGCTCATTTTGCCCTTCCGCGATTTTTTCAAAGTTGTCATAGGCAATCACGTCAAAAAGAAGTCTTTGACCGCTGATTTCTGTAAGGATGGATTCGGCTTTGACTCTGGCACCCAGGGGCACTGCCCCGAAATGGCGGATGCTGATCTGTGTGCCGACCGTCATTTTGCCCTCCGGCAGAAGACCCGCCAAAGCAGAACGTGAAGCCAGTTCCATGAGAAGAACAACACAGTGTGTGGAAAGCACTTCAGCGCCGATATTACCGGTTACACTTGCCAGATCTTTTTCCGTAATCCTCGCTGTTTGCCTCTTCGGAATTCTGGGAGTGGGCTACGGCATGATGAACAAGGACCACCTGGTTTTTATTGCAGGCTTGGTGTTTGTGGTTGCCGGTTACCTTATGATTCGGAAAGAATTGAAGGAATACATCCGGAAAAAATATCATTCAGAGGATGACCGGGGAAGAACCCCCGGACCCTGACCGGGGTTATTGAATTCGAGCACTTACCCGAATCGCCCTCCCCTCGTAGGAGCGACCTCCCGGTCGCGATGTTGTCGCAAGCAGGAGTTCACCCGCCTGCGGCGGCGCCAGAGGCGACCAGGGCTTGCTCCTACAGGAAAGAGGAAGGGTGGAATTTCCACAACATATTGAAGTTCCGCCTTGACACTGCCCAATATATTGTGATATCTATATACATCTTCAAACGGGCTGATGTATTCCGGTTCTTAGGCTTTTAAAACAAGGGCGCGTCGTGTGCCCTTTCGTTTTCAAAAAACTTCAGAAAGTCCACCAAGGGTGAATCCATGTTCGAGAACATCAAGAAGCGGGACGGAAGGATTGTGCCATTTGAGGCTTCGAAAATCACCTCAGCCATTGCGAAAGCAGGGAAGGCCACAGGGGAATTCAGCGAGCGGGAGGCAAAAAAACTTACCCTCCGTGTGCTGACTCTAGCCCATCAAATGCGTCTCGGACCCAACCCAGAGGTCGAAGAGATCCAGGATATTGTGGAAAGGGTTCTCCTGGACTCGCCCTATTACAAGACAGCAAAAGCCTACATTCTTTACCGGGAACAGCATGCTCAAATCAGAGCGATCCTGGCCAAAGCCAACGTGGACATGGTCGAAAATTACATCCAGAAAAGCGACTGGAAAATTAAAGAAAACAGTAACATGTCCTATTCCCTTCAGGGGCTGAATAATTACATCTCCTCGGATGTCACCTCTGAGTACTGGCTGAACCGCATTTATCCTCCTCAGATCAGGGATGCTCAAAAGAGAGGGGATTTCCATATCCACGATCTGAGCATGCTTTCCGTCTACTGCGTGGGATGGGATCTCAAGGATTTGCTCAGGCGGGGGTTCAGGGGTGTGGAGGGAAAAGTGGAAAGCTCTCCGCCCAAGCACTTGCGTTCAGCCCTGGGCCAGATCGTCAATTTCTTCTACACCCTTCAAGGTGAAGCGGCAGGCGCACAGGCCCTTTCCAACTTTGATACGCTTCTGGCTCCCTTTGTTCGGTACGATGGCTTGGAGTACAGAGAAGTCAAGCAGGCGTTGCAGGAGTTCGTCTTCAACATCAACATCCCTACCCGGGTGGGTTTTCAGACCCCTTTTACGAATATCACCCTGGATCTCCAAGCGCCCGCCTCCCTCAGAAGCCAGTATGTCCTTATGGGCGGCAGGGAACAGAAAGAGAGTTACGGTGAGTTTCAGTTTGAGATGGATCAGATCAACAGAGCCTTTGCAGAGGTGATGACCGAGGGGGATGCCGGAGGTCGTGTGTTCACCTTTCCCATACCCACCTACAACCTTTCACGCGACTTTGACTGGGACAGCCCGAATCTTGAAATGCTTTGGAGAATGACCGGGAAATACGGAATTCCCTATTTTTGCAACTTCGTCAACTCCGACATGTCTCCTGAAGACGCCCGATCCATGTGCTGCCGTCTCCGGTTGGACACGAGAGAACTGCTGAAAAGGGGAGGAGGCCTTTTCGGAGCCAATCCTCTGACAGGCTCCATTGGCGTGGTCACCATTAATCTTCCCAGAATCGGATTTCTAGCGCCCGATGAAAAGAATTTCTTTGACAGGCTGAAGGAGATGATCCGTTCTGCAGCGGAGAGCCTGGGGATCAAACGGAAGGTCATTGAACGGTTCACTGAAAACAACCTGTACCCCTACTCGAAGTATTATCTGAAGGAAGTCAGAGAGAACACGGGCTCCTACTGGACAAACCATTTCTCAACCATTGGCATCATTGGAATGAACGAGGCCTGTGCGAATTTCCTGGGCACGGGTATCGCAAGCGAAAGGGGTATGGCCTTCGCCCTCAGGGTCATGGAGTTCATTCGTCAGCTCCTTTCAGAGATCCAGGAGGACACAGGGGATCTCTACAACCTGGAAGCGACGCCCGCTGAAGGAACTTCCTTCAGACTCGCCATGCTCGACAAACAGGAGTTTCCCGAGATCCTCTGCGCCAACGAGCGCGAATATCAACAGGGGGCGGCTCCATTCTACACCAACTCCACCCAACTTCCGGTGAACTATACGGACGATATCTTCGAAGCTCTGCTGCTCCAGGATGAACTGCAGACCAAGTACACAGGGGGCACGGTTTTTCACGCCTACCTCGGCGAACAGGTCAGTGATGTGCAGGCCGTAAAAGGGCTGGTGAAGAAGATCGTCAGTCGTTTCCGCATCCCTTATTTCACCCTTTCCCCTGTCTTCAGCGTCTGCCCTTCCCATGGATACTTGAACGGGAACCAGGAGAGATGCTCTGTGTGCAACAGTGAGACGGAAGTCTATGCCAGGATTGTGGGTTACTTGCGGCCCGTGAAACAGTGGAATGAAGGGAAGCGTGCGGAATTCGACTTGAGAAAGCCCTTTGCCGTAACCGGAGGCTCAGACTATTCACTGGAAGAAGACCAATTCCCTTCCATTCACGAACAAGAGCCGGAATACCTCCAGTTGAAGGTGGGCTAACAAAGAATCCCCAAAGCAGGCCTATGGTTGCCACTAAATTCGAATCCCGAAATCCGAATTTCGAAACAAATTCAAAACACAAATGCTCCAATGCTCAAAACAGAAACCCAGCATCCCACGTTTTGCTCATTTGAATTTGGGTTATTGGATATTGTTTCGGATTTCGTGCTTCGGATTTCGGATTTACTCATTCTCTTCAAATAGCACACAGATCACTGTTCTAAACTCAAAACCCTGTCTGATGTGAACAAGGGTTATGATTATCGGCGGCTTACAGAAGACCTCTCTTATTGACTTCCCCGGCAAAGTGAGCTGCGTCTGTTTTGTTTCAGGATGCAATTTCCGTTGCCCCTACTGTCACAATCCGGACCTCGTCCAACACCCCGGCAATGCCTTCCTGGATGAGAACAGTTTTCTTGATTTTGTCAGGGAGCGCCAGGGCTTTCTTGACGGAGTCGTCATCTCCGGGGGTGAGCCTACTCTGCAAAACGACCTCCCCGCTTTTGTAAGCCGCATTAAGAAAGCGGGCTATGCCGTGAAGGTGGACACCAACGGGAGCCACCCCCACATGATCCGGGATCTCATCGAAAAAAGGCTTGTGGACTACATCGCGATGGATATCAAGACAGATCCTTCCCTTTACCCCTTGTTCATGAAAAGGGGAATCGACCCGGATTGCATCCGGTCGAGCATCAAGTTGATCATGGCATCGGGCATCCCTTACGAATTCCGGACAACCTGTGTCCGACCCATTGTGGATGCAGGAGCTGTGGAGACGATCGCTCGCTTGATTCAGGGGTCCTTTCTATATGTTCTTCAGAATTTCAGTCAGGCGAGAGTCCTCCAACCTGATTTTTTTGAAAACAGGAAAGCAGGGTATGACCAGGAGGAAATGATGCAGCTGAAATCCATCGCGGAAACCTGGGTAAAGAAGTGCATCGTCCGGTGAACCCCCTGATCCCAAATTCACCGCCTAATTTCCTCAGCCAAAGCGGGACTCGGGTTTCGAAGGGTTCCTGATCACCAGCAAGGCATCAGGTGCTAGGCGCCGAGGATCGACGACTGAGGCGTATGGAGCAATACGCCGCAAGGAGGAGCGAGCGAAGGCAACGCCGCAGATGATGTCTTGATGGTGAATCAGGGTCATCGTCCTCTCTTGACACTCACGCTGATTTCGATTACATTAGACATAAGTTCAGGCAACGGTTTCCCTCTCTAAGGTATTTTGAGCCGGTTCACGTGGGGTGACCGGCTTTGCTTTATGCTACTCGGGTTCCCTTTCATCCCGAGGATGGTGAGGGTTCTTATTTACTTGGCTGCGATGACAAGAAGTGACAGGGTCCATCGTTCGTCGGAGTATCCGGCTTGACTTTCTTCTCTGGCCATACGACATGGAGCAGGCGAACCCGTTGGCTTGTGGCCTTAGCTCTTTTGTTGCTTCCCCTGGTCATCTACTCTAACACCCTCTTCGCCCGTTTCGGCTTCCGCGACGACTATGCCATCCTGAGAGAGGTTCATGAAGAACAGGGGAAGGTGATCCGGCATGTCGGGACCTTTGCCCGGCCTCTCTACGGCGTCATGCTCCAGGTTTTCTTTGAACGGGTGGAAGGGATTGATGATCTGTGGAAGGGCCGCGTGGCCTCAGCGTTGTGCGTCGGAGCCCTGTCGGCCTTGCTCTTCTTGGCCTTGCTCAACCTCAAATGGCCTCCATGGGCGAGCGCCTTTCTTGGGGGCTTGATGGCTGTGTTGCCGGCTGCCCAGGTGATGGTCTCCTGGGCCATCTGCTGGCCCCATTTGGTGGGAGCTCTTTGCAGCATTGCCGCCTTCCTTGTCGGTCAAAGGGGAGGGGCTCTTCGGACCGCTGCTGCCGTGTCCCTTCTGGTCGCAGGCATCCTGATTTATCAGCCTCACGTGTTCTTCTACTTTGTCCTTGTGGCAGCAGGGCTCGTGGCCTATCAGGACCAAACCCTGAGATGGAGGGCCCGCTGCCTCATCAAACACTTTCTCACCATGGGCGTCGCCCTTGCCGCCTCATACGGGATCATGCAGCTCTTGTACGCCGCGGATGTTTTCAAGCAGTCGAGCCTGGTGGTGCTTGA
>Ga0209253_10005540_pt1 | contig 10953 bp, 8 predicted proteins | sample FrelakmetBRP12BR_FD_187145 | JGI IMG/M metagenome (GOLD analysis project Ga0209253, IMG submission 187145) | Freshwater lake sediment microbial communities from the University of Notre Dame, USA, for methane emissions studies - BRP12 BR (SPAdes)... | ecosystem: Environmental > Aquatic >... | reverse complement strand
CCCTCTTTTTTATATCAACCCAGGAGCGACCTGATGATTTCCTTCACCGAGCCGCTGAATTCTGGATTCTTAAGCGCGAGGGCGATGGTCGCTTCGAGGAACCCGAGCTTGTTCCCGCAGTCGTAGCGCTTTCCTTCAAAAAGGAGTCCGTAAACCGGCTGGCTGTCGAGAAGCACACGGATGGCATCGGTGATCTGAATTTCTCCTCTTGAATCGGCCGGCGTTCTTTTAATGGCCTCAAAAATCTCGGGCGTGAAAACATACCGTCCCAGGATTCCCAGGTCGGAGAAGGCTTTCTCTGGCCCAGGTTTTTCAACCATATCGGCGACTTCGAAGACTCGCTCGGAAATCTGCTTTTTAACCTTGATGATTCCGTACTTTTTCGTCCCCTCCTTATCCACCCGGCCGAGAACGATCACCGTGCCCCGAAGTTCGACGAAGGCATCAACGAGCTGCTTAATGCACGGAACGCGGCAGTCGTAGATATCATCGGGGGTGAGGGCGGCCACGGGCTCGCCGGCGGCAAAACCTTCTCCCATCAAAATGGCGTGGCCAAGACCGAGCGCCTTGGGCTGCCTGATATACGTAAAATCGGCCAGGCTCGAAATCTTTCGCACTTCTTCGAGCAGGTCGAGTTTCCCTTTTTCTTCGAGGACGCCCTCAAGCTCCGGGCTGCGGTCAAAATGGTCTTCCATGGTGGACTTCCCGCGGCTCGTGACTATACCAATCTGCCTAATGCCGGCGCCGATGATTTCTTCCACGGTATATTGGATGAGGGGCTTGTCGATGACTGTGATCATTTCCTTGGGCTGGGCTTTGGTGGCGGGGAGAAACCGCGTCCCAAACCCTGCTGCCGGTATGATAGCTTTCCTGACTTTCATGTCCCCTCCTTCAAGTTAACCGCAGCCTCTCCGGAGTAGGCCCCCTTTGAACGATCAAGGCTGGTCAGGACCCATTCTTATCGCGGAAAAAGAGAGGCTTGCTCCGGCTTTTCAAGAGTCGACTTTGACTTCCAAGCTTCGGCCCAACAACTGGCTGAACGTCCCGGGCGACGGCCTAAAATTTATAGCTGATCGAGATATTCGGGACGTAAATATTCATGCCGTATTTGCCGGGCATGGCCTCCGCGTAAGCCGGATCAAGAGCCCACTTGGCGAAATCCACCTCCCGGCCCTTGCCAAAGAGCAATTCAAAACCAAAATCGAGCACCAGGCCGTTCAAATCATACCCCAGCCCCAAGGTGACGACATTAAAACTATGGCTGGGAAGGAGGACGTTAAGGGTCCGGTCGGGAGCCGGAGCCGGGTCATAATAATACCCTGCGCGCACGGCGACATTCTGATAGAGCATGTACTCTGCCCCAACGCGGATCTGTAGCGCGTCCTTCCATTTCAAGGGGATCATGTTCCCGCCGGAAGCTTCCATGAAAAGACTCCAATATTGGTCTTTGAACGTGGTTTCAAGATCCTGCTCTTTTGACCACTGCGTCCACTGCAGATCGGCGGTCAAAGTCAAGTCCTTAATGGGCCTAAAAGCGACGCCGCCTGCGATCCACCAGGGCGAAGTAAGATCCATGTTGGCTTCCGACTGATTCTTAAAATTGGGGCTGAGGAGGTCGATGTTCTGGATGCTGATATTGCCGCTCAAGCTGAGCCTGCTCGGCGTCCGGACAGTGGCCCCAAAACTGAGCTTATCATTCGGCTTGACCAGAACCCCAAACGTGGCCCCGAATCCCCAGCCATTCAGACTTTCATCATACTGGCCCAGGTCCAATTGATAAGGAGCCTCCGCGAGTTCGACATTCCCCGTATGGGTTTTTAATGAGAACATTCCGTAATTGACATTCAAGGTCGCGCCCACGGAAACAACGTCATTGATCTTGTAGGAGATGGCCGGAGCGATGGTGATCATCCCTACCCGGCTTTGCCACTGGTAGGCCGTGCCGTTGGTTAGATTAGTAAAATCATCGCCATTCCAGGCTGCCCCGAGCCCTGATGGAATATAGACGCCGACGCCCGCCACGAGGGATTCGCTGATGGGATGATAATAGGCCGCCAGCCCGGACAGATAGTGTTTTGTCTTGGTTTTGGCGTCAACAACGGTTAAAAGGCCGGACGGAGTGGGCCTTTGAAAAAAGTAAGTGCTTCTGGGGATGATGTCGGTGAAGTAAAAGCCGAGGTACTTTGTCTTGAACTGGGCGATCCCGGCCGGATTCCAAAATATGGCACTGTAATCATCGGCCAACCCGACAAACGCCCCCCCCATGGACAGGGCCCTGGTTCCTAGGCTATTGAGATTGAACCCGTTAGCCAGAGCAAGAGAGCTCAGTCCGAGAAAAAGGGCAAGAGCCAAAAGGATGAGTCTTTGTTTCTTCATTCTTACCTCCACGTTATCTCATAATTTCTATCTGTTTACTATATTTTCGAAGTCAATGTCAATCTGAAGTGCGGCGGGGCGCTTTTTTAAAAACGAAGTTCTTGTCTTTATCCACATCGATCTTGATGACGTCGCCGTCCTGGTAATTCCCTTCCAGAAGCTGGAGGGCCAGGGGATTCTGGATCTCCTGTTGGATTTCCCTCTTCAGCGGCCGGGCGCCATAGACAGGGTCGTATCCCCTCTCGGCCAGGAGCTCCTTGGCCTTCTGGCTCGGCTCCAGCGCGATTTTTTTCTCCTCGAGCCTTTTCTTCAACTGGCCCAACTGGATATCGACGATCTTGAGCAGCCCATCCTTGGTTAGCGCCTTGAAAAGCACGACCTCATCGATCCGATTCAGGAATTCAGGCCTGAAGGAACTCTCCAGGACTTTCTTGATCTCCCTTTCCATGGTCTCATAGTCCAGGCTGAATTCCTTGATCACCTGGCTCCCCAGGTTGGAGGTCATGATAATAATCGTGTTGCGGAAATCAACCGTCCGGCCCTTTCCGTCGGTCAGCCTACCGTCATCGAGGATCTGAAGCAGGATGTTGAAGACATCGGGATGAGCCTTCTCGATCTCATCCAGAAGCAGGATAGAATAGGGCCGCCGTTTGATGGCTTCAGTAAGCTGGCCTCCTTCTTCATAACCCACATAGCCGGGCGGCGCTCCGATAAGGCGGGAGACGGTGTGCTTCTCCATGTATTCCGACATATCCAGCCTGACCATGGCCCTCTCGTCGTCGAAGAGAAATTCAGCCAGGGCGCGGGCCAGCTCTGTTTTCCCCACTCCTGTCGGGCCCAGAAAAATGAAGGACCCCAGCGGCCGGAAAGCATCCTGAATCCCCGCCCTCGCCCGCCGGATCGTATCGGAGACGACTCTCAGGGCATGGTCCTGGCCGACGACACGCCTGGCCAGATGGTCCTCCATCTTGATCAGACGTTCGACATCTCCTTCGAGCATCTTGGAGACGGGAATCCCCGTCCAGCGCGAAACCACCTCGGCCACATCCTCCTCGTCCACCTCCTCTTTGAGCATCTTCCCCTTTTGCTGGATCTCGGCCAGCTGGCCGGACAGCTTTTCCATCTCCTTGGAAATCTCGATCAGCTTGCCGTAGCGGATTTCAGCCACCCGCTCCAGGTCGCCGCGTCGCTCGGCGTTCTGCTCTTCGACTTTCAGCGCGTCTGTCTGTTCCTTGAGCTTTTTCATGGCCTCGATCAGATCCTTCTCTTTCTGCCAGTGGACCTTGAGAGAAGCGCTCTTGTCCCGGAGTTCGGCCAGCTCTTGGTTCAGTTTCTCCAGCCTCTCCTTGGAAGCGCTGTCCTTCTCTTTCTTCAAGGCCTGCCTCTCGATCTCGAGCTGCAGGATTCGCCGCTCGAGCTCATCGATTTCCTCGGGCATGCTGTCGATCTCGATGCGGATGCGGGAGGCGGCCTCGTCAACGAGGTCGATGGCCTTGTCGGGAAGATACCGGCCAGAGATATAGCGATGCGAAAGAGTCGCCGCCGTCACCAGCGCCGAGTCCTTGATCTTCACGCCGTGGTGAACCTCATATTTTTCTTTGAGTCCGCGAAGTATGGAGATCGTGTCCTCCACCGTGGGCTCTCCGACAAAGACCTGCTGGAACCTGCGCTCCAGGGCCGCGTCCTTCTCGATATATTTCTTGTACTCGTTGAGCGTCGTCGCTCCGACGGCGCGAAGCTCCCCGCGCGCCAGGGGCGGCTTGAGCATGTTCGAGGCATCCACGGCTCCCTCGGCGGCGCCGGCGCCAATGATCGTGTGCAGTTCATCGATAAAAAGGATGACCGCGCCGCTCGCTTCCTTAATCTCTTTGAGCAGAGCCTTCAGCCGGTCTTCGAACTCACCCCGGTACTTCGTACCGGCGACGAGAGCGCCGATATCGAGCGCCAGGAGCCGCTTGTTCTTCAGGGATTGAGGCACATCGCCGTTGGCAATGCGCTGAGCCAAACCCTCGACGATGGCTGTTTTCCCGACGCCGGCCTCTCCGATAAGGACAGGATTGTTTTTGGTCCGGCGGGAGAGGACTTGGATGACACGCCTGATCTCATCTTCGCGGCCTATCACCGGGTCGAGCTTGCCCTGACGGGCCAGTTCGGTGAGGTCCCGGGCGTATTTCTGGAGGACCTGATATTTGCCCTCCGGCTGAGGGTCGGTGACTCTCTGGGTGCCGCGGACGGCGGCGAGGGCCTGAAGAACAATATCTTTCGTCACCCCGTTTTCCTCGAGGATGCGGCCCGCTTCTTGCGATTTGTCATCGAGCATCGCCAGGAGGAGATGTTCCGTCGAAATGTATTCATCCTTCAGATTGTCGGCTTCCTTCTGGGCCCTGTTCATAATTTGGCGGAGGGCCGAAGAAATATAGACCTCTCCCCCGCTGACCTTGGGAATTCCGCTGAACGCCTGCTCCAGATCTTCCCGGATCCGGGCGGTATTAACGCCAAGCTTGGAAAACACGGCTGAGACGATGTTCTCCTCCTGGCTCAAAAAACTCCAGAGCAGATGCTCGGGCCGCACTTCCTGATGGCCCATCTCCCCCGCTTTCGCCTGAGCCGCTTGGAAGGACTCCTGCGACATGACCGTGAATTTATCCCATCTCATGGTCTCTTACTCCTCTTCTATTTAATGATGCGGCTGCGCTTTCTGTCAAGGAAAGAGAAGAAGCAAAATTTTTTTCTTGACAAATTAATAAAAGTTGCTATTTTTTCCCTCAGGGCCACCTAAAATGGAAGAGATTGAAATCATCAGCTGGCTGACCTTGGATGCCATCAAAAAGAAGGCGGAGTTGGTCGAAACGGTCGGCAACCTGCAGACCGGACACAGCGTCTCCGTTTTTTGTATTATCGAAGACGATTATCTTGAGCTTTACTACAGCGATTCGGCGGCTAATTTTTTGCGCCGCTATGAAAACCGGGATGAACTCGAGGAGGCCCTGGAGCAAAGGAAGGGAGAGGACGGAGAAGCCCCCTACGATGAAGACCGCGATTACGATGAGGATTATAACGAGGAGGAAGAGGAAGGGCTCGACGTCGAGGACGAATCCGAGAGATCCTGACTATTTCTCTGCCTTTAATTTCTCTTTAAGACTGCCGAGAAAATTCAAAGCCGCCAATGGCGTCAAGGACGAGATATCGACGCCCTCAATGTCCTCTTTGAGCTCCCTCAATTTTTCTTGTTCCCTCTCCTTTTCAAAAAGGAGGAGCTGCGCTCTATCGCGCTTCCGTTGGGAGCGGTAGGCAATCCGCGGCAATCCCGAATCATCAAGCTCAAGCTTTTCCAGGTTGAAGAGGACTTCCTTGGCCCTTTCGATGATCACGCGTGGAATTCCAGCCAGCTTGGCCACGTGGATCCCGTAGCTCCGGTCAGATGGCCCGGGAAGGATCTTCCTCAGGAAAATAATCTCGTCTTTCCACTCCTTGACCGAGATGTGGTAGTTTTTGATCCTTTTCAGAGTCAAGGCCAGCTCGGTCAGTTCGTGATAGTGAGTAGCAAAAAGTGTCCTGGCCCTGAGATCCTCTTTCTCATGGAGGTACTCCGCCACGGCCCAGGCGATGCTCAACCCGTCGAACGTGCTGGTCCCCCTGCCGATCTCATCAAGCAGAATGAGGCTCCGTGAGGTGGCATTGTTCAGGATGTTGGCGGTCTCGATCATCTCAACCATAAAAGTCGACTGGCCCAAGTTCAGGAAATCCATGGCCCCGATCCTGGTGAAAATGCGGTCAACAACGCCAAGCTCCGCTCTTTTGGCCGGAACAAAAGAGCCCATCTGGGCCAGGATCGAGATGAGGGCGACCTGCCTCAAATAAGTGGATTTACCGCCCATGTTCGGTCCCGTCACAATTAGTATCTGGTTCTCCTCGCGGTCGAGCAACGCGTCATTGGGAATAAAAGGCTCGGCCAAGTTTTTTTCGATAACGGGGTGACGGCCCTCCACGATGTGGATCCTGTCTTCATCGTCCACGGAGGGCCGGAAATAGCTTCCCTGGGCGGCCAGTTCCGCCAGGGAAGATAGCACGTCAAGACGGGCGATGGCGGCGGCAATGCGCTGGAGCCTTTCTGTCTCTTGAGCGACCTTCTCCCTGACTTCAAGAAACAGCCGGCGTTCGAGCTCGGCGATCTTTTCCTCGGCGGTCAGGACCTTTTCCTCGTATTCCTTGAGCTCAGGCGTGAGGAATCGTTCCGAGCCGACGAGCGTCTGTTTTCTTATGTAATCGGGAGGGACAAGGTGCAGATTCGACTTGGTAACCTCGATATAGTAGCCAAAGACTCTATTGTACCGGACTTTGAGCGAGCCGATGCCCGTGCGTTCTCTCTCCTTTTTTTCGAGGAGAGAAATGAACGATTTCCCGGAGCGGCTGATCGCCCGCAGATCGCCCAGTTCAGGATTATGCCCGTCCTTGATGATGCCGCCCTCTGTCAGAAGAAAAGCCGGCTCATCCAGTATCGCCTCGTCAATAAGCGTAACAATATCCCGGGCATTATCCCAGTGTTCATGGATATCTTTGATCGCCGGCGTTCCGAACGAGCTCAGCAAGGAACGGATTTCGGGGAGAAGGGAAAGCGACCTCTTCAGCGATACGAGGTCGCGGGCATGGGCCACAGCCAGGGAAATCTTTCCGGTCAGGCGCTCCAGGTCGAATATTCCCTTCAGGGTTTCCCTTAATTCCTGCCGTTCGATCGTTTTTTGGAGCCATTCCTCCACGGCATCCAGCCTGGCTTCGATTTCAACGCCATCCAGGAGGGGCTGAAGAAGCCAATTCTTGAGCAGCCTCCCGCCCAGAGAGGAGACCGTGTAATCGATGACATCGAGGAGTGAACCTTTCACCCGGCCATCCCTGAGGTTACGGATGAGCTCCAAATTCTTGATGGTCGTCGCGTCGAGGATCATGTGCTCGCTGGAGCGAAAAAAGCTGATCTGCCGAATCAGGGAAAGGGAGTCTTTCCGGACTTTCTTGAGATAATAGAGAAGGGCTCCGGCCGCCGAAACGGCCAGGCTTCTTTCCTCCAGGCCGAAACCCGCCAGGGAGTTGACCCTGAAATGCAGCTGCAGCAGATTTTCGGCCTGAGGAAAATCAAATGACCAGGCTTCGACCGGGCTTCTCATGAAGGACGGCAGGTCGTTCTTGCCCGCGACCCGTTCGATCTCGCCTTCTTCGCCTGCCGGGAAGATGACCTCCTTCGGCGCCGCGCGGAACAGTTCATCGGCCAGGATCTTACGCTCCTCGGGCTTGCCCTCGGTCGTCCTGATGACGCCCGAGGCCAGGTCAATGAGAGCCAGCCCCCATCCTCCCTCTTCAAAATAAAGGCTGGCGATAAAGACGTTTTCTTTGGCCCCTTCAAGCTCCACTTCTAAGGCGGTTCCGGGAGTCAGGACTTTGATGACATCGCGCTTCACCACGGTTTTGGCTGTTCTGGGATCCTCGACCTGCTCGCAGATAGCAACCTTGAACCCATGTTTTAGAAGCTTGGCCAGGTAGGAGTTGACCGCATGATACGGAACCCCGCACATCGGAACCTTCTGGCGGGAGGTCAGAGCGATTTCCAGGACCGGCGAGGCGATCCGGGCATCCTCATAGAACATCTCGTAGAAGTCCCCCAGCCGGAAAAAAAGAAGGGCGTCCTGATGGTCTTTTTTTATCCGCAGATACTGCTCCATCATCGGTGTGGCAAGGTTATCTTTGGACATCGTCCCCTCAACTATACCCGGAGAGGTCCTCATTTTCAAGGAAAGAGCCGGCAGCGCCGCTGTCTTTAGCCCGGTCCCCAAATATCATATTTTTTGACCAGATGATGGGGATGGTAAGACATCTTCGCACGCCGCAAGCCGGGGCTGCCAACGTCCTGCTCGCGGTTGATAAAGCGGAATCCGGCCCACTCGTTCTTGGTGAATTCACGGTTGATCAATTGCGGAAGGCCCTCAGAATGAGGGTCAACGATCTCGATATGGATAACGGCGGTATCGCTGCTAAGTTTTTCGCCAATCGAAAAGGCGGCGATCCGGCCGTCGGTTTCGATGACACCGCCGCTGAGGTCGAGTTCCGTAAAATGCGTCAGGGCTTCCTCAATGACATGCCTCCAGACGTTCAGGAAAGCTCCCTCGCTCGACGGTTTAGCTTCGAGCCATTTCTCAAAAAGCAGCCTGCAGCCGTGGAGGTGGTCCGCGGTGAGCCTCAAATACCGGTAAGCTTGGCCTCTCTCGAATTTTCTGATGCGGTTTCGCTTCCCGTCATATCTTTTTCCCCGAAGGTGGATCAGGTTTTCGGTCAGGTAGACGTAATCGAAGTTGTTCCGGTCGGGTTCGCACCTGAACCCCGGACAGAACCTGGCTGCGAAGGATTCGGGAATACGGGAGAGGCGGGGGGCAAAAGTCAGGCAGACTTCTATGGTCTCCGGAATCTTATTCTCGCCGATCGGCTGCAAAAAGTAGGCCGGCTCCGAGGGAGGTTCGCAAAGGATGCAGAGGTTGCCGTTGATCGTCGTGAACTTGGAATGATCGAAATGCCTCCAGATTAGGATATTGCCCAGGTTGATCTCACAAACCTCAGACGGGTACGGAGCCATGAGCTCGGCGAGAGAATCTTTGTCCTCGAGCCCGATCAACTTGAATTCCGGAAACTTGGGCAGGGTCATCCGTTCGCCTTTATCATGACCGTGCACAGCTCAGGGTTGCACCCGGCGCACCATTCCGATTTCTTGACCATGGAGCCGGGGAAATAGCCCGTTTTTTTAAATCCGAATGGCTCAAAAAACCCGGGGATGATCGTCGCCAGAAATATCTCTCCCTCGATATTTTGGAGCAAGGCCATGACAAGCCGGCCGGCCAAGCCCTGACGGCGGTATCTTTCGTCCACGCCGAGCGAACAGAGCTCAAGGCCATCCGGATGTTTCTTGAGCCCGCAGATCCCCCTAATTTTTCCTTTCTCCTCCGCCACCCAGAAATCATCGGCTGCCATATCAACATAATCCAGGCCGAGTGTCCGAGCGAGCTTAAGGATCTGGGAGAAATCGGCTTTCCTGGCTTTTCTAAGGCGCATCCGCTTATTATACCTCATTTGACAAGGGGGAAAAGCTATAGTATATCTGCTAACAATAGTATGAATGCACCCCTTTTTCTCACCCTTCTTCGTATTCTCGCCATCCCCGTCTTAGTTATAGTGCTGCTCTCTCATTTTCAAGGCAAAGAAATCACGGGTTTCATTATTTTCTCCCTGGCCACGCTTACAGACACGCTGGACGGGTTCTTGGCCCGGAAAAGCAGGCAAATCACCGTTATGGGCCAGTTGCTCGACCCGACCGCGGACAAATTGCTGGTCGCCTCGGTCCTGATCTGCCTTGTCGGACTCGGCGCGGTTCCGGCCTGGATGGCGGTTATCATCGTCGGCCGCGAGATAGCCGTGACCGGTTTTAGAGCCATGGCCTCTTCCCAAGGAATCAACATCCCCGCCTCTGTTCTCGGCAAAATCAAGATGATCTTAGAAACGATCACAATCGGTATTCTTCTTTTAGGGGAAAGGATCCTGGGCTCCCTCTATGTCCTCTCTAAGGTGGGCCTCTGGTTGACTATCCTTGTCGCCGTTTTCTCGGCGGCGGAATATTATGTGAGATACGGCCGGTCAGTCCTATCCGGCCGTTCCTGATAAGGCCTGGCGGCATTTCTCTAAAGAATCTCCATCTTCTACGTTGAGCAGTGTCAACGGAACGGACCATTGCCGGCCCAGCCGTTTCATCAACCCGGATAAAACTCTGCCCGACCCGACTTCGATCACCGTGTCCACATTTTCTTTTTGAAAGAGCATCATGGAGCCGTGCCAGAGGACGGGCCGGCTGACCTGCCTTTTGAGAGCGTCTCGCGCTTCTTCTCCCCGGGAGATCATCCGCGCCTCGACGTTGGTGATAATCGGGAATTTCAAGTTTCGAAACTCCACCGCATCCAATTCCGGCCCAAGCCTCTCCTCGGCGCTTTTCATCAGGGAGGTATGAAAAGGAGCGCTGACTGGAAGGAGGACCGAACGGGCTGATTTAATATTGCTCAGAACCTCTTCGACAGCGTCTTTGTGGCCAGCAATGACGATCTGTTCCTCGCTATTCCAGTTGGCTATCTCGACGACCCCCCTTCTGGCCTGGCTGATCGCCTGCTCGATGTCTTCATGGGTTGCCCCCAGAACCGCAGCCATGGCACCGATACCCACCGGAACCGCCTCCTGCATATACTGGCCCCTTTTGTAAACGAGCCGAAGAGCATCCTCAAATCCGAGACAGCCGGCGGCAACCAGGGCTGAGTACTCCCCCAGGCTGTGTCCGGCCGCAAGGCGCGGGCTTTTTCCCAGCAGGCCAAAGGCAATATAGCTGACCGTCAGCAGCGCCGGCTGGGTGTATTGGGTCAGCTTCAGCTTCTCTTCCGGGCCCTCAAAACAAATTTCCGAAATTTTGAACCCAAGAGCCTCATCTGCCCGGGCAAAAATCTCCTTGGCCCAGGATGAACGTTCGGCGAAATCCTTCCCCATCCCTACTTTCTGAGAGCC
>Ga0209253_10005539_pt1 | contig 10957 bp, 6 predicted proteins | sample FrelakmetBRP12BR_FD_187145 | JGI IMG/M metagenome (GOLD analysis project Ga0209253, IMG submission 187145) | Freshwater lake sediment microbial communities from the University of Notre Dame, USA, for methane emissions studies - BRP12 BR (SPAdes)... | ecosystem: Environmental > Aquatic >... | reverse complement strand
GCAACAGGTGCGCAGTGCTTCTGGCGGTACCACGCATGTCAGTGTCTGCGACGCCGCCGGCAATGTGGCAAGCATGACCACCTCCAACGGCGAGGGCTCGGGCTACCTGGTTCCGGGCACCGGCATCATGCTCAATAACATGCTGGGTGAGGATGACCTGCATCCCGACGGTTTTCATACCAGTCCGCCCGGCCTGCGCGTGGCGTCCATGATGTCCCCCTCCCTGTTGCTGGAAGGCGGACGCGTCAGGCTTGTACTCGGCAGCGGCGGCAGCAAGCGCATCCGCACCGCTCTGCTGCAGGTGATCAGCAACGTGGTGGATTTCGGCATGGGCGTGCAGGATGCCGTTGAGGCGCCCAGAGTGCATTGGGACGGCGCCTGCGTGCAGAGCGAGCCAGGCTTTCCAGCCGCCACCCTGGTGGTCCTGGGGCGACGCTGGTTGGTCAATGCCTGGCCGGTGCAGGATGTTTACTTCGGCGGCGTCAACGCCGTTTCTCCGCGGGGTGAGGGGGCGGGCGATCCACGCCGCGGCGGGCACGCCCGCATGCTCGGTTGAGTTGCCACGCTATTTCGTTGCGGTAGGCGGGACGGTGTCCATCGCGGTGACACCCAGGCGGATGGTAAAGTGAAAAGTGCTGCCCTTGCCTGCCTCGCTCTCCACCCAGATCCGTCCCCCCATCATCTGCACCAACTCGAAGCAGATCGCCAATCCCAGCCCGGTACCGCCATACTTGCGAGTGGTGGTGGTGTCCGCTTGAGTGAACGCCGCAAAGATGGTCTGCTGCTTGGCGCTGGGAATGCCAATCCCTGTATCGCTCACCGCGAAGTGCAACCATACCCAGTTCGTCTCGCGCTGCGCTGACCAGACCTTCACCGTTATGCTGCCCTGTGCGGTGAACTTGCTGGCGTTGTCTATCAGGTGCGTGAGGATATGGCGTAGCTTGTCTGGGTCTCCGACCAGTTCATCGGGCACGTCAGGGGCAATCTCAATCGTCAGTTGCAGACCTTTTTTTGCCGTCCGCGTCCCTAGAATCTTCAGGGTATTCTCGACATGGTCCCGCAGCTTAAACCCCCTGGGGCACAGCTCAAGTTCGCCTGCTTCGATCGCGGAGAAGTCCAAAATATCCTTAAGTAAGCCCAGCAGGGACTCCGCCGAGGACTTGACCAGGTTCAGATAGTCTGCCTGCTCCGGGGTTAAGTCCGTGTCGAGCACCAGTTCCGTCATGCCGATGATGCCGTTCATCGGGGTCCGGATCTCGTGGCTCATGTTGGCCAGAAATTCGCCCTTGGCTTGATTGGCTGCTTCCGCCCGTACCAGAGCATGCTCCAAAGCGTGGGTCTGGGACTCCAATTCCGCCGTCTTTTGCTGCAGTTGCCGCAATAAATCGCGGGCGGTGTGAACAGCTTTGCGGGTGCGATTGCGCAACCACTCGGCAGTGCGCGCGGTGAGGGCGATATAAATTCCTGTCAGGTAAAGCAGCGCCAGCACCACCAGGGATTCGTTCCAGGTAACTGGCTGCCATTCAGCAAAGGCCAGGTACCAGAGAAACAGCAGGTAGGCGAGGGTGATGGCATGGGCAAAGTAGAGCGCGCGGTCGAACCCACGGTTGGCCTGGTCGGCCACTCGCGACAACAAAATGAGAACCGCCCAGTGTTGCTCGACACCCAGGTGATACAGCGCCAAGAGATAAAGCAGGATATCGGTGTTAAGGAAACAGAAGCCCAGATCCAAGCTGCCGGTCTTGCCGTAAAACTTGGCCAACAAAACCCAGCTAACGAGCACATAAACCATGAAAGTGGCCACCATGATCAGATAACCACGCTCGGCAAAAACAGCGGGAACGATGAGATCCCAGAGCAGCAGTATGCCACTGATTGCCACAAAGCCGATGAGACGCAGCAAGGGTATCTGGTACGCGTTGAAATGGTAAACGCGGGCTGCTTTTAACCGGCCTGATTCTTGCTGTTCTAGCGTGAAATCAGCCCCTGGTGGACTTGCGGACGACATCGCGGTGAGCGATTCCTGGTGGGGCGTCTCGGGTTGTCGAGTGAACATGGGGTGTCTTACGTGAGCTAACGGATGTTTTAGCGCGTGCCTGGCACGCGACCTAAGACGCCAATGCCCTGACGGCCATTATCAAGCCTGGTTTTGCTACGCTTGCGCATGCTGGCCTCCGGTTCCGGTGTCGCGGCAAAGATTCACTAAGTATGAGAGACAAGCTATGGATTTCAAAGATTATCTAAGGGTTTTGGCGCGTAATGATGGTTCCGACCTGTACCTCACCACGGGCGCGCCAGCCTGCGGAAAATTTAATGGAACGTTAAAGCTCCTTGAAAAAGAACCGTTTCCGCCGGGCCGCGTCAAGGAAATCGCTCGTGAAATCATGAATGCGGAACAGATTCAGGACTTCGAGCAGAAGCTGGAAATGAATTTGGCCATCAGCGAATCGGGCGTAGGACGTTTTCGCGTCAATATCTTCCGGCAGCGCAACGAAGTCGCGATGGTGGTCCGCAACATTAAAACCGAGATTCCCACTGTCGAGGAATTGGGGCTGCCGCCGGTGCTCACCAAGGTCGTCATGGCTAAACGCGGACTGGTTCTGTTCGTCGGGGGTACCGGCTCGGGTAAATCCACCTCGCTGGCCGCCCTGATCGATCATCGCAATACCCACAGCGGCGGACACATCATCACCATCGAAGATCCCATCGAATTTGTCCATCATCACAAGCGCTCCATCGTCAACCAGCGCGAGATAGGCGTGGATACCTTGAGCTATGCGGATGCCCTGAAAAACACCTTGCGGCAAGCTCCGGATGTGATCCTGATCGGAGAGATCCGCGACCGGGAGACCATGGAGCATGCGCTCACTTTTGCCGAGACCGGCCATCTGGCTATCTCTACCCTCCATGCCAACAGCGCTAACCAGGCGCTGGACCGCATCATCAATTTCTTCCCCGAGGAACGCCGCCCGCAGTTACTGAACGACCTCTCCGGCAATCTATGCGCCTTCATCTGCCAGCGCCTGATACCCACCGTGGACGGCAAGCGCGCCGCCGCCATCGAGGTGCTGTTGCAGTCGCCCATGGTGGAGGCGTTGATCAAGCGCAACGAGTTTGCCGGGCTCAAGGAGATTATGGAAAAATCCGAGAGCTACGGCATGCAGACCATGGACGGCGCCCTGTTCAAGCTCTATGCGGCCGGGCGCATATCCCATGACGAGGCCATCAAAAATGCCGATTCGGCCAACAATCTGCGCCTGAAGATCAGCCTCTCGGAAGGCGCGCCGAAAAAAGATCCCGGCCTTACCCTGAGTCTGGAGACCATCCAGGAGGAAAAGGTCGAGGAGTCGCCCGAGAGGCAGCCACCGGCTGCCGGTGCCGCTGTTGTACCCGCCAGAGTAAACCGTTAGGCGCTTTCAGGCGGCGATCCCGCTGTGCCGCAGCAATGCATCGATGCGCGGCTCGCGGCCCCGGAATGCGACGAAGTTGGTCATGGCATCCCGGGACCCGCCTACTTCCAGCACGCTCTCAAGGAAACGCGCTCCCGTGGGCCGGTCAAAGATACCGCGCTCCTCGAACTGGGAGAAGGCGTCCGCCGACAGCACTTCCGCCCATTTATAACTGTAGTAGCCCGCCGCGTAGCCGCCGGCGAAGATGTGAGAGAAGCTGTGGGGAAAGCGGTTGAAGGCGGGTGGCATGAGCACGGCCACTTGCCGGCGGACCTGGTCCAGGATGCCCAGCACGCGGCCGCCCTGCTGGGGATCGAATTCCCGGTGCAGGCGTAAGTCGAACAGCGCGAATTCCAGTTGCCGCACCATTTGCATCGCTGACTGGAAGTTTCTGGCGGCGATCATCCGCCGGTACAGATCCTCGGGGATGAGCGCACCGGTTTGGTAATGGCCGGCGAGCAGATCCAACGCTTCACGCTCCCAGCACCAGTTCTCCATGAATTGGCTGGGTAATTCCACGGCGTCCCACTCCACACCGTGGATGCCGGCCACCGGCGCATAATCCACGCGGGTCAGCAGGTGGTGCAGGCCGTGGCCGAATTCGTGGAACAGGGTCGTCACCTCGTTGTGGGTGAACAGGGCTGGCACATCGCCCACGGGGGGCGTGAAGTTGCAGACGAGATAGGCGGACGGAATCTGCACGCCATGAGCGGTTACCCGGCGCGTCACGCAGCCATCCATCCAGGCGCCGCCACGTTTGTTGGGCCGGGCATAAAGGTCCAGATAGAATCGCCCGCGCAGGGAACCGCTGTCTTCCAGGATCTCGTAAACCCGCACATCCGGATGCCATACCTCCACCCCATCCGTGGGCTGTATTTTCAGACCATAAAGCCGCTCCGCAACCGCGAACAGGCCCTGAACGACCCGGGTTGCAGGGAAATAGGGACGTAGTTCCTCCTGGGATATCTGGTAACGGTGCTGGCGCAGCTTTTCCCCGTAATAACCCACATCCCAGGCTTCCAGTTCGCCGGCGCCGTGAATTTCGCGGGCAAAGTTCCTGATTTCCTCCAGTTCCCGCTGCGCCTGAGGCCGGGAACGCCGGGCCAGATCGGTGAGGAAATCCAGTACCTGGGCCGGGGATTTGGCCATCTTGGTAGCCAGCGAATACTCGGCATAGTCGTTAAAGCCCAGCAGACGGGCGGCCTCAAAGCGCAGCGCAAGGATGCTCTCCATGATCTCGGAGTTGTCCCATTGGTGGGCCTGCGGCCCCTGTTCAGACGCCCGGGTAGCGTAGGCTTCGTACAGTTCCCGGCGCAGTTCCCGGCGGTCAGCGTAGTTCAACACCGGCATATAGGACGGGAACTCCAGAGTCAGCAACCAGCCTGTCAGTCCCTCCCGCTCCGCAGTCTGGCGGGCCAGGGATATAGCCGAGTCCGGCAGGCCGGACAGCAGCGACTCGTCGGTGACGTGCTTCTTCCAGGCTTGGGTGGCGTCCAGCACGTTTTCGGAAAACGTGGACTGGAGCTGGGACAGGGATTGCATGATGGCCTTGTAACGGGTCTTATGCTCCGGCGCCAGGGCGATGCCGGACAGGCGGAAATCCCGCAGGGCATGATCAATGACGGTTTTCTGGGCGGCGTCCAGGCGTCCATGCTCCGGTCCCTGGGCAATCGCGTAGTAGGCCTGGTAGAGGCGCTCGTTGTGGCCGCGCTCGGTGTAGTACTCGCTCAGTTTGGGCAGGCAGGCGTTGTAAACAATGCGCAATTCCGGGGAATCCATCACCGCGTTCAGGTGGCTGACCGGCGACCAGGCGCGGCTCAGGCGGTCATCCATATCCTCAAGAGGGCGGATCAGATTGTCCCAGGTAACAGCGGCGTCGGTGTCCAGCAATTGCTCCAGGTGGGCGCGGTTTTGAGCCAGGATCTCAGCGATGGCAGGCTCCACATGTTCAGGGCGGATAGCGGAAAACGGCGGCAGGCCAGTCATGTCCAGCAGTGGGTTAGTCATGTATCGATACTCAGTAAGCGAAGTTTCACAGTTGATTTAGAGCGGTTAGGATGGCGTTCTGCTTATTTTTCTTCCCTTGAAATATTCCGGTATCCTGTCGCTGAACACAAACGCTTGAAGGGAATCCTCATGAAACACTATGACCTCATCGCCATCGGCGGCGGCAGCGGCGGATTGTCGGTGGCGGAACGAGCGGCCCGTTACGGGGCCCGCTGCGCGGTGGCGGAGAGCGGCCGCCTGGGTGGTACCTGCGTCAATGTGGGCTGCGTGCCCAAGAAGATCATGTGGTATGGGGCCAGTCTGGCGCATTCCCTGGACGATGCGCCCGGTTACGGGTTTCGCCTGGAACGCCGGGGTTTTGACTGGCAAGCCCTGAAGGATGCCCGTGACGCCTATATTCGCAGAATCAATGACTGGTACATAAGCTATCTCGCGGATTCCCAGGTAGACTTGCTTCGCGGCTGCGCCCGCTTCGCGGACGCCCATACCCTGGAAGTCAATAGCGAACGTTACAGCGCCGATCACATCGTTATCGCCACCGGTGGCCGGCCCAGCGTACCGGATCTGCCCGGCGCTGAACTAGGCATCACGTCGGATGGCTTCTTCGAGCTGGAGGAATGTCCCCAGCGGGTGGCTGTCGTGGGCAGTGGCTACATCGCCGTGGAACTGGCCGGCATGTTCCAGGCGCTGGGCGCCGACGTCACCCTGCTGCTGCGGGGAGAACTGCTGCTCAGGCCCTTCGACGCCATGTTGCGGGAGAACCTGATGGCGCAGATGGTCAACGATGGCGTCGCTATCCTGCCTAACACCCGGATCAAGGCCGTGGCGCGGTTGGCTGATGGTTCCCTGCGTGTTCGGTGTGACGGCCGTAGTGAAGATTTGCACGTGGATGTGCTGCTGTGGGCTGTCGGCCGCGAGCCACTCACGAGGGATCTCAACCTGGAAGCGGCGGGAGTAGTGTTGCGTCAGGACGGCGCCATCCCCACCGATGCATTCCAGAACACCAACATTCCCGGCATCTACGCGATCGGCGACATTACCGACCGCTTTCCCCTGACTCCGGTAGCTATTGGCGCTGGCCGGCGTTTGGCGGATCGCCTGTTCAATAATCAGCCGGACCGCCGGCTGGTATACGAGAACATCCCCACCGTGGTGTTCAGCCACCCACCCATCGGTACCGTGGGCCTGACCGAAGCGGAGGCCCGCGAGACCCATGGACACGCAGTCAAGATCTATCAGACCCGCTTCACCTCGATGTATCACGCCTTCACCGAGCATAAGGTCGAGACCGCCATGAAGCTGGTATGCGTGGGTACCCAGGAGCAAATCGTCGGTTGCCATATCATCGGTCCCAATGCCGACGAAATGCTCCAGGGGTTCGCCGTGGCCATCCGCATGGGCGCCACCAAGCGGGATTTCGATGATACGGTGGCAATCCATCCAACCAGCGCCGAAGAGTTGGTGACCATGCGCTAGGGGACCGCAGATACCAGGTAGCCAGGTAGTATGCTGACCATGTAACCCTGCTGGACTAGGTGAGCGGGAGAGGAACTTCTTACCTTCCCCGTCACATTCGAGCAAAAATTGGCAATGAAACCCTGCCTAGATTACGTTAGGTGGTTTGTTATCTGGGTATGTTAAAAATTATAATAAAAACAAAATATTAATATTTATTGGCGTGCAGTCATTCAGCGCCGTAAACCGCATGGTATCGAATGTGCCTTGAGCAATGAAATCATTGCGAGGAGGAGGCAATGATGGTTCGACCAAGCGCTAGTTTGCGGGAGTTTGAGTGGTCCATCAGCGGCGAGCATTTTGTTTGGGCGCTCGGCAGCCTGTGCCAAATCAGCCGTATCCCTTTCGATCCCGAACTTTTACTTCAGCAGTTTCCACCGCCCTATAATCTGACTGCACTATTGCACGCGGCAAAAGGGCTGGGCGTCAAAACCGGGTGCCGTATGGTAACCGGCGGCCAGATTCACCGCTTAACATTGCCCTGCCTGGCCCTGCTGCAACCCGCGCTCGCTACGACGCCAGAATCTCCTCCAGCCATCGGTCTTCAGCCGGATGCCACCGTACCCTGTAACCCCGTCCTTGTTATCAAGGCGGATGGTGAACGGGTGCTGTTCTTCGAGGCTGGCAGTCAAACGGCGACCGTCTTGCCGGTTGCCAGGTTCAATGCGCGCTTTACCGGTCAGGTAATCCTGTTCGCCGCGCGGGCCAAAGCGGTCAAGGATGCCGATACCTCCGATTTGGCTCGCAAGGAATTCGGCTTCCGCTGGTTTGTCCCGGAGTTATTGAGGTACAAAACCATCTGGCGCGATGTGCTGTTGGCGTCACTGGTCATTCAACTCATGGCGCTGGCGACACCCCTGTTCACTCAGGTAGTGATCGATAAGGTGGTAGTGCATCGGACCATGAGCACCTTGGCGGTCATCGGCATTGCCTTGGTGGTGTTCACGACCTTCACTGCCGTCATGACCTGGATACGCCAATATCTGGTATTGCATACGGGTAACCGGGTGGATGCGGTGCTCGCTACATCGGTGTTCGACCACCTGTTCAAGTTGCCTCCCCGCTATTTCGAACACCGGCCTACCGGTGTAATCACTACCCGCTTGCAGGGAGTGGAGACAATCCGCGAGTTCGTCTCCGGGGCGGCGGTCACACTGATCTTGGATCTGCCGTTTCTGGTGATTTTTCTCGCCATCATGTTCACTTATAGCGTGGAGTTGAGCCTGATCACCTTGGCGCTGCTGGGTATCATCGTGGGGATGAGCCTGCTCGTCTCCCCGCTGTTTCGCGAGCGGCTCAACCGGCAATTCCTGCTCGGGGCTCGTAATCAAGCCTTTCTTACTGAGTTTGTCGCCGGCATGGAAACGGTCAAATCGTTACAGATGGAACCCCAACTCAAGGCCCGGTTCGGGGATTATCTGGCGGCTTATCTCCAGGCGGGTTTCAGGACCAGGCAGCTTGCCAATACCTACAACGTAGTCGCCAATACGCTAGAGCAATTGCTGGCGCTCGTTCTGCTCTGGCTGGGCGCGTATCGAGTGATGACCACTCCCGAGTTCACTATCGGGATGCTGGTCGCCTTCCAGATGTTCGCCGGACGGCTTTCCCAACCGATGCTCAGACTCGCAGGTCTGTGGCAACAGTTTCAGCAGGCCAACATCGCGGTGAAGCGTTTGGGCGACGTGATGAACGCTCCCGCCGAGCCATACTCCCTCGTTCCAGTCCGGGAGTCAGCCGGGCAAGGCTTGGTGGAAATCAGCCGCTTGAGTTTCCGTTATAACGAGAATCTGCCTTGCCTCTACCGCGATTTCAGCCTCACCCTGAAGCCCGGTAGTTGCGTCGCCATCATGGGGCCATCGGGCTGTGGCAAGAGCACGCTGGCTAAACTTCTGCAAGGCTTCTACCAACCGAGCGACGGCCAGATCAGGATCGATAGCAAAGACATCCGCTACTTGTCAGCCAACGAATTGAGACAACATTTCGGCGTCGTGCCGCAGGAAGCCATCCTTTTCTCCGGCACGATTTTCGACAACCTCATTCTCGCCAACCCGCACGCCAATTTCGAGCAGGTCATGCGGGCGTGCAAGCTGGCCGCCATTCACGACGTAATCGAGCAGCTCCCACAAGGCTATCAAACTGAACTCGGCGAACTTGGCGTGGGCCTATCGGGTGGCCAGAAGCAGCGCCTCGCCATCGCGAGAGCGCTACTCAAACGCCCCAAGATCCTCATCTTCGACGAAGCTACCAGCAATCTCGACCAACAAACAGCGGAACATTTCGCGAAAACCATCAATGGTCTGAAAGGCAAGGTAACCATGCTATTTATCACGCATCACTTACCAAAGGGATTGGAGGTGGATGAGGTGGTGAGGATTGGGGGAGAACGCGAAATTGCCAAATAAATATGAATTTCGCCGACAGTGATAGGAAAAAAGATGACGAATCGAACTTGGGGTTTTGGAATCAGCATTGATTAATTTAATTAAAGTCAGTTAAAAAGCTAAATATGAGTAAATATGAGGTAAAAATTAATGATAACAAAAGTCATTTCTGTTTCAATTGTGTTAATGTTTATGATATTAGATAAATCACATGCAGAATCCCCGAAGCCAATTTGGTCTCATTATCACTATGAGTTAATTGAAGGCAATGGTTATGATGTCTGCGAGGCATATCTTAAACATCTAAATTCTTTTCCGCCCGAAAACCCACCTATGGTTTGCGAGCGAGCGATTAACCAAGAGTTAAAGGACTTTTCTAAGCCAAATACTTGGGAAGAACTTGATATGCAACAGAATCTAGAATTGGTAAGGCAAATGGATGCGCACACATTTCAGAATGACAAATCAGCAATCCAAGCCCTTGCTTCAGAGATGATGTTCGAAAAACTAAAACAAAAAATTGATCAAGGTTGTGTTGCCCTCGCTAGAGCAAAACTTGACTTTGATAATGATGGTGCGGAGGAAATTATATTTCTTTATAAAGTTAATTTATGTTCTCCAACAAAATGTAGCCCGGGAAAAGAGTCCGATTTCGCATTACCGATAGGAAGTCGATATTTTTTTATTTTGAACAGCCAAACCAGTCAGATTGACTTCAAAAAATCGAAAATTATATATGGAACACAAATGGATATTTTGGAGTACAAACAACGATATTATTTTGCTGACTGGCAAGGAAAAAAAAATTTCCAAGAGGGATATTTGAGGATTTATAAGTCCACGCCAAGCTATTTAATTCCATATTGTCGCTACAAATATTCTCTGCTCAAAAAATAGGGAAAATTCAAATGTTAAAACTTCATGAAATTAGCGATGCGAGTGTTTACGAGCAATTGCGCTTTGAAGTTATCAAAAATACCGAAGGAAATAGGTTAAAGCCATATTTAGATACCAAGGGAATACCAACTATTGGTATCGGCTTCAATATACGGGATGGGGTACAGGGAAACGTGTTTGCACAGATTGGTCTCAATGTTGCAGACCCTAAAGATAAGCAATACATAGATAAACTTACTATTATTCTGCAAAACGCGGCTATTACTACCTCTACAATCTTACGCTCCAAGCTGGATGCGATCATGAAGGAGCGCGCCGATGATAAAACTTATCCAACTGGCTATCCCTCCCGGCGTAATACATTCGTTTTCGAGAGTGATACAGAAACAAAAGCAGTGTTTGATGCAGTGGTACCGCAATACGAAACCACGGCTAAGGACATGACTGGTATAAAAACTCAATCCAAAGAACTGATCGTGCTGACCTCTTTGGCATATAATAATGCCAACACATTGATTGGACCAAAGCTGAAAACGGCGATAAACATTGGGGATCGCGCTGAAGCTTGGTATCAGATTCGCTATAGCTCGAATGGTGGTGAAAACTTGGATGAGAAAAACGGCATTGCAAAACGCCGCTACTATGAATCCGAGATGTTTGGCTTATTTGATCCCGATGTGATGGCCGCCAATATTTCCGAAAAAGAAG
>Ga0209253_10005538_pt1 | contig 10958 bp, 15 predicted proteins | sample FrelakmetBRP12BR_FD_187145 | JGI IMG/M metagenome (GOLD analysis project Ga0209253, IMG submission 187145) | Freshwater lake sediment microbial communities from the University of Notre Dame, USA, for methane emissions studies - BRP12 BR (SPAdes)... | ecosystem: Environmental > Aquatic >... | reverse complement strand
AAATATGGCTCTACATCTTTCACCACTTCTTCCCCGCGCTTCATGAACCGCTCTATCCTACATTCTGTGCGCTTTGCCCCGGTCACACTTTTGGTGGTTCGTTCGGCATGCCTGTAATCGTCAAATGTTAAACAAGCCAGCCAGCTGGCCTATTCATCTACGTGAAGACTGTTCTTCTTCTCTGAGAGAGCCATGAACTGCGATATGTGTAACCAAACCGCTGCCGAGCAGTGCAGTCGGTGCCTGGCGGCGGTGTACTGCAGTGCCGATTGCCAACGGCTTGACTGGGAAGCCCACCGCTATGTCTGCTCTGCGCCAACCATTTCCACAGCGGTGGGAATGCGGAAGAAAGATGGCCCACAACCTGTCATAGGAGAAAGAAATTTCGGTCAAATCGCTGTGGAGGGCTTTGTGTTTCATGACAAGGGCCAAGAGGGCGACTTTGTCTGGATGATCAGGCAGCCAAAGTACAGCAAAGCCCTGTTCATCTTCAACGACAACCAGGAGCAGTTCGATGAGTTCCACAAGTTGCTGGCCCGGAAGAAGCGCCCGCTGCCCTTTGACCACGCCTGCCGCAAAGGCAGTGGCAATGCAGCGATTCGGCCCTACCAGTGCAAGAAACCGCCGCGCGCCGCCGGCATACCCACGGGTGGCATGCTGCCCGACGCGCAGGGGAAGGGCTACATCAAGCGAGGCTATGCCAACCTTCGGGAAGCGGGAACGCACATCGAGGAGGCATTCAACTACATTCGCAAGCTCATCACGACCTACGATTACAACCAAATCATCTACTCCAAAAATGACGACCAGAGGTTCGGCACTGGCATCTTTGAGATTGGCGACGATGTGGAGCGGTACATTCGAGTCGGTCTTGAGACACGCATTCGAAGCAATTCGTACCCTAAGTAACGTTCAGAACAGGCCTCCAGGTTGGGCATGTTAAAAAATCAAAATTTAGAGCTGTTGTTCATATTTTTTACCAGTCATGGAGAAGAAGGCTCCAACAGTACAGGAACGAGTTGATTATCTTTTGCCCAGAATGGGGGCATGCTCATCAATCAATGTTCTGGCAACAGCAGTGCTGCATGGCTGCAGTCTGGAGATGGTCGCTGAAATGGAGAAACGCGGCTATGCACAATACAACAGCCGACCTGTTACCCATCAATTTCCAGCGCTTTGGGCAGTTCAATTCAAGAACTACCAGGAAGCCGCATGGCGCGCTGTCTTTCTGCCCTTCATGTACGAACCTGTCACAAACAACGAAAGCATCATGACGTTGGTCTATGATGAGCCTGGTCTCAAGCACGTGAAAGAGTATCGCTGGCTCTTGACACCAGAGTGGTGTCTGCGACGCTACGACGCCATTTGCACAGTGATTGCAGATCCAAATGAATCGCGCTTCGCTGATGACCTGCTGCAGTTTTGTCGCAAACATGAGCTATTCGAAGCCATCTGTGAGTATTTGAAAGCAGACAAGATCGATCGCTCCATTGCAGTTACTTTCATTAAGAATGCACGAGCATCGCACTGGGTTTAGTAAAGTTAGCTTTCAAGAGCAGTGGCTGTGCGTTTGTTCTGGGCAATGCTTTGACTATATACTAAAAATGCATGCATCCCTTATCCGCAAGTGCTCGACAAACGATCGTGACCTCTGCACAATCGATGCAGAGCTCTGCATAAGTGTGCACAACTTCTGCAGGACCACGCACAAAGGCCTGCCTAATTTTTCGAATGCTCGGGCGCTTTTACTTTAAAGGACGAAATTTTTGGAGGTTTGCACCAGACCTAAGTCACGCTTAAATATACAAGCGAAGAAAAAGTTCTCGGGGCACGAATAAAACATAATAGCCGGTCGACCAAAATCTTGCAGGACTGTGATCAACTTTGTGCAGGGACATTCTCTGTGATTCATGCACACTCCTGCATGATGATCCTCAGTTGTGCATCGTTCTTGCACGAGCCCTGCACACTTCCGTGCCAAATTATGCACGAACGTGAATGACCAACCGTTTTGGCACGAGTCCTGCACAATTTATCCGTGGTTAAACGGCGGTTAAGCAACAACGAATAAAAAGTAATACATCTTCGACCACTTCTGCAGACCCTGCACAAAATCATGCAGCCTCTGCCTAAATCATCCGTGAGCACGGACAATCCTATGCACGCGATCCTCAGGCTCTGCACGGCCTGCATGAATTTGGCAGGGGCATGGTGCATTGTCCGTGCCAGTTGTGCAGACGATCCTCAGGTTCTGATGCATACGATTCTCAGGCCTGCACACTTTGGCACGACTGCATGCACGCTCTGCACAATTTATCCACACTTCTGCACAAGTGGTCGTCCCATCCATGATTTTTGGCAGAGTCCATGGTCAAAAATCGAGTGTTTATTTTGTTCAATTTTTGCAAGTTTTTTTGCAGATTCGGACTGTCCGTCCAATTCTGACATTTTTGTTTTTTTGGTCTTGACATTTTTGACAAGTCGCGGACCATTTCTTTTTATTAGTGCCCCAAGAACTTTTTCTTCGCTTGTATATTTGTTTGTGACCTGTCTGTGGTGCAGACTTCCGACAAAACTCGCCTCACATACTTGGCCGGCCGCCGACTGGTTGTGGGACGCACTATTTTTTGGGAAGTATAACCGACGGTCAAGCACACATCTGAAGTCTAGCGACAAGTGAACCGGCGGTCAACCAGTCTGAGTCTCAAGCGCAGTGACATCAACCGGTGGTCGAGTTTCTGTGCGAGACGCGCGTGCCGCATAATTGAAAAAGGTCCGCCCCGGGAAGCCCTAGGGGCCAGAACTGGCCTCCCGCTCAAACGGTGGTGCTGCTTTTCGGAGCGCGCCCGGAATGCCGTTCTGACTTGGACCTCTCGCACAAACGGTGGCAAAGCGCATGCTGAGCGTGCCGTTTCCGGAGCACACCCGCACGCTGGCGTGCCACTGGTCTCTCGATAAAACGGTGGTGTGGAGTTAGCCGCACTTTATTTGAATAAACCAGTCCTTATTGCGCGAGAGTTGTTGACTAAGAGCCAGAGATCATCGAACAGGCTGGAGAACCGACTCCACCAGGAAATGACGACCTCGGGCAGCAAGAGTCCAAGGGCTTGACAGACAGTGAGCATCAAGTATTGAATCGCAGCATTGAGAGTGTTCCAGCAACTCACCACGCTAGTCACAGTGTACTCGATTGCGCTGATGGTGGGGTCCGGTGCGATGATGAAGGCCAGGAACACGACGACATAGAGTGTCAGCACCACGGTGGCATCGGATGTTGCGGACTTGGACATTTTGAGTTTTGACAGAGAATGGCAAACACGTCAGTGCATTTTTTGAAAGTGTTTATGTTAAAATTTGATTTTTAATAGTTGTTGATTCATTCAAAACAAATGGCAGAACTGTTCATTTACGAATCATTGTTCAAAGGAAAGCGTGGGCCTTCGTTTGCCAAGGTCAAAGCAGTGTTGGATTTTGTTGACATCAAAAAACTCCGAAAGTGGAACTGGGGCGGTCATCGGCTCTTGCACGAAGCTATTGAGCAAAGTGATTCGTACAAGGGTGCAGTCACTGTGCTTTGTGTGGCTTGGTGTGACCCCCGGCTCAGACCTCTATTCACTGACAAGTCCTATCGTGACAAATACGGGGCATGTCCAGCAAGAAGACTGTGGGAAGAGAAACCTGCTGTTGGGAGCGTTGGCTTCAAAATACTCACGATGCTCTGGTTGGAGAATCCCCGCGTCCCTTGGTTGAAAAGACACACCTTCTTCGACTACGAGAACAGAATGCGTGGACGCGCCTTCGATCCTGACTTGATGCGACAAAAACTTGGCAGACATCTCGGTTTTATTGAATAAAGTCCTCGAAACATGTTTTACTGAATGAACTCGCGGATTGCTTGAATCCATTCGTCAAAGTTCTTGTAGGGGCGGATCACGTCACCGCAATAGTCTCGAAACACAAACGGCGCCCAATCTTTGGCAACTGCCACCGGCTCCCAAATGTATTCGCCTTTGCCTTCAGACCACAGAGTGAGTCTGAAACGGTCCTTCTTCGTGTCCCAATGATAACGCGGTGCTACGAGCCAGACAGTTCTGCCGTCTCGACACCACATGGTCCGTCGCTTGCCAGATTGCAAGCCATAGCCGCGCCAACCGCGTTTCGACAGTTCAGCAATGAAGTTGTCTTTGAAGTTGATCAACTCCGTCTTATTCTGGTAGTCTGTTCTTTCCCCGCCCATGAAGTTGAAAGTAAATGATTTTAATTTAATATTTTCGCAGAAAATATTAATGAATGAGTCCAACCTTGAAGAGTTCGGTGCTGATGGCGAGCGGTTGCATGCCAACTGCACCCAATTGCACCAGCTGTGCAGGCCAGTGCTCTCGCGTGGTGGCGGCAAAGTAGCCGTTGTTGTGGCACTCATCGAGCTGCGCTGCCAGGGCATCGTTCTTGATGTTGATGTTGGCCAGGAACTGCTGGCCACCAGGCCAAGTCCACGGCTCGGGCACAGTGCACTTGTACTGGATAGTCGCCTTGGCGGGCCACTTGGGGAAGAGCAGCGACTCGATCATTTCAAAGTGGGCCGGCTTGAATTCCGGGTGTTGTTCAACACGGTTGAGAATGTCACCGCGGAGATCGTGGTCTTGATCAAGCAACACGGTCAGTCGGTCCCACAGCTGCAGCAGCACATCGTTGGAGAGTTGTTTGCTGGCCATTGAGCCGGGGAGCTTGAGATGATAGAGCAGCTCATCCGGCGAGATGATGGTGGGTGCTAGCTCGCGCCACTTCTTCTCGCGAATGGAGCGCGGTGTTGAGGGGGAGTAGAAGGCCAGCTCAAGAAAGGGCAGATTCGCTTCACAATCGGCAAGTTTCTCGCGCAGTGTCTTGAGTGCATCCGTGGTGGGGAAGAGGTGATCCAATTCACCGAGTTGGGACTCCGCGATGTCCACCAGCACGGCCACGAGCTCAGCCCACTGCAGGCCCTTGTTGAACTCGAGCAGATCACTCAGCGTGGCGTTGTTCGGCAGAAACCAGGGGATGCGGTCCCAGAAGAACTTGTTGATTCGCTCGCTTTGCAGCACACTGGCAATGTGCGCGTCTTTGGCAGCGTCATTGCCAAGCGCAGCATAGGCCGGGTTGAGCTTGCGTCGTAGGATGCTCTTGTAATCGGTGGTTTGTATAGAAGGCAAAGGCGTGTCAACTTGCATGCGGTCTTCATCGAGACCGAAATCAGCCGCAAAGCCGTACTCCTTGATGGTGTCCATGATGGCTTGCGTTTCAGTGCGGTTGTGCTTGAGCACAGCACCGAAGAGGCGGAGGCGTTCCGGATGGTTGTTCTTCATGATGCACAGATAGTTGGCAACAGTGTTGTTTCCAGTGTCAAACAGCACGCCACGACCGGGAAGGTTGGATGCGGCAATCCAGCTGTCACGCTGTGTTTGCATGCCAACAAAGTCCTGCAGACGCACGGCCAAAGAGCGGAAGTCTCGCTTTGGAGTTTCATTGACACGGGCCAGGACTGCCTGGCTCATTCGCCATGGTAGCTGTCCGCAGAAGTCTGTCCAACCGATGCGATGACGCTTGATAGCTTCGGTGAGAAGCTCGGACGCCGACTTGAATGATTTAACGCGAATAATGTTGTCGCCGGCCCACAATGACTTGTGTTTCCACAACTCAAGGTCTTCATTCATCAGAGTCAAGACACCTTCTTCATGAAGAATGCTCAGCCAGTTCGGAGTGCCCAGGAGTTCACTCATATTTTAGTTTTTAAAAACTGAACGATTCGAGGCCCAAATTCCTAAAATATCGAAGTCCATACGATATTTTCGCAGAAACATGAGCAAGCGAGACGCGTCACCAGAGCGCTTTGGGAAATGTGTGGAGTGCAAGGGGCCACGCAGAATGGGTGAAGTCTTCCTGTGTGCTCAATGTCTCAAAGAGTATGATCCCTGCACCAAGTGCTGGACCGAACACCCGGCAGAAGACGCGTGCCCCAAGAACAACATCAAAAAGGACTTTATGAAGTTGCTCAAGGAGCGGCAGGAAGAGCTGGGCTTTGGTCCAAATCACTACATCAAGTTGATTCGTCGCGACTTGGGTTGGTTGGAATAGTTTGCGCGGTAAAGAAATTAAACTCTTCTTGCAATTGCGTTCGCCAGTAGCCCCAGCGCAGAGGAATACGCGGCAAGGCACACTCTCCTGTGTGACGAGTGATTGCATACTCTTTTCTGTAATTCTTGCTGATCCATATGGCACTGCCGTTGGCACGGTGGACACTGTACTCATCACCAAGGCGATATAAATAAGCATCCGCGATCATTGGAAACGTGTCCATCGTAGCCATGGGAAGTACGCCATACTTGGCACCCGCGAGATAGAATAGACGATTAAGAAGGACATAATATTCGATATCCTCGTCTACCAGCGTCTTTTCGCAAATCAGAGCGTAGACCACGGGAATGGGACAGTCGAGCGCTAGGAAGGCGTAGTTGATAAACCACTGCATTTTTTGAAAAGTGTATTCGAAATTTTAGGAAAGTTATGAACACTCACGAAGCCAAGTTATGTCGTCTCATGTGTTCTCCAAACCATCAAACGCACTTGCTTTTCTTCGCCACAGTGCTTAATTGTTCCGTTCCAATTCTAGAAGCGCTGTTCTTCTCCCGCGCTTATTATACTCGGGGCAGGAACTACTCCAGCCATGGGTTTCTAGCCGCTGCAGTTGAGCGCATGGCTGCTCTCTATCCAAAAGCGCAGCGCATTGATGAGTGCACATTTCGATGTGGTGTGAACACAGTTACTCTAAGAACATGGGACGGTGGTATCAAACTCCGTTGTAATGGTGCGTTGCTTCAAAGGATTGTCCCCTGGACAGATGGACCGCTGTGGCATCCGGCACCGCGCCCCGGTCTATTTGAGTCTGGACTCGATCGTATACTTTTCGAGATTGTGGGACCACTTCTCGTGCCTCACTTTTCAAGAGACAATGAGTAAAGTAGGACTCTTTTAGTGAATTTCAATCCATCCAACCGATGTGGTTTGTGCCGTGTGTCTTGGCCCATTGGGCAATCGCCTTCTCAGTTTGAACTGAGCTGTCATTGGCCAGCGGAGTGCGCTCCAGTTCCAGAGTGAGTAGTTCCATGTAGCACTTCTCACCGGTCAGCTTGTGCACATCCACCTTGAGCGGCCGCACAGAAGAGACCACTCTGACTTTGAAAAGGCCGCTCCACTTGCGCCAGTCGTCCAGGGGAAACTGCAGTTTCATGCGCATCATTTCGGGCACATTGGTGGTTTCAATGATCATGGCCTTGTGGGGGAAGAGACTGAACTCGGAATCCTCAAAAGCAAACACTTCGTACTGACGGCGGAATCCATTCGTCAAGTAGATGTATTTCGTACCCAACGCGCCGTTTCTTACTTTGAGCCAAGCCACTGCACCAAACATCGCGGCGGCACTTCCAAATACGACACGTTCAAAGTTCATGTTTTTGGTTGAATGAGTGAAAATGTAGGAATTCATTCGATATTTTCACAGAAAATATCACTTGCTATTTTCGCAGAAAATATGCCCTACACGCCGGTGGAGTGTTGTTCTGAGGCCACGTGCCAGCGGCACCGCATCTTCGCGGGTAAGAACTTTGTGGGCTATCTGCTGGATGGCCAGTATGACAAATGCGCGGAAATGCTCGATGCAGACCCGAAATTGGTGGACCGCATGACATGGGACTCCATCAGTTGGGATGGCAACTGGGGCATGCCGCTGTGGCGACGTGTTGGCTACTTGATGCAGGAGGGCAAGGCGCCAGTGGATAGTCGAGAGTACCAGAACATTGTCATCAAGATTACACAGCTGGCCACCAAAGACTCTCCCAGTGACTACTATACTTGTCTGATCAATTATTGTCTGGCTGCCGGGGCTTCGGGAAAACCAACATGCTGGGAGATGACACTGCGTGATGCCATTGTTCACACGGCGTTCGAAGAGAAGGCAAAGTATGGCGACCGAACTCTCACTGGTGCTCTCAAAGAGATCTGGGACAGCTGGGTCGAAGAGAAAGACGAAACCACTTGCTGTGTCTGCATGGACGCCAAGCCGAACGCATCCTTCTCAAATTGCATACACAAAGAGTTCTGCTTTGCCTGTGTGCGAGACCTCACAGAGTGTCCACTCTGCCGCGCCAAGGGCTACGCAAAACAACAGTAAAATACAAATACCTTCGGTATTTTGTCATAAGCCTTTGCTATTCTGCCATATCTCGCAAGTCAGGATGCACGAGCGCGATGCATCACCCAAGCGGCAGCGCTCTTTTGAGTCCGAGTTCTTACGCCCTGCCTGCCACAAAGCTGGCCAACAGCTCTTGCTCTACTTTGGTACTCTATTGGAATGCGATACACCGATCCTTGAAGCGCTATTCTATTTGACATCGATGGCTTTTCTCGCATGTGGGCCCAACTACACGAATGGCGCACTACTGAACGCAGCTGCGGAGCGCATGGCTGTTCTGTATCCTCGCTTGGAGCGCGATGCATACACATTCAAGAATGCACAAACAAATCGAACAATTTCCATCATAGTAGATGACAGCGGCATCATGTTTCTTCTTGATAACGCTGTGCGGACTAGGATTCACCCTACGAATGGCGGTCCCTTCTTTGGCATCAATCGGACCCGGCCTGGTCAATTCCAACCAATGTTGGATGATATCCTTTTCGCGTTGTCTATGCATTCGGAGTGGAAACTCAGCGAGTAAAGAGTGTATTTTTACTCGAAATGTACACCCACCAATGGTTTTATTTGATTTTCACTCCCCCGAGCGCCCGCCACTCCGGAAGCACAACGAAATAGAAATTCATCACCTCATAAAAGACTATCAACCCTATTATCCACGGACTCTCGATGAGCCAGGTCAAGATTGTCATCAAAATAGCATGTCTCATCGTGCTATGAAAGATGTGTTTCCTTCCTTCAGCTATTTCAAACTCGAGTTGCTCAACATTGTTATGTGTCGGACTGAGTTGAAGAGGAGTGTCGAGTTCGAATGTTGTCGCCACAGCCAAGTGATCGGAGAGCCCCTGCATGAGCAGTTCACTCTTTGTGGGTTTCAGGTGGCCTCGATAGAGAATGTAATCGACCCGATGTGCAATCGGTGGCGGTATTGTGGTGTAGCCCGGCTCCGCGGCATTGCAGTCGACCCATGAATCACGCAGCGAACAGGCGCCAGTGAGAAAGCGAAATGCAGTGGCTTTGGATTCCATGTTGAGATCACCCATCACAATGAGGGGGCCCTCGGTTGCATGTTGTTTGATAAGGCCGTACACAGCACAAATTTGTGCCAGTCTTTGATAGTAATACTCATCATAGGGGCCCGTCGGCTCGTGTGGTGCATTCGGCTTGTCGCCGTAGCAAGCCACCGTGTGGGTGAGCACAAACGTGTAGAGTTTTGCATCGATTCGCAACTTGGCCAACAGCACACCTTTGCCGGGATACCAGTCTCCGTGCTGCGGGTTCACTGGTTTCCCGTTGGTGAGGAACATGTTCACCTCGAAGCTTTCTATTGGATGTTTGGAGAGCAGCAGCAAGCCGGGACCGGACAAGCCACACCGCGCAAACAGTCCAGTTCGGGGCGAATCAACGGAATGCGCAAAGTTGGACTTGGCTTCAGCGCGCAGCCACTGCCGATCAGCGGCATCCCACACTTCAGTGAAGCCAATCACATCAAAGTCAGCTGCCAGACGCAGACATTCGCGCAGGCGATCTTTGTTGCTGTGACTTGTTTGCGGGGTGCGCATCAGACCTCGCAGCCACTCGGGTAGGCACCACGCATTGAAACAGAGCACTTTCAGCTGCATTTGTTTTAATCTTTAACAACAATGCCGCGGTGATATTGTAAATGCCAAAAGCCCAGCCTTGCTGCCGAAATTATGACAATCGCGTCAATCACACCGGCAACTAGATGCCAGGGCTGGGGGAAGAAAAACAAAAATACACCCAGTGCTCCGGCTGTCCATTCAATGTAGTAGAGGGGCACACCGCCGAGAATGTTTGTGTAGCTCGTAGCCAGTTTGCGCTCGTAATAGATCAACTCTTTGCGGTGGAATGCGTGCACAGTGAGTGCCATTGCCACGGGCCCCACTAGCATCAGATCATTGTCCGAAAGCCACCACAGCGCCAACATGCATGCACACTCGTAAAGCGTGTCGAGACTGTGGTCCGCGTAGTAGCCCCACAGCACGTAGCCCTCATTGCGGAAGCGCCCCACCGCGCCATCCAGCGAGTCAGTGAGATTGTGCCCCAGAGTTGCAAAACTCAGCGCCAGCGAGCCATAGGCCGGTGCCCACCAACACACCACTAGCAACACAACAATTTCAAGCAGTGTCATGGCCGTGAGCACACGTGTAGACAAAAACTGTGGAATGCGTGACAGCAGGCGTGGGTCATTGGCCCAGCCACTGCGAGTAGTGCTGATTGCACCGGCAATGAATTCGGTCTTTTTCGGCTGCTTCTTGGTGCTGCGATCGATTGTGACGAACTCCTCTTGTTGATACCAGAATTCACCCACATACTGGATGGCGCTGAACAGCAGCGCTATCAAACCCAGCACATAGTGATCAGTCCAGTAGCACGCCGCAATGGCCAAGGCCAGGCGACCGGTAATGCGCGGTGTTTTGCCATCGGTTACGCACTTTCGGCCGTGAGTGGCCAGTACGAGTGTGGCAATGTCAGCTTGTGTGCGATCGAGCAGCCAAATGACCAGCGCAAAGACTGGGATCCACAACATTGTGACTTTGAAAGAAATGCGGAAAGCATTGTTTACTGCACAAACGGAAGGGGGAACTTGGCCTTGACCTGCTCCTCCTCTTCCGGGGTCCAGGTGCGGTCGACACCAAAGTAGGTCTTCACCTCTTGCTCGCCCTTGGTGAGCAGCACTTGGCCGACATGTGTGGCCACGGCATTCAGCATC
>Ga0209253_10005537_pt1 | contig 10960 bp, 5 predicted proteins | sample FrelakmetBRP12BR_FD_187145 | JGI IMG/M metagenome (GOLD analysis project Ga0209253, IMG submission 187145) | Freshwater lake sediment microbial communities from the University of Notre Dame, USA, for methane emissions studies - BRP12 BR (SPAdes)... | ecosystem: Environmental > Aquatic >... | reverse complement strand
GGCCAAACTTTACTGTGCTACGGAGGACGGGTGGCCCGTGCCTCGGGGTTAGGGGATAGAGTACAGACGACAGAATATAGATGACAGATGGTACATAGGTGAAAAGGTTAAGTAGCGAGTGCATGTTACGTAATTGTAGCCGCAAACGTTAGTTTGCGTTTATTGAAAGAAAGCTTAAGAAACAACACAGTCGGAAGCCTGCGGCTACCACAATAGAGGTTTGAACGGTAATGAGAACAGAACTTAAATACTTTTTCAATCCCGCCGTTATTGCTGGAATCAGCTTGATTGCAGCATGTATAAATGCAGGAGCTGCTGATGAGCCGTATTCTTTGATCTCCAAGAAAAATCTTTTCAGCCCGGATAGAAAAGAATGGATCATGGAAAAGACTGACAGCAAGGCCAACGAAGCAAAAAAGGCGGTTTCAAAGATTGACCTGAAACAGATAAAGCTCATGGGAACCGTGATCGTTGGCAATGAAAGGAAGGCGGTCATAAAAAATTCTATCAAAAAAGGCTCAGGGAAAGATGCTGATGTTTACATGACCGGCGATTATATAGAGGGCTATCTGCTGAAAGAGATTGACGAAAAAAAGGTCCTGCTCACGAATACCGACGCAAATGACTCAGTAGAGCTGTTTTTACATGAAGGCGCTGCGCAGCGCTCAAGTGAAAAGACCGATGTCACGATGCCAGTCCCCGCCTCCGAGCCAAAACCGGAGAAGCCGCGCTATGCGCCGAAGAAGGGTGAGACCGGTAAAGACCTGTTGAACAGGGCGCAAAAGACGATGCAGGTGCTTAAAAACGATAGCAGCGATCTGGTCAAAAAACAGGCTGAACGGGACCTGGAAAAACTGGATAAACTCATGGGGTCCATGTCTGATGAAGAGCGCAGCGAAGCTATACAGCTGAGAAAATCGCTGAATGAAATGCAAACTAAAAAGTGATGAGCAAAAAAAAACGGAAGACGGTTTCCCCGGTACTCCAGCAGCAGATAACACGCCCTCCGGTAACTAACCAAAACCCCCGGAAAATAACTATCCTGGTCTTTTTCGTGCTGGTATGCGCTTCGCTTATTCTTTATGGCAACAGCCTGTCAAACCAGTTTGTGTTCGATGACCTGCCCATCGTTGTAGAAAACCCCGTAATAAAAAGTTTTACCCATATCCCGCTGGTTCTTGGATTACAGACCGGCCAGCCCATCTACCGGCCGGTGCGGTTTCTCACGTACATGGTTGACTATGCGCTGTCAGGCCTGAATCCGGTGGCCTATCATCTTTCCAACGGTATCTATCATGCGGTAACTGCCTTTATACTGTTCCTGGTGCTGCGCATGCTCATGCGGGATGTCGCTGTTTCCCTCGTCGGAGCGCTCCTTTTTCTCGCCCATCCGGTTGCCACCGACAGCGTAACCTATATTTCAGGGCGGCGTGATATACTGGTGACGCTTTTTTACCTGCTTGCCTTCTACTATTTTATCAGCTACCGCACGGCGCCGCGGAAATGGCATCCCGCAGTCATCATTGTCTGCTTCCTCCTGTCGCTGGGTTCAAAAGAAATGGCGGTCACGTTTCCGCTAATATGCGTGCTCTATGATTTTGTCCATACGTTCATGGAGCGCCAAACGCTCCCCGGAGCTGTGCTCACCAAAATAACCGGATCGTTTACCGGGATGTTTACCAGATACTGGAAGCTGTATGTGCCGCTGGGAATTGTTGGCGCTTTTTTCTTCTATGATAAAATTTTTGTCCATTATCCGTCACTGGTAAAGAGCTTTTACGGAGGAAGCGCGGTCAGCAATTTTGCCACGATGGTGCGCATTATCTTCTATTATATAAAGCTGATCCTGTTGCCGGTTGTGCTTCATGCAGACTATTCATACAATTCGTTTCCGCTGTCCACCTCGTTTCTGGAGCCGCGCGTTATCGGGGCAGCACTGATAGTGGGAGCATGCATCTGGTTTGTGCTGCGCTCGCTGCAAGGACGCGTCTGGATATTTTTCGGGGGCATGTGGTTTTTCATCACTCTTTTGCCGGTGTGCCAGATTTTTCCGCACCATGAGCTCATGGCAGAACACTACCTGTACCTTCCGCTTGCCGGGGCTGTTATTCTGTTTTCGCCCCTGTGGCACTATGTACTGCAGCGAAAAAGAAATAGCTGGGTTGCACTTATTGCCTGCATCCTTCTGCTGTTTTCAGTACGCACTGTCGTGCGGAACCGGGACTGGAAAGACCCCATGACCCTGTGGACCTCGGTGGTGAAGGCAGCGCCGGAGTGCGCGCGGGGGCATGACAATCTGGGGACAGAGTATTTAAAAATCAAAGACTACAAGACAGCACTGGTGCACTATCAGGAGGCGGTGCGCCTCAGGCCCGAGCATGCTATCTTTCACAATAACCTGGGAAGAGCCTATGGAGTGCTCGGGGATATAAAGAATGCCGAGGTAGAGCTTAAGCAAGCGGTAGAACTGAATCCGGCCCTTGCTGAAGCTTTGAACAATCTCGGCATCGTATATTTTCAGAAGGCAGACTATACAGCAGCAGGATGGCTGTTTGCCCTCAGCAGCAACCGTAAGCCGGATGGCAGGGTAAGCTTCAATCTTGCCAAAACACACCTTAAGCTCGGTCAAGTTGCAGAAGCTATCAGGGAATTTGAAACAACCATCCGGCTGCAGCCCGATTACACGGACGCCTACCGGGAGCTGGCGCTGATTTTCGCCGGCCAGGGCAACAAGCAGGAGAGCCTGCGCTGTTTGCGCAAGGCTCTTGAGGTAGAGCGGGATGCGGCAAAACAGCAGCAGCTTGAAGCGGCAATTAAAAAATTAGAACACGGCGGATGAAAAAAGGCAGCGCGCAACCCGAAGCAGCCAGGTCAATGCAGCGGGGCTATGTAGTAACTATGTGAAGGCGTATGAAGCGCTCGCCGGTCTCTACCGCAAAAAAGGTGATACGGAGCAGGAACTTCAGGTTCAGCGTACCATAGCATCCCTTAAAAAAGGGGCTGCCAGCAGTTGGTAAGGAATTTATGCCGGGGTTGAAAAATACTATAGTGCCGCACACTGGCTGGAAGGTTGCAATGAGAACCTGGGTTCTCCCCGGTTTTACGCTGGGGCTGTTTTTGCCCTTATTATTCACCCGCAGCATTGCATATTATCCGGGGCTTCTGTTGTATAGCATTCCGGCAGGTCTCCTCCTGCTCTATGGTTTTTTCCGGGGCATGCTGCTTGTTGCTAAAAATTCCCTGCCTGCTGAAGATGCGCAAGAACGCCTTGCCGTCATTCTCAGCCCTCTCATGCTGCTGAACTTCGCCGGCATTGTTTTTATCGTTCCGGTGCCGGCCATTCCCTTCTTTCTTGTCGCCATAGCCTTGGCACTCGTCTGTTACCGGACCATAGTGTTTCTGCGGTCGCTGTGCATTCTCCCGGTGGCGCGTCTTGAATGCGCGCTGTTTATGGTCCCCTTTGCCGCATGTTTTTTTGTGCTTTTTCAGGTGAATATTATTCATGATGCTTTTCAATATCTGGCCACTCTCGTGTCCGTGGCAAAAGATTTCGACCTGAACTTTTATAATGAACTGTATCTTCAGAATGCATATCGATTTTACAATCCTGCCACCTTAAACTCGGCACGGTACCTTGGCGTGCCGCTGCTGGAAGTGCCTTTTTTTGCTGCGGGAGAACTGCTGGCCCGGGTGATGGCTTTGCTGGGAGCATACCATGCCCCCAACGGCATGACCTTTCCCTATCTCTTCATGGTCAGCCTGTCCTCAACTTTTTTTGGCCTGGCTGCCGTGCTGCTCATCTACCTTTTGTGCCGGGAATTTTTCTCCCGCAGCACCAGCCTGCTGGCAACAATCGGCTGCTGGCTGGCCTCGCCCCTTGTCTTCTTTACCTTCTGCTGGAACGGCTGGCCGCACCCGTTCAACACCTTCTTTACGGCGCTGTTCCTTCTCTACTGGAAACGCACCCTCGGCGCCAGGACCTGGAAAGACTGGATCGCGCTCGGCAGTATCGGCGGCATACTCTGCCTCATCCGCCCAACCAATGCCATTCTCGTCCTGTTCCCGGCGTGGGATATTATTCAGTGCCTGCGGTTAAAAAAAGCTGTTATCCGCACCATAATCAGGCCGCTGGCGGGCATGCTGGCAGCCATCCTTATATTCAGCCCCCAGCTTACCATCTGGAAGTGCATCTCCGGGAACTGGTGGAGCGGGCCCTACCAGGAAATCGGTGATTACTTTGACTGGCTGCATCCGAACTTTTTCGGCACCCTGTTCTCTACCGCCCAGCACGGTCTGTTTGCCTGGTCGCCGCTGCTGCTGTTCGCGGCACTGGGCCTCTGGCTGCTCATGAAAAAAGACCGGGCCTTCGGCGTGCTCGCCATGGTGTGCGCGGTACTGCATACCTATATTTACAGCGCCTGGTCGGTGTGGTGGACGGGCATTGGTTTTTCCAACCGCTTTTTTATTGAGCTGATCCCCTTCCTGGTGCCGGGCCTTGCAGCCCTGATAGAAAAAGCAGAAGAGAAAAAATACCTCTCCCGCGAGTTTATCATTGCGCTCCTGTCATTTGCCGTCGTCTGGAATGTTTTTTTAATCGGGGCGTACCGGGTCACCAGCGTTCCCTACGGCATTTTCGAGCCGGCACGGATTATAGATAAGCCGCTGACCATAGGGGAGCTCATCCTTCAGCAGCTCTTTGTTTTTCCCGGGAAGGCGGGATCGCTTTTTACCGCCCAGTGGAGCAATGAGAATTTTTTTACCGATCGCCTCATCCATGCGGTTCTCTTTAAAAATCCGCTGGAAGCGGCAGTAACGCTGGCTGCCTTTATGCTGCTGGCCGCTCTTTTCCTGCTGCTGATCCGTTTTTTCCTGCTGCCTGATGCCGGAGCACGGCTGCTCAAAGCCCTGACACCGCTGCTCTGTGGCGTCGCGGGCGCTGTTTTACTCACCCATCTCGTTATTCTGGGCGCGTATCGCAATTCAATACCGTTTGGACATATCTATCACCTTGATGCTCGTGATGCGAGCGTTGCAAAGCCGGCTGAAGATACCTGGTTTTACTGCTCCTCTGCGCAGCCCGCGATAGCCCTGGATGTGCTCACGTTCCTCACCTACAGCTATTCAATCAGCCAGGGCACGCCCGTGGCACAGGTGACGGTTTATGACCAGACGGGCCGGCCGTTTGATTACCTGTTACGGGCAGGCATTGACACGGCCGAGCATTCATCTCTCCGTCCAAAAGCACGCACCTATATCAAACACACCTTCAGCGAGACAGCTATGGTGCGTGAAATAATATACCGGGGATATTCACGCTATCTGTTTCCGATAACCACCTATGTGACGCGCGTTCAACTGCCGGAACCGATGACCATTAAGAAAATACGCTTTCGCTATCTGCACAACGCAGGAAAGCTCGTTGTCACTGATATTTTTCTGAGAGATTTTTAATGAGCCTGCATAGCACTGCATCGGCAAAAAGATCACGCTCCCGGACCGCCCTTTTTATGGTTGCCCTTGCAGGAGGGATGCTGCTTCTGGTGCTGGGACTTCTTATTCGTCCGCAGCAGCCTCCTCTTGCAACCGGCGCAGAGCTAACAATGGTCTGCATCAGCGGCTTTTCCTGGGATGACAGCATCCCCTTACACAGAAGCGGACAGCTTCCATGCCTAAGCAGCCTGTTTCAGCAGCAGGGCTCCTATGGAGATATTATCAACGCGGGTTTTAAGACTGACACGGCAATTCTTGCGTCGCTTGTCACCGGGTGCTTCCCGGAGAAGCACGGCATTAACGATACCGGCGAGCTGATGCGCTCCGGGTCAGTCAGCGCCGTGCAGACGCCGGTCTGGCAGGTTCTTGCTGCCCGGGGGCAGCGCTCAATAGTAATCGGGTTTCCCCTGTCATATCCGCAGGAGCCTGCAGAAAATATTGTCGTTCCAGCAGCAGCACTAATGGCCGGCTCATTTGCGGGACCGGGAGTACCGGGGCAGGGCTCGAACGATATACAAAAGGCGGAACAGAATACCCGTGCCGCATTGCTGGCAACAGCCGTAACCGGGGGCGAAGCACTTTCAAACGTGCTTATGGAGCAGCTTGCATCCTCTATGGCAGCTGATGTGCGCAGCATGCAGGCGGCTGTCTCTGCCATAGCTTTGCACAGCGATTATCATCTGTTTGTTTATTTCTCCGGGCTCGGCCAGTGGCAGCAGCAGCTGACATCAAGCACGCTTCCCCAAACCACACAAGGAGCGCTCATTAAAAATTATTATATCTTTATTGATCAGCTCCTGCAGATACTGCTTTCTGCCCGCAGCAGGCAGGGCATCTTGATGATTGTGTCTGAAAGCAACAGCAGTCGCGGGCTGCCCGCGCGCCGGAGCTATTTCCCCGGGGCAGCGCAGTATCCTGCCGCCGGCTTTTTCTATGCTGCCGGGGTTCACATCCTCCCCGGGATCGCTCCCCTGTCCCTGCATCCTGCCGACCTTGCCCCGACACTGCTGTACCTCACGGGAAACCCGGTGGCAAACACCATGGACGGGGGGGTCATGTTTAAGCTGCTGGACGAAGATTATTACTTCCACAACAAACTGGAATTCAAATAACTATGCTGTTGCCGTTGATACGTAAAGTGCTGCCAATGTATGGACACAAAACAGGGGTCTGGCTATTGCTCTCTTGTTTGCTGTGGTGCGGATGTGAAGATACGGCGGTAAAGAAAGTCAATCTGCCGCTCCCGGCCATTACCTGCATGACAGCCGCGGATGAGGTGCGCGATCTGGCCTTTGGCAGCGCAGATGCTATCTGGGCCGCAACCCCGGGCGGGCTGCTCAAATTTAACCAGCGTAACGGCCAGTATGCGGTCTATACGGTTGCTTCCGGCTTGCCCAGCAATAATGTGCTGTGCGTATGGTATAGCACTTCCGGCATCCTCTGGATAGGAACTGACCAGGGGATAGCCAGTTTTGACGGGGAGCGTTTTACCTGCTTTGGCGCAGCTGACGGACTTCTCGATCAGACCGCCACCGCTTTTGCCGAGGGTGGCGATGGAACACTGTATGCTGGAACAAAACGCGGCATCATGCGCTTTACCAATGGAAACTGGGAGCCGTTTAACGACAGCCACGAATTTGCCCGCCGTCCGGTGCGCGCTATTGCACGGGATACTGATGGCACCATGTGGTTTGTGAAGGAAAAAGCTCTCTCCCATTACAAGAGAAATGATACGTGGGAAATTTTTCATAAGGATGTCCTGACTGCCAATACAAAGGTTCCCCCGCTGTTCAGATATTTATTATGCATCGCGGTTGACAGCAGCGGCACGAAATGGATTGGCTCTGAGCAGGGCTTATATGGTTATGACGGCAGCAGCTGGCAGTGGTATTTTGATCGCGGGCGGCTGGGAACGGGCAGGGGCCTCAAGGATAATCGCATAGAAACGGTCGCGCCAGGCACCGGCAAGCGGATTTTTATTGCCCACGGTGACAGCCCCGGTGCTCATGACGGGCTCGGCATAGCATTTTCAGACGACACTGATCAGTGGACCTATCTTACCACAGCGGACGGGCTTCCCTCAAATAGCGTCTACACGCTGAAATCTGATGCCGGGCATACCATCTGGGCAGGAACGGCACAGGGCTTTGCCTCTGTTGACGGGCTGCACATTAAGGCCTATTGGACTCGAGGCCTGATGCCTGACAACCATGTCATTGCCATGCTTGCAGACGAAGGCGGCCGAAGATACGCGCTGCTGGCTTCGGGCCTGGTTGAGTGCATGGGTAAAACCATAAAAGAGCTTCCGGCCATGCCCGGCAAGCGAGCAGGGGCGGGGATTGCCGTTAGCGGCAGGATATATGCGGCAGGGGCTGAAAAGGGGCTGTATGTTTTTACGGGAAGCGGCAACTGGGAGCAGGACAGCTTTTATACCGAGCGGAAAGTACTGCATCTTGCAAAAAGCGACCGGGGGCAGGTACTGGCAGTGGCTGCGGATGGCATATACCGAGGATCAATGGGGAACTGGGAAAAAATTAAACTTGATCCTATGCCCGCTGATTTTGTTCCATTAAAAATATTCCCCGACCGCCAGGGCAAGCTCTGGATAACCGGAACGAGCAGCAGGATTCAGGGAGGAGCGCGCAGCGCACTGGTTACTGTTCAGAATAAGCAACTGGTGTTGCTTGCTGTCCCCTCTTTGAGCTTGAGCTATGCGTACCTGAACCGCATCCTCTTTGATCACAACAATGCTGCATATCTTTCAGGCCCCGCCGGCCTGTATCAATATAGCGCTTCGGGATGGCAGTCAATAGCTCTGCCAATTGCCAGGGGAAGCCTCTCAGCCGCGGCATGGGATTCTGCCGGCAGGCTCTGGATAGCAGGCCGGGACCAGGGTTTATTTATGTCTGACGGCAGCACCTGGTGCGAATTTCTTTTTGCGGGAAAATCAGCCCCCGGCGGCATCACCTCGATTGCGTTTGAAAATGATGCGGTATTGTGGCTTGGTACCAGTAACCAGGGACTGTTCCGCGTGGACGTACAAGGAAAAACTTCTTGAACTGTACTGGGCAATACGATATTAAAATAATCCTGTAGCAGGCTGTTGAAAAACACCCATCTGCTTCGTTGCGCTCATCCTTCGTCATTGCGACGTACAGTACCGTACGCCTCATTCCTCTTGATTTCGCGCGCCTTGCATCTGGATGTTTTTGACCAGCCTGGGAGAAAACTGCTTTTTCAACAATCCGGTAGATGTTTTCATTACTGACGGGGTAGCACGGAGTGGAAAAAAGAAACTCTTTTCAGTCTGCTGATTTTATATGCTGTGCATTTCTTCTCCTGTGTTACCTGCTGCTCATTATTTTCTCACGCCTCTACACCATCTATCCTCTGGATGATGACTGGTCCTACATCCGCGCGGCAGAGACGTTCTTTAAGACCGGGCAGATGAAATTTACTCCCTGGACAAGCCCCAGCCTTGTTTTTCAGGTTCTCTGGGGCAGCCTGTTTTGCTGGGTGCTGGGGTTCTCTGCCAACACCCTGGTAGTTTCAACGCTCGCCATCAGCTGTATCGGCATGGTCTTTTTCTATCTGCTGCTGCGCGAAGCAGGCTGGGAGCCCGGAAAGTCTTTGTGCCTGTGCCTGCTGCTGGTCTTCAACCCGTTTTCCTTTCCCCTGCTATTTACCTTCTTCACCGATCACCATTTCTTAAGCCTGATGCTGGCAGCGCTCTTTTTCTATTATCGCGGGGCACAGCGGGAGAGTATCCGGTGTCTTGTGCTCGGCTCTGTGGTTACCGCCCTGGCAGTGCTGGTGAGGCAGCAGGGGATTCTGCTGGCCGCAGGGGCAGCGATTTATTTTGCGAGCATCGGGAGGAGGCGGGATAGAGCAGCGCTGCAGGCAGCCGTGGCGCTAGCGCTGCCGGTAATCGTGTTTGCCGTTTACAGCTACTGGTTTAATGCCATCCATGGACCGACGGACTCTGCGCTCCAGCAGTGGCAGTGGATGATTGAAGATCTGAAAAACCCCCTGAGCCTGTTATCCAAAGCCCTGCACCGGCCGTTTATTATCTTAGAGTTTACGGGCTTATGCCTCATCCCGTTCAGCCTCTCCCTGCTGCCGGCACCGGGTGCGTGGCTGCGGCCAAGACAGACATCGTACTGGCTTCTGTTCTGTACTGCGGGCGTGGTATTGTTTCTGCTGGAACACGCCGGGATTTATTCTTCGGTATACACCTGGATGAACGGCTTTCATTTTGCCTATGTCTCCGAATACGGCTATCGCGGGGCAGATCATGCGCTGCAGCTCTTCTATAAGATTATTGATTTCCTCGCGATATTTTCAATTTTAACCCTCATCTACGGTTTCGTCAAAGAACGAAAAAACATATCCCGCCGGGCAGCTGCCTCACCGCTGTCCATGCTTCTGCTCATGGGGGTGCTGCAGGTGCTGTACCTGCTGATCGTGCGCTATAAATTTACCCGCTATTATCTGGTCATTGTACCCTTTTTTATTCTCTGCGGCCTTGAGTTTTTAAAGCAGCGGGACATGCAGAAAAAATATTTTATTCCCCTGCTTGCTGGCTTTATTGCACTCTGTTTTATGGGAACACAGGATTTCTTAAGCTTCAATGAGACGCGATGGAAACTGGGGGACCGGCTTCTCCGCAGCGGCATACCCGCGCGCACCCTGTCGGCAGGCTTTCCCTTTGACTGCTGGCACAATATGGACTACTGCCGCGCACATCCCGCCGATATTGTCCCGCAGAAATATGATATTCCCTGGTGGTTTGAAGAGCTGCTGCCGGCAATGGATGCGCAGTATCTTATAAGCAGTTCGCCGATCCCGTCCGGATTCTATTATCTGAAATATTTTTATACTGACCGCTATACGGTTATTGATTCAGTTGACTATTACAGCCTTCTCTACATGAGAGCCATGAGGCTTAGCGTGCTCAAGCGGGAGCCGCAGTATGCCCCTGAAAAAAGAGGAGCAAGGTATTATAATTTTATAGATAATTTCAGCGGGGCACAGATACAGTACAGCGGGCCGATACCAGGCAACGGAATAAAGACAGGCTCCCTGAATATGGCCGGCGGCTCTCAACGCGCGCTTGCGCAGGCCGCCGGTACGCGTGCAACCTTTCGCCTCGGTCTTCCGCACCAGCCATGCCGGCTCAGGTTTTCTCTGTCACAGCTGCCGCCGGCTATTGAGGCGGGAGGGGGCGGGGCACTGTTTAAAATTTATTTGAATAATAACCTGTTAGAGAACATGTTTGATACCGCAGGAATGGCCGGGGCAGACCAGCAGATGTCGTTTTTAAAACCGCGCAGCCATTTTTTGCGGCCGCGTACCATCTATCTGCAGTACCTCCCTGGCCGGCAGACTGCCGGGGAACGCGACGGGGATGAGATAACGCTTGATATGTCACGATTTTCTGGTATGACAGTTGAAATTACTTTTGCCGTTG
>Ga0209253_10005535_pt1 | contig 10961 bp, 11 predicted proteins | sample FrelakmetBRP12BR_FD_187145 | JGI IMG/M metagenome (GOLD analysis project Ga0209253, IMG submission 187145) | Freshwater lake sediment microbial communities from the University of Notre Dame, USA, for methane emissions studies - BRP12 BR (SPAdes)... | ecosystem: Environmental > Aquatic >... | reverse complement strand
GCCTTCCCGCTGGATGATGGCCCTCGTCTCTTCAACGGCGGCCAGGTTAATGTCCAGAGCCAGTACCCTTGCCCCCTCGCGCGCGAAAAGCACCGCAATAGCCTTGCCATTCCCCCAGCCGGGGCCCACCGACCCGGCGCCGGTAACAATCGCCACTTTTTCCTTCAGCCGATCTCCCATAAATCCCTCCCATGAATTTTTGGTATGTGTAGCCCCGCGCGGCAAGCGGCTTCCGCCTGACCTTTCCTAACATCATCAGGACTTGAAAACCAGAGATGTCCGCCTCTCCGGACCTTCCCCTTTGAAAGCAAAATCGGCATGGATTCTGTAACCAACCATAAAAAGGGGAGAGCAGATCTTATTTCCGCTCTCCCCAGGCTTCCCCAATATGACCGGGATGTTCACCATTGCAGCAATTACTCTGATTCTATGTTTTTCATTGGTGCTTTTGGACCAACTCGATATACACGCCGTTCAATTCTTTTTGTTCGATCACCGCCACCTTTGTGCCCCTCGACCCGTTGATGATCTTGCCCCACACGAATTCCACACCCAACGCACGGAGTCTCTCAAACTCGCCATAAATGTCTTCCACTTCGATTGCGATGTGGTGGACGCCTTCGCCCTTCTCCCGCAGGAAATCGCCGACAAGCCCCGTTTGAGACGTTGTGGTCACGAGTTCGATGTTCGCCGCTCCGATCGGCAGGAAAGCCACTTTAACGTTGTTGCCTTCCACATTCACCTCTTCAACCTCCTTCACCTTGAGGCCCAAGAGGGAGGTGAATTTTTTGAGGCTGTCGTCCAAATTCCTTACAACGACTCCGATATGCTCGATCTTCGTGGCCACAAAGCGCCTCCCGTGCGAAAGGATTTAGCGGCCATACATGCTGGCCGGTATGACGGTTGAAATCCACGGGAATGCAAAAAGAATAATGATGCTGAACGCTTCGAAGAGCAGGAACCAGAAACACCCCCTGAAGATCTCGTGCATGGGCACATCCCGGACGACACCGGATAAGACATAGACATTGAGCCCCACCGGCGGTGTCATCAGGCCGACTTCAGCCATCTTGACGCAAAGGACCCCGAACCAGATGGGATCGAAACCCAGCTGGGTGGTGACGATCGGAAACATGATGGGCTGGGTGATGACGAGCATGGAGAAAGTATCCATGAACATTCCCAGGGGAATGTAGACGATCAAAAAAAGCATCACGATCACCCAGGGCGATACCGGCAGGGCGCCCACATAGTCCGATATGACCTGGGGAACCTGGGCCAGGGTGAGAAACTTGGCGTAAAGCCCGGCGCCGATCAAGATCATGAACACCATGCAGCTCGTGCGGAGGGTGTCGAAGAAGCAGGACTTGAGGTTTGCCCCCATCTTTCCTTTTTCAACCCGGCCCCCGAACAGCATCATCAGCAACCCGGCAAAGGCGCCCACGGAAGCGGCCTCGGTCGGCGTGAAAAAGCCGACGTACATTCCCCCGATCACGAGGAAGAACAAAAAAGCCATTCCCCACATCCCCTTAAGGGATGCAAACCGCTGCGCCCAGGTGTAAGTCTCGGGCGCCGGGCACAGGTTGGGGTAGATCCGGGTCAGGAAGAAAAGTCCTATGATGTAAACAAGCACGCTCATAATCCCGGGGAGAAGGCCGGCAATGAGCTGCGCGCCGGCCGAGACATCGTTGATGGACGCGTAAAAAACGGAGACTACGCTGGGTGGGATCATGATGGCCAGGGTTCCGGAGGCGGCCACGATGCCGCAGGCCAGCCTTCGATCATACCCTAAGGCTCGCATTTCGGGTATGGCGATCGCCCCCATGGTAGCGGCGGAAGCAACGCTCGAGCCGCAGCAGGCACCGAATCCCGCCGAAGCGATGAAGGTGGCGATGCCCAGCCCGCCCGGCAGCTTGGAGAACCACTGCCGCCCGATGGTGTAGAGATCCCTGCTGATGCCGGCTTTAAAGCCGAAATGTCCCATGATGATAAAGAGGGGAATAACCGCCAGAAGGTAATTAGCCGTATTCGCGTAAGGGGAAACCTTCAATACGGTCAGGGCATAATAGGGGCCTTTCAAGGCAAGGATCCCCAGAACACCGGTAATACCCAGAGAGGCAAAAATCGGACATCCGATCGCCATGAGAAACAGAACCAAAATTACGCTGAGAATTGATGCAGTCCCGGGTTCGATCATCGTTCTCCCTCCATAAACCGACGGATGGTGGACCAATTACCTCGCAGCGCACGACATATCGGTCACTCGCCGATCTCACGCAGATCGGGCAGATCAAGAGGCAATGCCCCCGATAGCCGACGGACATCCGTCCAGATGTCAACCAGCAGCTGGAGGCAACCCAGCCAGCACCCCAGCGGAACGAGAGCTTTGGCCCACCAGATCTGCATCTGCACCGAGCCCCAGCGGAATTCGTTGATTTCGTAGGACCGAAGGGCCTCCCTGGCGCTCTGCCATCCCATGACCGCCAGAAAAATAAAACAGAGAACCCAGCAGACCATATCCAGCTTGATCGCGTTGCGCAAAGAAAACCTTCTCATGATCAAGATCACTCGCGTGTGACCTCTGGCCTCCTGGGTCCAGGCGACGATCAGGAACACGGCGATAACCAACAGGACTTCATTGAACTCGAAGACCCCGGCAATAGGGTTGTTGAAAACGTAGCGACTGATCGTGTCCGCGGTGGTGCTGATCATCATCAGGGCGATCGCGGCCGCGGCAACGAAGCCAAAAATCATACTAATCCTATGGAGCCAGCGTGCAAAGTTCTCCATCTCGCAATATACCTCCCCTTGGGAAGGCAGCCGGAACGGATAAGGACATCTGCCCGGCTGCCTTCATGGCACCATCGTTATTACTTTTTTTCGTATTTCGCCTGATAGATCTCATAGGGATTTTTGAGCTTGCCTTGCGGTTCATACTTGGCGATGAGGCTGCGCACTTTAGTAATGAATTCGGCCCCATTGTACTTCGCCGGCTTGGCGACCTTTTCGGCCCAGTCGTTCACCTGCGCCGGCTGCACCATGGCGGTGGCCTTCTTGATCTCTTCATCCGACCACTTGGTGAATTTGGCGCCGCCCTTGATCATGATGTCGAGGCTTTCTTCCAGGAGCTTGCTGTACAGCTCGACGTACTTGTATTTATAAACCTCATCCGCGGTCTTTTTAAATATCTCCTTCAGGTCGTCGGGCAGGGAATTCCACACGTCCAGGCCCATGACGACCGTGGTGGGCGCATGGGCCCCGGCGCCGATTTCGATGATGTTGGGAGCCTGCTCATAGAGCTTCGCTTTTTCAGCCGTGACAAAGCAAAACGCAAAGACTCCGTCGAGAATCCCGCGTTCCAATGACTGATAAACTTCCGCGGCCACCACCGGCATCCCCCTTCCTCCCATGCGGTCGATGGTCTCGGCGCCGATCCCGTAGCCTCGGATTCTCAAACCCTTGATTTCGGCGGCTTGAGTGAGGGGCTTTTTGGAAAAAAGCGGGCAATAATCCCAGTTGGTGAAATACAGGACCTTGCAGCCGTTCCTTTTTTCCCACTCGTCCTTCAGAGGGGGATAGGTGTCGTACATTTCCTGGCAGACCTTCAGCAGGGTGTCGGCGTGGTCGCAGCCCATGAAGTACCACTCCAAGCCCCGGCTGAGCGGCACCTGGGCGGGATAGTAGCCGTAGGAAATCAGGGATAATTCAGAGAGCCCGTCCCGGACCGCCTGCAGATGTTCTCCCACCTTGTGCAGGGAGGATGCCCAATATTTTTCAATTTTGATCCGGCCGCCGGATCGTTCCGCCACCGTGTCGAGATACCAGTTGTCCAGCTGGGCCGGGGCTGCCGACGATTGAATGTAGCAGTCGTACTTCATGGTAATGACCTTGCCCGACTGCGGTGCGGCATACAAGATGCCCCGGGCCGGGCCCATGAGGAGCCCCCCCATTGCGGCTGCAGCGGTTGATTTTAAAAACGTCCTGCGATCCATTCCCTGTTTCATCGTGTCTATCCTCCTCTTTTTGGTTTTGGAACTTGAAGATCAGGATTTGAACGCCAAAGAGGTCTGCTTCGCAGCTCCGTCTCCTTTCGAAACAAAATCTGCATGGAGTGGCATCCCCACCTTGATCTGATCGGGTTTCTTGGCATCGACTCCGGTAATGCGCGCCACGGCTTTGACCCCTTCCTCCAATTCCACCACCCCGACAACGTAGGGGTTGTTCCGGCCGAAGCCCTCCCGGGCCATCGAGGGCGGGGCCACCACGATGCTGGTAAATGCGGCCAGTTTGGCCTTCCCCTTGAATTCCACCCATTCCAGATCGCTGCCATGGCATGCAACGCAGATGGGCCGCGGCGGCAGCGCGAGTGCGCTGCACTTTTTGCAGCGCGAGCCCATGATCCGGCGTTCGGTGAGATACTGCTCGTAGGAGGCGTCATTTAAGGGCTTTTTCTCCATGATGTTACCTCCTCTCCAGAATGGTGAAAGTGCAGGTTCCGCCCGTTCCCCCGAGGTTATGGGCCCCTCCCACCCGCAGGTTGGGGTTGGGGACCTGCCTATTGCCGGCCTTACCCCGTAACTGGGTCCAGACCTCGTAGAGCTGGGCGACCCCGGTCGCACCCACCGGATGGCCCTTTGATTTCAGGCCCCCCGAAGTGTTGATGGGCTTGGGGCCGTCGAGGCGGGTCATCCCATCGGCCACGGCTCTGTGGGCTTCCCCCGGTTTGACGAATCCCAGATCCTCCATGGTCACCAGTTCAGCGATGGAGAAGCAGTCGTGGACCTCGGAAAACTGTATGTCCTTCGGGGTCAGGCCGGACATTTCATAGGCCTCGTTGCCGGCCGCACGGGTGGCCTCGAAGCTTGTAAGATCTTTTTTGGCGTGCAGGCTGTAACCGCTGCCCTGGCCCAGCCCGGCCACGTGGATCGGCACATCCGTGAATTTGCGGGCCATGTCTTCGGCTACCAGGAGCATGCAGGCCGCCCCGTCGCTGATGGGGCAGCAGTCAAAGAGATGCATGGGCCAAGCCACTGGGGGGTTCGCGGCAGGGTCGGCAAGATAGGCCTTCTCGTCTTTCCACGCGGGGACGGGCTCCCCTTTCTTCTTGACCCTTTCGATCCGGGCATTCATGAAATCCCGGACGGTCATGGGGAACTGGGCTTTTGGATTAAGGGGGGCGTTGTTGTGACTCTTGATGGTAACGTTGAAGAGCGCCTCCCGGGTGGCCCCGTATTTGGCGAAATAGGCGGTGGCCATAGTTCCGAAAACCCCGGGGAAGGTGAATCCCGCCGCCACTTCGTAAGGGCTCGCCGCCATTGCCAGCCCCTCGGCTACCTCTTCGGTCGAGCATTTCGACATCTGCTCGAAGCCCCCCACCAGCACGATGTCATACATTCCCGAGGCGATAGCCAGCACCCCTTCCCGGAACGCCAGAGCGCTGGACGCGCAAGCGCCTTCCGTGCGGGTGACGGGCTTCGGCACTTGCCCCAGCAGGTCGGCTATAATCGGAGCCCAGTGGGATTGTTTCACAAAAAAATCATTGGTGAAGTTGCCGACATAGACGGCATCGATATCTTTCGGGTCGATGCCCTTGTCCACGGAGCCGATCATTTCCGTGTACGCTTCGGCAAAGAAATCCTTGCAGTTGCGGTCCTTGAAAAGACCCAGCTTGGTCAGCCCGCCGCCGACCACCGCTACGCCGCGGGCCAACTTTCGTTTCCTGGCCATCGATACCTCCTTAGGTGGAGTATGGAAACTCCATGTGACAAGTAATTTAGCTGCCCCTATCTTCTGCCGGAAGGCTCATCCCTTGCTGATGATATATCCTTCGGGGTCCACTTCCTTCCGAAGCACCTCCAGTTCCTTGTCCGTGGGAGGCGGAGTCTCAACAATAGCCTTGGCCTTGAGCAGGGGGAACCCGCAGTTTTTCTGAACATCGTCAAAGGTGAAGCTTCGGTGGATGGATTCCACCTGCATACGCTTGGTTTCCCGGTCATACCCCATGATGGCCATATTGGTAATCACTTTGTGAGGGCCGGTGTCATCGGACAAGCCGGCTTTCTCGCGCGCCCCGGGACCATCCAGATAGCCGGGGCTGGTGATGAAGCTGACCTTCTCGACAAAACGCCTGGCATCCTGCGGGGTGATCACGAGAATCTTCCAGCAGAACGAGGCAAAATCGTTGGCTCCCCCGGACCCGGGCAGGCGCGCTTTGGGCTTTTCCCAATCCCCGATGACCGTCGAGTTGAGGTTGCCGTACATATCGATCTGGGCCCCTCCAAGAAACGTGTAATCGACCATTCCCCGCTGGCAGCTTTCCATGATATCGCACATGCCGCTGGCCATGAGGGCTTTGTTGAATGAACGCGAGTCCCCCACCGAGATCGGCATTTTGCACATGACGGGAGAGATCCCGCCGGCCTCGAACATGATCACCAGGTCGGGGGCGTGCATTTTCTGAGCGAGCATGGAGGCGGCCAGCGGTGCGCCGGTGCCGACCCCTACGCTGGCTCCATTCTCCAGAATGCGGGAAGCCGCAATTACCATCAGTTCCATCGTGTTGCATTCAGGCATGACATTCACTCCTTTGTGTTCTCAGGTCGATCATGTGCTCTTCGGCCCGCAGTTGATTGATGCGCTTGATTCCGCCGCAGAGCTCCAGGTAGCCATCGAAATCGTCCACCCCGTAAATATATTTGTCCATAAATTTCTTGAAGATCGCCGGGTCTTTTTCGCTTTCAAGCCACAGTTTCAGATGATCTTCATCTGAGAAGTATTCGTCCACCATATTGCCCGGATAGCCTCCGAAGGGGACTTCGCAAACCGCATCCACCAGGAAGTGCGGGATCAGGGTGTGCGAGGGGTGCCGCCGGATCTCATCGTTGTGGATCAACCGTTCGCAGGTGATGATCAATCGTTTGGAAGCACGAGCCAGTTCCAGATCGCAAATCCCTATCCCTTCAAACCGGGCGTTGCCGTAAATGTCCGATTCATGGACATGGATGACGGACACGTCCGGCCACAACGCCGGGAAAAGACAGTAAGTCTTTCCGGTGAAGGGACACCGGCCGATTTTGGCGGCACTCCGCTTGAAAGTGTCCGTCCCCAAAACATTTCGCCCCGGCAGGTAGGACACGCCCATGGCGGCCGCCTTAAATCGGAGAGCCAAGGCGTAATTGGTCCATTCACAGAACTGCACCTTTCCGCTCTCCGAATAACGCCGGGCATTGGGTGAGAGGCCGCGAATCTCTATGCCGATGATGTAAGCGATGTCGCAGCGGTTGAAGGATTCTCCGGCTGCCAAAATCTGGTAATCGTGGGTCGAGGTATGGCCTGCGAAAATCAGATTTTTTTTCCTTTGCCGGACGATTTCGTGGCACGCCGCCACGGGCGTTCGGTTGGCGCCGAACCCGCCGATGCACAAATAATCTCCGTCATGAACGAATTGGGCAACGGCGTCCTTCAAGGGCATTACCTTGTTGGCAAGCGCCCTCTTTTTTTGGCGGAAGAAGGCGCGCGCCTTGTCGGCGTCAGGATCCATGAAAAGAGGTCCTTGACCTTGAGCGATGACTTCATACATAAAAAAACCTCCTTTGTTGATGTTGCCAGCGGGTGGATATAAGGGTCGTTTTCTTCTGGGGTGCCGAGAGTGGGTGGTTCTGGGCTACCATCTGGATACCTGCGCCTCGGGTAGCAGGAGAAGATGCCCGCAGTTCGGTTGCGTTCGGAAAGCCAATGCCCTCGCAGATGCCAAGGGAAGCTCACTCAATCAGCCATACGAGCAATTGACATGCCAATTCCGGAAAACTATGACCGCAACAAAATTGGTTGAATATTCAATAGATTTCTGCAATCGGAAGGTCTTCCAAACACCGTAGGGCCGTAAAAAATGCATAAAATTTTTGCAGACTTGCGAAACTTTCGCAGTCCTGCAAAAAAACATCCGGTGAAAACTGCATTGCGGGAGAGAGGTGGTTTACTTGGAAAGGGCGTGCTGCTTCAACTTCCGGTATAGCGTCGCCGGGTGAACCTTGGCAAAATGGGAGGCGTCATCCAGATTTCTGGAAAACTTGCGCAGAAGGTTTTCCAGGTATTTCCTTTCGAAGATCTCCTTGGCTTCTTCGTAAGAAAAATCCATGAAATCGCATTCTTCATCCGGCCGCAGAATAGTGAGGTGCTCCTGGATGTCTGTCTCGGTAATTATATCCGCACCGTGGAGCGCTACGATCCTCTCGATCACATTCTGCAGTTCTCGCACGTTGCCCGGCCAGTCGTGGCTCATAAGGACCGGCAGGGCCTTGGGGTCGAGGGTCTTCTTGCGTTTATTCATGCGGGCACAATAATTGTCCACGAAATGGTCGATTAGCAGGGGGATGTCATCCCTCCTGTCCTTCAGCAGGGGGAGATCGATCTTAATCACGTTGATCCGGTAAAACAGGTCCTTGCGGAACCGCCGCTTGACCACCTCCTCCTTGAGATCCTTGTTGGTGGCCATAATCATGCGCACATCCACCGGATAGGACTTGGTTCCCCCGACCCGGACCACTTCTCTTTCCTGCAAGGCCCGCAGCAGACGGATCTGCAGGGAAGAACTGGCCTCGCCGATCTCATCCAAAAAGAGAGTTCCTCCGTCAGCCTCCTCAAAATACCCCTTAGTGGTCTTGATGGCCCCGGTGAAAGCCCCCTTTTCATAGCCGAACAGGGTGGATTCGAGCAGATTTTCCGGAAGCGCCCCGCAGTTAACCGTAAGAAATATCGATTTTTTCCTTCCGCTGCTGGAGTGAATGGCCCGGGCCACCAATTCTTTGCCTGTGCCGCTCTCACCCTGGATCAGAACATTGCTTTCGACCTCGGAGGCCTTCTTGATGAGCTCGAAAACTTTCTTCATCCCGGCGCTTCGGCCGATGATCTGCGGGAACAGCCCTTCAGTCTTAACCTGTTGCCTGAGCGAAAGGTTTTCTTTCTCGAGGTGCCCCTGATAGATCGCGTTTTTGATCGTGATCAGCACCTTGCCAGTCTCTTCAAAAGGCTTCATCAGGAAGTCGAAGGCCCCCAGTTTCATGGCACGAACCGCATCCTCCACAGTCCCATAAGCGGTGATCATGATAACGGGTGTAAGTGGGCTTATTTCTCTGGCTTGTTTCAGGATTTCGATCCCGTTGGCGTCCGGCAGGCGGATGTCGAGAATGACCAGGGCAAAGGCGGACTGCAGTAGGGCTTGAATCCCCTCGGCGCCGCTCCCCACCGCATGTACCTGAGAGGCGGTTTTTTCTAGAAGCTTCTGGAAAAATTCCCGGGCGAAAGGCTCATCGTCTATTACCAGGATCTTTTCATCATGGTTATTCGCGCTCACGTTGCACTCCTCAGGGGAAGAACAGCTGTGAACGTGGTCCCTGCCCCGTTTTTGCTTTTCACATTCAAATGCCCGTCGTGGTTCTTGATGATCTGATATGCAAAACTTAATCCAAGCCCGTGCCGCCCGGGATTGTGATCCACCGTGAAGAAGGGCAGGAAAATCTTATTCAGATATTCCTTCGGAATTCCCTGGCCGGTATCTGAAAAAAATATTCGCAGTTCATTTTTCTTCTCATTCATTGCAGTCCCAATCCCAAGCTCTCCGCCTTTTGGCAGCATGGCTTGCACCGCGTTGGTGAGAATGTTCAGAAATGATTGCTTCAGTTGGACGCCATCCCCGGAGATCAACGGAACCTTCGTATCAAAATTTACGTTTATGCTGATGGCGCTCAGCTTTTCGCCGAACTGTTCCTTGAGCATGCTGATGGAATTCCTCAAAACGTCGTGGATATCCGTCCGGGTAAACGTGAGGTGCGGGTCCTTGAAACAGTTCAGCACGCTGGTGATGATCTTGAGGCACTCCTTGCCTGCACGGTGGATCGTCCGGGCCATTTCTTTCTTGGTATCCTCCTCTTCCATCTGGCGCAGGAGCATCTCTGAAAAATTAACAACCCCGATGAGAGGGTTGTTCAATTGATGCGCAATTCCACCCATCAACTCGGAATAGAGGGCCAGCTTTTCGGTCAGAAAAAGGCGCTCTTCCATGGCTTTTTGCTCGGTCAGATCGCTCAAGAGCATCATTTTGGCGACCTTCCGGCCGGCTGCATTTTCAACCTCCGAAGCAAGCATTGACGCCGGAAACAGGCTCCCATCTTTTTTCACGCACAGAACCTCGGGGCGAAACGCCCGGCCCTTCTTCCCCGAAAAGAACGTGGGATCTTTGAACAAACGATCAATATTCTTCTTGAGCAAATCCCGATTCCGATAGCCGAAAATCCTCTCGGCCGCGCGATTAAAGATCAGAATTTTCCCCTCCAAATCGGTGCTGATCACTATATTGGGGGAGGATTCGATCATGGACTTGAGGAATTTCTCGGACACTTGAAGCTCGTCGGTCTTAGCCTCGACCAGTCTTTTCTCGTGGTAGAGTTCTTTTTCCAGCTCGTTGATCAGAATAAAATACCGGCCCGAGGACAAGCGGGCGCCCCGGGCACGATAGGTCATCTGCTCGGGGTTGTATTGAGGAATATAGCGGTCAATGACGAAGTTAAAGGGAGTCCCTTTTTTCAACAGATTTGAGTAGTGCCTTTTCAATCCCTGTTCCAACGTCCTCGGGAAAGTTTCAGCGAACGTTTTCCCAAGAATCTTTTCGCGGGGAATCCGGGACGTCTCCTCCTGCCTCCTGTTCATCCTCAGGACTCTACCATCCTGATCCAGAATCATGAGACCGATAGGCAGGTTTTCAATCAAGTCTTCGGCGAAACTTATCTTTCTGCCGCCTGAGGGTTTATATGGCTTCATTTATTCCCCTTTCTCCATATGAAACGAAACACATCGGCAAAAACCCGCCTGTATCTTTTGAGGTTCCCTGACTGTTGAACTCCCCGGTTCTCTATGCCCCGGTTTTTTGCCGTGGGCGGCATAGAAGAAAGTTTACCGCCTTCATA
>Ga0209253_10005534_pt1 | contig 10962 bp, 7 predicted proteins | sample FrelakmetBRP12BR_FD_187145 | JGI IMG/M metagenome (GOLD analysis project Ga0209253, IMG submission 187145) | Freshwater lake sediment microbial communities from the University of Notre Dame, USA, for methane emissions studies - BRP12 BR (SPAdes)... | ecosystem: Environmental > Aquatic >... | reverse complement strand
TATCTCGGATCTCTTTTACTGTGCTCTGTATCATCTGGACCACATTTCCTTCCTTCAGCTTCTTCATGTATCTCCAGACATAGGAGGGATTGACATCCAATCCGAACTTTTTAGGTTTATCAACCATGGTCACAGTGTGTTTCCCTTTATCAATGATGTAAAGGGCTGTTGAGATAGCTGCACCCGTACCTCCCACGATCACCACGTTCTGGTCAAGCTTTGCCTTCCCTTCCAGGACATCGAATAAGGTCACCACGTGCTTCTTATCACTACCAGGGATCGATTTATCAGGGGTGGCACCTGTGGCGATGATTACGGAGTCAGCTTTCTCCTTTTCCAGGAGTTCTTTGGTCACAGGTGTTTTCAAAATGATCTTGGCACCATGCTTATCGCATAGGGCCTTTAGATAATTGACCATTCGTTGGAATTCTTGGTCGCCCCAGGGTCCGTGGGCTGCCGCAGCAAATTGACCACCCACGTGATCGTTCTTCTCATAGATGGTCACCTCATGGCCTTTTTCCGCAGCAATGGCTGCTGCCTGAAGTCCTGCAATTCCTGATCCAACGACGATGACCTTCTTCTTTGTCTTCGATTTTTGAAAACCGTAGAAACCCCATTCCACGTCATTTTCATGTCCGAGAGAAGGCCGGACCGTGCAACAAAGTTCTGTATCCCTGAATAACCGAGCTAAGCAGACATTGCATGCGATACAGGGGATGATATCCTGCTGACGGTCTTCCATAATCTTCTTGGGAAGGAAAGGATCGGCGATCATCGGCCGACACATCTCCCACAGATCGAGTTTACCCTCGGCTATCGCCTTCTCAGGAATTTCTGGAACAAAGAGACGATAGGCCATGCTGACAGGGGCCTTGATATTCTTCTTCATTCGTTCTGCAATGTAAAGCCAGTTTCCCATGGGAACATCTCGAGAGATTACCGAGACAGGCGATTCCTGCCATCCAGCAGTGACACTGAGATAATCAATGCCTGCCTTATCGGCAATCTTAATCGATTCCAGGCTCTCCTCCGGAGTGTTTCCACCTCGGTCATCCAGCAATTCCTCACCACAGAGACGAATTCCAATGGCTACATTAGAGGGGATGGCCTTTCGGATCCCTTCGAGAATCTCCTTCATGACTCGAGATCGGCCATGAATATCGCCGCCGTACTCATCCGTTCGTTTATTGGTATAGGCAGAGATAAAGTTAGAGAGAAGGTAACCAACGATTCCTGAGATCTCGACAATCTGAAAACCAGCTTCAACGGCCCTTACCGCTCCATCGATGTGCTCCTGGATGCACTGATGAATCTCCTCTTTGGTCATCTCTTTGGGTGGACGGAAAATCGGGAGTTTTTGAGGGACATTGGATGGCCCTGCTGTATAGGGAATTTCAATGCCACCCACTCGACCACAGTGCATTAATTGAAGGCAGGGAACGGCGTCATGCTTCTTGATGACGTCGGCAATCTTTTTGAGGCCCGGGATGAATTTGTCATTCCAGATAGCCATCATTCCTACATAGCCTTTTCCTTCACCCTTGGGTTCTGTGAAAGCCCCTTGGGAAGTCACAATTCCTGCTCCCCCTCGGGCTTGAGCCTCCATATAACCCACTTCTTTATCGGAAACATACCCATCCCGATAATTGAAATTTGTCTCTGTGGAGGCATATTTGATTCGGTTCTTAATCTCCAATTTTCCAATCTTGATTGGACTAAAAATATGCGGATATTTCTTAATTCCTGGTAACATATGCTTCCTCCTTTGATAAAATTAGACCTTTAAAAACAGTTTTACTAAGTATCACCGCCTCCTTCCTTTGTCAAGAAATATTTCACAAATTAAACTTAAATAATTCCAATATATTAAAATTTCATGCCTATTAATGAATGAGATAAATTATTTAAAAAATTAATAATTTTTAAGACGGTTTAGAATGTATAATGTATACAAATTTTCGATTTTTGTCAAGTTTAAATTTTGAGACGCATCAAGTTTTTTCTTGACAAATATTAGACTCTTGTTTAATGGATAGAGAAGGAAGAGAAGAAGGATGAATTCCATTGAAAATGTCAAAATCCGGACTCTCAGGAAAGAAGATCTGGATGCCATTGTCGCGATTGATGAAAGGGTTCTAGGGGAGAGCCGGAGGAATTACTGGGAGAAAAAGTTGGAGTTGATGAACAACAAAGCTTCACAAATCTCTTTGGTTGCCGAGATAGAGAGGGAAGTCGTGGGATTCATTCTGGGTGATATCAGTGGATGGGAATTTGGAGTACCAGAAACCATTGGTTGGATCGATACGATCGGCATTGAGCCGGCCTTTCAGAAAAAAGGCTTAGCGACTGCCTTAGCTCGTGAGTTAATTCAAAATTTGAGAAGCTTCGGGGTGAAGACGATCTACACCCTTGTCAGTTGGAACGATTGGGATCTCCTCCAATTTTTTCATGCGATGGGGTTTTCAAGAGGGGATATGATCAATTTAGAGTTGAAGACTTAATTTCTCCTCCTTTCAATTTCGATTGATCCTCAGGCACTCATATTTTTTTCTGGATCAGGGCTATCCCGGCGGCAGAGAGCGCCCGTGTTCACTCCCATCTCATTGGCGATGCTCCATAAATAATCCCCTTTTTTGATCGGATAGGTCGTTTAAATCGGTTTCGAATTTTGATTCACTCGGTCGGATTTTTTCATTGCCGTTGAAGTGGGTTTTATTTCCTTTCCTTTCGGCAGGGGGATGAGAAGGTTCATCCCAATAGAAAGATGGCTCTTCTTATTCAATCGGTTGATTTCCAAGATCGGTTCGAGATCGATCCGATAAAGTTTGGCAATTTTTGAGAGAGTCTCCCCCTTTTTTACCATATGGGTTTTAAATTGAAACTTTCCACCCGAGTAGAGAATTTCAAAATTTTTCAAAAAAAGTTCCTTTTTTCCAAAAGGAATTTTAATCTCATAGTCTGGGAGGTTAGGAGGAGTGCACCATCGCGATAATTCAGGATTGAGTTCCTTTATTTCTTCGATCGTCACTTCACAGACCTTAGCGATCAGACGGAGGTCTGTGACTTCGGGCACCTTCACTTTATCATAGCGGAGGGGTTCTTGGTATTCAATGCCAACAAATCCATATGTCTCCGGGTCCTTAGCGATGAGAGCAGCGGCAATCATCTGGGGAACGTAGTCCTTTGTTTCTCGTTTCAGGTACCGATATTTTGTTAATTCCCAAAAGTCCTCTGTCCGATAGCGCTTCATCGCTTTGGCAATTTTCCCTTCACCGGCATTGTAACCCGCGGCGGCGAGATACCAACATTCAAACATATCATAAAGATCTTTTAGATATTTAGCGGCAGCGATGGTGGATTTCTCAGGGTCTCTCCTTTCATCGATCCACCAATTGGCCATCAATCCATATCTCTTTCCTGTGGGGTAAATAAATTGCCACGGACCGGATGCCTTGCTCCTTGAATAGGCATAAGGGTTGAAACCGCTCTCGATCAGCGCCAAATAGACAAGGTCTTCTGGAAGGCCATTCTCTTTCAGAAGACTTCTCATAATGGGAATATATTTTTCTGATCGTGCCAGCCAGTTGGAGAAAGCTTTCCTCGCAGTCGTTTGAAAGTATTGGATAAATTGTTCCACTTTTACATTGATCACAATGGGGATGTCGAATTCCTTTGGCTGTTTAGGCCGATCCTTTGGGAGGGCCTCAAGGCTGAAATCATCGTTAGAATCTTCACTGATTGGAAGCTCTAGGCTCCAAATGGTGTGGTTTTCAGTGGAGGGAACAGAAACAAGGTGGGCTCTTTCTTTTTGTGAGGAAGAGAGTTCCTGAGAAAAGAATCTCTCCAGTTCGGATTTCGTAAAGAGAGAACTCCCTTCCTTTGTAAAGGAGGGATGGGAATAGGTTTTTTCAGAAAGGAAGCCTCGGTGGGGTAGGCATGCGGAAGAGAGGAACAAGATCATCCCCACCACTAAGATCTTGCGCATCATATCATTTCTCCTGGAAGCGCGAGAGGATAGGGGAATTTAATAATTTTTTTAGTTTATTGACATAGATTGCTTAAGTTTGTCAAGTTAAAATCTCAGGGGGCTCTGAGAAGCTACGATACGCTCCCTTGATTTTAGAGATTTCTGGACTTTTCACAAATCTCGTTTTTAAGGATCCAGCCCTATTCTGACTGGCATATTCATATCGGCAGACCACTCCACCCAGGAACCCCTGTAGAGACGAACGTTGGGAAACCCAAGCACATATTTCAGAGTGAAATAGACATGACTTGCCTCTCGTCCTGTCCGGCAATGGACGATTATCTCTTTATCTCGCGTTACCCCAGACTCTCCAAAAAGTTTCTCTAGATCCTCTTTTTTCTTCCAAACCTTTACTTCTTCCCCTTCCAAAGTTGTTTCCCAAAATATGTTCTTGGCTCCAGGAATATGCCCTCTCCGGATCTCTTCACCCTCTTCGCCGCTGTATTGTTTTGGGGACCGCGCATCCACAATCACAACGCCCTTGGCTCCCAGCCGATCACGAACCCATTTCTTTTCAACCCACGTTTCGCTGATGACTTTTCCAAAGAATTTTTTAGGGATGAGGGAAGGATAGGCCTGTGTGATCGGAAGCCTCTCTGAAGCCCATTTCTCCCAGCCTCCGTTCAGGATCCCCACTTTTTTGTGACCTAAAGAGTCCAAGGTCCAAGCAAGGAATGGCGCATTGGGATCTGATTTTTCGGAATAAAGGATCACCCACATGGGATTGGAGAGACTTAAATTGTCTCCTAATAATCTTTCTAAACAGATCCGATCGGGTGCCTGAGCTGGAACACCTTTTTCTGGAATCCGGAGGTTTTCAAAATGAAGATAGACGGCGTTTGGAATATGACCTTTGAGATAATCATGGAGTGACGTTCTCATGTCGATGATACGGATAGAAGGATGACTGGTCAGGTTTTGTAATTCTCGTGTTTCAATAAGTCTGGGGTGTTCAAAATTTTGGATGGGAGGGGTTTTGGCAAGGAGAATGCCCGGAAGAAATAAAACCGATAAAATTAGGAAGTTCCTTAGTAGGACAGGAATCTTTCTTTTCCCCATAGCGATCTCGCTGAAATGTTTCACCTTGAGATATTTCCTCTCTTCTGCGCCACTGCTTTTCGATAGAGTTGAAAGTAAACCTCCGCCGATTTTTTCCAAGAGAAATCAGCCATCATGGCATTTCGGAGGAGTTGGCTCCAATGCTCCGGCTCAGAATAAATACGGATAGCTGCCTTGATGGTAGTGAGAAATTCCTTTGCCTCATAGCGTGTAAATTTAAAGCCATTTCCTTTTTTTGTGGCAGGGTCATAGTGAATGATGGTGTCGTCCAGCCCTCCGGTGCCTCGCACTACAGGAATGGTTCCATATTTTAGACTATAAATTTGATTGAGGCCACATGGCTCATATTTGGATGGCATGAGGAAGAGATCTGCTCCCGCTTCAATTTTATGAGCCAGTCGGTCATCATAAGCAATCCGAATGCCAGCTTTTTGAGGATATTTGCGGGCCACCTGGGTAAAGAGATCATGATATTTCTGTTCCCCTGTTCCCAGTAGAACGAATCCGATATCGAGTGAGAAAAGTTCGTCTAAGATTTCCATCAGAAGATCGAATCCCTTCTGATCAGCCAGTCGAGAGATCATTCCTAAAAGAGGGACGTCTTCAAGGGAGGGGGGGAGATGGAGTTCCTTCAGAAGATCTTTTTTGCATTCTTTTTTCCCTGAAAAATCTTTCAAATCATATCGGGTAATGAGGTAAGAGTCATGGGCGGGATCCCAGTCCTGGTAATCTACCCCATTCAGAATCCCGTAGAGACTTTCTTTTCTCTTTCTCAAAATGCCTTCTAATCCATAACCATATTCAGGGGTTTGGATCTCTTCGCTATATTTTTGGCTCACGGTATTGATCGCATCGGCATAGACAATTCCTGCCTTCATGAAATTGATCCTCTCCCAAAATTCGATTCCTTCTGGATTATACATTTCCGCTGGGAGGCCCGTCAGGGTGAACTTCTCCTTCTTGAATATTCCCTGGTAGGCAATGTTATGGATGGTGAACATGGTAGCCGTATGGGAAAAAAGTGAGTCCTTAGAGTAGACCGATTTAAGATAGGCGGGGATCAATGCGGTTTGCCACTCATGCTGATGGATGATATCAGGGGAGAACCCCATGTGTTGACAAAAGACGAGAACGGCTCTGGAAAAGAATATGAAACGTTCGGCATTGTCAAAGTAGTCACCTTTAGGCGTACTGTAGAGATATTCTCTGTCGAAGAACTCTTCCCGGCCGATGAAATAAACTGGGATGTCTTGGTTAAGATGGCCCAAGTAAATATCCGCTTTGAGCTTCTCATCTCCGATGGGAATCTCAATCTCTTCCCCCAGATATTGAAGAGGGTGGCCAGATTCCTTCACGATTCGGTAATAGGGCATGATTAACTTTATCTCGCACCCCATCGCCTGAAGGGATTTGGGAAGGGCCCCTGCCACATCCGCCAGCCCTCCTGTCTTGGCAAAAGGGACCGCCTCAGAGGTTGCAAAGAGAATCTTTAGAGGTTTATCCATAGCCATCAATTATGAATTTAGAGTTACGAGTTATGCATTGAAAATTGTAAAATGCAAAATGAAAAATGGAAGTTTGCCTGCCGGGGGCAGGGAGGAAAAGGAAAAACTAAAAGATTTTGCAATTGGCAATCAAAAATCTGCATTTTGAATTGAGGGTTAGCCATTTCTTGATATGGCTAACCGGGTTTTGAGCCTATTCGTTTTTCTCTGATTTCCGGATGACCTTTTCTAATCGATCCAAAGCATCGGCCGTTTTGTCTCTCAAGGCATCGGTCATCGTTGTCAACACCTCCATCTGTTTTTTTAGGTCTTCGGATGGAGTTCCTATTTCTATCTTTCGCATTAGCTCAGCGGTTCCCCCGGTGCGGTGGTAGGCAAGGATGGAAATACCAATAGCCATCAATGAGATGACCAGTGCCGCTGGACCTGCACCAATTGCAGATAATAAGGAGAGAATAATTGCTATCACAGCAATAACCCCAACAATAAGAATCACTCCAGTCATCTTTATGAGCCTCCTTCAATTTTTGGATTAAGGTACTTTATCCCTTTAAAATTTTCAACCGATTCCTTTTCAGATTTCGGACTGGATAATGGAATGGAAAGGGCTTGGGGAGTCACAATTCCAACCGACATGATGGCTTTGATCGCCTCTTCAACGGTCAACTGGGAAGGGAGTATTTTCTCCTTGGGAAGAAAGAGGAGAAAACCTTGAGGTGGGACAAAGGCGGTCGGGACAAAAACAGTCAACTTCTTCTGGTGCTCCAGATCCATCAATTCATTCGTCACAAAACCAAGCATATAATTTCCTTCTTGTGGGAATTCAACAAAGACCGCTTGACGGAAGGAACCTTTTCGCGTGGCGGAGAAGGCATCGGTCAATTGTTTAGAGGAGGTATAGATGTTTTTTACGACAGGGATAGTCGTGAAGAGACGATCCCCCCAACTAATCAGCTTGCGGCCCAAGACATTGGTGGTGACCAATCCAATCAGATAGAGCAAGAGGAAGAAGGCAATGATTCCGACCCCTGGAAGATGGTAGATGCGATCGAATAGAGAGATGGTGATATCAGGAATCAGAGGCCCCAGGATACTATCCAGGGTGTTAAAGACAAACTTCAGGACGAGAAAGGTGATCCCGAGGGGGAGGATGACCAAAATTCCTGCAAAAATCTTTGTTCGAAGATGTTTAAAAACTTTTTTTGTCATGAGTCCTGGGGTGGTATATTGAGAATCTTTTTGAGTTCCGCCTCCTCGACCACCTCTTTTTCCAATAAGAGACGGGCGAGTTCTCCCATTTTATCCTTCTTGGCCGTCAGTATTTCTTTGACCCTTAGATAGGTCTCATCCACAATCTTTTTCACTTCCTCATCGATCTGTTTGGCTGTGTCCTCACTATATTCCCTCGTGGGGAAAAGCGAGGAAGGAAGAAACAGAGGTTTCTTTTCTTTTTCAAAGGTTACATAACCCAATTTTTCACTCATTCCAAATTCTTTCACCATGCTGGTGGCAATGTCGGTTGCCCGCTGGAGATCATTATGAGCCCCGGTGGAGATTTCTCCGAAAATGATTTCCTCAGATACCCTTCCGCCCAGTAAAACAGCCAGGCGATCGAGGAGCTCTGTTTTGGTCATCAAATAGCGATCTTCTGTGGGCAGTTGCAGCGTATAGCCTAATGCGGAAATTCCTCTCGGTACGATGGAAATTCGACGCACTGGATCAGCATTCGGTAAGAGGGAAGCCACAATGGCATGACCGGATTCGTGGAAGGCAACGATCTCCTTTTCTTTCTTTGACATGAGCCTTCCCTTTTTCTCCAACCCAGCTAAGACGCGATCGATGGCTTCTTCAATATCAGCCATTTCTACAGATTCTTTATTTTTCCGGGCGGCGAGCAAGGCAGCTTCGTTCACGATATTGGCAAGATCTGCACCCACGAATCCGGGAGTTCTTGAAGCGATGACCCTCAAGTTAACATCCGGAGACAATTTGACATTCCGGGCATGGATCTTCAGAATCTCCTCTCGACCATTGATATCGGGTCGGTCCACGACTACATGACGGTCGAATCTCCCCGGCCTGAGAAGAGCAGGGTCTAAAATTTCAGGTCGGTTGGTCGCGGCCATGATGATGACCCCTGTGTTGGGGTCAAACCCATCCATCTCGGCTAAGAGTTGATTGAGCGTCTGCTCCTGTTCGTCGTGTCGGCCCATGGGATTAACCCCGCGTGCCTTTCCGAGGGCATCCAGTTCGTCAATGAAGATGATGCAGGGGGCATGATTTTGAGCCTGGGCAAAGAGGTCTCTGACCCTCGCGGCTCCGACTCCCACAAACATCTCCACAAAATCGGAACCACTGATGGAGAAAAAAGGAACGTTCGCTTCTCCAGCCACTGCACGAGCGAGCAGGGTTTTTCCTGTTCCGGGCATTCCCACCAAGAGAACTCCTTTTGGGATCTTTCCTCCCAGGCGTTGAAATTTTCCAGGAGTTTTAAGAAACTCGACGACTTCTTTTAATTCCTCTTTCGCCTCATCAATTCCAGCCACATCCGTAAAGGTGATCTTCTTCTCCTTCTCTGCATAGATTTTAGCTCGGCTCTTTCCAAAGGACATCACGCTCGTCTCCGGTCCGATTCGGGAGAAGAGAATCCTCCAGATGAAAAAGAAAAAGATAAGAGGGATGATCCAGGAGAGGATATTCGTGAGCCACTTGCTGTCGACCTTCCCTGTATATTTAACATGGTGAGTTTCCAGTTCCTTCACCAAATCTGGGTCTTCCACCCGGACAGTCTGGAACTTTCGTTTCGTTTCCGTCTCACCATTGATCGATTCCGGATTAATGGTGAGTTCTTTGATTTTGTCCGTCCTTAATAACTCCTTAAATTCACTGTAGGGAATGACATCTTCAGGCTTTCTTGATGTGAGATAACTCTGGATGAGTAGAACGATGAGAATGGCGACCACAAAATACCAAATCGTAAAGTTGGTTTTTTTGAGAATGGGTTTCTTGCCCCCTCGATCTGAAGGTTCTTTGATCCGGAGAAGATCTCTCAGGTTAGAGGCAGGCTTTTGGTCCTTCTTCATCTTAAGAATCTCCAAATACTCTTCGGTAGATGTCTTCTCCGTGCTTGAGATGGGTCCATACATCGAAGAGAGCGTCCAATTCCTTTTGGGTTATGAGACGGTTGATGGTTTCGTCTTGCGAGAGAAGGGTTTTGAAATCCTCGCCTTTTTCCCAAACCCTCATCGCATTCCTCTGAACCACTCCATAGGCTTCTTCCCGTGAGAGGCCTTTTTGGGCAAGATGGAGAAGGATCGATTCCGAAAAAATAAGCCCCCCCATCTTTTCTAAATTGGCTTTCATATTCTCCGGATAGACGATGAGGTTCTCGATCAGGGAGGTGAGGCGATTGAGCATGTAATCGATCAAAATCGTGGCATCTGGAGCGATCACCCTTTCGACAGAGGAATGGCTGATGTCACGCTCATGCCAGAGGGGAATGTTTTCCAAAGAAGCCAAACTATAGGATCGCACCAGGCGTGCCAGGCCAGAGAGGTTTTCTGCAGAGATGGGATTCCTCTTGTGTGGCATCGCCGAGGAACCCTTTTGGCCTTTAGAAAAAAATTCCTCCGCTTCTAATACTTCGGTTCGCTGGAGGTGCCTGAATTCCACAGAAAATTTTTCTATCGAGGAGGCAATGATGGCCAGGGTGGTGAAAAATTCAGCATGATGATCCCTTTGAACAATCTGTGTTGAGATCGGTGCGGGTTTAAGCCCTAATCTCGCGCAGACAAATTCCTCGATAGAAGGAGGAATATGGGCAAATGTCCCAACAGCCCCTGAGATCTTTCCTACACTCACTGCCTCCTTGGCCCTCTCCATACGAATGAGATTTCGTTTCATCTCATCATACCAGAGGGTCATTTTGAGGCCGAATGTAATGGGTTCAGCATGGATGCCATGAGATCGACCGATCATCAAGGTTTCCTTATATTGGAAGGCCTTTTTCTTCAATGCCTCTAAAAGCCGATGGATATCTTGAAGGATCAGTTCAGAGGCCTCTTTTAAGAGCAAGGCAAGGGAGGTGTCGAGGATATCCGACGAGGTGAGACCATAATGGAGGTATCGTGAGAGGGGACCAATGGTATCTCCTATATTGGTCAGAAAAGCGAGGACATCGTGTTTCGTCACCTTCTCTATCTCATCAATACGATGGATATCAAAGGAGGCTTTCTCTTTGATCTCTCGAACAGCTTCTGCCGGAATCTCCCCTAATTGGGAAAGAGCTTCGCAGACCACCAGTTCGATTTGGAGCCAGGTTTCATATTTCCTCTGATCTGTCCAAATCTTCCCCATCTCCGGCCGTGTATA
>Ga0209253_10005533_pt1 | contig 10963 bp, 8 predicted proteins | sample FrelakmetBRP12BR_FD_187145 | JGI IMG/M metagenome (GOLD analysis project Ga0209253, IMG submission 187145) | Freshwater lake sediment microbial communities from the University of Notre Dame, USA, for methane emissions studies - BRP12 BR (SPAdes)... | ecosystem: Environmental > Aquatic >... | reverse complement strand
GGCTACCAGGCGCACACCGCCACTCCAGCCCTGCGACAGGCCTGGGCGGAGATGTACCGGCGTCTTTACGGGGTGAAGCTTAACCCGGATCAAGAAGTAGTACCTCTGTTAGGCTCGAAAGAGGGTATCTTCAATCTTATGCAAGCGCTGGTCAATCCAGGCGATGTGGTTTTAATCCCAGATCCCGGGTACCTGACCTATACCCAGGGAGCACTGCTGTCTGGAGGCGAGCCTTACGCATTGCCATTGCTACCCGAAAACCGATTCTTACCTGATCTGGAACGGGTGCCTCTCGGGGTAGTGCGCCGGGCAAAAATATTGTGGTTGAACTTTCCCAACAACCCCACTGCTGCGATTGCTCCTTTGAGTTTTTTTGAATCAGCGGTCGAATTTGGGCGCCGGAACGATTTGCTCGTCTGCCACGATGCCGTCTATAGCCAGGTAACATTCGATGGATATGCTGCCCCCAGCATTCTGCAGGTGCCGGGAGCCAAAGAAGTAGCGATCGAATTTAACACCCTGTCGAAATCCCATAACATGGCAGGCTGGCGTGTCGGCACGGCGGTTGGGCAAGCCGAAGCAATCCGAGCGCTGTTCACCTTCAAGACCCATGCCGACAGTGGACATTTCCTCCCAATCCTCGAAGCGGCTACCGCCGCCATGAATGGGGACCAGTCCTGGCTGGGGGAGCGCAATGAGATTTATCGGGAGCGCCGGGACCTGGCATTGCATTATCTGAATCAAATGGGGCTTCAAGCCGAAATCCCGCGCGCCTCTCTATACATCTGGCTGCAGGTGCCCCCTGGCTGGTCTTCTCGCGATTTCGCGACTGCCTTGCTGGAAAGTGCTCACGTAAGCCTCACACCCGGCCAGGTCTTTGGTCAGCATGGTGAAGGCTATTTGCGACTATCATTAACAGCCCCCGAGGATCGCATCGCATCTGGCCTGCAGCGCATTGCCGAGAGCGGACTGGCAAACCCGAAGAAAATCAGCCTATGACATCTATCCTGTCTAAATTGCGCTATTATTCCGCTGGGGAGTCGCACGGCCCGGCTCTGCTCGCTATCCTTGAAGGTCTGCCGGCTGGCTTGCCCCTCTCGCCGGATATAATCAATCGCCAGCTTGCACGGCGCCAGCACGGTTTCGGAGCCGGTCCGCGCATGAAGATCGAGCAAGACCGCGCCCGCATCCTCGGGGGAGTGATGGAGGGCTTGACTATTGGTGCACCGCTCGCTCTGTCCATCGAGAACCTCGACCATGAAAAATGGCGTGGAAAGGCGATACCGCCATTCACCATCCCCCGCCCCGGTCACGCCGACCTCGCTGGAGCAATTAAGTACGGCTACACCGATCTGCGACCCGCTTTGGAACGCGCTTCGGCCCGCGAGACTGCCGCCCGCGTGGCGGTTGGGGCAGTGTGCTGGCACCTGCTGGCACAGTTCGGCATCCGGGTTGAAGGCTATGTGACTGCCATTGGGGAGATCGAGGCGAATCTAAAGGATATCCCGTTGGAGATGCGATCTGCGCGGGCGGAAGAAAATGATGTGCGCTGTCCTGATCCTGGTGCGGCTGAGGCCATGCAGGAGCGCATTCGACGTGTCATTAAGGAACGCGATACACTGGGCGGCATCCTGGAGGTGATCGCCCTGGGGGTGCCTCCGGGCCTGGGTTCTCACGTCCATTGGGAGCGCCGGCTGGAAGGTCGTCTGGCGGCAGCTGTGCTCAGTATCCCGGCGATAAAAGGCGTGGAAATCGGACCGGCGTTTGAGAACGCCCGCCTGCCCGGCACCCAGGCCCATGATGCGATCCGCCTCAGCGAAGGGCAGATCATCCGTCCAACCTACCGCTCTGGTGGTTTCGAAGGCGGCATCACGACCGGGCAGCCTGTGCTGATCCGGGCGGCGATGAAGCCGATCGCCACGACCCTGGTACCTCAGGAAAGCGTTGATCTTTCCTCCGGCGAGGAGGTCGAGACTCGCTACGAGCGCTCGGACTTCTGCCCCGTGCCGCGGGCAGTGCCAATCCTGGAGGCGATGGTCGCCCTGGTGCTCGCCGATGCCCTGCTGGAAAAGCTGGGCGGCGACTCCCTGGATGAGATGCGTCCCCGCTTCGAAGCGCTTCACCGTGCGCGCCTCAGCGATCTGGAAATCGACGGGGAGAGCCATGTATTTTGGCCCGGCTGACCCAATTGTCCATATGACCCCACCTTCCACTGCGACCAGCTTATCTACATTTTTTATTTACGGCCCACCCGGCTCGGGGAAGAGCAGCGTGGGTCGCCTGCTGGCGCAGGCACTCAACCTGCCCTTCTGGGATGTAGATGCAGAGATCGAAGCCCGCACGAGGAAATCAATCCCGGCAATCTTTGCAAAATACGGCGAAGCCGGCTTCCGCAAGCGGGAGCGTAAGGTGCTCGAGACACTGTTGGCCCACCCGCGCGGCGTAGTGTCGCTGGGTGGAGGAGCATTGTTGGACGAGCAGAACAGGGCCCGCGTCCAGGCGCACGGACCGGTGCTGTGTCTGGAGGCGTCAATCGATACACTGCTTTCGAGGATGGGTCCATCCGGCCAGGAGCGACCATTATTGGGAGGCGATCTACAAGCGCATCTTGAGAATCTGCTGGCAGTTCGCGCCGGTCATTACCTGGATTTTCCCTGTAAGATAGGGACGGACGGCCTTTCAAGTGCTGAGATCGCCTGGGCGGCACAGGTGCGCCTGGGCGCTTTCCATGTTCGCGGCATGGGCGCCGGCTATGATGTGCGTGTGCTGGCAGGTGGATTAGCTACCCTGGGAGAGGCTATGCGCGACCGTGGGCTGCGTGGGCCGGTGGTCGTTGTGAGCGATCAAAATGTGGGTTCTCTCTACGGGGAAAGCTTATGTGGTTCCTTGCGTTCCGCCGGGTACAGCGCATCCCTGCAATTAATCCCCGCCGGCGAGCAGTTTAAGACACTGGAGAGTGTCGCCCGGCTTTGGGATGGGTTTACCCGGGCGCGGCTGGAGCGAGCCAGCACCGTCGTCGCCCTGGGGGGCGGCGTGATCGGCGATCTGGCCGGCTTTGCAGCCGCCACATACCTGCGAGGCATTTCCTGGGTGGCGGCGCCCACCTCCCTGCTGGCAATGGTTGACGCCAGCCTGGGAGGCAAGACGGGCTTCGATCTGCCCAGCGGAAAAAACCTGGTCGGCGCCTTTTACCCACCCCGACTGGTGTTGGCTGATCCCGGCGTTCTGCTCACCCTGCCTGAAGAAGAGCTGCGCTCCGGTATGGCAGAAGTGGTCAAGCATGGCATCCTGGCAGACCCGGCGCTTTTCCAGGCGTGCGGGCGCGGCTGGGATGAGGTAACGGCTGACCTGGATCAAATCGTGCGCCGCGCAATGGCTGTGAAGGTGCGCTATATCCAATCGGACCCTTATGAGCAGGGCTTGCGCGCCGCCCTCAACCTCGGGCACACAGTCGGGCATGCCGTGGAGCATACTTCCGGTTACCGCATCCGGCACGGGGAAGCTGTTTCGATCGGTATGGTTGCAGCCGCCCGCATCGCTGAGCAGCTCGAGTTAGCCCAGCCGGGTCTTTCGGGAGAAATATGTTCTATACTGGAAAACTTGGGTCTGCCCACCGAAATCCCTGTAGACCTTGACCGGACCGCTATCCGCGGGGCAATTGGGCTGGATAAAAAGCGCACCGGCGGCAAAGTGGGTTTCGTGTTACCGGTGCGGGTCGGAGAGGTCAATACTGGCGTAGACGTTAGCAATGAGCTTGAATCCCTGTTGGTAGGATAGGTCCACGAATTTGTGTCAACAAGCCACCCGTGCTGTTGGGCCTGAACAAACAATCCGTCAATACCTGTGACGCCCAACCACTTAAAGTGCTCGGCGCAAGAATCCATAACCGCAGGCGTATTTCCGCCGCCGAGCTGTAGGTAATTTGGGCAGATTAGCGAATTTTCGCGGACAGAGGAGTCAATATGAAGACGATCCTGGTAATGAACGGTCCCAACTTGAACCTGCTGGGCGAGCGCGAGCCGCATATCTACGGCTCGATGACAATGGAGGATATCAACCAGCGCCTGGTCGAGGAGGGCCGCAAGCTGAACCTGGAAATCCGCACTTTCCATTCAAACAGCGAAGGAGCCTTGATCGATGCCTTGCAGGAGGCGCGCCATTGGGCCTCCGGCGTGATCTTTAACCCTGGCGCCTATACGCACAATTCCATCGCCCTGCGCGACTGCATCGCCGCCATCTCCCCACCGGTGATCGAAGTACACCTCTCCAATATCTACGCTCGCGATGAATTCCGCCACAAATCAGTCTTATCCCCGGTGTGCAAGGGAAAGATCGCCGGCTTCGGCTGGCGCTCTTACGTACTGGCGTTGCACGCATTGGCCTGGATATTGGACGAAGTTTCTAATCCTTAGAAATAATGCCATTGAAATTGCGCAATTGTGAAGGGATGGTACATCCATCCTTGTAAAATTATCTTAATAGGAGTAAAATACCCTTAATTGTTTAGGTTTATGGATACTCGTCCAACCCACAAGAACTAAAACTGCAGACAAAACTCTTTCCACAATGGACAGGGGAGAATAGATGGACAATATTTTGCGTCTGATGTGTGTGCTTGCTCATCCTGACGATGAGTCGATGGGCACAGGCAGCACGCTGGCTAAGTACGCCCAGGAAGGCGTTGAGACTTATCTGGTTACCGCCACTCGGGGCGAAAAAGGCTGGTCCGGCAAACCGGAAGATTATCCGGGAAGCGTGGCACTGGCCAGGAAGCGCCAGGCCGAGCTAATATCAGCAGCTCAAGTCCTGGGATTGAAGCAGGTATATTTCCTGGATTATATCGATGGCGAGCTAAGCCAGGTCGACTCCCAGGAAGCCATTCAAAAAATCACGAAATATCTGCGGCTGGTCCGCCCCCAGGTAGTGATCACTTTTGGTCCGGACGGCAGCTACGGTCACCCCGACCATATTGCGATTTCTCAGCTAACCAGCGCAGCCATTATTACTGCGGCGGATTGCGACTACGTTGATACGGACCACTTACCCCCCCATCGAATTTCGAAATTTTATTACATGATGGATACCCGTGAGCTCTGGGAAACGGTGGAAGCCCTGGTCGGTGAGCTGAGCATGCAGGTGGACGGCACGCTGCGCAAGCCGGTCATGTGGGAAGATTGGGCAGTTACTACCCGTATCCCCAGCGGAGAACACTGGCGCACCGCGCTGAAAGCTGTCTTGTGCCACCACAGCCAGCTCGCCAGTTTTGGAGACATTAACAGCCTGACCGACGAGCAAAACGATCGCCTCTGGGGCGATCGCACCTATTACCGGGTGTTCAGCCTGGTAAACGGTGATCACCCTCATGGTAACCACCATCGGGAAGAGGATCTTTTTTCGGGATTGCGAGGGTAGCCTATGTCGTATGCTTTGGCACTGATCGGTGGTGAAGAGTTCGCCGAAGGTTTTGAAGATGTGCACGCGCGTCTGGCGGAAGTGGCTTATACCCATCGCTATTCATCCAATGGATACCCCCTTAAGATTGCATTCCTCCCCACCTGCGCCGCGCATGACGGGATTGAGACGGTGGAGTATTGGTGCGATATGGCGCGCCAGCGCCTCGGCGCCACGGGTGCCGAAGTCTCAGCCTTGAGAGTGATCGATCACGCGAGCGCCGATGATCCTGAAAACGCCCGGCATATCGCTGAAGCGGATTGGGTCTATTTGGGAGGCGGCTATCCTCACGTCGGGTTGAGCATCCTCACCGGGACGCGCTCCCTGGATGCTCTGTATCTGGCCCGCCAGCATGGAGCATTGATCGCCGGCGCCAGCGCAGGAGCGATGCTGCTGTGTGGACAATCGTGGGTCATCACCTCCGAGCTCGACGAATCTGTGACCGAACTAATGACCGGTGATGGGAATCCGGATGAATGGGATCTGCCCATCCCCCCCTTCCTGGATTGTCTTGGCTTGCTGCCGGGGACTCTGCTGTGGCCCCACCTCAACCGGTTCTTTTCAATGAATTGGGTGGAGCGGGGCATGCTGCCGCCCGGATGCACAATGATTGGTGTAGATGAACAGACAGCGGTGGTCCGCCAACACGATGAAACCTGGCAGGTGTTGGGTAAAGGCAGGGCAGTCATTATCGGATCCGACAGGAATCCCCGGGTTTACACCAACGGCGCTCAATTTTCTCTCAATCTGGTCAAGATATAAATATCTATCCGAAAATATTTTGGGTAGATTCTAAATCTCATCTCGGATATCAGGAGGTTTTACTCATGGGACCCACTACAAAGAGACTGGGGCGCATTCAAAATGCTCTCTCCAACCTGCTGCCCTTTTTCCAGGACCCGGTGTTCAACCGGCGCGGCGAAGACCCACTCGCCTGCGACTTTATGCTTGGCAACCCACAGGAGATGCCTCTTCAAAGATATGTAGAAACCCTGCAGCATTGGGTGGTTCCACAGAATAAAGACTGGTATGCCTACAAAATGAGCGAGGAGCCTGCCCGGCAAGCCGTTGCGCACAGCCTGAGCCAGCAGCGCGGGCTATCTTTCCTACCGGAAGACATTCATATAACCACCGGCGCCTTCGCGGGTTTAGCCGTCTGCTTGAATGCCATCCTGGACCCGGGAGATGAGGTGATCTTCATCAGCCCGCCCTGGTTCTTCTACGAGACGCTCATCCTGTCGGCATTTGGAGTCCCGGTGCGGGTGGGGATCGACATGCGTACCCTCGATCTTGACCTGAACGCCATCGAAGCGGCGATCACATCCAAGACCAGGGCGATTATCATTAATTCCCCCAATAACCCGACTGGGAAAATCTATCCGGTTGAAACGCTGGGACAACTCGCCCTGCTGCTCACTTCCGCCAGCCAGCGAAACGGGCGTCCGGTTTACTTGCTCTCCGATGAATCTTATTACCGCATTGTGTACGATGGGCGAGATTTTATCAGCCCGACCAATTTCTATCCGAATTCCTTCCTGATCTACACTTATGGCAAAACACTGCTCACCCCGGGCCAAAGGCTGGGTTATATTGCCCTTCCGCCGGATATGCCCGATAAAGAAACCGTCGGGTTGGCAGTATTCACTTCTCAGCTAACCACCGGTTATGCTTTTCCCAACGCTCTCCTCCAATACTCTTTACCTGAATTGGAGAAGCTGTCCATCGACATCGAACATTTGCAGGAGAAGCGCGATCGCATGGTCAGTTCACTCAGGGGGATGGGGTATGACCTGCACGTCCCGGAGGGGACATTCTACCTGCTGCCGCGTTCTCCCTGGAGGGATGACCTGGCGTTTACGCACCTGCTGGCAGAAAACCACATCTACTGCCTGCCCGGCGTCATCGCTGAGATGCCCGGCTACTTCCGCATATCCCTGACAGCCAGCGACGAGATGATCGAGCGAGCGCTGCCCGGCTTTGCTGCGCTGCTTGAGAAGGCCCGGCGAGAGGATCCCGCACCGGCCCTGGTAAATTGAGCCTCGATACTTACTTCCGATAAACCATCTCCCCCTCCGCAATGGTCATTGCCACCTGGTAGTCATCGTCTAACAACACGATGTCGGCGTCTTTCCCGACCTCCAGGCTCCCTTTTATTGCCGAGATGCCGATCTGCCAGGCTGCGTTTAAACTGGAGAGCTGCCAGACTTCCGCTAAGGGGCGTCCTGTAGCCGCCTGGATGTTCTTCAGCGCCCGGTCCATGGTCAGGATGCTGCCCGCAAGTGTGCCATTTGGCAGGCGAACGGCCCCCTCCCGGATCGTAACCGTGCGCTCGTCGATGGCATACTCCCCTTCCGGCAACCCGGCGCCTCGGATCGCATCGGTCACCAGCACCACCCCATCCGTCCCTTTCACATCCACCAGGATCTTTTGCGCCACCGGGTGGACGTGGATATTATCGGCGATGATCTCACAGCACAGCTGAGGGAACGCCATCACCGCCCCGACGGTTCCCAGGCGGCGGTGTTCCAGACCGACCATGGCGTTGTAGCAGTGGGTGACGTGCCGTGCGCCACGCTCCACGGCTGCCTGCACATCCTCATAACCCGCCGCCGTGTGTGCCAGCGAGACGGTGATCCCGCGCCGCACGCACTCATCGATCAGCCAAAGGTTTTCGCTGAACTCAGGCGCCAGGGCTAACAGGCGCACCAGCCCGGTGTCCAAAAAATCTCCCACCTCAGACCGGTCGGCGCGGCGGATCAACCGGGCATCTTGAGCGCCGCATTTATCCGCGTTGAGATACGGGCCTTCCAGGTGAACGCCCAGCACCGTCGAGCCGCCGGGGATCCGGCCCATAGCCTGCCCAACGGCATCGATGGCGGACAGGATATTCTGCCGGGAAGCCGTCCAGGTGGTGGGTAGGAAGGCTGTGACGCCACGGCTGGCAAAAAACCGCGCCATCGCCTGCAAACCATTCGGGTCTGCGTCCATCACTTCATGCCCCATCGCGCCGTGCACATGCAGGTCGATGAAGCCGGGTAAGAGCGCCTTGTTCTGAGCATCGATCGACTCGATTGTGCCGTTCGCCTCATAGGCGGGTGGGACGCCGGCGCCCATGGCGCGAATGGTTTTCCCCTCGATCAACAACCAGCCCGGGTGAGATACACCCGCCGGGCTGAACAAGCGCGCGTTGTGGATGATCCTTCTGGTGGGGCGGTTATCTATTTCCTTATACAAGCTGGGCTTCTTTGCTCTTCTTTGTCTGCTTACCGCGCTCCTCCGTGTCGAGAACCCGCTTGCGGATGCGATAGCTGAGCGGTGTTACCTCGAGAAGCTCATCTTCGCCAAGATATTCGATCGCTTCATCCAGGCTCATCTGGCGTGGAGGGCTGAGCCGCACTTCGATATCTTTATTGGATGAACGCATGTTGGTCAGGTGTTTTTTCTTGGCTACATTCACTGCCAGGTCGCCGGGGCGCTGGTGCTCGCCGATCACCATCCCCTCATATATGTTCACGCCCGCCCCGTAGAATAATGTTCCACGCTCCTCCGCATTCTTCAGGCCGAAAGCGGTGGTCACACCCGACTCCCAGGCGACCAGCGATCCGGTTGAGCGTGTGGCCATTGCCCCCGCCATCGGCAGGTAGCTGTGAAATATCGTATGCATCACCCCCGTACCGCGTGTTGCGGTTAAAAACTGGTAGCGAAAGCCGAGCAGGCCGCGCGTCGGCACCAGGTAAGCCAGGCGAACGCTCCCATCTCCTGCATCGTGCATGTCGATCATTTGCCCGCGCCGGCCGCCCAGCATTTCTACAACCACGCCCACTGTATCCGGACTGGAGTCAATATAGACCTCTTCATAAGGCTCTAGCGTTTCACCGTCTTCGTCTTCCCGGAAAATCACCTCGGGCTTGGATACCTGGAACTCATATCCTTCTCGGCGCATGGTCTCGATCAGGATCGCCAGGTGCAGCTCTCCCCGGCCGGATACCAGGAATGTGTCTGCGCTGTCCGTCTCTGCCACCCGCAGAGCAACATTTCGCCGCAGCTCATCGAATAGTCGCTCGCGCAGCTTGCGCGAGGTCCCCCAGCGTCCTTCCAGCCCCGCCATGGCTGAGGTGTTGACGCCAAAGGTCATGCGCACCGTTGGCTCTTCGACCCGAATAGGCTCGAGTGCAACCGGATTTTCAGGATCAGCCAGCGTCTCTCCAATCGCAATCCCTTCCAGCCCGGCTATGGCCACGATCTCGCCTGCTTCCGCTTCCTCGACTTCTATACGTTCCAATCCTTGATGGATGTAGAGATAGCGCGCCCATTCCGGGAGGATCTCACCGCTCAGGGTGATACGCGCTAGCGTAGCGCCGGCGCGCAGCTTCCCGGCGAAGATGCGCCCGACCGCCGTCACCCCCCGGTATTCGTCGTAGCCGAGTGTGGTGACCAGCATCTGAAGCGGAGCATCGATATCCACCTTCGGCGGGGGGATATGCTGCAGGATCGTTTGAAAGAGCGGCTGCAAATCCGGCCCCAGCTCAGGGGTCAAGCTTGCCTGCCCGGTGACGGCATTGGCATACACCACCGGAAAATTCGCCTGCTCGTCGCTGGCTCCCAGCTCGATGAATAGATCGAAGGTCTGGTTCAGCGCCTCTGTCGGATCTGCGTCTTTGCGATCGACTTTGTTGATCACCACAATCGCCTGGTGACCGCGCTCCAGGGCGTTCTTCAACACAAAACGAGTCTGCGGCATGGGGCCTTCCGCCGCGTCCACCAGCAGCAGCACCCCATCCACCATATTCATCACCCGTTCCACCTCGCCGCCAAAGTCTGCATGACCGGGGGTGTCCACGATATTGATCTTGACCCACTGCTGGTCCGCAGGGTTCAAGATCTGGATAGCGGTATTTTTTGCCAGGATGGTAATGCCGCGCTCGCGCTCCAGCGCATTCGAGTCGAGCACACGTTCCGCCACCTGCTGGTTCTCTCGGAAAACCAGTGCCTGGCGCAGCAGTCCATCCACGAGGGTTGTCTTTCCATGGTCAACATGCGCGATGATAGCAATATTACGTAAGTCTTTTCTTTCCTGTTGCATTTCTATCAATTCACCTGAGCCTGATTAAGGCTTCAAAATCCACCCAGCGGATGGTTACATACGATTAAGAGTTTAATTATAACATTCGAAGCAGCGGGATCCCGGGTTTTAGGTGGGCAAAAAGGAATATGACTCTTGCCCAAGTCTATGAAGAAACCGGCTTAGCGCAGCAGGTAAACCAGCGCGACGATCACCCCGATTGACACGACAACCTTGCGCAGCATCGAAGGCTGGATTCTGCCTGCCAGGCGCCCTCCCAACGCACCCCCGGCCAGCGCCCCGACAGCCATCACCAGTGCTACATCCCAGACAACTTTCCCGGAAAACAAGAAGAAAATCGCCGCAGCCAGGTTTGCGCTGAAGGCGATCGCCTGCTTGAGCGCGTTGAGCCGGGTGAGGCTATCCTCCAGCATAAGTGCGAGCACCGCC
>Ga0209253_10005532_pt1 | contig 10964 bp, 10 predicted proteins | sample FrelakmetBRP12BR_FD_187145 | JGI IMG/M metagenome (GOLD analysis project Ga0209253, IMG submission 187145) | Freshwater lake sediment microbial communities from the University of Notre Dame, USA, for methane emissions studies - BRP12 BR (SPAdes)... | ecosystem: Environmental > Aquatic >... | reverse complement strand
GTTGGTGGTTGCAATGGCCGTATTGATCCCGATTACCTCGCCACTCATGTTGACCAGAGCGCCGCCGCTGTTGCCCGGATTGATGGCCGCATCCGTCTGGATGAAATTCTCTATCTTGTAACTGTCCTGTATGATATTGATGTTCCGGCCGATCGCCGAGACTATCCCCGCCGTGACCGTCGAGGTCAGGCCGAGCGGGTTGCCGATCGCGAGCACCCACTCCCCTACATGGACATTCTCCGAATTGCCGAGCGCGGCCGCCGTGAGATCTTTCATGTCGATCTTGATCACGGCCAAATCGGTCGAGGGATCGGTGCCGATGAGCTTTGCTCTGACCCGAATCTGGTCGTGCAGGACAACTTCGATCCCGTCCTCCTTCGCATCTTCCACCACATGATTATTTGTGGCGATGTACCCGTCTGCACTTATGATCACGCCGGATCCGAATCCGGCCGAGGGCTGCTCTTGTTCCGGCATCTTGAAATCAGGACCAAAAAAATGAAAGAAATCCCTCGGCATGCGCTGTCGTTGTTCTTTGCCGCTTGTCGTCACCTCAATGGCAACAACCGAAGGTGTTACGGCCTTCGAGATAACCGTAAAATTGTCGCTGAGTGCCTTGACGGCGGGATTTTGTGCCACCACCGGGACGGGTCCTCCCAGCTTGACGTCCCCACCGCTCCAGGCCATACCCAGATCGACGCCGTTGCCAAATGAGGAAACAAGGATTGCCCCCAGGACAACACCCGCACTGAGGATCAACAGGGACGCGAACAGATACTTCTTGACCATGTGACTATACCTCCATTGATGAACGTTTACTCTTCCAGCATGGCGAACACCCGCTCCGAGCGCAGAGGACGCATGCCGGTTACGTGATGCCGGATCAGGTGGCGGAGCAGAGCGGCGATTTCCTTCCCTGCCGCCGTCGCGAGGGAGACCCGCAACGCGGGTTCCGCGTCGCGTAACGCCTGAAAAACATCCAGCGCCTTCATTCCGGCAAGACCGATGGTCACCTCTCCCTCGACACCCGGGGCACATTGCGCACACACAACACCGGATGGGGTAACGACGAAGCGCCCATCCTTCGCTGCCGATCCAATGCTCTCCACGGAGGCTCCGCATAATGAACAGCGGCGCACCTCCGGACGGAAACCCACCAGGTCAAGCAAATGCACCTCGTAATAGTATAACGCATTTTCATGCCACCGAGTTGCACTATTCAAAGATTCCAGGCTGTCTGCCAGCAAATTGTAGAAATCAATATTTTTCTCCTCGGGCGGCGTGGCCAGATTCGCCAGTTCCACCATCGCCATCGCGGAGGCCATTTTCCTGAGATTTTCTACCAGCCCGCGGGATGACCGGATCAACTCGCATTGCGTCAGGAGCTGCAATTCGCGGGTGGGTTTGGTGTACATGACCACCCGGACGCGGTTCATTACTTCAAGCGAGGAGCCGAAGACGCGGGGGTTGTTGCGGATGCCCTTGGCAAGAACCGAAATTTTACCCTGATCGCGCGTGTATATCGTGGCGATCACGCTCGATTCGCGGTATTTCATCGTCTTGAGAACGATGGCTTCGGTTGTCAGAATCATCTTGCCTTCAGCACGTCCGCAATGGTTTGAACGTAGGGAGGACGGAGCACCCCTCTCTCTGTAACAATTGCGGTAATCAACTCGTTCGGCGTCACATCGAAGGCCGGCGCATAGACTCCGACACCAGCCGGTGCCACCGCAACACCGGCGAAATGAGTGACTTCGGCCGGGTCGCGCTCTTCAATCGGAATCCTGTCGCCCGAGAGTGTGTCCGGGTCGAGTGTCGAGGTGGGAACAGCAATGTAAAACGCAATGCCGTGCCGCTGCGCGAGTACCGCAAGGGGATACGTCCCCACTTTGTTCGCGGCATCACCATTGGCGGCGACGCGGTCGGCACCCACAATCACCGCCTGGACGCGTCCTTCGCGCAAAACCGTTCCGGCGGTGGAATCGGTGATCAGGACCACTGGAATATCCGCCTGTCCCAACTCCCAGGCGGTCAGCCGCGCTCCCTGCAGAAGCGGCCGGGTTTCATCAACATACACTTGCACAACCTTCCCCTGGCGCGCCGCCGTGGTCACAATGCTGAGCGCCGTCCCGTCACCCGCCGTCGCCAGCGCTCCGGCGTTGCAGTGGGTGAGGAGCGAAGAACCCGGAACGATCAACGCGGCACCCAGCTCCCCTATTCGGCGACATGCTTCGATATCCTCACGCTGAATGGCGCGCGCTTCCCGCTCAAGGTCGGCGTAGAGCTGAGCCTCGCTCTGCCCGGAGTGACACTCCAGAACTCCACGCATCCTGTCAAGGGCATAAAAGAGGTTCACCGCCGTCGGACGCGTTTGGGCCAGATACGCCAACGCGCGACGGAGGCGACCGCGCAGATCGGGAACATCGGGAAATGTCCCGGGGTGGAGAGCGAGGAGCAGACCGAATGCGGCCGCCACGCCGATGGCGGGCGCACCACGAACACGGAGGGTGCGGATGGCCTCACCGACAACCGTCAGGTCGTCCGTGTCAACCCATACCTCCTGCTGCGGCAACAGCGTCTGATCGATGAAGCGGAACTTGCCATCGACCCAATCGACGGCCTTCATGGCAGCGTTCAATCCTCATCAAAGCGGGACAGTTCCCGGAACTCGCGGAACCTGTCCTGGATGCCCAGGTAGGTAAGACCGGCGAGACCGGCGACACCGAATTTTTCCACGCAGAATGATGCGAGGGTACTGCCATAGATGACCGCGCGTTTCAGGTTCTCTTCGGACATGTCTTCCGTCCGGGCAAGCCAGCCGATAAAGCCGCCGGCGAAGGAATCCCCCGCTCCGGTCGGATCAAAGATGTTCTCCATGGGATATGCCGGAGCGGAGAAGACCATCTGTTCCGTGAGCAACAGGGCCCCGTGCTCACCCTTCTTGATGATCACAACGGACGGCCCCATTCCCCTGATCACTTTTGCCGCCTTGATCAGGTTCGGCTCGCGCGACAGGAGACGCGCTTCGGAATCATTCAGAATCAGTACGTTGATCATCCGTACCGTTTTCTCGAGTTCCTCACGCTTGCCGTTGATCCAGTAGTTCATGGTGTCGCACACGACAAGCCGTGGATTCTCCAGCTGCTGCAACACTTTTCGCTGCAGCACGGGATCAATGTTGCCCAGGCAGACATTCCGCATCTTCCGGAACCGCTCCGGAATCTTGGGGTCGAACAATTCGAATACGTTCAGGTCTGTGGAGAGACTGTCGCGTTCATTCAGATCGTAGTGATAACGGCCGGACCAACGGAAGGTCTTCCCTTCGCGGATCACTTCCAATCCCTCAAGATCGACGTTGCGCTCTTCCAGAAAGGCCATTCCTTCCCGTGGGAAATCGCCCCCGACAACACCCACCAGGCGAACCGGATTGACGAAATAGCTGGCGGCTACCGAGATATACGTCGCCGACCCTCCCACGGTGTCCTTCACGGAACCGAAGGGAGTCTCAATAGTGTCCAGAGCCACGGAACCGACGACGAGCACGCTCACGAGCTTCTCCTTACCTGGTGTGCACCTGCCTTGAATGACCGAAACATTCTAATTTACTGAATCGCCCCGCAATTATCAAGGAATCGGGATCTCCAGGCGATCCGCCGCCTCCTCGCCGCGGACGATATACTCGTCCACAATATCCACTGCCTGACGATGGCTCGGCCAAACCAGCCTGCGGCGGACCTCCGGATACGGCAGCCAGGCGCTGGCCCTGTGCTCTTCGGACAAGACGACCCGCGCGTCCGGAAGAACCTGTGCGGCAAAGACGGGACATAGATGGATTTCCTGCCGCAGTGTGTCATAAAACGAGGTCAGCACGGGAACCGACCAGAAGCGTTTCGGCCTGATCCCTGTTTCTTCGTGCAGTTCACGTAGCGCGGCCTGCACACCCTGTTCCCCCTCCATGACCGTTCCCGTGATGATCTGCCACAATCCCGGTTGAATACTCTCGGAAAAGGCACGCTGGAGCACAAGGTATTCCGCCCGGTCCTGTATGAATCGAAAGACGCACACTTCCACAATTCGACTGACAATGGGTATCATGAGGGCTCCTCTAGAATTTCCGGCCGTCGCCGCGTGTGCGGCGCGGCCGCCGCGGAGCCGGGGTACTCCCGGCCGGCATCCGTGCCGGCGGATCTGCCTGCGCCATCAGACCGCGGCATTCGTGTTCAGTCAGCATCCGCACGCCACCCGGCACGAGACCATCGAGTGTGACGTCCCCGATCGCCGTCCGGACCAGCCGCAGCACAGTATAGCCCAGCTCTTCCGCCATGCGGCGGACCTGCCGGTTCTTCCCCTCGCTCAGCGTCATCGTCACCTCCTGCGGCGCGGACACGGATGGCGATACGAGAACAGGCCGCAAGCGGGTGCCGTCAGCAAGCTGCATTCCCCGCCGCCAGAGATCAGCGTGATGAGCGGTAAGAGGGGTATCGAGCGACAGAAGATAGGTTTTCGGCACGTGGCGGAGGGGATTCGTGACACGTTCACCGAACCGGACATCGTTCGTGAAAAAAAGGAGCCCGCTGGTCTCTTTGTCAAGACGCCCGACCGGGAAGAGGCGCGGCAGGTCCGCCGGCAGCAAATCATACACGGTACGCTGTCCGCGCTCATCTGAGCGCGTGGTTACATAGCCGGCAGGCTTGAACAGCGCGAGAGAGACGTGGTGCACCGCGCGCACGGGCCGGCCGTCAATGCTGATGCGGTCGACCCGGGGGTCCAGCCAGAGGGAGGGCGAGTGGACGGGCCGCCCGTTCACCTGCACGCAGCCCTGACGTACCAGCTGCTCCGCCTGCGTGCGCGAGCCAAGACCGAATTTTGAGATGGCGCGGATGAGGGAGACTTGCTCCCGGCCTCTGCGGCTCTTGCTGATCATGGGCGGCTGCGGACGGCGTCACGGATGGCTTCCGCCGCGGCGTCCGCCCCCATCTCTGCAACGGATTCGAAAAATGCAGGAACGGCTCCGGCCGAGAGGGCAAACGTGATATCGCCGTCGTGCGACGTGTGCACGGGCTTGATGGCCCGCGCCATGCCGTCATGCGCGCGCTGGGCGAGACGGTTTGCATCCACCTTCGTCATGACCGCATTGGTCAGAACAGCAACAAGCGTGGTGTTCGTCTGGTCCGGCACCCGCAAGGGGGGGCTCAGCATGTATGACCGTTCCTCCGCGAGCCATTGTCCGTTTGCCAGACGCGCACCGGCGGCAATCTTCCCCCCGGCATCCAGTACGTCGCCGATCGCGTTGACCGCCGCAACCGCTGTCACCAGAAGATCACCAACACGAATGCTGTGTGAGCCGAATCCCCCGGGCATCGACGTCTGTATGCCTCCCCACTTCCCCACGGTTGCGCCCGCGCCGACGCCGATCCGTCCCCCCTCCGCACACTCCGCTCCCGCGGCGCAACACGCGGCATACCCCGAGTCTGACGTGGGTCGGACCGAGGCGGACCCGACATTCAGATCAAAGATAACGGCGGCGGGAACAATGGGGACACGCCCCCAGGGCGTGCGGTAACCGATGCCCCGTTCCTCAAGAAATCTCATCACCCCGTCCGCGGCAGCAAGGCCAAATGCACTTCCTCCGCTTAACAGAACGGCATGAACCTCCTGCATCGATTTTTCGCTTGCCAGGAGAGCGAGTTCCCGGCTCCCCGGCGAGTTGCCCCGCACATCACAGCCTCCAACGGTCTTCTCCGGACACAGTATCACCGTGCACCCGGTCAATGCTTCAGGATCAGTCCAGTGACCTATGCTGAATCCGGGCGGCAGGACAGACATCTCTGAATTCCTTCGTGACGTTCAGAAACCCGTTTCATCATCGTGCGACACTTCAAGGATCCACGCGCACGCCCCGCACCCGTTGCCGGCCCCGGGACAGCGTACACCTTGACATCTTCACACAAGGCACGCGCGGTTTTCGACCGCGGCGAGAGAAACCGGGGGGAGAAGACTCACCGCATCCATCAATCCGCCGGCATGCGGTGTAAACCGGAAAGCACGATGCCGCAGGCGACACCCACGTTGAGCGATTCCGCCAGGCCGTAGCGCCGGATGGCAACCCGAACGTCACTCAACTGCCGCACCTGATCCGACACCCCCCATGCTTCACTTCCGAACACGATAAACGATTTTCGCGCAAACCGGACACGATCAACATGCTGTTCCCCATCCGCAGCGGTAACGTAAACGGTGTACCCCATCGCTTTCGCGTGTGACAGCAGGGGAAGCAAATCCACATCCACCGCCACCGGAAAATGAAACAGGCTCCCCATCGTACTCCTGACCACCTTCGGGTTGTACAGATCAACACAATTCCTGCTGAGGACCATACCGTGGACGCCGAACCAGTCTGCGCTCCGGATGATGGAACCGAGGTTCCCGGGATCCGCCACACCGTCCAGGCCGACAATGGAGGACTCTTCAGATCCGGGACGCAGCAGGGTATCCGCAGGAGGCCTCTCCTGACACATCACCCCCAGGATACCCTGGCCCTGAACAGTCCCGGAGATACTCCCCATCTGGCGGCCGGTGATCTGCTGGCAATCGACGGAACGGTTCCGCGCCTCCGTCAGAAGCCTGCGGGTCTCGGGGTCATCCATGCTTCCTTCGGTATAATACAGGGTTTGCATGGTAAAATGTGAGGAGACCGCTTCCCGCAAGAGGCGAACACCCTCCACCACAAACAGCCCGCTTTGTTCGCGTGCCTTCTTCTTTTCAAGAGCGCGCAGCTCTTTTGCTGCGTTCTTTGTAAGCGGCATACACTGATTCTCCTGCAAGGCCACAAAAGGTTCGCAGCCGGTCCGCCCCTTTCTGCACACCCTGGTTCGAAGCGATGCAGACATGATAAACAACCGACGTTCGAGAATCAAGGCGACAACGCGTTCCGGAATCGTTCCGGAATCGTCAACCGGTAATGAGACGCCACCGAAGATCATTGCCACAAGACCCGGGACCAGCTGTTGCCGTCCGTTTCGAAGATTACCGCGCCGTCACGGTCTGTCCGGGCCACAGCGATATCGTGCAGGGCCAGGCGATGCAGAACGGCATCCGATGGATGGCCGAATGTGTTGTGGCGGCCGACAGACAGGACAGCCCACGAAGGTTGAACGGCGTTCAAAAATGAATCAGAGGTGCCGGCCTTGCCGCCGTGATGCCCCACTTTCAGGATGTCGGCGCGGAGAAGGTCCGCGTACGAATCGACAAGAGGGATCTCTTCGTTCTCCTCCGCGTCCCCCGTCAACAGAAGCGATGCGTCCGCGAAAACCACTTTCATCACGACGGAAGAACGGTTCAGGTTGTCCGCTGGAGATCCGCTCCCGCCGGCGGCAACTGCCGGGGGTGCTAGGATGTAGAGCCGCATCAAGGAAATATCGCGGATCAGCGAACCCGCACGCACATGCACCTGGTTCCTGTGCGAGAGGAGCATTGACCGCAGCGGTGCGTACGACGGTGTTCCCGGAATCGACCCGTTCCATATGATCCGCCGGACATCGAACGAGGAGAACACGTCGGGGAGGGCCCCGGCGTGATCGTCGTGCGCGTGCGTGAGCACAAGGAGATCGATCCGCTCTACCCCGCGCCTCTTGAGAAACGGCACAAGCGGTGTTTCACGTCCCTGCTCACGCGGACCGGGGCCCGCGTCGACGAGAATTGTCTCTCCCGCCGGACACTCAAGAAGTACCGCATCTCCCTGTCCCACGTCGACGACACTCACACGAAGTATTCCCCGCTCCCGCTGATACGCGCGCCCCTCAGGCGCAAAGACGGTGGCGTTCAGAGCCAGAAAGAACGCCACGAGGGCATGCCGGAATTGTCCGGGTCTGCCCGCAGAACAGAGGACAAACAGGAACGCGTAGAACGGCAGGATATAAACCGGGCGAAAGCGCATGGCGTCCACCGTCGCAAAGGGAACGGCGGCACACCATTCAGCCACGCGGAGCGTCGCGGTCAGCAGGATTTCGTTCATCGTACCGTAGGCCGCCGCCACCGCCGTACACAGGGGCGCGGCTGATGCCGTTACCATACCGAGCACGACACACACCCCGCTCACCGGGACAATGATCATATTGGCCGCGATCCCTATCAGCGAAACACGCCCGAACGAAAGGGCGGTCAACGGGAGCGTCCCCACCGTAGCAGCAACCGAGATCGCGGCAAGGCGCAGCATGGCCACGGCAACCCTGCCGTACCACAATCGGTGGCTGAGCCTGGAAATCGGTGCATTCAACCGTGGATAGAGAACGATGATGGAGAGAACCGCACCAAAGGAGAGTTGAAATCCAATGTCGAACAACTGACGCGGTTCAAGGGCGAACATCACCAGGGCGGCAATTCCGCTGGAATTCAGCGGGTGCGCGCGCATGCGGAACATTCTTCCGGCCAGAACAGTCATGGCCATGATCGTGGCCCGGACAACGGGCGGCTGGCTTCCCGTTAACCACATGTACAGCAGGAGACCCAGCGCGACCGGCAGCACGACAAAACGCCGTGGGAAACGGCAGACGCCGAGCACAAAAACCAGCGCACCGGCAACAACAGCCACATTCGAACCGGAGACCGCGAGGATATGTGCAACACCCGAGTCCATGAAGGCCCGGCGCGTAAGGGGGCTCATCCCCCCGCGCTCACCAATCAACAGCCCTTTGAGAAGCTCGCCTTCCTCACCAGCGACAGTGGCATCAATGCCGGCCAGGATGCTGCGGCGCAGTGGAAAAACGACTTCTCGCAAGAACCACCATCCACCCACCGATTGCAGAACCAGAACCTGATCCGGGGCCCGGACGGTCATCAACCCCTCGATCCCGTTTGCAGTGTAGTACTGCCGCGGACTGAATTCTCCCGGATTTCTTGAATCGCGGGGGCGTTCCAGAGTCCCGCGCAGGGCAAGGGTCATCCCGTAGGTGAACGCGGAAACGGGAGCGGAGGTTTTCGGCGGGATGATGACAACCAGAAGAGTAGCGGAGAAGGGCGTCGTGAGGCTGTCCCGCAAAAGCCAGCGGGAGCGGATCTGCAAACGGATCTTTCCGCCCCCGGGATCAGGCGGCTGGACGACCTGCCCGATCACGACGACCGTACGCCCCTCTGCGGCAAAGATCTCCCTGTCTTCCCCGCCGGCGCGTTGTTGCACCAGAACGACACCCAGGAGCGCACAGATGAGCATCGCAACAAAAGAGGCCGCCAGATCGGTTGACCGCCGGCGCATCCGGAGCAACGCCGGTATGATGGCGACCGGGAGGGCGAGAAGAAGGATGCACGCGGGAGGTGAAAACCGGAAGGGAAGGTATTGCCCCGCAGCGATACCGGTGGCTATCAGGCACGCCACAGAGAGAGCCGGCCACTTATGGCGTGAGGAGAGATCCATGATCGGGGCACATTATCTCCAGCAACACCGGCAAGAGATGGGTAAGATCGGGCGTACGGCCGCCGTAATGCTCGACACGCCGTGCAACCTCCCGGTGCCGGGTTGTCGCCAGAATCAACGGAACAGGGTTGCGCGTGTGACTCCTGGTGGAGAGATCTTCGACATTCCCGTGGTCACTGGTCACCACCAGGAGTGTCTCATTCATGTCGAGACCTTCCAGCACACCCTCCAGCAATCCATCTAATCGCTCGAGGGCCTGGACCGCTTCCTCCATGCTCTGAGCATGTCCGGCGTGATCGGTCTTCCAGTATTCGAACAGGGTGAAGGTAAACTTCGCGGAAAGTGCCGCAAGACGCCGGCCCGCTTCGAGCGGAGTGCAGACACCGATTTCCGGATGACCCAGGGCGTTCCATCCTTCCCCGGTAATATCCGCCGAAATGCCGTTGCCTGCGGCAAGCTCTTCAGCACGCCGGATGGGAAGCCCGGCATAGAAGCAGGACATGGTGGTGACGCTCAGACGCGTTTTCCGGTGCTCCGCGTAATCGAAAAAGCGTTGGGGGAACGCATTGGCAAATGTCGGGCGGCAGTCCGCCTGCAGTACACGCCGGAACACGTTGTGTGCTTCGATAACCGGACGGAGGGTTGAATACGGATGGGGACCGAAATGCTTGCCGATGAGTTTTGCCCCGTTCACACCTGTAAAGAGCGCAGTCTGTCCGGTCCCGCTCTGCGGAAGGCCGGAAACACCGAGCGTCGCATCGAGTGGGAGCAGCGTGGCCGGCCGCCCGCTGTGCTGCCGGCGGTGCAGCGAAGGCAGCTCACCCTCAAGCAGTCCGTGCAAAGCCGGCAGATGCGCGGCAAACAACGGGTTTACTGCGGCGTCCCGCCTGCCGATGCCCACACCGTCCAGGAAGAGCATCAGCACACGGAGGTGCGGGATATTCATCTACGTGTTCTCACGCTTGCCCGCTCCTTCCATGGTCGGGTTTGAAGGGCTCTCTATGACTATCGTCACGGGGCCGTCATTTACGATATGCACCTGCATCATGGCGCCAAAAACACCCGTACGGACCCGCTCCTCACCGAGGTTCATGCGCATCCGGGAGACGAACTGTTCATACAGGGGCTTTGCCTCATCTGCTGGAGCGGCACGGCTGAATCCGGGCCGGTTTCCCTTCTGCGCGTCTGCATAAAGGGTGAACTGGGACACAACCAGCACCCCGCCTCCCACATCCTGAAGATCCAGGTTCATTTTCCCCTGCGTGTCCTCAAAGACGCGCAGCCCGGTACACTTATCCGCCAGAAAGAGGGCGTCGGCGGACGTGTCACCATGTTTGATGCCGAGCAAAATCACATATCCCCTCGTGATGCGTCCGCCTTCCTTTCCGTCAACGATCACGCTGCCCGATGAGACCCGTTGAATGACCACGCGCATGCGTCAGATCCTTCACGCTTTCTGGCTCTTCACACCATGGATAACCCGCGGAATGCCTGCGTAGTCCCTGGTGACTCCCACCTCACGGTACCCGCACCCGTTGAACAGCCGGGCGATGTC
>Ga0209253_10005531_pt1 | contig 10964 bp, 10 predicted proteins | sample FrelakmetBRP12BR_FD_187145 | JGI IMG/M metagenome (GOLD analysis project Ga0209253, IMG submission 187145) | Freshwater lake sediment microbial communities from the University of Notre Dame, USA, for methane emissions studies - BRP12 BR (SPAdes)... | ecosystem: Environmental > Aquatic >... | reverse complement strand
CGCCGACGGCGGCGCGCACTCCCTGCTCACCAACGGCGCGATCATCTTCTGCCCCACCGCCAACATTCCGCCCGAGAATTACCGCCGCAGTGCGCTCGTGACCGCGCGCATGTCGGCGCTGGCCGACGGCAACTTCACGTCGTGGCGAGGCTCGATGTTCTTCAGCGTCGACGGCGGCAACACATGGGTACAGAAGGTCTCCGGCCTATCGGGGGGCACGCCCTGGACCGGCGTGCTGACCATGGACCCGAATGCGCCGAACACGCTGTTCGTCGGGACCTCGTTGGTCTTCCGGACGACGGACGGCTGCGCGACGGCCTGGGTCTGATCGCCACTGCCGCCGAGAGCGAGGCCGTGGCCGCCAGCGTCCCCTCTAGCGACGGCCTGTACTTGGTGCCCGCCTTCGTCGGCCTGGGCGCCCCCCACTGGGATCCGCGGGCGCGCGGCGTCATCGTCGGCATTACCCGCGGCACCACCCGCGCCCACCTGGTGCGCGCCACTCTGGAGGCCATCGCCTTCCAGACGCGGGACGTCATCGAGACCATGGAGGCCGAGTGCGGCGTGGCCCTCCCCGAGCTGCGCGTCGACGGTGGCGCCGCCGCCAACGACCTGCTGATGCAGATCCAGGCGGACATCCTGGGCCGGCCCGTCGTGCGCCCGGCGGTGACCGAGACCACTGCCCTGGGCGCCGCCTATCTGGCCGGCCTCGCCGTGGGCTTCTGGCAAAGCCAGGACGAACTAGCCGCCAACTGGCGCGTCGACAGGCGCTTCGAGCCCCACCTGCCCGCCGACCAGCGCGAGGCGCTCTACGCCGGCTGGAAGCGCGCCGTCGAGCGGGCCAAGGGTTGGGCGAGCGACTAGGACGCGGCCCTCGCTGAGGCAGGTGACGGACCAGACCTACGACGTCATCGTCATCGGCGGGGGGATCAACGCCAGCGGCATCGCCCGCGAGGCGGTCCTGCGCGGCCTCAGCGTTCTCCTGCTCGAAAAGGACGACTTCTGCGCCGGCACCAGCGGCCGCAGCTCCAAGCTCATCCACGGCGGCCTGCGCTACCTGGAGCACCGGGAATGGCGCCTGGTGCGCGAGTCGCTCCGGGAGCGCGAGGCCCTGCTCCAGGCCTTCCCTCGCCTGGTGCGGCCCCTGCCCTTCCTCCGGAGCCTTAGGACTCGTATATTTAAGTAGGGAATCATGCAAGATCAGCAAATGTTTGACGTGGCCATTATTGGCGCCGGAGTCACGGGAGCGTCCGTGGCGTGGGCGCTTGCTAAGTACGACCTGCGCGTCGCGGTAATCGAAAGAGAAGCCGACGTGGCGATGGGCACGAGCAAAGCCAACTCGGGCATATTACACGCCGGATACGGGGCGCCCACCGATACTCTAAAGACCAAGTATAACGTCATGGCCAATCCGATGTTCGACAAGGTGTGCGCGGACCTGAAGGTCCCCTTCCATCGGTGCGGCACATTTGTCGTCGCGGTGCGAGACGACGAAATGGACTACCTCAACAGCTTGGTAGCGCAAGCGGCGCGAAACAAGGTGCCGGTGGAGCTCATCACCGATTCTAAGCGCATACACGAGATGGAGCCGGAGTTGACTAAGAACGTCAAGGCCGTCATGTATGCTCCTACTGGGGGTATTGTCAGCCCTTATGAATTGAATATTCGTTTGTGCGAGTGCGCCGCGATGAACGGCACAACGTTTTTGTTGGAATCGCCGGTAGAGCGCATCGACACGCACGCCGATCGCTTCACCATCGAAACAGCGCGCGAACAGCTCGAGGCTCGCTATCTGGTCAACGCCGCGGGACTATACTCCGACAGCGTAGAGCAGATGGTCGGGCTAGACACCTTCACCATCTCGGCATGGAAAGGCGAATACATTCTGCTGGATAAGGGCGCGATCAGCCTCAATCATGTCTTGTTCCCTATTCCAGCCAAACAGAGTAAGGGCATTCTCGTTGCCCCTACCACCCACGGCAACATCATCGTGGGTCCGAACAATATTCTTTGTGAAGACCGCGAGGATGTCGCCACTACGACCGACGGCATTTGGGAAATCATCGAAGGCGGCGACAAGTTAGTGCCGAACCTGCCGCTGCGCAAAGTAATCCGGAACTTCGCGGGGCTACGCGCCAAGGCCGATTGCGATGACTTTATCGTCGGTCCTACCAAAGTTCGGGGCTTCTTCAACGCGGCAGGTATTCAATCTCCCGGTCTAAGCTCGTGCCTGGCCATCGGTGTCGATATCGCGCGCATGCTCGGCGAGGCGGGTTTGCCGCTCAGACCCAGGGAAGAGTACCGGGGCGAAATCGCCGAAGCGTTTCGCCTGCGCGAGGGCGCGCTGGATGAAGTAGATAAGACCATCAAGCAGGACCCGCGCGCAGGCCAGGTTGTGTGTCGGTGCGAAATGGTGTCGGAAAAGGAAATCGTGGAGGCGATCGAACGCCCGGTGGGCGCGCGCACCCTCGACGGCATAAAAATGCGCGCTCGGGCCCAGTCGGGACGGTGCCAAGGGGGGTTTTGCACTCCCAAGCTGATGAAGATCCTCGCGCGCGAGCTGAAAATGCCCGTTGAGCAGGTTACGCTCAAGGGCGAAGGCTCTCGCTTGTTATTCGGACGGACCAAGGACCTTCCGTCGGAGGCTTCGTAGGAATGAAGGAAGTCGCCACGGATGTCGCGGTAATCGGCGGCGGGCCGAGCGGCCTCGCGGCGGCTCTCGAAGCCGCCAAAAACGGCGTGCGAGTCCTGGTCTTAGAGCGGGATTTCGAGCTCGGCGGCATCTTGCAGCAATGTATTCACAACGGGTTTGGACTCCGGTATTTCAAAGAGGAACTGACCGGACCCGAGTACGCGCAGCGCTTCATCAACCAGCTCGCAGGTACCAACATAGAAGTCCTGCGCGACACGATGGTAGTTGACCTTAAGCCGGATAGAAGTATCACCGCGGTCAACAAGAGCGACGGTGTGGTAATGATAAGAAGCCAGGCTGTCGTGCTGGCGATGGGGTGCCGCGAGCGTGCCCGCGGTGCCATCAACATCCCGGGCGATCGTTGCGCTGGGATCTTTCCCGCTGGTCTTGCCCAACGCTTCGTAAACATGGAAGGCTACATGCCCGCAAAGTCCGTGGTGATCGTCGGCTCCGGGGACATCGGCATGATCATGGCCCGCCGCTTAACGCTAGAGGGAGCAAAAGTGAACGCCGTGGTGGAAGTGCTTCCGTATGCCGCGGGTCTGATCCGAAATCGCGTTCAGTGTCTCGAAGACTACAATATCCCCTTGCACTTGTGCCATACCGTCACCCATATTCACGGCAAGGACCGCGTAGAAGGGGTCACCATTTCGCAAGTGGATGACAAATGGCGTCCCTTACCGGGCACCAGTCGCTACATCGAGTGCGACACGGTGCTGTTTTCCGTGGGGTTGATCCCGGAAAACGAGCTCTCGCAAAAAGCGGGAGTGGCCCTGTCATCTACCGGAGGCCCTGTGGTCAACGAGCTCTGCGAGACCTCGGTGCCTGGGATTTTCGCCGCCGGCAATGTGCTTCAGGTGCACGACCTGGTGGACTGGGTAACGCTTGAGGCTCAACGCGCGGGCAACAACGCGGCGCAATACGTCAAGGACTCGGCCAAGGGCCCCACGGAGCGGGAACGCATCAAGGTTATCCCGGGAGATAACGTGGGATACGTGGTTCCGCAATTTGTCGATCATTTGACGACGGATACAAGGATTCAGTTCTCATTCCGCCCGAAAGCGCCGGACCAGAACGCGCAAACCCAGATCGAGTCAGGGGGCTCCGTGCTCCTTAAGCGCAAGCACCCGCACGTGATTCCTAGCGAAATGATCAACGTGGTTGCGAGATTGGACCCGGCGGCCGTGAAGAATGAAGAGATTACCGTGCGTATCGTTCCACAGCCGCAGAAGGAAGCACAGTAGAATGACGCAAGAGAAGGTCGCCCATATTACCTGCATAATCTGTCCCAACGGGTGCCAAATCACCGTCAGTGAGCGCCCCGGCAGCCCTCCCCAAATAGAAGGCTCTACCTGCAAGCGAGGCATGGAATATGCCGGTCAGGAATACCGCGATCCAAAACGCATGCTTATCACCACTATGCGGGTCGATGGAGGGACGCTTCCGGTAATACCGGTTCGCTCGAATAAAGAACTACCCAAGGAGCGGATCTTCGACGCGGTTGAGCATGTCAGTCACATCGCCCTTCGCGCTCCGATAAAGATGGGAACCGTCGTTGTGCCGAATCTACTCAATCTAGGCGTAGACGTCATAGCTTCTAGAGATATTGGCTCGGTTTCGGCGTCCCAGTAACTACCTTCCCGCGGCTGCTGGCCTGCTGGCCCGCCACGCCGGCTGGGACGCGGAGCGCGTCTCACGGGAGGTGGATGAGTACCGTCAGTACGTCACGAAGACCTATCACCCAGCCCAAGCCGCGCAGGCAAGAAACGAATGATTAACGAATTATCCGTTTATCCGTTCCCCATCCGTGTCAGATTTGTTAGACTGATGTCACCATGGCGAATAGCCAACTGATCCGCGAGCTACAAGGCATCGTCGGGAAGCAGTACGTCCTGCACGCCCCCGAAGACCTCCTGGTCTACGAATACGACGCCACCATCGAGCGCGGCCTCCCCGAGGCCGTAGTCCTGCCGGCCACCGCCCAGCAGGTGGCGGAGGTGGTGAAGGTAGTCCGCCGCTTCGACCTGCCGGTTGTGGCCCGTGGCGCTGGCACCGGCCTCAGCGGCGGCGCCATCCCGGCCAAGGGCGGCGTCACCATCGCCATGTCCCGCATGCGTCGCATCCTGGAGGTGGACGTCGAGAACCGCCTGGCCGTGGTCGAGCCGGGCGTCATCAACCTGGACATCAGCAAGGCGGTGGCTTCCCACGGCCTCTACTACGCCGCCGATCCCTCCAGCCAGAAGGCCTGCACCATCGGCGGCAACGTGGCTGAAAACGCCGGCGGGCCCCACTGCCTGGCCTACGGCGTCACCCAGAACCACATCCTCGGCCTGGAGGTGGTGCTTGCCGATGGCAGCATCGTCTGGCTGGGCGGCAAGACCGCCGATCGGCCGGGCTACGACCTGCGCGGCGTCGTCATCGGCTCCGAGGGCACCCTGGCGGTCGTCACCAAGGTCATCGTGCGACTCTCCCCCGTACCGCCGGCCACCGTAGCGCTCCTCGCCATCTTCGACCAGGTCGATCAGGCCAGCCAGGCCGTCTCCACCATCATCGGCCAGGGTATCCTGCCTGCCGCCCTGGAGATGATGGACAAGGCGACCATGGAAGCAGTGGAGGCGGCCGTTCACGCCGGCTACCCACCCGACGCGGGCGCCGTCCTCCTCATTGAGGTGGACGGGATCGAGGAATCACTCGGTCCCCAGGCCGAGCAGATCGAGACCATCTGTCGCGAGCTGGGGGCCGGCGAGGTGCGGGTAGGCTTTTCGCCCCAGGATCGCGAGCGGCTCTGGGCGGGGCGCAAGGGCGCATTGGGAGCCCTGGGACGCCTGGCCCCCAGCTACTACATCCTCGACGGCACCGTCCCCCGTACTCAGCTCCCGCGCGTCCTGCGGGGCGTGTACGAGGTGGGCGACAAGTACGGCCTCCGTATCGCCAACGTCTTCCACGCCGGCGACGGCAACCTCCACCCCAACATCCTCTTCGACGAAGCCGAACCTGGCCAGTTGGAGAAGGTCGTGGCCGCTGGTGCTGAGATCCTCCGCCTCTGCGTGGACGCCGGCGGCACCATCACCGGCGAGCACGGCGTCGGCATGGAGAAGCGGGACTTCATGCGCTGGGTCTTCTCCGAAGACGACATCGACGCTCAGGCCCGCATCAAGATAGCCTTCGGGGCCGGGGACGGCTTCAACCCGGAGAAGATCTTCCCTGCGAGTTCCGGCGACGGCGACACTGTCACAGCCCAGCGGTCGGTCATCCAGTCCCTGGGCCCTGACGCCTATATCTAGGGAGCGCCACCTTGGTCAAGCAGACCGTTCTCCACAACGAGCTGGAGTCCATCCTGGGCCCCGAGCGCGTCTTCGCTCACGAGGAAGCGGCCAGCTACGCCGTGGATGGGATCGTTCCCCAGGCGGTGGCGCTGCCCGGTACGGTGGAAGAAGTGGCGGAGGTGATGCGCCTCGCCCACCACGAGGGCGCGGCCGTCATCCCTTGGGGCGGCGGCACGGCCGTGGGCCTGGGCAACGTCCCTCGCCGATACGATATCGCCCTCAGCCTCACCCGTCTGAACGCCGTCGTCGAGCATGAGCCCGCCGACCTCACGGCCACCGTGCTCGCGGGCAGGACCCTCGCCGATTTCCAGGTCCACCTATCCTCCGTCGGCCAGTTCCTCCCTCTTGACCCTCCATCGCCTGCCGAGGCAACGATCGGGGGCATCCTCGCCGCCAACGCCTCTGGCCCCTCGCGCCACGCGCACGGCACCGCCCGCGATCTGGTCCTGGGGCTGCGCTTCGTCCAGGCCGACGGGCGGGTCATAAAGGCCGGCGGGAAGGTCGTGAAGAACGTGGCCGGCTACGACATGTGCCGCCTGCTCATCGGCTCGCTCGGCACCCTGGGCGTCATAGTCGAGGCCTGCTTCCGGCTCACCCCTCTGCCCGGAGCCCAGCAGACCCTGGCCGTCGCCGTCGACTCACCCCAGGAGGCGTATCGCCTGGCCGGCCGGGCGGCCGGCTTCAGCCTGCGCGCGGTGGAACTGTTGAACGCCGCTGCCGCCCGCGATCTGGAGGGCCTGCCCGTGACCCCCGACGGCGGATTCGTCCTGTTGCTGGCGGCGGCCGGGCCGCAGGCGGCAGTGGAACGGACCCGCGACGGTCTCGCCGCGCTCGCCAGCCCGACTGTGATCGAAGGCGCCGCCGCAGCCCTCTGGCAGGCTGTCGGCAGGCTGACCCAGCCTCCCCCGGGCGGCATCGTCGCCAAGGCCTCCGTCCTGCCGTCCCGCGCGCCGGAACTGATCGAGCGGATCGAATCCATCGGCCGAGAGGCGTCCCGCCCACCGCGCATCGCCTGCCACCTGACCGTCGGCGTCGTCTACAGCGCCTGGCCGTCCGCCGAGGAGCCCGAGGCCGACCTGCGGCTGGCAACCTCGCTGCGACAGGCGGCCGCATCGCTGGGCGGAACGTCCGTCCTGGAAGCCGCGCCTGCCGCCCTCAAAGAGCGGCTCGACGTCTGGGGCGAACCGGGCCTGGATTTCTCCCTCATGCGCCGCCTGAAAGAGCAGTTCGACCCCCAGGGTGTCCTCAATCCCGGTAGATTCCTGGGAGGGCTGTGAGACCGTGAAGGAAGAGACCGCCCTCGGCTTCAGCGGCCCCGAGAGCCCGACCCTGCCGGACCTCCTGGCCTGCGTCCACTGCGGCCTCTGCCTGAACCACTGCCCCACCTACACGGAGCTGGGTCTGGAGACGGAATCGCCCCGCGGCCGGCTCTACCTGATGCGGGGCGTCAGCCAGGGCCGCGTCTCCATCACGGCCAACTTGGTCAGTCACCTGGATCTGTGCCTCCAGTGCCGCAACTGCGAGGCCGTCTGCCCCTCCGGCGTGCGCTACGGCCACATCATGGAGGGCGCCCGCGCGGAGATCATGCGCGACGGCCACCGCGCGCCCGTAGCCTGGCGGGCCAGCCGCCTGCTGCTGCGCAACTTCTTCTCTCAACCGAAACGCCTGCGGCCGTTCATGACCATGCTCGGTTGGTACCAGCGCTCAGGCCTGGCCGCCCTGGCCGAGACACTGTCCGGGCCGTGGCAACCCCTGGCCCGCATGGTGCCCGCCGTATCGCCTCGCCCCTACGAGGCCCGCGGCCTGGTGGCTGCCCCACTCGACGGCGCGCCCAGCCTGCGCGTCGCTCTGCTGGCCGGCTGCGTCATGCCTTATCTTTTCGCCAACGTGCACCGGGCCACGGTCCGCGTTCTCGCCCGCCAGGGCTGCCGGGTCACAGTGCCGGAGGGCCAGGTCTGCTGCGGCGCCCTCCACCTCCACGCCGGTGACCGTCAGGAGGCCCGCCGCCTCGCGCGCCGCAATATCGACGCCTTCCTGGCCGAGGACGTGGATGTGGTGGTGATCGATTCCGGCGGCTGCGGCGCCGCGCTCAAAGAGTACGGCGAGCTTCTGAAGGATGACCCCCGCTATGCCGAAAAGGCCCGCCGATTCAGTTCGATGGTGCGCGAAGTGACGGAGCTCCTGGCCGAGCTACCTCTGGCCGACGGACTGGGCCGCCTGCCCATGGCAGTGACCTACCAGGACCCCTGCCACCTGGCCCACGCCCAGGGGATCAAGGCCCAGCCGCGCGCCCTGCTACGCGCCATCCCCGGCCTCGAGCTGCGCGAGATGGCCCAGCCCGACCTGTGCTGCGGCAGCGCCGGCCTCTACAGCGTGTTCCACCCGGACATGTCCCGCCGACTCCTGCAGCGCAAGATGCGCGACGTGGCGGCCACCGGCGCCTCGGTCATCGCCACCGCCAACCCGGGCTGCCACCTCCAACTGGAGGCGGGGCTCCGGCTGCACGGCCTTCCCGGCCGTGTGGTGCACGTCGTAGAGCTCTTGGACGAGGCCTATCGGAACGGCCGCCGGGCCGTATAGCGCATCTTTCTCATTCGGAGGGAGGGCCATTCATGCCCAAGAGCGCGACCATCAGCGGCGTCCAGTTCGAGCGCTTCGTCCAGAGCAGCTTCCGCATCAAGAGCGGCGACACCGTCGTCTATATCGACCCCCACCGCATCCCGAGCGGTGACACGGCCGACCTCGTGCTCATCACCCATGAGCACTACGACCATATGGATGCGGCGTCCATCAAAGCCGTGGAGGGTCCCGACACAGTCGTCGTGGCTAACGCCCCCTGCGCTCACCAGCTCCAGGGCAAGGTAGGGTCCCGCATCGTCAGCGTTGAGGAAGGCCACACGGTCAACGAGAAGGGGATCCAAGTCCGAGCTGTGGCCGGGTACAACAACGTCCACCAACGTGGCTCCAACGTCGGCTTCGTCTTCGACCTCGGCGGTCTCACCATCTACCACGCCGGCGACACCGGCCGCGTGCCGGAGATGGCCAGCCTGGGCCCCATCGACGTGGCCCTCTTGCCCATCGGCGGGACGTACACCATGGACGAGAAGGAGGCCGCCGACGCCGTCAAGGACGTCCGACCCAAGGTGGCAGTGCCCATGCACTACGGCTACGCCACCGGCGGCGACCCCCACAAATTCGCCTCGCTGGTGGACAAGGCAGTAGAGGTGGTCATCCTGGAATAGAGCCGCCCAGCGGCGTCTGCCTGCTGCTCCCCGCCGCCCTGGCCGCCTAGCGTGCATCAGACGGCCAGGGCTTCGCTATTACACCTCGTTTTAACCCCCCATCTCTTTCTGTCTACTGCATCCTTCGTAACATCCGCGCGAAACTAGACCATGGATGAGAGTGCCCAGAGCAGGTGAAATATTATGGAAACTGAAGGCAGGCGCCCATTCGCGGTAACAGAGTCCCATTTCTGGCGTCTGAATATTAGTAGGACGGATTCGGACGACATCGGCCACGGAAACCGAATCTGCCGTAGCCAGCTTGCCGCGGGCAGGCTGGGAAACGGCTGAGGGGAATTGGCTGAAGGGCCGGCGGCCGAACACCGCCGGAGAACGAAAGGCATGAATCTTCCTCTCGTCAACAGAACATCGACGGCCACAGCGCCGGAAGAGGGACGCCCTTCGGGGAGCGCCAATAAGCCCTCCATTAGCGACTTCTCGGCCCTGTACCGCGAGTTCTACCCCAAGGTCTTCGCCTACGTCTACGGGCGCGTCCAGGACAAGGAAGTGTCCCTGGACATCGTCTCCGAGGTGTTCGAGCGCGCATTCTCCAAGGGCGGCTCCCTTCGTTCCAGCGACGCTTTCGGCGCCTGGCTGTTCACCATCGCCCGCAACGCCGTGGCCAGCCACTGGCGCAAGGAGAAGCCCACCGCTCGCGCCCTCCACAGCGTCGCCTGGGAGTGGGAACTCACCCAAAACCATCGCGACCCGGAGCAGACCGTCCTCGAGCGGGAACAAATGGCCATCCTGCTCTATCACGTCCACCAACTCTCCCAGCGGGAGCAAGAGGTTCTCTCGCTCAAGTTCGACGCGGAGTTGAGTAACCGCCAGATATCGCAAGTCATGAACACAAGCGAAGTCAACGTGCGAGTCACTATCTACCGGGTGCTGCAGAAGCTCCGCGACCGCATGAAGAGTGTGCCAGAATGAACGAAGAGGACAAGGCTCAAAAGCTCTCCGAAGCCATTCGCAAGGCGATTCTTGACCCGGATCTGGGCCACAAACTCCTCAATATCGGACTGACTGTCAACTACAAGCCGACCGACGAACTGGAAAGATGGCTGAGAGAGGATGACAAGCGGGTCAAAAAGGAGCTGGCCGCTCTGGAAGGCCAGATCAGCCGGAAGAACCAGAATCTTGCCAGGACCGAGCAGACCTTGAAAGCCAGGAACGCGGAGCTGGAGCAAGCCCAGGTCCTGCTGGAAAAGCTGCAAATGGCTCAGGCTGAGCTGAAGGCCGAGATCCGAAACCTGCACGCGACCTTCAAGGAGATGCACTCCCGGGAGCTGGTCGACTACGAGCCGCGGATGTTCGAGATTTCCACGCCCCTCAAAGACCTGCGCGCCCAGCTGGCCGAGGCTCGCGAGGCGCTCAAGAAGCTGGGGCAGGTCAACCTGATGGCGCCGGAGGAGTTCGCCGAAGTGAGTCAGCGCCTGCAGTTCCTCAGCTCCCAGCTCAACGACCTGCGCAAAGCCGACGATGATTTGCAGCAGATCACCCGTGAGATCCGCAGCGAATCCTCCGAGCTGTTCCTTTCGACATACAACACTATTCGTAAGAGTTTCCATTTGATGTTCAGGCGGCTGTTCGGCGGTGGTCGGGCGGAGCTGAAACTGCTGGACCCGGAAAACGTGCTGGAGTCCGGTATCGAGATCTACGCCCAACCCC
>Ga0209253_10005530_pt1 | contig 10966 bp, 9 predicted proteins | sample FrelakmetBRP12BR_FD_187145 | JGI IMG/M metagenome (GOLD analysis project Ga0209253, IMG submission 187145) | Freshwater lake sediment microbial communities from the University of Notre Dame, USA, for methane emissions studies - BRP12 BR (SPAdes)... | ecosystem: Environmental > Aquatic >... | reverse complement strand
TTATTGCCGACCGGGCGATGCGCCGGATGGGGCTCAACGGAAAGGCCGTCCTCCCCATGGTTCTCGGACTTGGGTGCGGTACCATGGCAACGCTCACCACACGCATCCTCGAGTCGAAGAAGGAGCGCACCATCTCCACCCTTCTTCTCGCCCTCGCCGTCCCCTGCTCGGTCGAAACGCCTGATCCGCAGAATTCCTTGAAGGTTTCAATGAGGTGCTGGGCAATCTGAAAAGCATCCTTGTTCTCGATCTGGAATCTCGGTACAAAATGGACCAGTTTCCCGTCGCGAAAGAGCGCCATGGAGGGGGAAGAGGGAGGGACACTGCTGATGTGCTCGCGGAGCCTTGCCGTCGCTTCGATATCTCCTCCGGCAAAAACCGTCGTCAGGTGATCCGGTTTCGCCACCGACTGCTTCAGGGCCATGGCGATCCCGGGCCGTGCTTTGCCTGCGGCGCAGCCGCATACGGAATTGACGACCAGAAGATTCGTCCCCTTGTCTTCCTGCAAACTCCTGTCGACATCTCCGGCCGTGTGCAGCTCACGAAAACCGATCTTCTTCAGTTCGTCACGATACGGCTGAATCATCCGCGGATCGTATTGCATGGACCTTCCCCTCCTGAGTATGGTAATGAACAGTCATTGACAGCAGACAACAACTCCTGGACCGACCCGGGGTATCACGGCTGACGGATGAATCTCGTGCCCCACCTGCGAACCGAATTCACACAAGAAGGGGGGCCCGTTCCAAGATTTGGCAGCAATGGCACTGGTTGCCGGCCCCGGTATCATCACAACCTATTTTCGCCGCCGAAGGTTCCGCCGCGGCTTTGCCTTCAGCTTTCGCAATACCTTTCTGGTGGATTTCTTCGCCATTTTCACGAGCGCCTTCTGCTGAACCCGTTTCTTCGCAGGCGTGCGGGCCCCTTTTCGCTTTGCTGGAGGTTTTCCTGCCGCTGGAGCCACCTTCTTCCTCCTTTCGGCCGCAATCAGGTTCAGCGCACTCCCCGCCCTGAACCACCCGATCTGGTTCTCGTTGAACGTATGGTGGAGGAGGCATTCTTCCACGGTGCCGTCAGAGTGATTCAGGATTAGGCGCAGCGGCGATCCGGGCGCAAACGCCGCAAGCCCGACAATCGACAGCCGGTCATCCTCACGCACCTGATCGTAGTCCGCGGGATTGGCAAAGGTCAGAGGAAGCATCCCCTGCTTTTTCAGGTTGGTCTCGTGGATGCGTGCGAAGCTCTTGACGATGATGACTTTGCCGCCGAGCCACCGCGGCTCCATTGCCGCGTGCTCACGACTGGAGCCCTCGCCGTAATTCTCGTCGCCTATCACGACCCACCCGAGCCCTCTCGCCTTGTAGTCACGCGCAACGTGTGCGTACTCTTTTCTCTCGCCAGTCAGGATGTTCTTGCCGAATCCTGCCTCTCCACTGAACGCATTGACGGCGCCAAGAAACATGTTGTTGGAGATGTTGTCCAGATGGCCGCGATACTTCAACCACTTTCCCGCAGGCGAGATATGATCAGTGGTGCATTTCCCCCTCGCCTTCAGAAGCAACGGAAGATCACGGTAGTCATTGCCGTCCCACGCTGCAAAGGGTTCAAGCACCTGAAGACGGTCGCTGGTTGCCGACACGCTCACCCGGATCCTCGCCCCTTCTTTCGCCGGCCTCACGTACCCCGGTTCACCGGTGGTGAACCCTTTCTTCGGAAGCTCATTTCCGGTCGGAGGATCAAGCTTCACCTCCTCCCCTTTCTCGTTGAGCAGAGCATCCTGCAGCGGGTTGAATGTCAGCCGTCCAGCCAGCGCCAGCGCTGTGACAATTTCCGGGCTCGCGACAAACGCATGCGTGTCCGGATTCGAATCGTTCCTGCCCGCAAAGTTTCTATTGAACGAGGTGATGATGGAATTCTTGTCCCCCTTCTGAACATCGTGGCGCTTCCACTGCCCGATGCAGGGCCCGCAGGCATTCGCCAGCACGACTCCACCGATGTCAGTGAGCGTCTTCAGGTGCCCATCGCGCTTGATCGTGGCACGGATCTGTTCGGAACCGGGCGTTATCGTGAATTCCGACCTGGCCTTCAGTCCTTTTGCGAGAGCCTGCCGCGCGACGCTGGTCGCCCTTTCGATATCCTCATAGCTCGAGTTCGTGCAGCTTCCGATCAACGCAACGCGGAGTTCTTCGGGATACCCGTTGGTCCTGACCGCCCCGGCAAACTCGGACAGCTTCCAGGCCTTGTCCGGCGTGAACGGACCGTTGACCATCGGCTCGAGCTCAGAAAGGTTGATCTCGATGAGCTGGTCATAGTACTGTTCCGGCGAGACGAGAACTTCAGGATCGGGCACAAGGAACTCCGCCACGGAGGTTGCCATCGCCGCGACTCTTGCACGACCCGTCGCCTTCAGGTACTCGGCCATCCGGGCATCGAACGGGAAGACCGAGGTCGTGGCACCCACCTCAGCCCCCATGTTGCAGATCGTCCCCTTCCCCGTTGCGGAGATCGATTTCGCCCCCTCACCGAAGTACTCGACGATAGCGCCGGTGCCCCCTTTGACGGTGAGGATTCCGGCAACCTTGAGGATGACGTCCTTCGCCGATGTCCAGCCGTTCAGCGTGCCGGTCAGGTGGACGCCGATCACTTTCGGAAACTTCAACTCCCACGGCATCCCCGCCATAACGTCGACGGCGTCCGCCCCGCCGACGCCGATCGCGATCATGCCGAGGCCGCCCGCGTTCGGCGTGTGCGAATCCGTACCGATCATCATCCCGCCGGGAAACGCGTAGTTCTCGAGGACAACCTGATGAATGATGCCCGACCCCGGCTTCCAGAACCCTATGCCGTGCCTGCTCGAAACGCTGGCGAGAAATGCGTATACCTCCTTGTTGTCGGAGACCGCCTGAGCAAGATCCTTACTGGCGCCAAGTTGCGCCTGAATGAGGTGGTCACAATGAACCGTGCTTGGGACGGCGACTCTCGGGATCCCCGCGGACATGAACTGCAGAAGTGCCATCTGGGCCGTCGCATCCTGCATGGCCACGCGGTCCGGAGCGAACTCGCCGTATGTGTTCCCGCGCTGGGCGGCTTCTTTGACGGGCCGCCACGCGTGGGCGTAAAGGATTTTCTCGGTCAGTGTCAGCGGCCGTCCAACATGCTTGCGGGCAGCCCGCACGCGGCCGGGGGTTCGCTGGTAGACCCTCTCGATCATGTCCAGGTCGAAAATCATTATGGTCCTCGACGAAGTGGTGTCCGGGAAGTGGGAAATTGTGCCTAATATACGCAGAGTGTGATATCCGTGCAAGTTCCGGCCGTTTGCAACAGAGCCCGTTTTTTGGTAATTTTGTAAAAATTCACCGTCTATGGCAGTCAACCCGCAAGAAGAACAGGACGTAAGCGAGGAAGTCACCACACAGGAGCCTGCGAAGGTGATCCTCTTCAACGACGACGTCCACACGTTCGAAGATGTCATAGGACAACTGATCAAGGCCATCCGGTGCACCCAGGAAAAGGCGGAATCCCTTGCCTGGGAGGTCCACACGAGGGGAAAAGCCATCGTGTACACGGGAGAACTCGTCCGGTGTGTTCAGGTGAGCAGCGTTCTTGAAGAAATCCAATTGATGACGCAGATCGAGGTCTAATGAAGTCCAGCGAAATCCGGCAGAGCTTTCTCGACTTTTTTGCCACCAAAGGCCACACGATCGTCCCGAGTGCACCGGTGATTCCCCACGGAGACCCCACCCTGCTGTTCACCAATGCGGGAATGAACCAGTTCAAGGACGTGTTTCTGGGGACGGGCAAGAGGGAGTACGTTCGCGCCGCCGATACGCAGAAGTGCATTCGGGTCAGTGGTAAGCACAACGACCTGGAGGAAGTGGGGCGGGATACTTACCACCATACGTTTTTCGAAATGCTCGGGAACTGGTCGTTCGGCGATTACTATAAAAGGGAAGCTATTGCCTGGGCATGGGAGCTCCTGACGGAGGTCTGGGGGCTTGAGAAGCGACGTCTCTACGCGACGGTGTTCGAATCGGATGCGGAAGCTGAAGAGCTCTGGAGGAAGGTCACCGACATCGATCCGGCGCACATCCTCCGCTTCGGCAAGAAGGACAACTTCTGGGAGATGGGTGAAACGGGCCCGTGCGGCCCCTGCTCCGAGATCCACATCGACCTGACTCCGGACCTCTCGGGCAGCGGCCTGGTGAACGCCGGGGATCCGCGCGTGATGGAGATCTGGAACCTCGTCTTCATCCAGAACAACAGGAACGAGCGGGGGGAGTTGGAGATGCTCCCGGCAAAGCACGTGGACACCGGCATGGGTTTCGAGCGGGTCTGCGCCGTCATGCAGGGGAAGAAATCGAATTACGACACGGACGTCTTCACTCCCATCATTGATGCCGTCGCGAACGTGACCGGCAAGCCGTATGACGGCGACGCGAATCAGGTCGCGATGCGCGTGATCGCGGATCACATTCGGATGCTGACGTTCGCCATCACGGACGGTGCAATCCCGGGAAACGACGGTCGGGGATACGTGCTCCGCCGCATCCTGAGGCGCGCCGCGCGATTCGGCCGCAACCTGGAGATGCACGAGCCGTTCATTTACAGGGTCACCGGGGCCGTGATTGAATCCATGGGCAAGGCGTTCCCGGAGATCGCTGAACATCGGCGGCACGTCGAGAAAACTATTCGGGGCGAAGAAGAGAGCTTCAACCAGACCCTCGATCGCGGCCTCGCGATTTTCGAATCGGTCATCGAGCGCATCGGGCACTCTACGGTGTTCCCGGGCGAGGACGCCTTCAAGCTGTACGACACCTTCGGGTTTCCCATCGACCTGACACAGTTGATGGCCGAAGAGCGGGGCCTGAGAGTCGACCTGGGACTCTATTCCAAGCTCATGGAGGAGCAACGCGCCAATTCACAGAACGTCCCGAAGACGACGATGGTCGAGGACCCCTCCGAGCTCTCGGGCTACGCACGGGAGTTCAGGGAATCACAATTCGTGGGATACGAGCAATTGGAAACCGTGGCGACGGTCGACCGCGTTGTCGACGGCAAGGTTCTTGCACTCGACCAGACGCCGTTCTACGTCCGTTCGGGGGGCCAGGTGGACGACATCGGGGTGATCGAGTGCGAGGGTTTCCTCGCCGAGGTTCTGGTATCGTACAAGGCCGAGAACAAGATCCTTCATCGGGTCAACATCCTGCGCGGTGACGCGTCAACGGTCTCCGGAAAGCCCGTCAGGGCTCGCGTCGACATTCAGCGGCGGCACAACGTTGAGCGAAATCACTCAGCCACGCATCTGGTCCACGAAGCGCTCCGTCGCGTCCTCGGGACACACCTGCAGCAGCAGGGATCTCTGGTTGCACCGGATCGACTCCGGTTTGACTTCAACCACTTCGAGCGCATCACGCCGGATCAACTCCGGGCGATCGAGGATATCGTGAACGACAAGATCGGCGGGTCCATCTCTGTTCATGCACTGAACGATCCGGCGGCGTGGCTGACGATCGACGAAGCGAAGGAGCGCTACCCGAATGTCAAGATGTTCTTCGGCGATAAGTACGGCGAGCGCGTGAGGATCGTCGAGATCGACCCGCAATTCTCGGTAGAGCTCTGCGGCGGAACGCACGTGCACAACACGAGAGAAATCGGACTGTTCAAGATCATCAGCGAATCGAGCATCGCCAGCGGCATCCGGAGAATTGAGGCCGTCACGGGAGACGGCCTACAGCAGTACATTGAGGAGCAGATCCACAGGGTCGGGACGCTCGACGACACGCTGGGAAAGCTGACAGAGGAAAAGGCACGACTCGAACGGGAGCTGGGACAGAGCACCGGTTCAGGGGCAGCCCCGCGAGCCTCCCTGGGGAGCATCCCGGCAGCTGCCACACCCGCATCGAGGAGATTGCTCGACGACGTCGAGTCATTGATCCGTGAGCGGGAAGAGACGATAGAACGGGTAGGCCGGGAAAGCCGGGAATTGGAGAAAGGGCTTTCGCGTCAGCGCGTGCAGGAGGCTTCCTCATCTATCGACCGCCTGATCGCGTCGGGAGTGCCGCTCGACGGATTCTCCGTTGTTTCAGCAGAAGTTAGCGTGCAGAATATCGAGGAGCTCAAGAGCCTGGGCGACGCGCTGCGAGAGCGGCTGAAAACCGGGGTCGGCATTCTGGCGAGCGTCATTGACGGGAAGGTCGCTCTGGTGTGCGTCGTCACCGATGATTTGATCAAGGGAAAGAAGCTCAAGGCCGGCAGGATCGTTGGGGCCATCGCGAAGCAGCTCGGCGGAGGGGGCGGCGGACGGGACCACCTCGCCACCGCCGGGGGCAAAGACGTAGCGAAGCTGGAAGAGACCATGAGGAATTCCGCCGCCATCGTCCGGTCGATGCTCCACACATGACAGGGCGCAGAAACGCGCCCCGCTTCAAGACGTCAGTCTTTTCAGGAGAAATCGTGTAAAGCAGGTCGGCCCGAGCGCATCATCGGAACGTTGGTCGCCGCTTCCCGCTTTCGGGAGAACAGGCGACGGCTGGAGCCGGGATTCCCTCGCAGGGCTGTCCAGGAGTCGTTCTCACTACTGTCACGAATCTGACATCGTTATCACAACGCCGATCCGCCACCATGCCCCACCTCCCACTCACCATCCTCGCCCGCCAGGCGTTTATCGAAGACGAGCTGAATGCCAGCGCCGCAACGAAGAAGAGGATTTTCGAGCAGTGCGCCGACAGGATCATCAAAGCCGTGGATGCGATGATCAGGGCGCTGAACACGAAGAACAAGATCCTTCTCTGCGGCAACGGTGGCAGCGCAGCAGACGCGCAGCACCTTGCGACGGAGTTCGTCATCCGGATGAACCCGGCGATCAAGAGGCCGGGCATTCCGGCAATCGCCCTGACGACCGACACGTCGATGCTGACCGCGGGTGCCAATGACATAGGATACGACAATGTCTTTGCGCGCGCCGTTGAGGCCCTTGGCGTCCGTGGCGACGTCCTCATCGGCATCAGCACGAGCGGGAAGTCCGAGAGCGTGAACCGCGCGGTGCAGATGGCGAAGAGCAAGGGGATGACAACGATCGGCTTTCTGGGAAAGGACGGCGGGGCGATGAAAGACCTCGTTGATATCCCCATCGTTGTCCCCTCTGACGACACCCAGCGGATCCAGGAGGGTCACATCACGATCGGTCATATTATCTGTGCCCTCGTCGAACGGGAAATGTATGGCCAATAGTCATACAGCGGAGAAGGCCATCCACGGATTGACACGCATTCCTGGACTTTGCAGCACATGACCAACCACCGCCGCGGCGATTTTCTTGTCCCTTTTCTTACGGTAGCGAGCGATGTTCTCGCCATCGAAGCGGCCTTCCTCTTTGCGTACTGGCTCCGCTTCCGGAGCTGGATCTTCGACTCGCTGGGCTTTCTTGACGCCAACGCCCCTCCCATCTCCGGGTACCTCGCCGGCTCGGCCTTCGTCATCCTGATCTGGCTCCTCCTCTTCAACGCGCGAAAGATGTACGGCGGGCGTCGCAACGTGAATCTCTTCGACGAGTTCGTGAACGTGGTCAAAGTGGTCAGCATGGGCATGCTGATCGTTATGAGCGCTGCGTTCTTTTACCGCGAGTTCTCCTATTCGCGCGTCGTTATCGGGCTCCTCTGGGCAACGGCGATCGTGTTCATTACGTTCGGCCGTGCCGCAGTCCTGTGGCTTGAGCGGCGTCTGTATCGCAAAGGCCGCAACATCCAGGAAGCGATCCTCGTCGGAAGCGACAGCCTGGCCAATCAGGTGTACTCGAGGCTGGATCGCCATCCGTCGTTCGGTATCCACATCATCGGCTATTTCGCCGATGCCCCGGCGCACGAGGAGCTGACACTGACCCGTGCGTCCTATCTTGGCCCGGTCTCCGGGGCTCCGGAATACATCCAGGCACACGGGATTGAGCTCGCATTTCTTGCGCTTCGCTCGCAGGACCATGCCGCCCTCTTCGACCTGATCACCGCCTGCGAGGGGCTCACGATCGAGTTCATGATGGTCCCCGACGTGCTGGAACTGCTGACGAGTCAGGTGAAAGTCCGTGAACTGGAAGGCGTCCCCTTCCTGAGGATCAAAGGGATCCCGCTGACGGCATGGGGGCGAATCACGAAACGGACATTTGACCTTCTTGTTTCGGCCCTGTTTGTCCTCCTGCTTTCCCCCCTGATGCTGGTGATCGCCCTGCTCATCCGGCTGGACTCGAAGGGCCCTCTTCTCTTCCGGCAGAAGCGGGTCGGGCTCGATGGCAGGGAATTCACCATGTACAAATTCCGCTCAATGGTCCCCGGAGCGGAGCGGTTCGACCTGGAAGCGGGTCTGGGCGTGCGAAACGACCCTCGACGGACACAGATCGGAAAATTCCTGAGGATGAGCAGCATGGATGAGCTCCCACAGCTGTTCAACGTGCTGAAGGGAGAAATGAGTCTCGTCGGCCCGCGGCCGGAGCGGACCCATATTGTGAAGGAGTTTCAGGATGTCGTGCCGAAGTATCTCGACCGCCACCGCGTCAAAACGGGCGTCACGGGCTGGGCACAGGTGAATGGATTGCGTGGCGACACTTCAATCGGCGAACGGATCAAATATGACCTTTACTACGTGGAGAACTGGTCACTGACATTCGACGTCAAGATCCTCCTGCGCACGATCCGCGCGGCGCTGACCTTTCGGGAGAGCCGGTAACCATGGTTGAAGTTGTGGTGTTCTACGTGCACATCGTCGCATTCGCGGCCGCATTTACGAAGCGGTGGCAGGACGAGGGAGTCACTGAGGGATTCCTCGCAGTCTTTTTCATGGCCCTGATCTTCTTCGTCGGATGGAGCATGACTTCGTTTGTCGCGAAGTGGATCGTTGCGGAAGAAGGATTCGGGCCGCTGTTGGACAGGGACGCATTCTCCCTGCTGCTGCTGACCGTCGCTGAGGCCGTGTTCTACTATTTCTACTTGAAAACCGGAGAGACCGGAGCCGCCACCGCCACTCCGGATCGTGAGTGAGGCGTTCAGCGGAGCCGGAAGTTGAAGGTGATGAGGCAGGTCTGATCGCGTTGGGGAGCAGCCGAGGTCAGGGGTTCAAACTTCCACAGACGCACCTCCCGCATGGCGGCTTCCTCCAGTTTTGCGTTCCCCTTCTGTGATGGACGAACGCCCTTCACCGCGCCGTCAGGCGAAACCACCGCTTCAATCTTGATCTGCGCCTCGACCGTGACACCCGGCGGGTAGGACGGCAAAGCCCCGCTGAGTTTCATCCTCGTCCCCCCCTGCGACCACTCCATCGCCACACCGATGTTCGACGCCGAACCTCCACGCGCGTCCGGTCCGGAACCCCTCCCGAGATTTTCGGCAGCCGTTGTTCCTCTGCCGCTCCTCCCCGGGTTCTCCTTCGAGCCGACGGTTGAACTGAGCAATGGCTCTTTCTTCAGGGAACGCGTCTCCGCCGTCGCCGGCCTGGCACCCACCGGGAGGTCGGCCACATCGAGTTTGGTTTTCGGGGGGAGGGCGATGAGGTCTTGATCCTGGATGAACTTCCGCTCAGGGAGAGTGAGCGAACGCGCGGGGGAAGGCGCCGGGAGCGCGGCTCCGGCCGGTGGCGGGGAATTCGCTGCGAGCGTGGCAACACCCGCAACCGACGATTCTCCCCAGGAGACTTCGATAAACTCCGGCTCCACCAGGGGCTCGTTGATCTTCCAGAAAAAGAAAAGGACCGCCAGAAGCCCGTGAAAGAGGAGGGAGCCCGCAAAACCCTGTTTCTGTTCGCTCCCCATGCACGTTATGGCGCTGTTACCGGTTCCGTGGCAATCATGAACCTCGTTGCACCGACCGACTTCGCAATATCAATGACCTGCACGGTGCTCTGCAGCGTGACGTTCTTGTCGGCCCGGACAATCACGATGCGGTCCCGGGCCTTGTCGAGCAGACCGGACAGTCTGTGCCCAAGATCCTGCACCGATAGCCGGTCTGCATTGAGAAAGAGTTCGCCCGTTTCTGTCATGGTGATGGTAATACTCACCTCGGTCCCGGTTTCACCTGTGACGGCCTTGGGAACCTGCACTTTGATCCCGGGAGCGACAACAAACGACGAGGAAAGAAGAAAGAAGATCAGCAGCAGGAGCACCACGTCCGTCAGCGACGCATAGTTGAACGCCGCAAGGAGTTTGTTCTCACTTGTGAATTTCATCGTCTTCCCCGATCACCGTTTCCGGCGGAAGTACTCGTCCTCTTCCGCCGCAACACGGTGGGAGGCGCTTTCGACCTGGTCCAGTTTCGACGCCGGCACAACGCCGTTCAGCCCCTCCATCATGTCAATAAACTCGGTCGAGGTCACTTCCATCTCATGAACGAACTTCTGGACGCGGGTTACAAAATAGTTGTAGAATGCGAAGGCAGGGATGCCGATGATGAGACCGAAGGCTGTCGTCAGAAGAGCCTCCCAGACGCCGCCCGCCAGGTCCCCCGGGCTGACAACGCCGCTGTGCACTTCCACGGCGTGGAACGCAGCGATCATGCCGGTCACCGTCCCGAGGAACCCGAGCATGGGCGCCACGCCTGCCATTGTGGCCAGAAGCGAAAGCCGCTTCTCCAGATGGTACACCTCTTCCCGGCCGGCGTTCTCGATCGCTTCTTTGATTTTCTCCTGCCCCAGCTCGTGCTTTTCGATCCCACGCCGGATGATGTTCGCGATCGGAGCGTCCTTCTGGGCGCAGAAGGCCGAGACTCCGGCAAAATCTCCTTTGCGGAAGAGACTCTTCAGCTTGCGCATGAATTCGCCAACGTCCAGCTGCGCCCTGCGCAGAACGAGGAACCGCTCGATGATCACATAGACGGCGATCAGCGAGCAGGCCAGGATCGGCCACATCACTACTCCACCCTTGAACATCATGTCCAGAAGATTCATCCTACCTCCTCAGAAGAATAAAACCACGGCGCCGGCGAGGAGCTCT
>Ga0209253_10005527_pt1 | contig 10967 bp, 4 predicted proteins | sample FrelakmetBRP12BR_FD_187145 | JGI IMG/M metagenome (GOLD analysis project Ga0209253, IMG submission 187145) | Freshwater lake sediment microbial communities from the University of Notre Dame, USA, for methane emissions studies - BRP12 BR (SPAdes)... | ecosystem: Environmental > Aquatic >... | reverse complement strand
GCATCGTCGGTGTGGGCTGTCATGTATGCAGCATCAGCCTTGATGAATCCGTAAAGGTCTACATTGAACTTGGAGCGAATAGAAGGCTTTTCCTGGGTCACCGGGGCCTGAGCCTTTTCCTGGGTCACCGGGGCCTGAGCCTTTTCCTGGCTCGGCGGTGCCTCGCGTTGTTCTGCCAACGCCTTCTTCAGTTGCTCCACATCCGCCTCGAGACGGTCAACCTTTTCTCGTAGCGCTTTGTTCTCCTCCTGTGAAGTCACCCGTGAACTCACCTGGGCAAAAACACCCGCGGGAAGAAGCAGCATCATGGCCAGCAGCAGAGTCGGCAAAGTCCTCATGGTTCGTCCCCCTTCTCCTCTAGATCCCCTTGCGAAATGATGCGAAAAAAGCGGCCGCAGTTGATAAAGAGAAAAGCCCCGCTCGAAGAACACCCGGCAAAGGGTGTTCTTCGAGGCGGAATCGTCCACCGAATGAGGCAGGGGACATCAGGAAGGCCGGGTTGCCAGCAGGACGTCCACAACGCCCGGATCGGCGAGAGTCGTGATGTCGCCCAGGCTGCCCCTGTCCGTCTCCCCCTCCGCGATCTTCCGCAGGATGCGCCTCATGATCTTGCCCGACCTCGTCTTGGGAAGCCCGTCGGCAAAGTGGATCTTGTCCGGGGTCGCGATGGGCCCGATTTCCTTGCGCACATGTGCGACTAGTTCCTTGAGAAGCGCGTCGGTCTTCTCGATCCCTGCATTGAGCGTTACGTAAGCATAGATCCCCTGGCCCTTGATTTCATGGGGAAAACCAACCACCGCGCTCTCGGCGACCTTGGGGTGGGAGACGAGCGCACTTTCGATCTCGGCCGTGCCCATGCGATGTCCACTCACGTTGAGGACATCGTCCAGGCGCCCCATGAGCCAGTAATAGCCATCCTCGTCTTTGCGGGCCCCGTCACCGGTGTAGTAGACCCCGGGGAACATGCGGAAATAGGTCTCACCGAACCGGTGGGGATCCTTGTAGACGGTCCGCATCATGCCCGGCCACGGCTCCTCGATGCACAGCATGCCGCCTTCGTTCACACCGGCCTCGGCGCCCGTCTCCTTCAGGATGACTGGCTTCACGCCAAAGTAGGGAAGCGTTGCACTGCCCGGCTTCAAGGGGAAGGCCGCAGGAAGCGGGGTGATGAGGATGCCACCCGTCTCGGTCTGCCACCAGGTGTCCACTATCGGGCATTTTCCTCTGCCCACGTTCGTGTGATACCAGATCCAGGCCTCTGGATTGATGGGCTCGCCCACGCTGCCGAGCAGACGCAGTGAGGAGAGGTCGTGTTTCCTCACCCAGTCCTCTCCTTCCCGAGCCAGCGCGCGGATGGCGGTGGGAGCCGTGTAGAAGATCGTCACCTTGTATTTATCCACGACGTCCCAGAACCGGCCCGGATCCGGGTACGTGGGCACTCCTTCGAACATGACGGTGGTGGCAGCGTTGGCCAGTGGGCCGTACACGATGTAAGAGTGCCCCGTCACCCATCCAATGTCCGCCGTGCACCAGAAGATGTCCTCGTCTTGGTAGTCGAAGATGTACTTGAAGGAATGGGCCGTATAGACCATGTATCCACCCGTGGTGTGGAGCACCCCTTTGGGCTTTCCCGTGGAGCCCGAGGTGTAAAGAATGAACAGAGGATCCTCGGCATCCAGTTCTTCGGGCTTGCATTCCTTCGAAGCCTTTTCCATGAGTTCGTGCCACCACAGGTCCCTGCCAGCCTTCATGGCCACATCGAGACCGGCCCTGCGAACCACGATGCACCTGTTGACCTCCACACCCCGGCCTCTGGCAAGCTCGATGGCCTGATCCGCGTTGCTCTTCTGGGGCATGGCCTTCGCCCCCCTGTAGACTCCGTCGCAGGTGATCAGCGCGTAGGACTCCGCATCCACGAGCCTGTCGGCCAGGGATTCCGCGCTGAACCCCCCGAAGACGATGCTGTGGACGGCGCCAATCCGGGCACAGGCCATCATGGCGATGGCCAGTTCCGGGATCATGGGCAGGTAGATGGTGACACGATCCCCCTTCTTGATGCCTTGTGCGCTGAGCACGTTCGCGAATTTGCAGACTTCATCTTTCAACTGCTGGTACGTGAATTTCCTGCCCGCCTCTTTGGGATCGTTGGGCTCCCAGAGGAGGGCTACTTTTCCGCCTTTTCCTGCCTGGACGTGCCGGTCCAGGCAATTGACGGTGATGTTCGTCTTGCCGCCCTCAAAGAACCGCACGATGATGGGGTCGCTCTTGAAATCGTACCTCCGCACCCTGTCCCACTTCTTGAACCAAACGTAGTCCTCGGCCACCTCTCCCCAAAATCCATCCGGGTCCTTAATGGACCGCTCGTACATCTGCTTGTACTGGTCCATGGATCGGACCCACGCCTTTCCGAAGCGCTCCTTTGGGGGTTGAAACACGCGATTTTCAAGCGCGACCGATGTGATCCCTTCCTTCGTTTCCTTCGTATCCTTCATATGGCTCCTCCTCTGATTGCGTTCACAGCGAAACAGAATGGCCCTCGCGGCACTCCACGCGACGGAAGAAACCGCTCACCACAGAGCAAGGAAGCAGGCCTTCGGCCCTCTGTCTCCCATCCCGGCGGTTGCTCTTCGGCGAAGGCCCACCTCCCGAACAGAAAAAGCTCCACTCCACTGCCGGAGCTGGCCCCAGCAGCAAGCTCCTGTGCCCATCGCGTCATTGGGTCGCCTACGTTCACCCCCCTCTTCTTTACTTGCCTCAACGTTCTTCGGCCCGAGCCGCGAAGAGGTTGCCCAATAACACGAGCGAAATCGGAAAACGAGAGGGATCGAGCCCGTGGAAGGAGGCAATCTGGCGCCGCATACGCGCGTTCCAATAGCAATAAGACGCAGGACCGCGAAAGATCGTAGTACTACGTGCGTAGTTCTACGCGGGTGGACCCTGCAGTTGCATAAGAGCAGGGGTCTCGCCTCCACAAGGCCTTGAGGCACAGGGTCTCAGCTGACGTTTGCACGGGCCGGCTGGGCTGCACCGCCAGTGGACTTCAGAGCATCATGGATTGTGGGGACGAAAAGCCCAACGGTAGTTGGGGCCGCGTAATGCCTGGAGCGAGGCTTCCTGCGACGTTAGGGCCTGGTTGCCGCGGAGCGGAGTGTGACTCTCTTTAAGAAAATCAGCAGGCCTGGATGGTGGGTCTGTCCGCCCAACGAGAGATGAGCCGTTCTGCTAATGCCGCTTGCCGAAGAGGATCCGTTTGGCTAGACTCCCTCAGTTTTTCCACTAGCCCCTTGGCCTGCGGGAACAATATTTTCGTTACATTAGGTTAGACAGTGCTCCGGCTGAAACCGCCCCCTTGTTGCTGCGGGAGGCAGAAGCACGCGTTTCTCCAGAGGAGGTAAGCAATGGCAGAAGCGGAGAGAGTGGTCGGACAGGAAATTTTCAAACACCTGCGTACCGAGCAGATCAGCGAGATCAGCGCGGCCTCAGAGGTGGTCAAGTTCAAGGCAGGTGACATGATCTACCGGCGAGGGCAGAAGGCGGGTTCGGTCTACGTGGTCCTGGAGGGTCGGGTCGCCTTACGGATGCCGGGAAAGGAGAGCTTCAAGCTCGCCATAGACATGTGCGATAAGGGAGATCTTTTCGGCACATCCGTTTTCTTCAATATGGGTACCTACGTACTGGACGCCCAGTGCACCGAGGATTCCCAGGTTTTGAAGATCGATTTCTGGGTGCTGAAGGACATCATGGAGAGAGACCGATTGACGGGGCTGGCAATTCAGACGCAGATCGCCAAGATTTACTACAACCGGTACATCAACACCATGGAGAAGCTTCAAGCCATCTTGATGAGCATTCCCTTAGAAGCTGTTTCAAAGCCTTTTTGAGGTCCCCATTTCATTGGGTCCACGTGGGGTTTTGAAACAAGCTATAGAGACGGCATGACTCCTGGCCGCGGTCTCCAATAGTTTTCCGCTCGATAATCGAGGGGGAAGAAATGGAGGGGACTCATGCCTGGAAAGGCTATGAATCGCTGGATCGTTCTTTCGTCACTGCGGTTTTGCCACTTCCTCGACTGGACATCCCATGGAGTGAGCGCAGTCGGCGAGGCCGTCGACGACCTGAGCGATGGTATCGTAGCAAGCGGTGGCTCCAATCGAGAACCGGGTCAGGATCTCGTTCAGTTTGGCGGGCACGTACCCATACGCCTTGCGGAGGTTCATGACGCGATTGGGAAAGAACACCGAAGCATCTTCCATGCTGAAACGGTCGGCGAGCTCGGGACGCGCCTCGGTGAGCTCCCGAAAGGTGATGAATCCCTTTCCCACGACGAAGTGGAGCACGTTGCCGAGGCACCAGATGTCATATCTACTCGAGTTCTGGTTCAGGTCGAAATCGATCCACCGGAAGTTCCCGGTCCCCCGCTCGACCAGGATGTGATCGTTTCGGATGTCTCCGTGACAGAGGCCGTTGTCATTCAATAGCTGGATGGCACGAAAAGCACCGACGGTCTTCGCCAGGATCCGAGGAAAGAGTTCGTGGAAGTATTGCTCGTGGGGCATGTCCACGCCGTCGACATAGTGGATCAGGTCCGTTCCGTCGATGAAGTCGATGACCCGGATGAGATTGTTCTGGGAGTCGCGAGCGGCGCAGCCCTGCATGAACCGGAGGTCTCCACGAACGAGCTCGAGTGCCCGGGCCTCCTTCTCCCCGCTCCGGGCACAGTGGACCTCCATGTCTCCAATGTGGATCCGGAACGACTCCTCCCACCTCAGCTTCAAGATGTATCTCTGGCCGTCCTCCAGGCTCAAGGCGCCCTTGACCCAGAACTTGGGCTGGTCATCGATACCAAAACGGCCTTCTTTCTCGTGTCCTCGAACGAGGAATAGCCGCCCCTCGAGATCGATGATGTCACCCCGGTCGATGTACATGAACCCAGTCGTATCTTTGAAGATGCGGGGAGGAGCGGTGAGCGTTTGCCCGGTGAGCATCTCGATGCGCTGCCTGATCCAGCTTTCCCTCGCCTCGTCGCTCATGGTTCGCGGCCCGCGCTCTCGCGCTCAAGCTCCATCATCGTTCGGATCGAGGCTCGCCACGTCTTTGGTCAGGTCCGTCCCTGGAGCCCCTTGAGAGAAACCTCGCTCTGAGCCTTCAAGGCCGTCTTGTCCTTCGTTTCGGCTCCGAAGGCCCGACGCCTCCGCCGAATTGGAACGGCGCGTCGTTGTCGTGACAGGAGGTGGTAGCGCCCTCCAAGGCGTGAGAGTGGCTCCAGTACCTCCGGAATCAAGATGCCCCAGCCTGGGATTGGCGAAGGTCGATCCCACGCCCGCAAAGCTCCACGGCGAGTGAAACTGCTTTTCTCTCACCGAATGGCTGCTGGGCTTGCTCGAGTCGGGCGCAGACGAGGTCTGCATCGCCTATATGGTCAGGACGAAGCGCAGCAGGATACCGATTTCGTCATCTACCTGTTCCTTCGCACCGTCGGCTTTGCCCTTGTCTGCACTCTGGGTAAGAATGCCCGTGCCCTTCTCATTGCGCAGGTAGTTCACATTGAACATGATCCGGACCTTGGGATTTGCTATCCAGTTAATCCCTCCGGTGAGTGAATAACCCTGCCTGCTTCCGTCGAGGACGCCCCTATCGAACAGTGTCTTGTCAGTCTCCCTGTAGGCGCCCCTTGCGAGTACCTCCCACGCGCCCCAGGTGCTGTCCCTCAGGCTGAAATTCTTCAGGCTGAAATTCTTCTTGGGCTTGGGCTGGCGCCAGGCAAAGAAGACGTCCTGAAATTCCTTCTTCTCACCGGTCAGGAAATAGCTCGCCCAGAGCTGATGGACACTCGCGGAGTAGGTGTCTGGCAACTCGGATCCGATGGTTCCATCGGCGTTGTAGACCGTTATGTCGTGCCACCCTACAGCGTTGTACTCATAGCTAAGGGTGAGGGGACCCAGCAGGTAGTGGGCTTCAGCCCCCCAGCGGTCGCGCCTCTGAAGGTCAACACTGGAGGCCTTCCAATCAAACCAATAAGAATTGAAATCCTCTGTCCTGTTTCTGGTCTCACCCCTTCTGGTGCCTATGGACTCCATTCCATACTGGTACCCTCCACCGACATGAAGGCCTTGAATAGCTGCTATGTCCGTCTTCCTAAACGGAACAAACAACAGGCGGCCGGCGAAGTCCTTGCTGTTATCCAGGTCTCCCGAGTTCTGGTCAGCGTCAAGACCTGCGCCCGTGAACACGCCTGCGCAGTATTGCACTATCCCGTCAAGGGGCAGGCCCCACAGCATGAATCCACGATCAAAGAATGGAGATATCGGGGTGTCAACACTATACTCAATGAAGTTTATCTGCGCCTCTTCTGTGAGGAACTCTGCGCCGCCCACGGGAATCTTAAACTGCCCAAGCTGGAGTTGAGCCTCCGGCCATTTCTTGAAGTTCCAGTACGCATTGCGGAGGTACGGGGTGTCGGCCGTCTCGAGCTGGAGACGGAATACGTTGTTCTTGTAATGCCATCCGCGGAAATCGAACCGCGCCCTGCGGATATCAAATGAATCAGGGCTCTCGGTAGAACCCGGGAACACGCGGGCATCTGTCTGCAGCACGCCTGTAACGTTCAATCTGAATTGCTCGTCTGCAGTCTCGAGGAAAAAACCATCCTTGTAGTAGGGAGTTATGGGCAGGACGCCTTTCTCCTTGTCCCGCGCCGCCTGATCCGACTGTTGGGGAGCCTCCGCCTGGCGCTTTTCCAGTTCATCCACTCTCTTCTGAAGTGCATCGTGCGACCTTCTGAGCTTTTCCACGTCAACGGATGAGTCCTCGGCCTTGGCAGGCATGACCCCTGAGACAAGTAAGATAGAAACGAGAGCCAGGATTGCGGCGGAAGAGAGCGTCCGTTTCATGGATATCTCCTTTCTTCCGATCAGTGTCGCAAGGAAGCGCCCATAACATCATCGAGAAGGATCCGCAACGAGCAAGCCAGGACTACCATAGGATGCGTAGAAGGGGGTTCCGCCACCTCGGAAGAACCGGGGGCGTTCGGCTTCCCCTGCCGATCGCAAAGAGGCCGCGTCGTAGATGCCGTGGTGCCCAATGCCGGTCACTTAAGAGTTTTGCCCTGCAAAATCGATCACCTAAGGCGGCAAGAAACGCAGGCTGCCACCCACGGAACTTCGACGCAGGCGCAGCGCAGCCGCACAAGTCGCCGAGATCGCGAGACCCGTGGCCGACCGCTTGATTCGGCAAGGGGGATAGTGCGTCAAGAAACCAAATCATTTCGACCTCTTGCGGCAGTACCCGGCATTGCCGTGGCGTCAGCGGGTCTGTGGGCTCCAGGCGGCAGCAGCCGCTCTGGTCCGCAGCTGCCTTGCCGTGTGGTCCGAGGCGTAGCTCTACTCACGTAGAACTATGCGTGTAGTAGTACCCTCTTTCACAGTTCCGCGTCTTATTGCTATCAAAACGTGCGTGCAAGGCCAGGTTCTTTTCTTGGAAGGTGCTTGGCGCCTAAGGGATGGTGTTTGCAGTGTGTCGGGGAATGTGACGAAGTATGATATTCGGCGGTACGTCAACAAGGTGCCCAGTGCTTTCTGTGCCCCCCGGATCCGGCTGGATGGGCGAGCGGCATCGTGAGCACGCCTACCGGATGCCGGATCGATCATGATTGCTGCCTCTCTTCTACTAAGGGCTGGGCGGCCGCTTCCGGCCCACCTCCAGACGCTGAGGCTCAAGGTCCTGGCGCTGCTGGTAAGCGCCTCGCTTGGCCCTCTCGCGATCGTCGGCGGCGGGGCCTGGGTGGTGTTCAGCAAGATCATCGCCCGCAAGACCGAGCAGCACTTACAGACTGTCGCAAGCGACCACGGGGCGGCGATTGACCTGTTCCTGAATGAGCGGCTTATGGCGCTTGAGCTGGTGGCACGGGTGCACTCCAAAGAGCAGTTGAGCCGGATGGAGGAGCTGCACGAGGTGTTTCGCCATCTCAACGTCAGCTACGACGACTCCTTTCAAGACCTCGGCGTGATTGATGACACCGGCCGGCACCTCGCTTACGTCGGGCCGTATAACTTGCTTGACCACAACTACCACGCCACGGAGTGGTTCAAGCACGTACACCGCGAGGGGCATTACGTGAGCGATGTCTTCCTTGGGTTCCGGGGGGTCCCACACTTCATTCTGGCAGTCCGTAGCGACGAGCCCGCGGACGGTTTCTGGATCCTTCGGGCGTCCGTGAACTCGGAGAAATTCGGGCGCCTTGTGGCGAGCGGCCGAATGGGGCGCACGGGTGACTGCTTCATCATCGACCGCCTGGGCCGCTACCAGACCCCTCCGAAGGACGGCGCCTCGGTGCTGGACCCGAGCGGCATCACGCTACCTGGCTGGGACCCGACCACCCCCAGCGCCGTGCAGACCGTCGTGGCGGTGGGTCCCTCCGGTCGCAAGATCACCCGCACCCTGAAGCCCATCAAACAGGGCCAGTGGGTGATGGTGGCGCAGCAGGATCAGGATGAAACCAACGCGCCCGTCCGGGCCGCGATGGTTGGTGGACTCATTGTATGGGTGGTCGGCGTCGCGGTGATCGTGCTCACCTCGTTCGGGGCCACCCGTTTCGTGTTCCGGTTGATCGCCCGGACCCAGCGGCAGAAGGAGATGCTCGATTCCCAGCTCTTTCAGGCGTCCAAGCTCGCGACCGTGGGCGAGATGGCCACCGGCGTGGCCCACGAGATCAACAACCCCTTGGCCATCATCTACACGGAGCAGACCAACATCAGTGATCTCCTGGCGGAGATCGAGCGGGACGCGGGTCCGGCCGGGCAGAAGGACGGTCGCCTCGGCGAGATCAAGGCATCCGTGGGTCAGGCCAAGAAGCAGATCGAGCGCTGCAAGGCCATCACCCAGAAGATGCTCCAGTTCGGCCAGCGCAGCTCCGCGGCCGGGACACGCATCGATCTGCGCCGGGAGCTAACCGGCATCGTCAGCCTGCTCCGCTACCAGGCCAAGGTCAACAACGTGGATCTGTGCCTGGAGGTGCCGAACTCGTTGCCGCTCCTATCTTTTGATCCAGGTGAGTTCCAGCAGGTGATCACCAACCTCGTCAACAATGCAATCCAGGCGATAAAGCAGGCCCGTCCCAGGGGACACGGCGGTGTCCTCATCTCGGCTTGGGTCGAAGGCGGATCGCTCTTTCTTGAGATCGAGGACACCGGCCCGGGCATCCCACCCGAGATCATCGGCCGGATCTTTGAGCCTTTCTTCACCACGAAGCCGATCGGCAAAGGAACCGGGCTCGGGCTCTCGGTCTGCTACGGCATCATCACCAGGTGGCGGGGTCGGATCCAGGCGGAGAGCCACGAAGGGGCTGGCGCTCGTTTTCGGATCGAGTTCCCGACCAGCGAAGCTCAAGAATCTTCTCGGGTGACCGAATCGCCCGAGCCGCATGACGTAGCTCCGCGCGGCCGACTGGCAACGCTGCGGCGCTGGTTCCGATCGCTGCCACGGAGGAGCCGCCGCCGCGGGATGCTCAGTGGGGTTCGCAGGGTCCGGTTCCACTACCGTAGGTTCCGGGAGATCTTGCTGCACAACGACGCCGTTCTCTGGATGATCGCCGACGTCGAGGAGAAAACCTCTGGGCGGGTGCCGTTCGCGCTCGGGCCGCTCGCCGAGCGCATCCGGCACGGGCTCTTGGACGCGTTCGTCATGGCTAAAAACCTAAGCCAGCTCGGCGAGGGCCGTTTCTCGGCGCTTTACGACACTCTCCAGCGCCTTGGAGCCGAGATTCAGAGCGGCCTTTGCGAGGCGCAGAATCCGGAAGCCGGTCAAGGGGGACCGAGCGTCCTGTGGATCGGTGAGGACGGCGCGCTTCCGCCCTCCCTGGCAGGCTCGAAGATGGCGATGCTCGACTCCATCCGACGCCTCGGCCTCAACGTCCCGGACGGATTCGTGGTGAGCACCAGTGCCTTTCGCGAGCTGCTTCACGCCCGTGGTATCGAGGGGCTGGCCGCGGACCTGGAAGGCCGGTACGAGACCCATGGCTGGGAGGCGTTGAAGGCGGCAAGCCAGGAGGTCCGTGAGGCCATCGTCCAGGGCGATCTGCCTTCGTCACTGAGCACATCTGTATTCGCGGCCCACGACGCTCTGGAACGCCGCCACCCAGGTGCGAGACTGGCTATGCGGAGCAGCGCAGTTGCAGAGGATGGCAGGGCTTCCCACGCGGGCCAGTACCGATCGGTCCTCGATGTGGGCTGCGAGAATCTGCTCGAGGCCTATCTTCAAGTGGTAGCCAGCGCCTTTGCACCCGAAGCAGTCGTCTACCGTTACCGCAATGGGCTGGGGTACCCCGACGCAGCCATGGCTGTCGGTTGCATGCGGATGATGCGCCCGCGCGCCAGCGGAATCCTCTTCTCCAGGGATTTCACCGATCCCTCCCAGGACTGCGTACGCATAAGTGCAGTGCCGGGCCTCGGCGATGCAATTGCGGCGGGCCTTCAGAACGCCGAGGAGATCGTGGTCGTTCCCGGCCAGGAGGAGAGAATCGCTTCCAAGCTCCTTAGCCGGGAGGACCTCGTCAAGCTAGTTGAGGCCGCCCGCTTTCTAGAAGGCCAGCTCGGGCAACCACAGGATGTCGAGTGGACCTTGGACGGAGATGGATCTCTGTTCATACTCCAGAGCCGGGCGATGGCTGCCGTCCCACCCATGGCCGGGCTGCCGGTCGCCCAGCTGGCGGGACCATTACTGCTCGCTGGCGGCCACACCGCTTGTCCAGGAATCGGGTCGGGACCCGTGCACCGTGTGCATGATCACGCGGACCTCGACAGCCTCCCGGAGGGATCGGTGCTGGTTGCCCGTGAGGCTTCGGTCCTCTTGGCTTCAGTGCTGCCCCGGTGCGCAGCCCTCCTTACCGAGGTCGGTTCTCCGTCCGGCCACCTGGCGATCGTGAGCCGTGAGCTGGGAGTGCCGGCCATCTTGGGCGTTGGGGGGGCACTCGG
>Ga0209253_10005526_pt1 | contig 10967 bp, 8 predicted proteins | sample FrelakmetBRP12BR_FD_187145 | JGI IMG/M metagenome (GOLD analysis project Ga0209253, IMG submission 187145) | Freshwater lake sediment microbial communities from the University of Notre Dame, USA, for methane emissions studies - BRP12 BR (SPAdes)... | ecosystem: Environmental > Aquatic >... | reverse complement strand
CGCCTACTGGTTTGCCCGCGAGGTCGTCGGATGAGTTCGCCCCGTTCGATCCCTTCGACTCGGGCCGATGAAAAGCATCGGCCCTCGCTCAGGGTCGAACCCTACGTCTAGTTGGAGGGGTTCGACTCCCTCGCATGAAACGTTGGCTCGCCGAAGGCCCCGAGCGACTCCCCAGACGAAACATTGAGGAGCCGAGCCCATTCGATCGAACTCAGACCTTGGCCCTGAGTAACACCGACGGGCCGAGGGGCTCTGGGTCGAACCCCTTCGAGTAGCGTCAGGGTTCGACCCCCAGTCTATCGAGGGGTCGAAGGGGTGGGTGCACTCTCAGAACCCCTTCCATGTGAAGCGGTTCGGTGGTTTCGTCCCCTCCTTTGGTCACCGCGTACACCCCCCAACGCGACCCACTTTTGAGACTCATCTGTATACAGGTTTGTCAACACTTTCGGCACCTTGTTCTTCATCCTCCTTCATCATAACGGGAAACCAGTCACGGGTCAGCTGGAATGGGTTGGGTTGAATCGGGGAAGTGTTCGGGAACACAATCCGATGCGCATGCGAATATTGACCCTCAGTGTGTGCGGATGAAGTTTGTTGTAGAGAAACGCACGTTGGTTTGCACACCGAGCAGTAAGGAATCATGGATGAGACGCGCCTTGTAACACTACGTTCTTTCACGGACGATATTGATGCCGATATTGCCAAACAACATCTTGAATCAGCGGGTATTTTGGCGTTCGTGAGAAAGGACGACTATGGTGGCATGCAACCCGCTCTCCAGAGGCAAGTCGGGGTGTTCCTGGAGGTTCATGAGAAAGACGCGAAGAATGCCGAGCACATTCTCAAGTCGAGGAAGGTCTAGAAACTTGAAATGTGGTCAGCCATGGTCACAGCCGTCAGACATCATACTTCCCCTCGAATCGGAAGATGGAGTATTCCCCCTCCTCGTTCTTTCCCACGAATTCCCTTCTTGTGTTGGAGGGATAGAGATACAGGAAGAACGTGTTGTTCTGGTAGTAGAACACCTTCCCTTCGTCCGTGATGGATTCTCCCACTCGCAGACGGTACACACCCAACTGACCGCGATAGATGTACTCCTTCGAGTCATAATCCCCGAATTCCTTCCCGACCGGTGTAAGTCGGTCATACGGTATCTGCTCGAATGTGGCTTGCGGTCGTTGCGGCATTTCAGTTCTTCGCGGTGAGTTCATTTGCCATAAATATCTCGCATCGGATGAGATGCATCGGATAGAATTCGGATGACCTCGATATGAGCGAGGGTGTCTCAGCAATCCAGTTGGGTCTCGGTTTTGTCATTCACGGGAAACTGGGAAGGGGGGTGGGTAGTCGGCAGTTGGCAGAGCACTCACGAAGACGCTGTATGAACAGCAGGGGAGTGCACCTTGACACGGGGGGTGGTCTTTTTGGAGCAGTGCTTGTCTGTCATTATGCGGTAGAAACCTCAAGCCCTCTTGGATTTCTGAGACCGATCTCCGCAATCGAACGGGTTTGCGTTGTGGGGGGTTTGAATCTTCAGTTATCCGCAAAATTCGTCTGGGCCCGTCTCAGACGTATCTCCAAACCGCGTTTGACTCTCGCTCAACCCTGCCGTATCTTGCCGCTGTGCCGTTGGTCCGATGTACCGTTGGAATCATACACTCCTGTGTAGGTTCCACATGATCGGTCAGACTGTCTCCCACTACAAGATCCTCAAGAAGCTTGGGGGCGGGGGGATGGGTGTCGTCTACAGGGCCGAGGATCTCACGCTGACTCGCTCGGTCGCACTCAAATTCCTCCCCCATGGCCTCGAAGCAGATGAGCCTGAACGCGCCCGCTTCCTCCAGGAGGCGCGGGCTGCGGCCATTCTTAATCATCCCAATATTTGCACTATCCACGAAACTGCCGAAGCTGATGGCCAGCAATTCATCGTTATGGAGTATGTGGACGGCAAGACGCTCCGCGATATCATCCCCGTGAAGATGTTGCAGGATGGAATCACTTATGCTATTCAGATTGCAGAGGCTCTCCAGGAAGCCCACACGCACGGGATCGTCCACCGCGATATCAAGGCGGAAAACATCATGGTCAACACGAAAAACCAGGTGAAGGTGATGGACTTCGGGTTGGCCAAGCTGAAGGGGTCGCTGAAGTCGACCAAAACCTCAAGCACTGTGGGGACGCTGGCCTACATGGCGCCCGAGCAGATCCAGAGTGGAGAAGTCGACGCACGCTCAGACATCTTCTCGTTCGGCGTTGTCCTCTACGAGATGCTCGCGGGCCATCTACCGTTCCGCGGGGAGCACGAGGCGGCGATGATGTATTCCATACTGAACGAGGAGCCGGCGTCTTTACAGACATATCTTCCGGACGCGCCATCGGAGCTGCTGCACACGGTTAATCGCGCGCTCGAGAAGAACCCGGAGGAGCGGTATCAGACGGTGCACGACATGTTGATCGACCTGCGAAGGATGAAGAAGGATTCCTCGAGAGTATTGCGGCAGCCTCACTATGATACATCCGTGCCCGGAACCACGGTACCAATACCGGCTGTGGAGGGAAAGAAGAGTTGGAAAAGGCGACTCTGGGTGGGTACAGCAACCGTGGCAATTCTTTGCGTTACATCCATCCTCTTCTTGCTCTTGAGAACGCATCCGGTAAGACTCAATCCCAATCGAACCACAGCTACGCTCAGGACAACCCTTGAGGTGACTGGTTATCCTTCTTTGTCTATGGACGGCAGGTGGCTTGCGTTTTGTGCGCAAGACGAGGAGCTTAGGTCCACCATCTACCTGATGAATACAGCAGGAGGGAAGCCTATCCAGGTCACAGATGAATACGGCCATAAATATTCGGTGGCCATCTCCCCCGATGTGAGTCAGATAGCGTATGATTGCTATAGCGAGATGAACAATATCTCTGAGGTGAGGGTTGCCCCTTTTCAGGGAGGAGGAACCCGAACGTTGGCAGACACCGGGAGTTTTCCAAAGTGGAGACCAGATGGCCAGAGAATCGGATACATGCGTGGGGTTTCAGATCCGAGCAGTTCCGGTAAGCTCGAAATCTGGAGCGCCAGGCCTGACGGGACTGACAGGCATCTTGAACTCATCGACACAGTTACCAGCCGACCGGGGCAAGCGTCGTTTTGCTGGTCGCCTGACGGAGGATCGATTGCATGGGTGCGCAGCCACCCGGAAGGTACTAGGGAAGTGATGGTTCGCGAGCTCGGAACCGGCAAGGAGCAGCAACTGATCTCTGATAGGAAGGCCATTGATGAGGTGAACTGGGCAACGAACAATGTCATACTGTTCAGATCACCCCGTTCTGGAGTGTGGGATCTCTGGATGATCTCCGCCGGTGGAGGTGAAGCCACTCCGGTCACTCATGGGGTGGGCGATATTGTGACGTCGAGTATTTCATCCGATCTGAGCACTCTCCTGTATGTGCAGAGCCATTCTACTACGCACATCTGGATTTCGGTGCTTGACGGGGGCAATGCTCTCCAGATAACGTCGGGGGATCTCTCTACGTTCTACGGAAAATTCGCACCGGACGGAAACCACATAGCATATGTTGTTGAAGAGGTTGGGCGGTCTAAGTCTAATCTCTCTATCATGGACCACGATGGGAAAAACCAGAAACAGCTGACGTCAGGGACTGATAATGTACGTGAGTGTATCTGGTCGCCTGATGGCAAGTGGATTGCCTATTCTTCCTCCTCCGCGTCGAGGGAACCTGCGGATTCCAGCAGGGTATATCTCATCTCGCCGTTCAATCCCAGTCCTCCCCGCCTGCTATGCAAAGGTAGATTGTTTGGGTGGATCGATAGCGAGACTATTGCTGTGTCCAGTGGCGCGAAGACACTACAGTATTCAGTGAATGGGGAGGCGGCAGGCCAATCTTCTCAGGATTCTACGTTCGCGATCCCTGTTCGAGACAAGAAGCGCTTGCTATTCTTTGATTTCCGGAAGGGGCACGAAGGCTGGTGGAGCGTCTCGATTGATGGACAAGGAAGACAGAAAGGGGATGCAAGGAAGCTGGCTCCATCAGGAGTCAATCTTGTAGCACCCCTTGATCGGCGATTCCTTGTCTACAGGAAACAGGGAGATGAGATATGGCGGGTGTGGACTGATACCGGAAAGGAAGAACGGATCGGGAAAGCACTTGCCGCAACGGCGTTCATGATAGATGTAAGCATGGAAGGGAAAGAGATCCTCTGGGTAAAGAGTGACAATCGGTCCAAGCTCGTGCTTGTCAAAAACCTGTTTGAGTAGAGACTCCCGATGGTCGGCAAAACGGTCTGCCACTACAAGATCCTCGAGAATGCTCGATCCGACATGTAGGATCGGCACGCGTTCCGCCCGGAGGGCGGAACGGGACTCGGCGAAGTCCGCCCTATCCACGACAGGGCGAGACCGCGTCCCAACTCCACCCGGAGAGCCACCACATGATCGGAAAGGTGATTTCCCACTATCGCATTCTGGAGGAGTTGGGACGGGGCGGCATGGGCGTTGTCTACAGGGCCGAGGATCTGGTGGATGAGAGGAGGGACGCGGGAGTTCATGATGTCACGTTGGACGCCCGCCTGCCCGGCGGGCAGCGTTCGAATCTCGCGAGTGGCGTGTACTTCTACCGGTTGCGGGGGGGGATTTTGCTCAGTGCAAGAAACTCGTTCTCTTGAAAGTGAATCGGTCGCTCGTCGTCCTAATGTCCAGGTGGCGTTGTCCGTGTCTGCCGGACAGCATAGCCCCACCTTTTGGCGGTTGTGCAGAACGTACATCGGAGAATCACGTTTGAAAGGAGGATGCAATGAAATTCAAGACTCTCATGGTAATCAAGGCAGTTGTGTGCCTTGGTTTTGGACCCCTTCTGTTGTTTTGGCCCGGCCCATTACTGACGTTGTTGGGCAGCTCATTCGGGCCAGGAGCTGCTATCACTGCTAGGGAATATGGAGCGGCTCTCCTGGGCAATTTCATGCTTACTTGGATTGCCAGAAACGCCGAAGAATCGGTGGCGCGGCGGGCAATCGTTTGGGACTTGTTCGTGTATGACGCCATTGCGTTTGTTGCTATGCTGCTGATTCAACTCTCTGGCGGCTTGGATCTGCTCGGGTGGGGGGTTGTGGCCATCTACCTCTTCTTCGCTCTTGGTTTTGGGTATTTCTTGCTGCCTCAACGGAGAGTAGCGTGAATGCCAGAATGCTCTGCACCGCTGATGCTGGCACATCGTGAGTGAGTCAGACACATTGACCAGCAAGCTTCTGCATGTTCGGTAACTTCCAGACGGCACTTTCACACGACGCCCGGGCTCCGATGTCCGCAGGGTCGTTTGAAAACAAGTAACCGTTTTCCATTGAGGCACAAGACGAATCCTCTTGTCTTGCAGTATCCTACGTGTGTTAGCGTCAATGTCCGAATCGAAAAGAGGAACCATGAGCTTTAGGACCCTCGCATTCATCACGGCAATCGTTACGTTGGTGCTCGGTGTCGGGTACCTATTCGTCGGGGCGCTCGTGGTGGGCCGTTGGCAGATCCAGCCTACGGACAGCGTGCTACTCCTTGGAAGACGCATGGGTGCTCTTTATCTTGGCCTGTCTGTCATGTACTTCCTCGCCAGGTCTGCGCCTGTGTCGGTTGTGCGCACGGCTCTGTGTACAGGCACGGCGGTTTCGTGCTCGATGTTGGCGATACTTGGCATCTACGAATTCTCTGCTGGCCGCGCTGGGTCAGCCATTCTCGCGAGCGTCACAGTCGAGGCCCTGCTTGCACTCGGGTACGTCTGGATACTTTTCACGGACCGAAGGAGCACAGTGGGGGGCCCTCATCCCGACAGTGGCAGCGTTCAAGTTCGATAACTCCTACTTCAACAGACCAGGTATGCCTGGCCAGCGATATCCGGGCTTTTCTTTACCGGCTTCACTGTTGCTCGTCCGCACCCGATTCAACAGCGAGTGCGGGAACAATCAACCTAAGGCACAAGATGGGGGTGAGTTCCACCGAATCGGTACGACTCTTGATCAGTGGGTTCCCCGCGCGGTCGAACGACGTAGAAGCCGATGCTCCGGCCGTTCGGGGGGCATGCGCCGCCAGCGTCGTAATGGTTCCGACATTGCGGCGGGAGGAGGATCCTGATCCTGCCTGCCCCGAGCGAGCGCCGCCCCTTGGGGCACAGTAGGAGGGGTACGTAGATTGAAGAAGGGGAATTGAAAATCGAACATTTTCAATGATGAAGTATGACACTGGTTCCAACCTTGCTGTGAACGATGGCACTTCGCTCGCGCCTAAGACTTCAGCGAAACAGCATCCCCACCACGCGATAACAGATCCATTCTCCGAGTTGCCCACACAAATGCGGCCAGAGCAATGACGTAACATGCAACACCGGTCCAAAATGCCGTCGAGATAGAAGAGCTCATGGCTATGACAACTGCAATCACAGAGGCGCAAACTGAAGTGGCACCGTTGATACCCCACAACCAAGCTGTCTGGGAAGCCGTCGTGGCGGATGCTGCTTTCATCCCCAACGGGAATGCCATACCCATCGTGAAGCCCAAGGGAAAGAGAATGCCTATCGCGACGGTGATGCGCAGAGGTGTCGTTGAGGCTTGAAATGCGTGAAGGGCGTGGGGCGTGAGTATTCCAAAGACCGTGAGCGTAAGGAGCAGTAGGACAAGTCGTAGAGTACCGGAATGTCCCGACTGAGCGACTACAGTTCTTTGTGTCGAAAAGCTTCCAAGTCCGCTCGATAGCAGCAGGGCAAAAAGCACGACCGAAAGGCCGTAGGTTGGATGTCCAAGGAAGATAATGAGTCGCTGCATCTGCGAGATCTCGACCAACATAAAGCCGAATCCGATAAATGAGAAGAATAGGATCAGAGGGAGCGATCCCGCCGGACGGCCTTTCCTCGATAGCACGAGTGGCGCCACGATGCACAGCAAACTCAATCCGACAACAATGATCAGCAACGCTCCCAGTATCAGAATTGGGACCGTGTTGATATCTCTATTCGCCTTTTCCTGCTGAAACAAGTCGACGTTCAGGACATCCCGCAGACGAAGAGTGAGAAAGAAGAAAGGACTGTCGTCCGAGGGAGCAGAGATATTTGCGGGATAGCTGTCAATGAAGTCGGAGAGATCTTTTCCCGAGGCAATTCTGCTGAATGTTGAATCGACCGAAAATCTCGGTGTCAGCACTTGGTCAAAGCCCAATCTGCGACTGACCGTATCGAGCGTGTCAAGATCAGCATCGGTGAATGGTTTGACACTCACGAGCAAGTTTGCGACACGACCCGTCTGCTTCACAATGATGATATGCCCCCGGGGATCCTTGACGCCATACTGGATCAAGGACATTGTTGCCAGACAGGCAAGGCGATAGACTTCCGTCGGGTTTTGCCAATACCAGCGGGAGAAGGTAAGGACTCCATCCGGCGTGAGGTGTTCAAGGAAACTCTTCCAAGCGTCGACGGTGTAGAGAGAATTCTCCGTGAGAACAAACGCACCTGCCGCTGTTGCCGCGTATGTGTCGATGAGTGAGGATTCAACGATATCAAACTTTTCAGTTTGTCTGGCTATGTAGCTCCGGGCTTCATCATTGACAAGCGTCACTTTCGGATTCTGATCAAGATGACCTGAGTAATCTCCGAGCCTATGGTTGATGAGATTCAGAATGCTCTGGTTAATCTCGACGCCAAGCACTGATGTCTGGTTGAATGCCAGGGCAGAGAGAATATCCCTTCCGCCCCCAACACCAATGACCAACACCGCTGAATGAGGCCGGATGTAGTGAGCGAGATTGGTGACATCATATTTGAGATGATCCAATTCAGACAGATTCCCGCTGAAGGCTGTGATGGGTGTGTACGCATACGCATCGATGTCCATATCAAGCGTTTTCACCCTCATATCTGATGGAAGGGCTGGACTCATTCCCCACCCGAAAGGGGGTCTCGCTGAATCGGGATTGCCCCAGACCCTGACACGGGAGAATGAATTCCATTTTTCAAAGAGAGGAGGTGACTCTCGCTGACCCCTTACCCATAGCAGCCGCAACAATGAGGCCTGCTCGTTGCTGCGAACTGTGTTGAACGCAGCAAAGGAACCAAGAATGAGGCAGGAGGCTATAGCGAATCGCAACAGCTTCTTGTCTGCTGTGTCGAGGCAAAAGGACAGCGATCCAAGGCCGGCCAGAAAAGCAACAAAGACTACCGCGGTTGGGCCGTCAGTAAACTCAAGGACATACACCAGGAGAAGACATGCCAATGCTGCGCCGACAAGATCGGCAGCATAGAGTTTGCTCACCTGCGATTGAAATCTCGTAATCGCCAGCGAAACGCACACACCACTGAACACGAAAGGCACGGAGATGGTCACATACGTCAGTGCCATCGAATACAGTCCAACAATTGACGCCTCTGCAACAAAGGGAATGCTCAAGTGAGTCAGAAACGCAATGACGAGGGACAGGGAAAAGAGCAGAGAGCTCAGAGCAAGATGATGTTTCACTCGTTCTTGCGTGAAATACTGTGGTAGCAAATGCACAATGATGGCGCCCACCGTCATTCCAAACATGGCCACAGAGATCGCCATGAATGCGAAATGATACCACATCGTCACACTGAAGATGCGCGTGAGAAGGATTTCGAACATCAAGGTGGCCAGAGCTACCATCAGCAGGCCCACATAGGTCTGCCACCTTGCCGTAGGTTGATCAGTCATTGCTTTCGCTCCATTTTCAAAGCCAGAACAATACACGCTCTCAGGGCCAAAGGGAAAACCTTCCACAAAGCGTCAGTCCTTTGGCTACTGATACCTCAGCGTTGTATGCGTTCGTCGCATAGAACTCCCTTTTCTTTCTGAAGATTGAGGATTTGACGGTACTTTTTGCGGCTGGCTAGAGTAGCTCAAGCTGTCGAGACAGGTCGCGGGAGACAGTCTTGTGGAAGAGCCGCCACAAGTCTTTGCCTGTAATATCGGTCTTACGTGCAACACAATCAATCCTGCACGGATGGACCACCGTTGTGGCCTGCCTTGGGGACCTCGTCAGGTTTCACGCGTGGAGCGTGCCGGCGATAATTCCGTAAGAACACGGTTTTCGTTTGTGAAATGCACGTTCTTACCAGGAACACACATCTGATTGTGGTACCGAGCGCCAGCGCAGGAAGCATACTCTCTACTTCAGGCAGCCAGGGCCTGAGAACGACAAGAAGCTAAGTCAGCATTTGCTCACAGACGGGGGCTGGTCAGGCAGAGACTACGGCAGCAGGCGATACGTTCAATGGTGCACTTGCAGTTGAGTTGGCAAATGGCGAAAATCTGAAAGATGACGTTCGCTTTGCCGTCGTTCCTGCTGCACTATCAGTAACCCGACTTGGTGCACAGTCTTCCGCCCCGACTTGAAGTCGACCGTCTGTGCCAATTGAACAGTGACAGCTGAAGAGATACAAAACTCGACAAATGATTGAAATCATAAACAACGTATTTCCACACCTTAGATCATGGAGACTCCCATGATTGCATTCAGCCATGGCAGACATTTCAGTCATCTCTTGCTCTTGATAATTCTGACCAGCAGAATGTGCATTCCTACGCAAGCTCAAACCATCACATTGCCAATGACATGGAAACTCAAAATAGGTGACAATCCGGAGTGGGCAGCACCGGAGTTCAATGATTCCTTGTGGAAGACAACAAATGTGGGAACGAGCTGGTCGGCTGAAGGTCAAGACACCGTTTATGCCTGGTATCGAACGAAGATATTTATCTCCTCCAATTTGAAACAAGCCATCGACAAAGCAAGGGGAATGGAACTGAGACTTGGTAAAATAGATGATGTCGACCAGACATTTCTCAATGGAAAGAAAATCGGGCAGACGGGATCATTCCCTCCGGCCTATGGAACCCAATGGGATGTGGACCGCACGTATGTTGTCCCTCCGGAGGAGATTCGCTACGATACGGAAAATGTTATCGCTGTGAGGGTGTTCAGCCACATCGGCGGCGTTGGTATGCATGAAGGACCATATGCGTATGGTCCGATTGATTGGCATGATGTCGTCACGATCAATCACACCATTGCCGCATTGGCAAAGAATTCCTTCAGCAGTACACTCACATTTACGAACAACGGGAAAAAAGCCTACAATGGAACAATAGAGTATTTGATTAAGAGCAAATCCGATAGCGCTTTACATAGAGAAACTGCGGACATTCAGATTCAGCCTGGTTCCGGGAAAGAGAATGTCTTTGCATTTGCAGCGTATCAACCTAGAAAAGAAGATTTCTTTACAGTTGGGTACCGGTTTACCGAACGGGAGAGTAACGTGAGTGTACACAGTGAGAAAATGCATCTCGCAAACAGGAAGATAGGAATGAAGGTTTCGGGCGAACCGAAGCCCGTGGTGCAGTACACAATTCCAGCAATCTATACTTCTCTTCCGTTTAAGGATCAAGAACTACAAGGCTATCTTGGACAGCGCCTGCGCCAGAACCTTGAGAAACGGCTATTGGACATTGAAGAACAAGAAATAGTAGCCCCGTATTTGCAGCGGCCCGGGAACCAACCTTGGATTGGTGAACATATCGGCAAGTATCTGGAAGCCGCTTCAAATGTCTGGAAATACACACATGATGTACGGCTCAAAGCACAAATGGACCGGATGACGTATACACTCATCAACACACAACTGGAGGACGGGTACCTCGGTACATACACTCCCGACAAATACTGGACAAGCTGGGATGTATGGTCTCATAAATACAATCTCTACGGTCTGCTTGGTTATTACACTGCCACAGGATATCAACCTGCTCTTGAAACATGCAAACGAATAGGGGATTTGCTGTGCAAAACGTTCGGCACCAACCCCGGACAGCGCGATCTTATTCTCGCCGGCGAGCATATCGGTATGGCTGCAACGAGTGTTCTGGATCCCATGGTAGAGTTATACCGATACACCGGCGATAAGAAATA
>Ga0209253_10005524_pt1 | contig 10969 bp, 10 predicted proteins | sample FrelakmetBRP12BR_FD_187145 | JGI IMG/M metagenome (GOLD analysis project Ga0209253, IMG submission 187145) | Freshwater lake sediment microbial communities from the University of Notre Dame, USA, for methane emissions studies - BRP12 BR (SPAdes)... | ecosystem: Environmental > Aquatic >... | reverse complement strand
AGCCGGTAGCGCCCGGCCAGGACCGTCCCCGGCAGCGCCTGGGCCGGGTTCCGGGGCTCGACCGGGGGCGCCGCCTCCGCCTGCACGGCCTGCCGCGTGCGCAGGTGCGCGCGGATGCGCGCCAGGGCCACCGGGTAGTCGACCGGTTTGGTGACGTAGTCGTTGGCGCCCAGCGAGAGCGCCTCCACGACGTCCTCGCTATCCGTCTTCGCGGTCACCATGACGACGGGAAGGGTCGCCGTCCCCGGCGTCATGCGCACGGTCTTGAGAACGTCGAGCCCGGTCATGCCCGGCATCATGATGTCGAGGAGCACCAGGTCCACCGCCGCGCGCCGGAGCACCTCCAGCGCCTCGGGCCCGCTGGCGGCCGAGACGACGCGGAAGCCGGACCGCTCCAAACGCCGCGTCATGAGGTCGCGGTTCGCCGGAAGGTCGTCCACCACGAGGATCGTGGCCGTTTCGCTCACGGCTCCGCCTTCCGGACCGCCGCGGGGCCTGCCTGGAGGTAGCGGGAGGGGAGCTCCCGCCCGAGCCGGACGGCGAGCGCGCGCGAGGCCGCGGCCACCGCCGCGAGGTCGACACCGGTCTCGATCCCCATCCCGTGGAGCATGTACAGGAGGTCCTCGGTGGCCAGGTTCCCCGACGCGCCGGGCGCGAAGGGGCATCCCCCGAGGCCCCCGGCGGAGCTGTCGACGACGCTCACGCCCTCCTGTAGCGCCGCCAGCACGTTGGCGAGCGCCGTGCCGCGCGTGTCGTGGAAGTGCACGGCGAGGCGATCCGCCGGGATCGCGTGCTTCAGCCGCCCCGTGACATCCGCCACCTGTGTCGGCACCGCGACCCCGATGGTATCCCCGATCGACACCTCGTCGCAGCCGGCGTCCACCAGCCGCAGCGCCACGTCCACGACCCGCTCCGGGGGAACGGCACCTTCGTAAGGACAGCCGAAGCTGGTCGACACGTAGCCGCGCACGCGGAGCCCCTCGCGCTTCGCGTCGGGCACGAAGCGGGCGAAGCGGGCGACCGACTCAGAGGTCGTGGCGTTCGTGTTTCGGCGGTTGAAGGTCTCGCTCGCCGCCGTGAACACCGCGATCGCGCGCGCGCCCGCCGCGCGGGCCTGCTCGTAGCCCGTGCGGTTGGGCACGAGAACGAACAGCCGCACGCCCTTCGGCTTCGCTACCCGTCGCAGGACCTCGTCGGACCCCGCCATCTGCGGCACCCACTTCGGCGAGACAAAGGCCCCCACCTCGACGACCGGCAGGCCGGCGGCGACCAGCCGGTCGCAAAAGGCGACGCGGTCCCCGATCGAGAGGGGGTCCTTCTCGTTCTGCAGCCCGTCGCGAGGGCCGACCTCGACGACCGTGACGCACCGCGGGAGGCTCACTCGATCTCCACCAGAGGCCGGCCCGGCGCCACCGCGTCGCCGGCCAAGACGTGGACCGCGCGCACGATACCGTCCCTCGGGGCGCGCAGCGCGTTCTCCATCTTCATGGCCTCGACGACGAGGAGCTCCTCCCCTTTCGCCACGCGCTGGCCGGCGGTGACCCGCACCGCCGCCACCCGGCCCGGCATCGGGGCCTCGAGCGCGCCGGGGTCGTGCCGGCGCGCGGCTCGCGCACCCTCGCGCTCCTCCGCGAGGGTGTAGGCGACGCCGCCCCAGGAGAGGTGGATGGCCGCGCCGTCCCGGGCCAGGTGGAGCGTCCGGGCACGAGCACCCTCCCGGACCACGAAGACGCCCGGCCCCACGGGCTCGAGGGCGAAGCGGAAGGAGCGGCCCGCCACGCGGACCTCGAGCCCGTCCCGTGCGTCGCGCACCTCGACGTCGAAGCTCTGGTCGCCGCAGCGCAGGCGCATCAGCGCTCGTCGCCCATGCGCCACGCCCCGAGGTTCGCCCACGGGTCGGGGGCCGACCGTCGCGCTCCGGCGCTCGCGGTTCGTCTCCGGCTCAGGGCGGCGGCAGCCGCGGCAATCGCCTCGAGCGGCGGGCAGGGAGTCGGGGTGAGCTCCGGGAGGTGCTCCTCGATGAAGCCGGTGTGCAGCTCCCCCGCCGCGAACGCGGGGTGCTCGACGATGGCCCGGAGCCGCGCGAGGTTGCTGACGACCCCGAGGACGACCGTGCGCCGGAGGGCGTCGCGCATCCGCTCGATCGCCTCCGGGCGGTCCTGGCCCCAGGTGATGATCTTCGAGAGCAGCGGGTCGTAGTGGACGCTCACTTCAGAGCCGGCATCGAGACCCGAGTCGACCCGGATCCCGGGCCCCTCCGGCTCCGAGAGGTGGAGGACCCGCCCCGGGGACGGCAGGTCGTCGTTCTGCGGGTCCTCCGCGTAGAGGCGACACTCGAGGGCGTGCCCCCGGGGCGCCACGTCCGCCTGCGCGAAGGGCAGGGGCCGGCCTGCCGCCACCTCGAGCTGCAGCCGCACGAGGTCGAGCCCGCTCACCGCCTCGGTCACCGCGTGCTCGACCTGCAGCCGGGTGTTCATCTCGAGGAAGAAGAAGGCCCTGTCGGGCGAGAGCAGAAACTCGACGGTGCCGGCGTTCACGTAGCCGGCCGCGCGCGCCGCGGCGACACCGGCCGCGCAGAGAGCCTCCCGATGCGCCGCGGTGAGGGCCGGGCTGGGCGTCTCCTCGACGACCTTCTGGTGCCGCCGCTGGACGGAGCACTCGCGCTCACCGAGGTGCACGGTGCGGCCGTGCGCGTCCGCCATCACCTGGACCTCGACGTGGCGGGGCCGCTCGACGAAACGCTCGAGCACCATCGTGTCGTCGCCAAAGGCCCCCCGGGCTTCGCGGCGCGAGGCGGCGAGCGCGTCAAGGAAGCCCTCCTCACGCCGCACGACGCGCATGCCCTTTCCGCCACCACCGCGGGAGGGCTTGAGCATCACGGGCCAGCCGATCGCGCAGGCCTCGGCCAGGAGCCGGGTGTCCGACTGCTCGTCGCCGTCGTAACCGGGGACGACGGGGACGCCGGCCGCGGCCATCAGCCGGCGCGAGGCCTGCTTGTCCCCCAGGCGCCGGTGCACGTCGCCCGGCGGGCCGACGAAGACGAGGCCGGCGTCGCGCACCGCGTCGGCGAAGTCGCCGCTCTGGCTCAGAAAACCGTAGCCGGGGTGGACGGCGTCGGCCCCCGACTCGCGCGCGGCGGCGAGGATGTTGTCGATCGACAGGTACGACTGCCGCGCCTCGGCGGGGCCGATCGCGACCGCCTCGTCGGCCTCACGGACGTGCCGCGAGGTGCGGTCGGCCTCCGAGAAGACGGCCACGGTCGGGATCCCGAGGACGCGGCAGGTGCGAATCACCCGCACCGCGATCTCCCCGCGATTGGCGACCAGGACCTTCCTGAACAGCGGCACGACGGCTACTTCAGCACAGAACCGGCTCCCCGGCCATCCGTCCAGCCCCAGGCGTGTGGGTTCCTGAAGGATGGCCTCGCGCGACTACTTCATCGACGCTCGTCGCGGGAGCCCCCACCTCCTCCGTGGGTTTCGCGACCAGGAAGCGCTGGCCGTCGGGCGTCACGTCGTAGCGAAACACGCCAGCAGGCAGTACCGGGAACAGGGCCCGCGGGACTCCGGCTTCGAACGTCGATCTGGTCCGTGCCGTCACGGCCATCAGCATGTTGTCGGGACGGACGTAGCCAGGTGGACGAAGAGGGCCGGCTCACTGAGGAACTGCCGGACGGAACGGTGCAGCTGATCCAGAAGTAGCGCCCCTTCGATCTGTTCGCCGCACGAGCCCGCGGGCGAGCAGGAGGATCGAGAGACCGTCCTGGTCGAGCGCCGGGACGGGGAGCCGCTCGAAGCCGAAGAGGCCCTCCACGACCTGGCGCACGACGCACTCGCCGGTCTCCCGGTCCATCTCGTACGCGGCCGCCCGACGCGCCTGCGTCGAGTCGAGGCTGACGCTCCGGTGGGTGAGCACCGACCCATTGTCGGCGATCAGACTCTCGAACCGGCTGTCGATGGTGAGGAACGGGAAGCCGGGGTTGGAGCGCACGGTGAAGACGAGCCGGGCGGCACGCCTCCCCCGGATCTCCGTGAAGCCCTGGTTCTCCATCTCGAGCGTCGCGAAGCGGACGAAGAGATAGCGGGCGCCGTAGCGCAGGCGCTCGCCGGGCTCGAGCGGCGGGGCGACGGGCACGGCGGCGGCCGGCGACTCGTGTCGCTGGACACCGCGACGGCCGCGCGCACCTACGAGCTGCGGGTGGCGAGCCGCACGACTCCCGAGGACCTCTTCGAGAGGAGCTGGGCGCAGACGGTGTTCGACCGCGTGCTCGACCAGCTGGAGCAGAAGGCCGGCCGGCGGGGCCGAGAGGCGCGGATGGCCCGCCTGCGCCCGTTCCTGATCGGCGCGGAGACCGCCGGCGCTTACGCCGAGGTCGCTGCGGAGTGGCGCGTGGGCGAATCGGCGGTTCGCGCGGCCGTGCACAGGTTTACGCAAGGACTTCGCCGGGCTCCTCCGCGAGGAGGTCGGCGGACGGTGACGAACGGGGCCGAGGTCGACGACGAGGTGCAGCACATACTGACCGTGCTCGGCCGGTGAGCCTGGAGGAAGGCGGCGGGAGCGGGGGAAGCCCCCCGACTCACACCGTCGTTTGACGGCGCATAACATGCCGCCTTGGTACCCCGCGAAAACATGATCGGCGAGACCTTCTCCTACTACCGGATCCTCGAGAAGATCGGCGGAGGAGGACCAGGGGCGGCCCTTCATCGCGATGGAGCTGCTCGAGGGGCGGACCCTCAAGAACCGCCTCGACGCGGAGCGGCTGCGGCAGCGCGAGATCGCCGTGCTGGAGCATCAGCTCAAGGACGCGCCGGAGGACAACGCCGCCCGCACGTGCGGGGTGATGGGGAAGAGGCCCGAGGCGATCGGCATGCTGAAGCGCGCCAAGACGGCGGGCTACCAGAACCTGGAGTGGACGCGCCGCGACCCCGACCTCGCCTGCCTCCACGGCGAGCCGGAGTTCGAGAAGCTCTTCGACCCGTCCGCCAAGGCCTGAGGCCCCGGGCTCTTCATCGCCCCGAGCCGCCCGCTCACAGGCAACGGGCTGCGCGCGGGGCGGGATTCACTCCCGCGGAGTGAGCGGGGGGTCTGGGGGGTGCGGCGCAGCACTCCCCGGAAGAGAGGCACTCCAGTCGGGCTTCCGCTTCTCGAGGAAAGCCTGAAGGCCTTCCTGGGCCTCGTCGGAGGCGCGCCGCTCGGCGATGCGCTTGCAGACGAGCTCCCGCACGCTCTCCGCGGGACGGCCGTGGACGCTCCGCACCAGGTTCTTCGCCGCCGCCACCGCTCCCGGCGCCGCCTGCAGCAGGTCACGAACGCGAGCGTCCACCGCGGCGTCGAGCTCGTCCAGCTTGACCACCCGGTGGACGAGGCCGATCGCGGCCGCCCGCGCCGCCCCGAAGCGCTCGCCGGTCAGAAAGAGCTCGCGCGCCGCGGAGGCCCCGATCTTCCGGACGACGTAGGGTGAGATGACGGCCGGGACGAGGCCGAGCCGCACCTCGGTGAACCCGAACTGCGCCCCTTCCTCGGCCACCACGATGTCGGCCACCGCGGCGAAGCCCGCCCCGCCGCCGAGCGCTGCGCCCTGCACACTGGCCAACACGGCCTTCGGCGAGCGGTCGATCGTCTCGAAGAGCTCGAAGAGACGGCGGGCGTCGGCCAGGTTCTCCTCGCGGGTGAAGCCGGCCGCTGTCTTCATCCACTCGACGTCGGCGCCGGCGCAGAAGACCGACCCGCGGCCGGCGAGGACGATCACACGGATGTCGTCCCGCGCCGAGGCCGCCGCGACCGCGTCGTGCAGCTCGCGCACCATCGCCGCGTCGAAGGCGTTCCGCACCTCGGGCCTCGCCAGGACGACGTGAGCCACCGGCCCGTCGAGCGTGAGCGCCACGCGGGAGGACGGCATGCGCGGCAGTATGCCACGGCAGCCGCGGCGTCAGCGTGTCGCGTGCGCGACCGCCGGGCCGGACAGGACCCGGCCGGGGCGCGCGTCGGTCATTCTCGCCTCGTCGAGCACCACCCGGCCGTTGACCAGCACGAGGCCCACGCCCTCCGCATACCGGTGCGGCTCGTCGAACGTCGCCCGATCGCGGACCGTCTCGGGGTCGAAGACGACGAGGTCGGCCTTCATCCCGGGCCGCACGAGGCCCCGGTCGCCGAGGCCCAGGCGGGCCGCGGGGAAGGACGTCATCTTTCGCACCGCATCCTCGAGCGTCAGTACCCTCTTCTCGCGCACGTAGACGGCGAGGACCCGGGCAAAGGTGCCGTAGCTGCGCGGGTGGGGCGCGCCCCGCCCGAAGACGGGGATCTCCCCGTCGGAGGCCACCATCGTGAAGGGCGACGCGAGGATGCGCGCGACGTCCTCCTCGGAGATCGCGTGAAAGATCCCCGAGGCCCCGCCCCGCTCGACGATCTCGATCGCGAGATCGGCCGCGTTCTCGACCGTGGGAAGGAGCCCGCGGCCGATCGCGATCTGTGCGAGGCTCTTCCCCTCGAGCGAGGGATCGAAGCCGCAGGCCGCGATCCCGATGTGGCGCGCGTCGCCGCCACCCCGCTCGTTCCGGATCTTCTCCACCACGGCTTCGCGGATGCGGGCGCGCTCGTCCGGATTCGCGATCCGCTTCTTCACCGCCTCCGCCCCGCCCTCGAGCGCCCACGCCGGGAAGAGGGCTGCCGACAGCGCGGTGCTCGAGGCCGTGTAGGGGTACTGGTCGATCGTCGCGTCGACGCCGCGGCCCCGGGCCTCCTCGACGAGGCGCAGGGTCTCGACACTCCGGCCCCAGACCGCGCGGCCGATCATCTTGTGGTGCGTGACCTGGGTCGGGAGCCGCCCCTCCTCGCCGATCGCGATCGTCTCGCGCACGCTGTCCAGGACGCCCCTCGCCTCGTCCCGCATGTGCGAAACGTGGATCCCGCCCATCTCTCCCGCCACTCGGGCGAGTGCGATCACCTCGGCCGTCCGGGCGAACGTCCCGGGCACGTAGAAGAGCCCGGTGCTGAGTCCGAAGGCCCCCTCCCGCATCGCCTCGCGGACGAGGCCCTCCATGCGGGCGAGCTCCGCCGGCGACGGCGGGCGGTCCACGCGCCCCATCACCGCCTCGCGCACCGAGCCGTGCCCGACGAGGCTCGCGAGATTGACCGCCGGCGGCAGGGCGGCCACCTTCTCGAGGAACGCACCGAGCGGCAGCGGCGACGAGCCGTCCTGGCCCTCGACGAGCGTCGTCACGCCCTGCCGCACGTAGTTCTCGGCTGTTGGCACCACGAAGATCCCGCCCCGCGCGTGCGTGTGGATGTCGATGAAGCCCGGGGCCACGATGCGGCCGGCCGCGTCGATCGTCCGCCGCGCCGGCGCCGTGACCCGCGAAGCGACCGCCACGATCGTGTCGCCCCGAACGGCCACGTCCGCCCGCCTCCACGGCGCGCCGGTGCCATCCACCACGCGGCCGTTACGGATCACGAGGTCGTAGTCCTGGCTCCTGGCCGGCGACACGAGGGCCAGCGCGGCGGCGAGAAGGGCGACGGCAGCCGTGGTTCTCATGCGGAGGTCTCCGAGGGGCGCGCGCCGCCGAGCCGCGGCATCGGCAGGACGATGGTCGCGACACCGGCCAGCAGCACGCCAGCGCCGAGCAGGAACAGGGGCTTGAGCCTCGCCCCCTCGAAGAGCCACGCCCAGAGGTTGGCGAGGGGCGGGTTCAGGAAGACGAAGGCTGCCACCTCGCCCGCCGGGAGGCGCTTGAGCGCCCAGATCCAGCCGGCATATGCGACGAGCGTGCAGGGCACGGCGAGGTAGAGCGCCGCCCCGAGGGCGCCGGGGTGCGCGAGGAGGTCTCGGCCGAGGGGCGGTGTCGCGAGGACGAGGAGCGGCAGGCTCCCGACGAAGAGGAGCGCGTACGTCGTGTCGAGGGCATCGGCCGCCGCCGGCAGGCGACGGCCGATCACCGTGTAGAAGGCCCAGCCGAGGGGGGCGAGCGACAGGACGAGCGCGCTCGAGAGGTAGGGCCAATCCACCGGCTTGTCCGTCCCGAAACGGATGACGACGAAGACGCCGGCCAGCGACAAGACGAGGCCGGCGGCCCGGCGAAGCCTGAGCTTCTCCTTCAGCACGAGGCGGGCGAGGACTGCGGTGAAGACGGGGTTGAGCGCGACGATGAGCGCCGCCGTGCCGGTCGGGACCGTCTTCAACCCGTGGAGGAAAGCGAGGTTGTAGACCGGCACCCCGAGGATGCCCATGACGAGGATCCGCCACCAGGCGGTGCGCGGCAGCCGCAGCGGCCGGCGCCAGAGCAGCAGCAGCCCCGCGCCGAGCAGCACCGGCAGGAAGCGCGCGCCGAGCGCGTCCCAGAGGGCGAGGTCCTGCCGCAGCCGCGCCGCCGCGAGGAACGAGAAGGACCAGATGAGGAGGGTCAGGACGAGGACGATGTGGGCCAAGGCGGCAGTATGCCACGGCGCTCCGCCGCGGCCAGCGCGTTCAGGCCCGTGGCGGGGCCGTGGGCTGCACGTAATCGCGCACGACCGGCGCCCCGAGCCCGACCGCGGCGGCGAGGAGCACGGTTGCGAGCCCGCCGGAGATGACGGAGACCGTCGCGCCGACCGCGACGGAGGCGAAGAGCGACGCCACGAGGCCCGCCTCCATCTCCCCGAGCTGCGGCCCGCCCATGAAGAAGATCATGTTGACCGACGTCATGCGGCCGCGCAGGGCGTCGGGTGTCAGCATCTGCCGGAGCGTCTGCCGGATCACCGTGGAGACGAGGTCGGCGAGCCCGCTCAGGGCGAGGGCGAGAAAGGTCAGCCAGTAGGAGCGCGACAGCCCGTAGACGACGGTGGCGACGCCGTAGAAGGCCACGGACCCGAGGAGCAGCCGCCCCTGGCGCGCCGGCAGGTGGCGGAGCGACGTGTAGAAGGAGCCGGCCAGAGCTCCCAGCGCGGGGGCGGCCACCAGCCAGCCGTAGCCCGCGGGGCCCACGTGGAGGACCTGGTCCGCGAAGATGGGCAGGAGCGAGAGCGAGCCCGCGAAGAAGGTGGCGAGGAAGTCGAGGCCCGTCGTCCACACCATGATGGGCGTCCGGAAGACGAACCGCAGACCCTCGCGCAGCGCGGCGAGCGGGGGCTCGTGACTCCCGCCGCCGGCTTCGACCCGGCCCGAGGTGCGCATCAGGAAGAGGGCGTGGAGGACGCCGACGAACGAGAGCGCGTTCAGGGCGTAGATGAGCGCGAGCCGCGTGGTGTCCTCGGACGCCCCGCTCCCGGCGAGAGCCGCGAGGCCGGCCGAGGGCAGGCCCGCGCCGGCGATGAGGAGGCCGGCCAGCGCGGGGCCGCCGATGAAGGCGGCGTGGAACATCGTCAGGTTGAGCGAGAGGGCGGCGGGCAGCTCGGCCACGGGTACGAGGCGCGGGATGAGCGCCTGCCGGGCGGGGTTGTCGAAGGCGGCGGCCGCGGCCAGAAGCGCGTTCGCGCCGTAGAGGACGCCGAGGCTCTCGTGTCCGCTGAAGGTCAGGGCGGCGAGCGCCAAAGCGCCCGCCAGCATCGTGGCCTGCGTGGCGAACATCATCCGCCGACGGTCGTGGCGGTCGGCCGCGACACCTCCCCACAGGGAGAAGACGACGATCGGCAACACCCGCGTGAGGCCGAGGGCGCCCAGGGCCAGGGGCGAGCGCGTGAGCAGGTAGACGTGCCAGTGGAGCGCGACCGTCTGCATCTGCGAGCCCGTGAGCGAGACGAGCTGCGACAGCCACAGAAGCCGGAAGTCGCGGTGCCGGAGGACACGGTACGGGGGGCTCAGAATCGGAACACCCCGAAGCGGGTCTCCGGGATCGGGGCGTTGAGGGCGGCCGAGATCCCGAGGGCGAGGACGGTCCGCGTGTCGGCGGGGGCGATGATGCCGTCGTCCCAGAGCCGCCCCGTCGAGTAGTAGGGGCTCCCCTCCACCTCGTACTTCGCGAGGATGGGCACGCGCAGGGCCTCCGTCTCCTCCGCGGTCATGGGCTTGCCCTGGCGCGCCCGCTGCTCCTGTTTCACCTGCGTGAGAACCGACGCCGCCTGCTCGCCACCCATCACGCTGATCCGCGCGTTCGGCCACATCCAGAGCTGCCGCGGCTGGTAGGCGCGCCCGCACATGCCGTAGTTGCCCGCGCCGAAGCTGCCGCCGATGACCACGGTGAACTTCGGCACCTCGGCGTTGGCCACCGCGTGGACCATCTTTGCCCCGTCCTTGGCGATCCCCTTCTGCTCGTACTCCTTTCCCACGATGAAGCCGGTGATGTTCTGGAGGAAGACGAGCGGCGTCCGCCTCTGGCAGCACATCGAGATGAAGTGCGTGGCCTTGAGCGCGCTCTCGGAGAAGAGGACGCCGTTGTTGGCCAGGATGCCCACCGGGTAGCCCATGATGCGGGCAAAGCCCGTGACCAGGGTCGTCCCGTAGAGGGCCTTCCACTCGGAGAAGCGGCTGCCGTCCACGAGCCGCGCGATCACCTCGCGCACGTCGTAGGCGCGCCGCGGGCTGGCGGGCACGACCCCGCCCAGCTCCTCCGGGTCGAAGAGGGGGTCCTCCGGCTCCTCGACCTCCCAGGGCGTCTCCTTCCGGGAGGTGAGCGTCCCCACGATGTCGCGGGCACGGGCGAGGGCGTCGTCCTCGTCGAGCGCGTAGTGGTCGGCGACACCGGAGAGACGCGCGTGGACGTCGGCGCCCCCGAGCTCCTCGGCCGTGACCTCCTCGCCCGTGGCCGCCTTCACGAGCGGCGGGCCACCGAGGAAGATCGTGCCCCGGCCCTTCACGATCACCGTCTCGTCGCTCATCGCCGGCACGTAGGCCCCGCCGGCGGTGCAGGAGCCGAGGACGACGCTCACCTGCGCGAGGCCGAGGGCGCTCATCCGCGCCTGGTTGTAGAAGATGCGCCCGAAGTGGTCACGGTCGGGGAAGACCTCGGCCTGGAGCGGCAGGAACGCCCCGCCCGAATCCACGAGGTAGAGGCAGGGCAGG
>Ga0209253_10005523_pt1 | contig 10970 bp, 12 predicted proteins | sample FrelakmetBRP12BR_FD_187145 | JGI IMG/M metagenome (GOLD analysis project Ga0209253, IMG submission 187145) | Freshwater lake sediment microbial communities from the University of Notre Dame, USA, for methane emissions studies - BRP12 BR (SPAdes)... | ecosystem: Environmental > Aquatic >... | reverse complement strand
CTGGCGGGCGGCCACCCGGCTGGCGGTCCGCGAGGCCCGCCGGCGCACCGGACCGGCGGCGCCGCTCCACCTGGTCGGCTACTCGAACGGCGGCGCGCTGGCCCTGCAGTATGCGCTCGACGCCGTCGACGACGCGCGGCTCGCCAAGCCCGAGCGGGTGGTGCTGCTCTCCCCCATGATCGGCATCACCCGATTCGCCCGCTTCGCCGGGGTGGCCGGCTGGCCGGCGATATTCCCGGCCTTCGCCAAGGCCGCCTGGTTGAGCGTGCGCCCCGAGTTCAATCCCTTCAAGTACGAGTCGTTCCCCGTCAACGGCGCGCGCCAGTCGCAGCGACTGACCAGCGTGCTGCAGGCGCAGATCCTCCGCCTCGCCGCCGCCAACCGGCTGGCCGCGCTGCCACCGGTGCTCACCTTCCAGTCCGCGATCGACTTCACGGTGAGCACGCGCGCGATCGTCGACGCGCTCTACGCACACCTGCCGGCCAACGGCAGCGAGCTGGTGGTGTTCGACGTCAACCGCACGTCGAAGTTCTTCCCGCTCCTGTCGACCGCGGCGGAGACCAAGGTGGAGCGCCTGCTACCCACGCCGCCGCGACGCTGGCGGACCACCGTCGTCACCAACGCGACCGGTACCAGCAACCAGGTGGTGGAGCGCGTCACCGCGGCCGACGCCCTCGCCGAGGAGACCCGACCGCTCGGCCTGCAGTACTCCGAAGACGTCTACTCGCTGTCGCACGTCGCCATGCCGTTCCCGTTGGACGACGGGCTCTACGGCCTGGCGCCCGATCCCGCAGACGACGCCGGCATCCAGCTGGGCACGCTGGCCGCCCGCGGCGAGCTCGGTGCGCTGGCGGTCAATCCCAACTCGTCGCTGCGCATGCTGTCGAATCCGTTCTTCCCGTACGTGCGAGCGCGCATCGCGGAGGGGCTCGGCGCTGGCGATGGCGCGGCCGCGCACATCAGGCCGCCGAACGCGACGACCAGCGCCAGCAGCGACACGCAGGCCACCGGCCACTGACGCAGCACACCGTCGGCGCGCTCGCACGCCGCGCCGACCGGCGTCGCGACCCGGCGGGCCCCGTCCACGATCGCGCCAGACCATCCGAGCGGCAGCCGCCGCCCGAGCCCGATCGCCAGCAGTGCGCCGCCCGCGACGAGCAGCGCCGTCGACCAGAGCTCGCCAGGGGCAAACGGGTTCGACAGCGCCGAGCGCGGCAGCGGGCCGAGCGTGCCGAATCCGAGCAGCAGCGAGCACAGCGAGAGCCCCAGGGCCGCCGCGTGCCCGACGCGCGATCCGGCTGCGCGCACCGCGACCGGCTCGCGCGCGGGCGACAGGGCGTGCGCGAGCACCAGCAGCACGTAGCCGGTCGTGAAGAACCCGCCGGCCTGCAGCACGGCCGCCCACCACCACTGCCCCGTCGTCGCGGCGGCGTCGAGCAGCAGCTTCTTCGCGACGCTCGCGCCGCTCGGCGGCACGCCGGTCAGCGCGATGCCGCCCAGCACGAACGCCAGGACCGGCACGGGCAACGCCCGCGCAGCACCACCCAGCCCGGCGAGGCGGTCGTGGCCGAGCGCCGCGTAGATGGCGCCGGCCGCCAGGAACATGGCCGCCTTCGCGGTCGCGTGCGACACCGCCTGCACCATGCCAGCAGTCAGCGCATCGCCGCGCACCACATGCCCGGACGCGGGGTCGACGGCGAGCGGGAACATCAGGAACAGATACCCGAGCTGCGCGAGGGTGGAGTACGCCACCATGAGCTTCAGCCGCTCCTGGCGCAGCGCCAGCACGCTGCCGAAGAGGATGGCAACCGCGCCGAGCGCTCCCAGCAGCTGCGCGGCCGCCGGCCCCGGCAGCCCGGGCATGACGTCGAACCACAGCCGGACGACGATGAAGAACGACCCCTTCACCACCAGCGCCGACAACACCGCGCTCGCCGGGGCGGGCGCGCCGGCATGCGCAGGCGGCAGCCAGAGGTGGAGCGGAACGAGCGCCGTCTTGGCAAGCAGGCCCACCGTCATGAGGGCGGCGGCGGCCAGGGTCGCCGGATCGACCCGGATCCGCTGCGACAGCAGGACGATGTCGAGCGTGCCGTACGCCCCGTAGAGCAGGGCGGCGCCGGTCAGGTAGAGGACCGACCCGAGCAGGGCGAAGAGCAGATAGCGCAGCGCCGCCCTGAGCGTCTCCGGGCGGCCGTCCAGCGAGACCAGCGGCACGGCGGCGAAGGTGAGCAGCTCCAGCGCGACGTACAACGTGAAGAGGTCGCCGCTCAGGAAGACCGTGTTGAGCGCGCCCCAGATCGCCAGCAGCAGGATCCAGAACGCGAACGGCGCCCGCGTCTCGTCGACACCGGCCGGCGTGCGGAACTCCGCGCGCGCGAAGACGCCGACGGCACCGATCACCACCGCCGCGGTCACCATCATCACCGCCGACAGCGCGTCGGCGCGCAGCGCGACGCCGAGGGGAGGCGCCCAGCCGCCGAGCCGATAGACGAGCGGCGCGCCGGTGCGCAGCAGCGCGGCGGCGACGGCGACCGCAATGCCGAGCCCGAGCGGCATGGTGAGCAGCGCGATGCGTTCGACGCGACGCCCGCCGGCGGCGACGGCGACCAGCACGCCCGCCACCGGCACGACGAGCGACAGCACGAGCAGGAACCCGCCCGCCGTCACCGCATCGAGCCCCGGCGTCGGATCCGGCATCAGACGGGGGTGGTCTCGGTGTTCGGCCGGGCGGGCGCGTCGTCGCCCAGCGTCGCCGAGCCGGCTTCCTGGAACAGCCGCAGCAGCAGCACGACCGCCAGGGCGGTCGCCGCGAAGGCGACGACGAGGCCCGTGATCACCAGGGCCTGCGGCACCGGATCGCCACCGAACCCCGCCGCCGCGCCCCGGCGCGCGACGACACCGAAGAGCAGGAACACGCCGCTGCCGAGGACGTTGAACGCGAGGATCTTGCGCAGGGGGTGCGGGTGCACGATCATGCCGTAGAGGCCAAGCCCGACCGCCGCCGCCCCCCAGAGTCCGAACACCGTCACGGGGCTCATTCCCGCGCGCTCCGTTCGGGCACGCCAGCCATCAGCAGGCCGAGCGTGACCGCGATCGTGAGCGTCATCGCGATCTCGATGGCCAGGATGAGCGGCTTGGCCCACGCCGCGGGGTAGGCGAGGAACGCCGCGCCCAGCCCGAGTCCCCCGAGGCCGACCACGAGGAACACCGCGGGCCCGGAGAGGAGCACCAGCCGCAGCCATCGGCGGCCCACCGGCGGCGCGTCCGTGAGGCCGGCCATCATCACCAGCAGCCACATGGCGGCCAGAATGGTGCCGCCCTGGAAGGCGCCCCCCGGATGGTCGGCTCCCACCCAGAAGATGTAGACGCCCACCACGATGCCCACCGGTGCCAGCAAGCGCGCCAGAAAGGCGAGTGCGCCCTGCGGATCGGCCCGGTGGCGTGGCCCGGGGCGCCCGCCCCACAGCCGGTCGGGCGCCAGCGACCACACGCCCACCAGCGCCAGCAGGAGCACGACCTTCTCGAGCATCGTGTCCATGGCGCGAAACGCCATCAGGACGTTGGTGACCGGATTGCCGAGCCCGGTCGCCGCGGCGTTCGCCGCGGCCGCTGGCGCCAGGGTGGGGGCCGGGTCGGGCAGGCGCATCACGCTCGCCGCGATCCCTGCCGCGACCGTCACCGACAGCGCGACGGCGACGAGGCGCAGGACGATCCCGGGCTCCTGGCCCGCCGTCGTCCCGGCCGCCCGCAGGCGCCCCGCCGCGCCGAGCAGCAGGACCCCGCTCAGACCGCCGCCGATCGCGGCCTCGGTGAGCGCCACGTCGGGGGCGCCGAGGCGCAGCCATACCAGCGCCAGCAGCAGCCCGTAGACGACGAACCCGACCACCGCCGCCACGGCCTCGCGGGCCGCGATGGTCCAGACGGCGACCGCCAGGACGAGCGCGACCACGCCCGCGTCGAGCGCCTGCAACGGCGTCATGCGGCCTCGCGCCGCGCCGCGCGCGCGATGAGCTGGGAGACCGTGGCGCCGGCCAGCAGGACCAGAAGCCAGATGGAGACCAGCTTGAGCGCGCCGGTCGGGCTCGGGGCGCGCGGCAGCAGGCCGAGCACGACGAGGCCGAGTCCCAGGGTGTCCGCCTTGGTGAGCGCGTGCAGCCGGGTGAGGGTGTCGGGGAAGCGCAGCAAGCCGACCGTGCCGGCGAGGAAGAAGAAGGCACCGGCGGACACGGCGGTGATGGTGAGAACGTCGGCCGCGAGGTTCATCCCGCGCGCTCCTCCGGTGCGTCGGGCGAGCGCGGCGTCCCCTTCTTGACGAAGGCGATGGCCGAAAACGTCGCCAGCAGCGCGACGGTCAAGGCGACGTCGGCCGTCGCGGACGCGCCGGTCGCCGCGCCCGCCAGCAGCAGAGCCGCGATGCCGCCGGTGCCGAGCAGCTGCGCCGCCATCATGCGCTCGGCGTCTCCCGGGCCGCGCAGGATGCGGACCAGGCCGAGGCCGACCGTCGCCAGGACGAAGCCCGAGGCGGCCATGAGAAACTCATCCATGGCGCGTCGATCCGGGGAGCACCCTGGACAGCTCCGCCTCCTCCGCGGCGAGCTGCGCCGCGACCGGCTGCTCGACGTCGAGGCAGTGGTAGACGACCGCGTCCCCCTCCTCCTCGGCGGGCACCGTGCCCGGTATGAGGCTGGTGATCAGGGTGAAGACGCTTCGCGTCGCACCGGCCGGGAACCCCACCGGGTAGGCCACGAATCCGGGGCGGATGGGTAGCCGCGGATCGAACGCCCGCCGGGCGACGTCCCACCCGGCGACGATGGACTGCCAGAGGAAGCGCAGCGCGAACCCGGGGAGCCTCGCGAGCTGCAGCCGGTGGGGCGCCGGCGGGAGCAGGCGGAGGCTGGTCCATGTGGCCGCCAGCGCCGTCGCCAGTCCGACCACGAGGTGGCCGGGGTCGGCACCGATCAGGACGACCCAGAAGGCCAGGAAGGCCGCGCCGCGCGCCAGCGCGGCCAACGCCGGGCGGCCGCCCCCGCGGGTCGTCCCTTCGTCCATGCGGGGGCCCACCAACAACAACTGCGCCGCCGCGTCAACTGCGGACGCACGACGTGGTGCACATTCACCTTGTCGCTCTCACACCGGACTGCTAGGCTCCCACCTCCCGTGCCCCCGGACCCATGAACGGGATTCGCCCGGTCCAGGCTTCGATGCACACCGCGTGCTCGCCCCCCGGTGACGCCCGACACGGCGCGCGACGACTCCGCGCCGATCGCCGTCCCGCGTCCCGCCGAGCCGGCGGCGGCGCCACCCACGCCTGGACGGAGGTCTACCTGCCCGGGGCCGGGTGGCACGGCGTCGACCCGACCAACGACAAGCTGGCCGGCACCGAGCACATCTCGGTCGCCGTGGCCCGCGAGCAGCAGAAGGCATCGCCGCTCTCCGGGACCTGGGAAGGGCCGCCGGGCGCCTTCGAGCGGATGGAGGTGTCGGTGCAAGTCGAGGCGCTGTGAGCACCGCGGCGAGCCGCCACCGACTCGCCCGCATCGCTCCCGGCCTCGCGGCGCTGCGACGGTATCGGCGCAGCGACCTCCCGCACGATCTGTTCGCCGGGCTCACGGTCGCCGCCGTCGCCGTGCCCACGGGCGTCGCCTACGCCCGGCTCGCGGGGCTGAATCCGGCCGCCGGACTCTCCGCGAGCGTCCTGCCGCTGGTCGCCTACGCGGTCTTCGGCACGTCGCGGCAGCTGGTGGTCGGCCCGAGCGCCGCCACCACCGCGCTGGTCGCCTCCGCCATCGGTCCGCTCGCCGGCGGCGACGCCGCGCTCGCCCTGTCGCTGTCGACCACCCTGGCGTTCCTCGTGGGGGTCCTCTGCGTCGGCGCCAGCGCGCTCCGTCTCGGGGCGATCGCCGACTTCCTGTCCAGGCCCATCCTGGTCGGCTTCATGCACGGGGTCGCCCTGAGCATCGTGCTGGGCCAGATGGGCGCGCTGTTCGGCGTCGCGAGCGAGGCGGGCGGCATCATCCCGCGACTCCTCGAGCTCGTGCGCACGCTGCATCTGACGCACGGGCCGACGCTCGCTGTCGGCCTCGGGACGTTCGCGGTGCTCGCGCTCTCGCCGCGCGTCCTGCCGCGCGTCCCCGCGCCGCTGGTCGCCATGGTCATGGCGGGCGCCGCCGTGCGCGCGCTCGGGCTCGATCGCGCCGGCGTCGCAACCGTCGGCCCCGTGCCCGCCGGATTCCCGGCGCTGCGCCTGCCGGCGTTCCCCATCGACCTGCTGCCCACGCTGCTGGCGGAAGCAGGCGGAATCGCGCTGGTGAGCTTCTCCAACATGATGCTCGCGGCGCGCGCCTTCGCCGCCAGGAATCGCTACGACGTCGACGCCGACCGCGAGGCCGCCGCGCTCGGCGCCGCCAACGTCGCCGCCGCGCTCTCCCAGGGCTTCGTGGTGAGTGGAACCAACTCCCGCACCGCGGTCGCCGACGCGGCGGGCGGTCGCACCCAGCTCACCGGCCTCGTCTCTGCCGCGGCGGTCGCGACGGTCCTCCTCGCCTTCACGGCACCGCTCGCGTCCGTGCCGATCGCCGCGGTGGCGGCGGTGCTCGTCCGCGCGGCGCTCGCGCTGGTCGACCTCCCCGCGCTCACGACCATCCGGCGGATCGATCCGTCCGAATTCTGGCTCTCGATCATCGCGACCATCGGCGTGGTCGTCGTCGGGGCCATCGGCGCGATCCTGCTCGTGGTCGTGCTCGCGCTGCTGCGCTTCATCCGCCTGACCGCGCGGCCGGCCGTGGCGCTGCTCGGCACCGTCGAGGGCCAGCCCGGATTCCACGGCCTCGAGTCCCACCCGGCCGCCAGGTCGCGACCCGGGCTGGCGCTCTTCCGCTTCGACGGGCCGATCGTCTTCTTCAGCGCCCCCTACTTCAAGCGCGAAGCCCTCGCGGCCGCGGCGCGCGCCGGGGATGGACTCCGCTGGTTCGTCATCGACATGCAGCCGGTGAGCATGGTCGACGCCACCGGCGTACTCGCGATCCGGGACGTGCTCCACACGCTGCGGACACGGCACGTCGTCGTCGGCATGGCGGGGCGCGAGCGCGAGTGGGCCGACCGGATCGCCGCCGGCGACGCCTGCGAGGCGCTCGCGGGCATCCGCCTGTTCCCGACGTTGCGGCAGGCGGCGACCGCGTTCCGCGAGGCCACGGACGCAACTTGACCGCGCACGATCGGGTGATGCATGACATGATGGTGGAGGGGCACATGAGACGGACGACGATGCGTAGCATGCTGGGCGGTTTCGGGCTGGCGATGGCGGTCGGGCTCGGCGTCGGGTGCGCGAGGGCCCGCGTGCAGAACGTCCAGGTGGACCGATCGGCCGTGCTGCCGCGGCCCGGCCGGGTCGTCGTGTTCGACTTCGACACCGGTGCCGGCGACGTCCGCGTGGGCACCTCACCCCGCAGGACGGTGCGTCGCGCGGTGGGGCTGTCGGTCAACGAGCCGGACCTGCTGGCCGAGGCGGTCGCCGATACCCTCGCGGGTCGGGTGGTGGACGACGTCAGAGCACTCGGGCTCACTGCCGAGCGCGCCGCCGGCGCCGCCCCGCCGGTGGTGAACGACGTCGTGATCCAGGGGCAGTTCCTGCGCATCGACGAGGGCTCGCAGGCGAAGCGCTTCGTGATCGGGTTCGGCGTGGGGGCGACCGAGCTCCGGACCCAGGTCGAGATGTTTCAGGTGACCGCCGACGGGTGGCGGCCGATCAAGCAGTTCGACACGGTGGCGCAGGGCTCCCGCTTCCCCGGCGCAGCATTCTTCGTCGCGGGCGGCGCCGCCGCCGGCACCGTCGCGACCTCCGCGATGATCACGTCGGGGGTCGGGGTGATCCGGGAGTTGCGCGCTTCGATCGACGCCGACGCGGGGCGCACGGCCGAGCAGATTGCCGCGAAGGTTTCCGAGCTGAGGACCGCCCAGCGCTGGTAGCGGGTGACCGGGCAGACGCGCGCCGGATCAGCGCGCGTCACGGCGCCGGAACACCGATCCGCTCCGGGCGACTTGCACCCGCAACCAGCGGGCCTGCTCGGTCGCCCACTTGTAGAACGACACGCCGACCAGCGTGCCGAGGGCAATCGAGGCCATCACGAACACCACGCTGACCAGGCCCTCCAGCCCCGCCACGCGATCACCCAGCATGCGCGTGACGCTCTGCAGGCCGAGCGAGCCGGGAACGAGTAGCCAGAAGCTCGGCAGGAAGGTGACCGTGGCCGGCGGGCCCTTGAAGCGCTGCTGGATCAGGTAGGCGAGCGGGGTGGCCACCAGGGTGCCGAAGAACCCGCTGATCAGACTGCCGAACAGCCCGGCGCCGAGCCGCTGGGCCGCCAGCGCGACGAGCATCACGAAGAGCATCCAGCCGAGCGACCGCTTCGGCGCGGAGAAATGGAGGTAGACGCCGAGCCCGAAAAGGGCCACGCCGACCACCGTGATCCACGGCGCGCGAGCGAGCGGCACGGTCGCTTCCAGCAGGTCCGCGCGCTGCGCGCCCACCAGCGCCGCGCCCGCCGCCAGCCCGAACGCCAGCAACACCAGCTGCACGAAGCCCGTGGTGAGCCGGCTGGACCCGCTCACCATGTCGCCGTAGGCGAGCTCCTTCATGCCGAGCGCGAGCATGGCGCCCGGGAGGAACGTGACCAGCGGCGGCACGGCCGCGTACAGGGGCCTCACGGGCAGGCCGTGCTTCTCGGCGAGCAGCACGAGCGCCGACACCAGCGCGGCCGCGACCACCGGCAGGGGCACGGCGAGTACGGCCCGGCCCCGGTTGAGCACCTTCACGACGCCGACGATCGCGCCGAGCACCCCGGCCGCGGCCAGGTTCGTCGGCGTGGGCATGAGCACGAGGGCGAGCCCGAGGGTCAGGATCGTGTGACCGGCGACGCTGCCGGCGCGTCCGAAGCGTGCGGGCTGGCGCAGGATCGCGGCGAGCCGCTCCAGGCCCTCGCGCGGCGTCAGCGCGCGGCCCTGGGCCGCATCGCCCAGCGCGTAGACTTCGGCGATCTGGTCCAGGCGCAGCGTCTGCGTCGGTCCCTCGGCCAGCGTCACGCGCTCGCCGGCGCCGTCGTCGACCGCGATGAACACCGCGGTCGGGAACGCCACCACGCGCGCTCGGCGCATCCCGCGCGCCGTCGCGGTGGCGCGCAGGATGCGCTCCACCTCCGCCGTCTGCTCGTCGCAGGCGAGGTACGCCTGCCCGAGACGGAACATGAACTCGAGGAGCACGTCCGTCTCGGACGAGGCGGCTTCGGCGTTCATGTGGCTGCGCCGCCGCGCCGGGGCGAACCGGCGCGGCGAGGCCCGCTCCGCGGCGCGCTGGCGCGCTCAGTCCGCGACGTCGTCGGCGCGCCCGAGCAGGAATTCGGACAGCAGCGGCACCGGCCGACCAGTCGCGCCCTTGGCGTCGCCCGACACCGAGGCGGTGCCCGCGATGTCGAGGTGCGCCCACTTGTACGCTTTCGTGAAGCGCGCCAGGAAGCACGCCGCGGTGATCGCGCCGGCGGGTCGCCCCCCCAGGTTGCTCATGTCGGCGAAGTTGCTCTTCAGCTGGCTCTGGTACTCGTCCCACAGCGGCAGCTGCCAGGCGCGATCGCCCGCGTCCGCGCCGCTCTCGAGCAGCTCCGCGGCCAGCGCGTCGTCGTTGGCGAACAGGCCGCTCGTCTGTATCCCGAGCGCGATCACGCAGGCGCCGGTCAGGGTGGCGATGTCGACCACGCACTCCGGCTCGAACCGCTCGGCGTAGGTGAGGGCGTCGCACAGGACGAGACGACCCTCGGCGTCGGTGTTCAGGATCTCGATGGTCTGGCCCGACATCGAGGTGACCACGTCGCCCGGGCGGCTGGCGTTGCCGCCGGGCATGTTCTCGACCGCCGCGACGATCCCGACCACGTTGAGCGGCAGCTCGAGCTGCGCGACCGTCTTCATGGTGCCGAGGACACTGGCGGCGCCGGCCATGTCGTACTTCATCATGTCGAGGTCGTCGCCGGGCTTGAGCGAGATGCCGCCGGTGTCGAACGTGAGGCCCTTGCCCACCAGCACGATCGGCTTGTCCTTCGTCTCGCGGCCCCGGTAGTGCATGACGATGAACTTGCACGGCTCGTAGGAGGCGCGGCCCACCGACAACGCCGAGCCCATGCCGAGCTTCTCCATCTCGGCGCGCTCGAGCACCTCGACCTTGAACTTGAACTCCTTGCCCAGGGCGCGCGCCACATTGGCAAGATGGCTCGGCGTGCAGACGTTGCCCCCGAGGTTCCCGAGGTCCTTCGCCAGCGCCATGCCCTCGGCGGTCGCCAGCCCGCGCCGCACCGCGTCCGCGTGCTCCGCATCGACCTTGCCGGCGATCAGGAGCGTGATCGCACCCGCACCCCGCACCAGCGGCCTCTCGGCCCGTGGGGCGTCGAACCGGTAGGCGCCGTCGGCGAGCAGGCGGCTCGCCTGCTGCAGCCGCCAGGCGAGCGAACGGTCGGGGACCTCGACGTCGGCGAGCGTCACCGCCGCATCCTTGGCCGGGCCGCCGGCGAGGGCCTTCGCGGCGCCGCCGAGGGCGTCGCGAAAGGCCCTGTCGCCGAACGCGTCGCGGGCGCCGAGGCTGACCAGCAGCACCCGCTGGGCGGCCACGCCGGGGACGTCGTGCAGGAGCACGCAGCTGCCGGCCTTGGCGTCGAGGTCGCCGCGCTTGAGCACGGCGGACAGCCGGCGATTCGACGCTTTGTCGACCGCCTTGGCGGCATCGGGGAGCGTGCCGTCGGCAAACGCGCCGACGACCACGGTCCCGACGCGAAGCTTCTCGGGTGAGCCGGTCTTCGTCGTCATCTGCACGGGTCAGCTCCTCACGATGGCAGGCCGGCGATCAGTGTCCCGCGATCGCGTCCGTCTGCCATGGCTGCGAGCGCTTGTGTCAGGTCCTTGCCCGTTAGTAAAGCGCCGTGCGCCGTCGGGTC
>Ga0209253_10005522_pt1 | contig 10970 bp, 10 predicted proteins | sample FrelakmetBRP12BR_FD_187145 | JGI IMG/M metagenome (GOLD analysis project Ga0209253, IMG submission 187145) | Freshwater lake sediment microbial communities from the University of Notre Dame, USA, for methane emissions studies - BRP12 BR (SPAdes)... | ecosystem: Environmental > Aquatic >... | reverse complement strand
GGTGCGAGCGATGACCCCCCGGCCGGGCGCGTACACAGTGCTGGACGGCGAGATGCTCCACACCTGGGAGGCGTGGCCGCTGCCCGAAGAGGGCGGCGCCAGCGAGGCCGGCACAGTGCTGCCCCTATCGCCCGCGCAGAGCGAGAAGCTGCCTCCCGAGACGCAGCAAGAGGCCCTCGCCGTTCAGACGGGCGAGGGCCTTCTGGTGCTCCTGCGTTTGCAGCGGGCGGGTCGGCGGGCTCTGCCGGCGGCGGAGTTCGCCCGCGGCCAGCGTGACCTGTTCGGCCGCCGCCTGGGGCCTGCGCCACGCGGCTAGCCTGTACTGGCTAGCCCTCCTCTTCGGCCTTCTCGGCCTTCGCCTCCTCCTCCGCAGCCTCGGCGGCCTCCGCAGCCTCTTCTTCGACCACTTCCTCAACCTCGACGCGCGGCGGCGCCACCTTCACCACCACCAGCTCGGGGTCGACCAGGAAGGTCAGGCCGGCGCTCACCGGCAGGTCCTTGACGTGTATGGCATCGTCGATTTCCGCCAGGCCGGATACGTCCACCTCGATGTACGGTGGCATCTCGGCCGGCAGGCCTTCAATGGCGACGGAGCTAGTGTTCTGGAGAAGCATGGCATGATAAACGTCCACCGCCGGCGCCTCGCCCACCACCACGATGGGCACCTCCAGGCGGATCTTCTCCGTCAGCGACACTTGGTAGAAGTCGACGTGAAGCAGGTTATCGTTCAGGGGGTTGCGCTGGACGTGGTGCACGAACACTGGTCGCGCCTTCTTCTCGCCCTCCACGTGCAACTGGAGCATGGTGTTGCGCCCTGCGACCTTGATGGTGTGGGCGAGGTCGTGGGTGGGCACCTGGACGGCCAGAGAGTCCACGCCGTGGCCATAGATGTTGGCCGGCGTGATGCCCTGGCGGCGGAGGACCTTCACGTTCTTTCCCAACACTTCGCGCGGCGTTACCGCTAGTTCCAATCGATCGGATGCTTGTGTCATCAGTGTCACCTCTTTCGCGACGGACTTCACCTTACCAGAGGCGGCAGACTCGATCAAGGCAACCTGATCGCGGCCACCGCTTCGTCGTCGTGCGAGCACATTCTCGACCCCCGCCTAAAGGCGGGGGCAGCGATTCGCCCATCCCCATGCCCCAGCCTTCAGGCTGGGGTCGCGTGTGAACCTGGGAGGCGAAAGGACATCAAGAACCGCCTATCGATCCTGCGCGTCTTCAGGAAGTGGGCCTGGGCCGCCTTGACAGGCCCCGCCCCATGTGAGAGAAGATGAGGCTGTTCTCAGAAAGGAGCGTGCCATGCTGGCCTGTGTGAAGACGGCCATAGGTAAGATGGAGATGCTGGACCTGCCAATACCGAAGGCAGGCCCAGGTGAGATCGTCATCAAGACAACGATGTGTACCGTCTGCGGCAGTGACATGCACTTCGTGGACGAGATCCCCAACGAAGTCCTGGCGGCGCTTGCGCCCGGCGTGCTCACCCCCAAGGGCTTCCCGATGGGCCACGAGGCAGTGGGCACGGTGCACGAGGTGGGGCCGGGCGTCACACGTGTCCAGGTGGGCGACCGGGTGATCTCTTCGTGCCAGACAGGGTGCGGTAGCTGCCCACCATGCCTTCGCGGCGACTTCAGCGTCTGCACCGGCGGCGGTCGCACCATGTTCGGTTGCCAGGCCGAGTATTTCGTGGTGCCTTTCGCCGATGTCAACGTCGCCAAGGTGCCACCGGAGGTGAGCGACGAGCACGCCATTCTGGCCACAGACATCATGTCCACCGGCTTCGGCGCCATCGACCGGGCGGGGCTGAGTTTCGGCGATTCGGTGGCCATCTTCGCGCAGGGGCCGGTGGGGCTCTGCGCCACGGCTGGCGCGCGCGCCCGCGGCGCCGGGCTGATCATCACGGTGGAGTCCATCCCGGAGCGCATCGAGATGAGCAAGCGGCTGGGCGCCAACATCGTCATCAATCCCAAAGAGAAGGACCCGGTCTCCGAGATCATCAACCTGACCGCCCTGCAGGGGGTGGATGTGACAGTGGAGGCGGTCGGTACACAGGCTACCTTCGATGGCGCCACGCGCTCCGTGCGGCGGGGCGGAACCGTGTCCTCAGTGGGCGTGTACGGGCTTGCGCCCCAGCTCAGCATGTTCACCATGACCCACTCTTTCTACCACCGGCGCATCGTGAGCACGCTCTGCCCGTCGGGCCACGACCGCATGACCCACATGCTGGACATCCTGCGCTGGGGGAAAGTGGACCTCAGCCCCCTGTTCACCCATCGCATGAAGCTGGCCGACACTCCCAAGGCCTACGATCTGTTCCGCAGCAAGCAAGAGGGCGTGCTGAAGATAGCAATCACGCCCTAGGGCGCTCACCCAGCCAACGAACGAGACTGCCACACAAGGAGCGGGCTCCTTCGAAATGTTTCGTTTGGTGGGCATCGTTTCGCTCGGGCTGCGAACATACTAGAATCTATGAGGGACGCTGCCGGCAGCAACCGTGCTCAGGGGAGATAGGGAGGTGCGGCGATGATGAACGGAGACGAGTACCGGGAGAGTCTGCGCAAGCTGAAGCGCGACGTGTACGCCTTCGGAGAGAAGATCGACGACGTCGTGAACCACCCTCTCACCCGGCCACACGTCAACGCGGCGGCGATGACCTATGAGCTGGCCCATGACCCGCGCCACCAGGACCTTCTCACAGCGACGTCTCACCTGACAGGTCGGCGCATCAACCGCTTCACACACATCCACCAGAACCCCGACGACTTGGTGCGCAAGGTGAAGATGATAAGGCTCCTGGGGCAGGAGACCGGCAGCTGCTTCCAAAGATGCGTCGGCTTCGATGGCTTGAACGCCGTCTATAACACCACCTACCTCATTGATCAAAAGTGCGGGACCGGATACCACAGCCGTCTGCGCACCTACCTGGCCTACGTCCAGGACAGCGATGTCATGGTCGACGGCGCCATGACTGACGCCAAGGGCAACCGCGGCCTCGCTCCCAGCAAGCAGGCGGATCCGGACCTCTACGTTCATATCGTGGAGCGCAAAGAGGACGGGATCGTGGTGCGGGGAGCCAAGGTGCACCAGACGGGCGGCGTCAACTCCCACGAGGTGCTGGTCATGCCCACCACTGCCTTGCGAGAGGAGGACCGGGACTACGCCGTCTCCTTCGCCGTTCCCGCCGACACGCCGGGGCTCACCTTCATCTTCGGGCGGCAGACCAACGACGAACGCAAGCTGGGAGGAGAGATCGACCAAGGCAATCCTCGCTTCGGCTTCGTGGGCGGCGAGGCGATGATCGTGTTCGATGACGCCTTCGTGCCCTGGGAGCGGGTCTTCATGTGCGGGGAGTACGAGTTTGCCCGTCCCCTGGTGGAGATGTTTTCCTCCTTTCACCGCCAGAACTACGGGGCGTGCAAGGTCGGCATGGCCGATGTGCTCATCGGCGCGGCGGCTCTCATTGCTCGGTACAACGGGGCTGAGGATGCTTCTCACATCCGCGACAAGCTGGTCGAAATGACGCATCTGGCCGAGACCCTCCACAACTGCTCGCTGGCTTGCTCCAGCGAGGGTCAGATGACGCCCTCCGGCTCCTGCTACGTGGACCCGCTACTGGCCAATACCGTCAAGCTCAACACGACCCGCTTCATGTACGAAATCGGCCGCCTGGCCCACGACATAGCAGGAGGGCTACTCGGGACCCTGCCCTCCGAGAAGGACCTGCGCCATCCTGTCGTGGGCCCCTACATGCAGAAGTACCTGCGGGGTGCCGCTGAGTTCCCCACCGAGGACAGACTCCGCGTGCTGCGTCTCATCGAGAATATCACCGGGGTTTCCGCGCTGGTGGAGTGCATGCACGGAGCAGGTTCGCCGCAGACGCAGAGGATCGCTATCTACCGCCAGGCGAATCTCGCCGGGAAGATGGATCTGGCCAAGCGCCTGGCGGGCATCGTCGACGAAGAGGGGGCGCCCGCCAGCGTCTCGACGGCCCCGGGCGCCAAGCGAGACGCCTGAGGTTCTCGGGAGCGGGTTGCCGCCGACAAGATGCCACAGATATGCGCCTGGGCCGCCAATAGCAGCCCTTTGATGCTGGACTACCACGACCGCGAGTGGGGCGTCCCGCTTCACGATGACCGGAAGCTGTTCGAGTTCCTCGTGCTCGAGGGCGCCCAGGCTGGGCTGAGCTGGGAGACCATCCTCAAGAAGCGCGAGGACTACCGGCGCGCGTTCCACGGCTTCGATCCGGCGCGAATCGCCCGCTACGACGAGGGAGATGCGGAACGTCTTCTCGCCGATGCCGGCATCGTGCGCAATCGACTGAAGATTCAGGCGGCGATTGTGAACGCTCAGAAGCTCCTGAACGCGCAGGAGGAGTTCGGCTCTTTCGACAGCTACATCTGGCAGTTCGTCGGCGGAAAGCCTATCAAGAACGCGTTCAGGTCGCTCTCGGAAATACCGGCGAAGACGGCGCAATCCGACGCCATGAGCAAAGAGCTGCAGCGGCGGGGCTTCAAGTTCGTCGGCTCCACCATCTGCTACGCCTTCATGCAGGCGGTGGGACTGGTGAACGACCACACGGTCGATTGCTTCAGGTACCATGAGGTTTAGAATAGACTGAGGGTAGCTGAGGCCGGCGCGCTGGAGATGGAGCCACGGGTGGACGAGAAGCTAGAGAGACTACAGCAGATCCTGACCGAGATGGGATCGGTGGTCGTGGCCTATTCGGGCGGGGTCGACAGCACCTTCCTGGCAGCCATCGCTCACGACGTCCTGGGCGAGCGGGCGCTGGCCGTCACCGGCGTCTCGCCGGCCGTGCCGCCGTCGGAGGTGCGCGAGGCGGAGGAACTGGCCCGCCGCATCGGAGTAGGCCATCTGCTCATCGAGACCCAGGAGATGGACGACCCCGATTACGTAGCCAACTCGCCCCGCCGCTGCTACCACTGCAAGAGCGAGCTGTACTCGAAGCTGCGGCAGTTGGCCGACCAGCGCGGCATCTCCTGGATCGTCGACGGCTGCAACGTGGACGACCTGACGGACTTCCGCCCCGGACAGGAAGCAGCCCGGGAACACGGCGCGCGCAGCCCGCTGGTGGAGGCCGGCTTCAGCAAGGAAGACATCCGCACGCTCTCGCGCGACCGAGGCCTGCCCACCTGGGACAAGCCGGCCATGGCCTGCCTGGCCTCACGCATTCCCTACGGCACGCCGGTGACGGTGGAGGCCCTGAGCAGCATCGGCCAAGCCGAGGAGTTCATCCGCTCGCTGGGCGTGCGCCAGCTCCGCGTGCGCCACCACGACGGCATCGCGCGCATCGAGACCGACGACGCCGGGATGGCCGTGCTGATGTCCAACGGTAACCGCGAGGCGGTGGTGCGCCGGCTGGAGGGCCTTGGTTATCGCTACGTGGCGCTGGACCTGGCGGGATATCGGCAGGGCAGCCTGAACAAGCGGAGACCCGCGGGGATGCCACCCGGGCCGTGAGCCCTCAGACCGCCGCCCTGCTCCTGGCCCTCGGCGTCCTGGCCGGGACCTATGGAACCATTGTGGGAGCGGGCGGCGGCTTCGTAATCATCCCCGCCTTCCTCCTCCTCTACCCCGACGATTCGGCGGCCGTCGTGACGAGCATCTCCCTGGCCGTCGTGCTGTTCAACGCCACCTCCGGCTCCGCGGCCTACGCCAGGCTGCGACGCATCGACTATCGAACAGGCGTAGCCTTTGCGCTGGCCACCATCCCCGGAGCCATCGTCGGCGCCCTGGCGACGCACGCCGTTCCCCGCAGGACTTTCGACGCCCTGTTCGGCGTCGTCCTCATCTCCGTCTCCGCCTACATCGCCCTGCGGCCGACCCTGAGCGAGGCCGGTGGAAGATGGCGACCGCGGCCCAACACCTACCGCAGCCTCGCCGACGCGGAGGGTAACCGCTATAGCTATACCTTCAACTGGCAGACGGGCGTTGGCATCAGCTTTCTTGTGGGGCTGCTCGCCAGCTTCCTGGGCCTGGGCGGCGGCATCATCCACGTGCCGGTCATGGTGGCGGTGCTGGGCTTCCCCGCCCACATCGCCGTGGCCACATCGCACTTCATCCTGATCTTCACCTCGCTCGCCGCGACGCTCGTGCACGTGGCCACAGGCAGCCTGGCCGGCGACTGGCAGAAGGTGATCCCGCTGGCGATAGGAGCGGTCGTGGGGGCGCAGGCAGGGGCGCGGCTTTCCCAACGCCTGCCGGAGAAGGCCATCGTGCGGCTGCTGGCCCTGGCGCTGTTCACCGTAGGGATAAGGCTGCTGGTGGCGGCGGCCGGCGTCTAGGCCGGGCTGACGAAGGGGACGTATTCGCCGTTGGGCCGCCGCCGCGCCAGGTAGTGACGTCCGGCCCGCAGCTCTTCGATAAGCTCGCCCTCGCCGGCCACAGCCCGCTCCAGCACGGTGATGCAGCGACCCACCTCGGTGAAGGTATGCGCGTCGCTGCCGGCCGTGCCCCGCTTGCCCAGCACTCGCGCCACCGCGGCGGCGATCTCGTTCTCCTTATCGGTGCAGTTGTAGTTGAGCACCTCGATCTCGTCCACCAGGTCCCAGACGGGATGGCTTGCCATCTCCTCCGTCGTGAGGGTCGAGGAGTTGCCTTGGGGCCCAAAGAGATAGTTCGATCCGCTGGGAAAGAAGCGGAAGGGGTGGGCGAGGATGAGATAGCCGCCCGCTTCGTCGGCAACGCGGCGCAAATCCTCCAGCCGGCGGATGTCCTGCAGTTCGGGGTCGAGGCCCAGGGCGATGATGTGGCCCCAGTTAGTGGGCCACTCGCGCCCGGCGCAGACGAAGAGGCCGCTCTCCTGGCGATAGCAGGCCAGACGCTCGGGAGCCCAGGCGGTATCGTGTTCGATTACCGCGATGCCGTGGATGCCGACCTGGCGAGCGGCCTCGGTCAGGCGTTCCAGGGAGAGACGGCAGTCGTCAGAGCCGATGGCGGTGTGGACGTGGAGATCCAGCGCCATCCCGTTCGGCTGCGGAGTAACATTCGTCATCGGGCAGCAAGGCCAAGATAGCATGCGCGCGGACTACGGGAAAGGACGGGAAGTGCGTTCCTTTTTGGCCCTTCGCGCGTCTTATCTATTGGCGGGTCACGGAGAGATAGCTTTCCGGATCCCAGGGCCGGATCCCCCTCCCGCCCTTGGCGACCCGCCTTTCTTATTACCCTCCGCCGCGCTCAGACGTGAGCCAGCAACCTTTCACCGTCCGTCCACTGCTTCTTCACCGGTTTGCTAGCAACAGGGCCCGCCTCATAGTGATAACCTGCGATACAGGAGGGGTCCCGACCCACATCAGAGATGGGAGCAGGGTCCTCCAAGGGGAAAAGCAGGAGGAGGGAATCGTGGTTCGAAAGCTAGCCGGCTTGTTCAGCAACGTCGGGAACCGTATCGGACTACCGTTCGGCCGTTCCGGCATTGACCTTTCGGAGGACCTGGCGACCTATTGGCTGGCCCTCAACCTCCACGTGATGCGTGGCAACGTGGACCCCGTCGCTCTTATCAACATCGGCGATGGCAACGGACATGGCCCCGTCGGCACCACGATGACCGTTCAGGCCATCCTCAGGACGGTGCAGGACGGCTGGGGCCACTGGAATCGCAAGACCGTGGCCTATTGGTCCGGCATCCTCGAGGAGGCCAACCAGAACCTCCTCCCCGAAGAGGAAGCGGCGTCGCGGTTGCAAGAGGCCATCGTCGAGATCTAGTTCTCAAGTAGAGACCGGCCAAGGCGGCTGGGGCGGTGCGCGGCCCCGGCCGCCTTGAATTTTGCCTCGCGTCATCCGAAGGGCGCTCGCCCCTCGGGACGCGCAAGACGAGCGATGTTGTGTTCCCGTCCTTCCCCACTGATGGTTCGATAGGCTCGCCATGAGCGGTTCCAGGAACGCGCGCCAGTTCTGGCCGTGCGCTTGCTGACCCCCTGTCGACAGCTTACAATGGCCGCAGCATAGCCAAGCTAGGGATTTCACCATGCCCAAAGTAGAGCTTTACGACACTACCCTCCGCGACGGGACGCAGATGGAGGGCATTTCGCTGTCCGTGGAGGACAAGCTGAAGATCGCCCGCAAGCTGGATGAGCTGGGCGTCCACTACATCGAGGGCGGTTGGCCCGGCTCGAACCTCAAAGACGCCGAGTTCTTCGTGCGGGCACAGTCGCTGACCCTACGGAACGCCCGGCTGGCCGCCTTCGGCTCCACTCGGCGGGCCGGCGGACACGCCGAGAAGGACCCCAACCTCCGCGCCCTCGTCGACGCGCGTACGTCGGTGGTCACGATCGTGGGCAAGGCCAACGATCTCCACGTGCGGGACATTCTCGAGACCACCCTGGACGAGAACCTGAAGATGATCTCCGACTCGGTGCGCTTCCTCAAGTCCCAGGGGCTCACCGTCTTTTACGACGCCGAGCACTTCTTCGACGGCTTCTACTCCGACCCGAAGTACACCCTGCAGTGTCTGCGCACAGCCGCCGAAGCCGGCGCCGACTGCATCATCATGTGCGACACCAACGGCGGCACCATCACCTCGCGTCTGGCTGAGCCCGTCAAGGTAGCGCTGGAGTCGGTGCTCACGCCCCTGGGTATCCACGCCCACAACGCCGCCGATGTGGCGGTGGCCAACACGCTCATGGCCGTGGAGTTGGGCGTGAGCCAGGTGCAGGCGTGCGTCAACGGCTACGGCGACGGCTGCGGAAACGCCGACATCATCACCGTCATCGCCAACCTAAAGCTGAAGCTGGGCATCGACTGCATCAGCGATGAGCATCTTGCCAAGCTCACGGAGATCTCCCGCTACGTAAGCGAGGTCGCCAACCTCAGCCCCAGCCCTCGCCAGCCCTACGTGGGTACCGCCGCCTTCGCCCACAAGGCCGGGCTGCACGTGGCAGCCCTCATCAAGCACGACCGCTCGTACCAGCACATCGACCCTGCTCGCGTGGGAAACGAGCCCCGCATGCTCGTCTCCGAGCTGGGGGGCAGTCACGGTATCCTCCAGAAGGTCCGCGAGCAGGGTATCGACCTGGACCTGGACCGCGAAGCCGCCCGCCGCCTGCTGGAGCAGGTGAAGGAGCTGGAGAACGCTGGCTACCAATACGAGGGCGCGGAGGCCTCCTTCGAGCTGCTGGTTCGACGCAGCAAGGCCGGTTATCAGCCGCCCTTCGAGCTGGACGACTTCATGGTGGTGGAGCGCCGTCACCCGCGGCCGGGCGGCGATGAAGAGCGCGACGTGCTGTCTGAGGCGATGGTGAAGGTGCGCGTGGGCGACGAGGTGATCCACACCGCGGCCGAGGGCAACGGCCCCGTGAACGCCCTTGACGCAGCGGTGCGCAAAGCCCTGGTGCAGTTCTACCCGACGCTGCAGGCGGTGCACCTGGTGGACTACAAGGTGCGTATCATCGATAGCGCCGCCGGGACCGGCGCCGTAGTGCGGGTGCTCATCGAGTCCACGGACGGCGAGCACCACTGGACAACGGTGGGCAGCTCCGGCGACATCATCGAAGCCTCGTGGCTAGCCTTGTCCGACAGCCTGGAGTGGTGGTTGGTACGCCGTGGCGAAGGTGGATAGGAGGCAATCGCAATGTCTGATTACGCAGCGAAGGGCTTCTGGCTGGCCTCCCAGCCGTACCAGGAGAACCCGCCCCTCGTAGGCTCCATCAGCGCCGACGTGGCCATCGTCGGCGGCGGGTTCACCGGCATGTCCACCGCCTACCACTTGAAGAAGGCGGAGCCCAGTCAGCGGGTGGTGGTGCTGGAGTCAGAAGTGGTGGGCTACGGGGCCAGTGGCCGCAACGGCGGCTTCGCCATGACCCTCATGGGACTCATGCTGTCCACTACCGCCCTCCGTTTCGGGAAGGAGAAGGCGCGCATCGCTCACGACTTCGGCCATCGCGCCGTGGAGCACCTGGGCGAGTTTGTGGCCGAACACAACATCGATTGCGACTACGAGAAGCCGGGCCTGCTCACCGTTGGCACCAACCCGGCCCAGGTGAAGCGCCTGCAGAGCGAGATCCGCCTGGGCGAGAGTCTGGGCGTGAAGGGCCTGCGCTGGCTGGACGCCTCTGAGCTGCGCGAGGAGGTGAGCTCGCCCACCTATCTGGGCGCCCGCTACGAGGACCAGTGCGCCCTGGTGAACCCGGCCAAACTGGTGCGCGGGATGAAGGTCGCGGCGGAGGGGGCCGGCGCCGAGATCTACGAGCGCACCCCCGTGCTGAGCTTTCGGTCTGGCCGGACCCTCTGGCTGGAAACGCCTCGCGGCCAGGTGGAGGCGAAGAAAGTGGTGTTCGCCACCAACGCCTTCTCGGGCCGATTCCCGCAGCTTCAGTCCAAAGCCTTCCCCGTCTACACCTACATCGTCCTCACCGAGCCCCTGACCCGCCAGCAGATGGCCCCCATCGGCTGGGGTGGACGCCAGGGCATCGAAGACGCCCGCAACCTGATCCACTATTACCGCCTGACGGCTGACAACCGCCTCCTGATGGGCGGCGAGGATGCATTGATCTACTTGGGCGGCGCCCTCGATAGGGACTATCACGCCCCTACCTTCCGCCGGCTGGAGCGGCACATCGCCAAGACGTTCCCCAGCCTGGCCAACGCCCGCATCGAGTATCGCTGGGGTGGACCGGTGTCGGTCCCGATCGACTTCTACCCCGCTGTTGGATACGTCGGCAACGACAAGCGAGTGGTCTACAGCCTGGGCTGTGTGGGCCACGGCGTGGCCATGACCACCTATCTGGGGCAGATGCTGCGCGACCTGGTGCTGGAGCGACGCACGGATCTTACCGAGCTGTTCTGGGTGAACCGACGGGTGGTCCCCCTGCCGCCGGAACCTCTTCGCTTTGCCCTCGGCGACGGCCTTCGCCGCGCTCTGGCAGTACAGGACGCTTGGGAGGCGCGGAAGACGTAACGGTGTCGCGCTGGCCTCATCACAGCGCACTGCGGCCCGGCAGCCTTGGGGGTCGTTG
>Ga0209253_10005521_pt1 | contig 10971 bp, 10 predicted proteins | sample FrelakmetBRP12BR_FD_187145 | JGI IMG/M metagenome (GOLD analysis project Ga0209253, IMG submission 187145) | Freshwater lake sediment microbial communities from the University of Notre Dame, USA, for methane emissions studies - BRP12 BR (SPAdes)... | ecosystem: Environmental > Aquatic >... | reverse complement strand
AGCGTGAGGCCGGCCGCCGGTAGAATTGGACGGCCACGTCGGCGTAGTTGTAGGTCTTCTTCGGCGCGAAGATCTCCAGATGGAAGTGCTTGTCCGCGAGCGCCCGCCGGATCCGGGCATCTGAGGGGGGAGTCGCGCACGCGCCTCCCCCCTCTGCGTCGAGGGCCCGCTCCGAGACCCCACCGGCATGGCCGAGGTCGGCGCCTGCGCCGGTTTCCCTCTCGTCGCTTTTCCTCTCGACTGCGATGCGGCACGAGGTCGCCACCGCTGGCCGGCTCTTCGCGGAGCGCGCACCCACGTACCGACGTACCGGGGGCACACGCCCTCGAGACGCGTTGAATCCCCCCAACCACGCCGATAAGATCGACAGCTCATGGCTCGCACAGGGGCGACGCAGCCGCAGACGTCCGGGCGCCGCCCCGGAGAGGACACCGGGGGCCCGCCGGCATCGGCGAAGGCACTGCGGGTAGCCCTCTACGCCGCGCTCGCGGCGAGCGCGGGGTTCGCGGGCGCGATCCTCTACGTTCACGCCCAGCTCGCCGCCTCGCACGGCGCCTACACGAGCTTCTGCAACGTCAACACGCTCGTCAATTGCGACGCGGTGCTGGCGAGCCGCTTCAGCATGCTCCTCGGCGTTCCGCTCGCCGGGTGGGCGCTGGTCGCGTATGGCGGGCTCGCGCTGCTCGTCGCCTGGCAGGGCGGCGCGACCGGCCCCACACGCACGCAGGCGACGCTGCTCCTCCTCTGGGCCGCGATCTGGGGCCTCGTCTTCTCCCTCTACATGGCGGGCATCGCCGTCTTCGTGGTGGGAGCGCTCTGCGTGCTCTGCGCCGGCATGTACGTGCTGAGCCTGGCCTTCGCCCTCCTGGCCTGGCGCCTCGCGCGCCGGGAGCTCGGTCCCGCCCCTCTCCTCTCGGCACCTCGCGTCGGCATCGGCGCGGCCGCGATCGCGGGCTCCATCGCGCTCGTCGCCGGCACGCAGCTCTCGACCGTCGCCGCGCCTCTCCTCCCGGTCACGCCAGAGGAGGTGCGGAAACGCCATCCCGAGTTCTACCGCTGGTACGCGACCCGCCCCATGGTCGACCCTGGACTCCTCCCCCCCCCGGAGCACGTCAAGGGCCCGGCAGACGCGCCGTTCACCATCGTCGAGTTCTCGGACTTCGAGTGCACGTACTGCGCGAAGGCCTTCCGCGACCTGCAGGAGCTCGAGCGGCTGCACGGCGGCAGCCTGCGCATCGTCTTCCACCACTTCCCGCTCGACGCGGCATGCAACCCGCGCGTACAGGGCCGCCTGCACAGGAACGCGTGCCTGGCGGCGATCGCCGCCGAGTGCGCGGCCCGCGAGGGCCGCTTCTGGGCCTACCACGACCTGCTCTTCGACGCGCAGGGCCGTCTCGGGCGCGAGGACCTGATCACGCACGCCGCCGGCCTCGGCATCGACCGCGCGGCCTTCACCACCTGCCTCGACGACCCGGACCCCGCCGCTCGCGTCCGCGCGGATGCCGAGGCGGGCGGGCGCCTCGGCGTCAAGTCCACGCCGACGCTCATCCTCAACGGCCGCGCCGTGGAGGGTGCGCTCGAGCGCGAGGCGTACGAGTACGCCCTCGCGATGGAACGCGACAACTGAGCCGAGCCCGGAAGCCCCAGCTGCTGCCCACGCTGGCAAACCGGGTCTCCGGAGCGAGAGCAGAAGGGACACCTCATGGATCTCAGTGAAGAGATGCGATACCGCCTGTGCTACCTCGCGCTGCGCCTCGCCATCGACCAGAAGCTCGAGCGCGACTGGGGCAAGAAGGAGTGCGGTGGCGTGCTCGCCTTCCTCGACCTCATGTCGGGGAGCCACCTGGCCGACGAGCAGAGCGGTGCGCCGGACGCGAGCCGACGCTACGTGAGCCAGCGCGAGAAGCTCGAGGACTTCCTCGACGCCGAGTTCGGCGAGGACGTGCTCTTGGTCGTCAGGCGTGCCCTCCACGAGCTCGCCTGAGCGGGTCGCACCCGTTGCGGGCGCCGCGCCGACCCCTCGCCAAGCGTTCCTGGCACGCTGGGTGCCGGTCGTCGTCTGTGCGGCCTTCATCTCCTGGTTCTCGACCGACGCCTTCTCGGCGCGGTCGACGCACAACTACATCGATCCCGTCCTGCGCCTGCTGTTCGGTGATTTGTCGCTGGCCGGCATGCGGCTCGCGCACGCGGTCGTCCGCAAGCTGGCGCACTTGACCGAGTACGCGTTGCTCGGGAGCTTGCTGTGTCGCGCCCTCGCCGAGCCCGGGGCGCAGCTGAGGCTCGCCCTGCTGGCGCGGGTGCTGCTCTACTGCGGGCTCTACGCCTCCGCCGACGAGCTGCACCAGACGTTCGTGATGAGCCGCACGGGCTCGCCGGTCGACGTCGGCATCGACGTAGCGGGCGCCGGGATCGGCGCGCTGCTGTTCGTCTGGAGACGCGGCCGTGCGCTCAGAGCCTCTCCCGGCGGGTGACGCTGGGGCGAGGCGATCGGCTCAGTGCCCGCTCTCGAGCGAGGTCTTGAGCGCCTTCAGCCGGCGCACCTCGTCGCCGATCTGACCGAGGCTCGCCACCACGCGCGCGATCTCGGCCGCCGCCCAGTCGAGCTCGTCGTGGGAGACACGCTCGAGGGCGCGGCGCAGCTGCCCGTAGAGGTTCATCACGCCCTCGATGCCCTCGACGCCGACCTCCGACATCCGCCGCTGCAGCTCGTGGGAGAAACGAACGACGGCCTCGGCTTGCTCGAGCATGTGCTCCATCGGTGCAGGTCCTCCTCGACAGGTGGGGGTATGCTCCCTCTGAACTAGCCCGCCTGCGGCGAGGCCGTCAACGCGCGATCGTGAATTGACTTCGCGGGACGAAGCCCCTACAGTCCGCACCCGTGCGCATCAGCCATGTCGCCATCGCCGGCGCGTTGTTGCTCGCCAGCGCGTGCGCTCGAGAGGGCGCCCGCTCCGACTCGGGGCAGACGCGCGGTGGCGGCGAGGTGATCGCCACCTACGCCGGCAAGGAGTTCCGCGCCGAGGACTTCCGCCGGGAGGTGGAGCGCCTCCCGCCCCGGTCGCGCATGCAGGTCACGACGCCCGAGCGCCGGCGGCAGTTCGTCGACAACTACGTCATGAACCAGCTCCTCGCGGACGAGGGGCGGGCGAAGGGCTACGACGAGGATCCGGAGGTGGTGCGGCAGGTCGACGAGCTCCGCCAGCGCCTCATCGTGCAGCGCATGATGAAGGACTTCCAGGAGGCGCCGGAGCTCACCGACCAGGACGTGCGCGCCCACTACGACCAGAACCAGCGGCTGTTCTCGGGCGCCCAGATCCGGGCGAGCCACATCCTGGTGAAGGACGAGGCGCTCGCGAAGAGCCTGCGCGAGCAGCTGCGCGCCGACCCCACGAGGTTCGAGGAGCTCGCCAGGACCAGCTCCACCGACGCCGCGACCGCCGCGCGCGGCGGCGACCTGGGCTTCTTCGGCCAGGGGCGCATGGTCGCCGACTTCGAGCGTGCGGCGTTCGCACTCGAGAGCCCCGGCGACCTGAGCGAGGTCGTGAAGACCCCCTTCGGCTACCACATCATCAAGCTCACCGAGCGCAAGGAGGGGACCTCCAAGCCCTTCGACGAGGTGAAGGACCGCATCCGCGTCGCGTTGCTGAACGAGCGGCGCCAGCAGCAGGTGAGCGCTCGCTTCGAGGAGCTGAAGGCCAGGGCCAAGGTGAGCGTGAACGAGGATGCCCTGGCGCGCGTCGAGGTCCCGGGCACGGTGCTGCCGACGAGCTCCCCGGTTGCGCCGGCGCCGGCGCCCACGCCACCGCCGCCAAGCGGCCCCCCGGCCTAAGGGCCTGGGAAGGAACCCCCGCTCCCTTCGTCGGGCAGCCGATCCGCGGCGCAGCGCCGCGTTGCTCCTCCTCGCGCAACCTGCACGTACGACTTCGCCGTCGCGTCCGGCATTGCTTGCGGGTCGACCGCCCGGCTCGGTGCGGGGGGTTTCCTCTCAACCTCGGACCCGAGTTTGACGGCAATCTCGTCGAAGTCGGGTCCGAGGGTCACGCGAGGACGACGGCACGCGCGCCGGCCCTCTCCGCCTCGGCGACGATCGCGGCCGCCTCGACACCAGCCGCCTGGAGGTCGTCGAGCAGGCGCGCGGCGTAGGCCGGGGCGACGGCGATCAGCAGGCCACCCGACGTCTGGGGATCGAGGGCCACCTCCACCAGGTCGGCCGGGAGCCCCGCCGCGATCTCGAGCTTGTCCGCCAGGTAGCTGCGGTTGCGCCGGCAGCCGCCCGTGAGCTCCCCGCGCCCCGCGAGCTCGCGCGCGTCGGGCAGGAGCGGCAGCGCCGCCGCCTCGAGACGCAGCGTGACGCCGCTCGCCTCCGCCATCTCGTAGGCGTGACCGCAGAGGCCAAAACCCGTCACGTCGGTGCAGGCATGCACGTCGTAGCTGGCCATCACCTCCGCCGCCCTGGCGTTCAGCGCCGTCATCGACGCGATCGCGGCGGCGAGCGCCGCCGCGCCAGCGCGGTCGTGCTTGGCCGCGGTCGTGACGATGCCGGTTCCGAGCGGCTTCGTGAGGATGAGTCGGTCGCCGGGACGGACGCCGCGGTTCCGCAGCACGCGCCCTGGATGGACGACGCCGGTCACCGCCAGGCCGTACTTGATCTCCTCGTCGGCAACCGTGTGGCCCCCCACCACGAGCGCCCCCGCCTCCGCCACCTTGCCCGCCCCGCCCGCCAGGATGTCGGCGAGGATCTCGAGCGGCAGCCCGGTCTGCGGGAAGCAGGCGATGTTGAGCGCCGTGAGCGGCCTCCCCCCCATGGCGTAGACGTCGCTCAGCGCGTTCGCCGCGGCGATGGCGCCGAAGGTGACGGGATCGTCGACGATCGGCGTGAAGAAGTCGACCGTCGACACCAGCGCGAGGTCCGGCCCGAGACGGAACACCCCTGCGTCGTCCGCGGTCTCGGGACCGACCAGCAGATCGGGGTGGCTCGCCCGTGGCAGCCGCGCCAGGATGTTCGCCAGGTCCGCCGGACCCAGCTTACCCGCTCAACCCGCGGCCTTGACCTTGGCCGTCAGACGAACGCGCTCGCGATGCGTCAGATCGGACATGGGCGCCTCCTTTCTCTCCTCGCGCTCACGCCCGGCGGAGCTTGCGGGCGTCCCCGACCCGCAGCGTGACGCCGGTGCGATCGAAGTAGTCGAGGAGCGCGATGCTGAACTTGCGGCTCACCCCGAGGCAGTCGCGGAACTCGGCGGCCGTGATCTGGGGATGCGTCGCGAGATGCTGCTCCAGCGCCGCGCGGGCGTGCGCCGCGATGCCCGCGTCGTAGTAGAGATCGGGCGCGACCCGCACCACCCGCCCGCGCTTCTCGAGCACGCCGAGGATGTCGAGGAGCCGCCGCCGCGGGACCGCGAGCTCGGTCTCCAGCGCCCTCAGGTCCGGGGGAGTGCAGCCCGCCGTTGCGAGCGCTGCCTCGAGGCTCGCGGCGAGCGTCTCCTGCTGATCGGCGAGCGTCACGCGGTGGTCGGGGGCGGCCAGCACGCTGTCGCGCCGCCTCACGACGCCGTCCCGAACCAGCCGGTCGACGAGGGCGCGAAAGAGCCTGGGCCCGATCTCGTACGGCAACTGCGCGCGCGCCGCCTCCATGTCGAGGCCGGGCGCGAGTGGGCTCGCGGCATGGAGCTCGCGGACCAGCGCGACGAGGGCCTCCTGCACGGCGTCGCACTTGCCGTGCGTCGTCCACACCTCGGCGGTGCCGTCGAACAGCGCGAGAGCGGCCGGCGCTTCGCGCAGCGCGGCCAGCACCGCGGCGTCGCCGGCATTCAGGCGCTCGGCCAGCGCCGTCGCGGGCAGCGCGAAGTCGCGCGCCAGCGCCAGCATTGCCGCCGCTGCGGCACCGAGGGCGCCGCAGCGGATGGTCTCGAGCCGGGCGAGCAGGGCGGCGTCCCGGCGCTGGTGGCGCTCCGCGACCGGCAGGACCACCTCGCCACCGCCGAGCGTCGCCTGCGCGTTCTCGGCGCGGAGGACGAAACGGTCGCCGCGCAACGCCACCAGCGGCTGCTCGAGCACGAGCTGCACGTAGCCGGTCGTCTTGGGCGCGAGCGCGGTGCCACCCTCGAGGAGGACGACCTTGCCGAGCGTCTCGGCGGTGCCGAGGTGGACCCGCACGCGCGCGTGATCGCGCACGCCCTTGCGGGCCGCGGGGCGCACCTCGACCCGAGCGTCGAGACGGTCGGTCGTGAGCGTGAGCGCGGGATCGGCAACGACCTGTCCGCGCACGATCTCGGTCCGCTCGACGCCGGCGAGATTGAGGGCCACACGCTGGCCCCAGCCGGCGCGCGCGACCGGCGCGCCGTGCACCTCGACGCTGCGCACCCGCGCGCGCTCGCCGCCGGGGAGCACGTGCACCTCGGCGCCGGGCGCGATCGTGCCCGCGACCGCGGTGCCCGTCACCACGACGCCGTGCCCCTTCATGACGAAGGCCCGGTCGACGGGCAGCCGGAAGCGTCCCGGGGGGGCCGGACGGTCGAGCGTGGCGAGCGCGCGGTCGAGCGCGGCGAGGAGCGCGGCGAGGCCCGCGCCCGTCACGACCGACACCGGAACGATCGCTGCCCCCTCGAGGCGCGTTCCCGCCAGCAGGATCTCGACCTCCTCGCGCACCTCGCGCAGCCGCTCCCCCGTCACGAGGTCGGCCTTGGTGAGCGCGACCACCCCGCGGTCGACCCCGAGGAGGTGCACGATGTCGAGATGCTCCTCGGTCTGCGGCATGACGCCGTCGTCCGCGGCCACCGTCAGCAGCACGAGATCGATCCCGTGCGCACCGGCGAGCATGTTGCGGATGAAGCGCTCGTGGCCTGGTACGTCGACGATGCCGACGCGGCGCCCGCCGATCGCGAGCGCGGCGAAGCCGAGATCGATCGAGATGCCGCGCTCCTTCTCCTCCTTGAGGCGGTCGGTGTCGCAGCCGGTGAGCGCCTTCACCAGGGCGGTCTTGCCGTGGTCGATGTGGCCGGCGGTGCCGATGATGGCGTGCAGCGTCTCGGTCACGGCCCAGCCTCCGGGACTCCGTCTCCGGGCGCGCGCGGCACGAGCAGGGCGGGATCGACGATCGCCCGCAGGTCGAGCAGGAACGCGCCGTCACGTACGCGCCCGACGATCGGCGGCTCGCCCTCCCGGAAGCGGCGGGCGATGGCATCCGCCCCGTGCCGGGCGTGCGTGATCGCGATCGCCCGGCTCGGCAGCACCGCGTCGGGGAGGGCCCCGCTCCCGATCTCGCAGGTGCTCTCGACGAGCGCGATCCGGTAGTCGGGGCCGAGCGCGCGCGCGAGGAGGTCCCCGGCCGCGTAGGCGGTCTCCTCGATCGACTCGAGGCTGCGGCAGGCCGCACGCAGCATCGGGAAGGCCTGCACGAGATCGGGCGCCATGCGGTAGAGGCGCAGGGTGGCGGCGAGGGCGGCGAGCACGAGACGGCCCGGGCGCAGCGCGCGCCGGAGCGGGTTCGCGCGCAGGCGGGCGACCAGGTCCGCGCGCCCGACGACGATCCCCGCCTGCGGTCCGCCGAGGAGCTTGTCGCCGCTGAAGACGACGAGGTCGACACCGGCAGCGACCCGCTCGCGCACGACCGGCTCTTTCGGCAGGCCGAGCGCCGCGAGGTCGACGAGGGCGCCGCTGCCGAGGTCCTCGACGACCGGCAGGCCGTGCTCGCGCCCCAGCGTCACGAGCTCCCGTGCCTCGACCGCGCTCGTGAAGCCGACGATGCGGTAGTTGCTGGCGTGGACCTTCAGGAGGATGGCCGTCTCGGGACCGATGGCGGCGCGGTAGTCGGCGAGATGCGTGCGATTGGTGGCGCCGACCTCGCAGAGCCGCGCACCGCTCTTGGCGAGGATCTCCGGCATGCGGAACGAGCCGCCGATCTCGACCAGCTCGCCGCGCGAGACGACCACCTCGCGGCCCTCGGCGAGCGTGTTGAGCGCGAGCACGACCGCCGCGGCGTTGTTGTTGACGACGGTCGCGGCCGGCGCGCCGGTGAGCGCGGCGAGGTCGGCGGCCACGAGATCGTCGCGGTCGCCACGCCGGCCGCTCGCGAGATCGTACTCGAGCGCGACCGCGCCGCGGGCGGCCTCGGCCACCGCCTGCACGACGTCGTCGGGGAGGGCGGCGCGGCCGAGATTCGTGTGCAGCAGCACCCCGGTCGCGTTCACTACCGGTGTCAGCGCCGGGCGTGCGAGCCGGGCGAGGCGCCGCGCCGCCTCCTGCACCAGGGCCGCCGACCCGAGGAGGCGCGGCGTCGCGCCGGAGACGGGCGCAGGCTCGGGCGCCACCTGCGAGCCGTCGCCCGCACGCAACGCGCGCCGCTGCTCGTCGAGCACGGCACGCAGCGTCTCGGTCACGAGCGGACGCGCCACGCGCGCGAGCAGCGCACGTGCCTCGGACGTCGCGAGCAGGCGATCGATCGACGGCAGGGCGCGGAGATCGGCGGCGACGCTCACTTGCTCGGAGGGCCGTGCCGGTAGGGCGCCGGCGTGCCCCCGGCCGGCCGGAGCGTGGTCGTCGAGCCGTACTGCGCGTCGCCGGCCCCGCCCCAGCGGTCGCTCGTGCCGTCCTCGTACCACTGGGTCGCCTCCCAGGTGATCGTGCGCGGGGCAGGCGGATTCCAGGCGATGAACTCGAAGGCCAGGAACTGCCCGGCCGGGATGCGTCCCCCCTGCCACTGGACACGCGCCGCACCGACCGGAAAGGGCTCGTACTTGCCTTCCCACCCCGGCTTGGACTCGAGGGCGACGACCTCCAGGCCCGGAGGCAGCTTCACCGCGACGCGCACCGTCGCCGCGCTCTTCTCCGTGGGAACGAGCACCGTGTAGCGCTGCCAGTTTCCGGCCTCGCTTTGCGCGGGCTCCACGACCACGTGGGCCTCTGCGGAGCCGGGAAGCAAGAGCAGGAGCGCGATCCACGGGGCGAGACGCACGGACCGACCATTCCACGCTGTCCCTGCGGACACAAGGGTCGGCGGTGCGGCGCCGGGTGCCGGCAGCACCGGGTGCCGGCGGTGCCGCGCCGGGTGCCGGCGGTGCCGCACCGCGTGCCGGCGGTGCCGGGGGCCGGCGGCGCCGCGTGGCGGCGGTGCGGGGTGTCCGCGCCGCCGGGAGCCTCGTGCTCGCGCCGGTCCCCCCGGTGCACGCCAGCGGACGCGCCGCTCCGGCCGGGGTAGCGCGCGCCGGGTGGCGCGACGCCCGACCGACGACACCTGCGACGTGCGGACCTCGCCCGTACCACCTCCCGCAGCGGCTTCCCTCGCGCGGGCGACGCTCGCGTTGACCCCACCGTCTCCCGGTGCGAGCATGCGCGCAAGAATGGGCAGCGAGCCGCGAGAGGCCGCAACCACGATCGTGCGCCAGCTGCGCGAGGCAGGCTACGAGGCGCTGCTCGCCGGCGGATGCGTCCGCGACCAGATGCTCGGCCGCACCCCCAAGGACTACGACGTCGCAACCAGCGCCCCCGCCGAGCGCGTGCTCGCGCTCTTCCCGGGAAGCCTGCCCGTCGGCGTGCAGTTCGGTGTGGTCCTCGTGCCGGCCGGCGGCCACCGCATCGAGGTCGCGACCTTCCGGCGCGACGGCATCTACCTCGACTCGCGCCACCCGGTCACGGTCCACTTCGGCACGGCCGAGGAGGACGCGCGCCGCCGGGACTTCACGATCAACGGGATGTTCTACGACCCGCTCGCCGACCGCGTGATCGACTACGTGGGCGGTCGCGAGGACCTGCGCCGGGGTGTGGTGCGCGCGATCGGCGACCCGGCCGCCCGCCTCGACGAGGACAAGCTCCGCATGCTGCGCGCCGTGCGGCTCGCCGCGCGCCTCGGCTTTTGCATCGACGCGCCCACCTGGGACGTCATCTGCCGCGAGGCCGGGCGCATCGACCTGATCGCCCACGAGCGGATCGGCGAGGAGATCCGCCTGATCCTCTCCGAGGGCGCGGCGCGGCGGGGCTTCGAGCTGCTGCACGCCTGCGGGCTGCTCGCGGTCGTGCTGCCCGAGGTCGCGGCCATGGACGGCGTGCCGCAGTCGCCCGAGCACCACCCCGAGGGCGACGTCCTGCGCCACACGCTGCTGGTGATCGAGCAGCTCCGCGGCCCGACCGAGACGCTCGCCTTCGGGGCGCTGCTGCACGACGTCGGCAAGCCGGCGTGCATGGCGCGCCGCACGACGGCCGAGGGCGAGCGCATCACGTTCTATGGCCACGCCGAACGCGGTACCGAGATGGCGATCGCGATCTGCCAGCGCCTGAAGCGCAGCCGGGCCGTCTGGGAGCGGGTCGCCTACCTGGTGCGCAACCATCTCCGTCTGGTAAACGCGCCCAGCATGCGCAAGGCGACGCTGAAGCGCTTCCTGCGCGAGGACGGCATCGAGGAGCTGCTCGAGCTGGCCCGCATCGACGCGCTCGGCGCGAGCGGCGACCTCACGTGCTACGACTTCTGCCGCGCGCAGCTCGCGGCGCTCTCCGCCGCGGAGATGCATCCGCCCCCGCTGCTGAACGGACGCGACCTGATCGGGCTCGGCCACCGCCCCGGCCCGCATTTCTCCACCATCCTGGGCGCGGTCGAGGAGCAGCAGCTCGAGGGCGCGCTCGCGACGCGCGCGGACGCGCTGGCGTGGGTCGAGCGCCACTTCCCCGCGGGGTGAGGACGTGCCGACGGTCCTGCACTGGTTCCGCCGCGACCTGCGACTGCACGACAACACGGCGCTCGCGCGCGCCGCCGCGGCCGCGGATCGTCTCGTCCCGGTCTTCGTCGTCGACGACGCCATCCTGGCCCGTCCCGACACCGGCGCTGCCCGTGTCATCTTCATGCTCGGCTGCCTGCGCGCGCTCGCAGACGCACTCGCCGCTGCGGGCTCGCGGCTGGTGCTCCTGCGCGGCGCGCCCGAGCAGGAGCTGCCGCGCCTCGCCCGCGCCGTAGGTGCCGGCGAGATCCACTGGAACAAGGAC
>Ga0209253_10005520_pt1 | contig 10971 bp, 10 predicted proteins | sample FrelakmetBRP12BR_FD_187145 | JGI IMG/M metagenome (GOLD analysis project Ga0209253, IMG submission 187145) | Freshwater lake sediment microbial communities from the University of Notre Dame, USA, for methane emissions studies - BRP12 BR (SPAdes)... | ecosystem: Environmental > Aquatic >... | reverse complement strand
TTCAAATAACGGTCAGAGAGCCGCCGGGGGGACTTGAACCCCCGACCTGCTGATTACGAATCAGCCGCTATGCCGCTAAGCCACGGCGGCGCAATACCTCACAATATCAATCTTTTGCGATAATAAAATGTCTGTTCAGGAGTATCCGCGGAGGGTTGTGACGCTCCCGTTTCCCTGTTTTTCTACGGGTGCCGTGATCTTCCCGAACTTCTCTTCGTAGTCAGCCACAGTCTTCTGAAGGACGGCAAGCAGGTTCTTTGCATGCGTGGGTGTGATGGAGACGATCGCCTTTGCCCGCGCCTGGTTGACAGCAGGGATCTGGTGTAAAAAGACGAACGTGAATTCGTCCTCTTTGTACGCGATCTGGATCATGTTGCTGTATACGGGATCGAGGGCCTGCGGGATATTTACGGAAATTTCCTGTCCGGTCATGCAGAAGATGTTCGCGCTGCGAAAATAAGTAGCATCTCTTTTTAATTAAGGAAATGAAGGAGGACGAATCCTGCAGTACGCAATATTTATTTCCTCAAGCACGAAGTTCCGTGCACAATGTGGTGATCCTGTTGTATGACGAAGAAACCCTGTCGTGTTAATTCCGTATTAATTGCGGCTCTGTTCCTTGCCGCTCTGGTCTCTCTTTCAGGTGCACCGGTTGCCGCCACCGGGGAAGCCGGTGAAACCACGTTCCTGTGCACCCTGCTCCCGTTCGGATTTTGCCCCATGAGTACCCACCTCCCCATAGGTGCACCCCTTGTTCCGATGGTAACAATGGTACCGGACAAAACCGTTGTGACACCGGTACCGATAAAAACGGTCAGTACTCTGGTACCTGCACAACCCCCGCCACAGACAACTCCTGCACCAACCCAGACAATGGGTCTGCAGCGCACAACGCTGGGCGTCGTGACAACTCCCCCGATTGTCGTTACGCCCTCACTTCATGTAAAAACAACACTTTACCTCACCTGCCCTGGTGGACTGACAAATTGCAATGGAACCTGTGTAAACCTGCAGAGTGACAAAAACAATTGCGGCTCCTGTAGTACACCCTGTATTGACCACTGTTCAAGCGGACCGAGAAAAGAATGCATCGAAGGGCGCTGTCTCAAGGACTGCGGGCACGGCTTCATTGATCCGGAAACCGATCCTGACAACTGCGTCTGCTGCGGTAACCGGTGTAATCAATTGCCCGGCGGATACTGCAGCGGCGGGTGTGTTATTGACTGCCCCGGGTACGGAAAGGTGTCCCCGTTAAGCGATAACCACTGCGGCGGATGTGACATACGCTGTCAGGTGACGCTGAACGAATCCTGCCGGGATTACGGTATCTGTGACTGCAAACCGGGCTATTCGCGCTGCAATGGCATCTGTATAGAGACAAGAAATGACACTGCCAATTGTGGGGCATGTGGCATACGGTGCCGCCCGGATCAGATCTGCTACTCCGGTCAGTGTGAATGCGATACCCGTTGGGGAAACAGGGAATGTCTGGGGTTGTGCGTTGACACGTGGACGAATATAGATCATTGTGGTGACTGCAGCCATAGCTGTATGGGACAGGGCGCCAATGAAATACCCGGAAACAGGATCCCGACCTGCACGTATGGTACCTGTCACTACCTGTGTGACGGGATACATGATACTAACCTTGATACCGATACCCTGAACTGCGGTATCTGTGGGATCAGGTGCGCAGCATGGCAGAACTGTGTCTTGGGGGAGTGTGTGGTCAAAACCTGTTCTGGGGGATTGTCGGTGTGTGAAGATGGCTTGTGTTACGACACCACTTCAGATAAAGAGAACTGTGGCATCTGCGGTCGAACGTGTGACTGGAACCAGTACTGCATCAACAGCCAGTGCCTCGATGCATGTCCTCCTGGTACTGCCGATTGTTATCACAACGGGGAATGTGTCAATCTCATGACCGGGGGTTATGAAGCATCCCACTGCGGGTCATGTGACCATAACTGTTACTACATGACAGAAGTCTGTTACCAGGGTAACTGTGTCAGCACCTGCCCCCAGGGCTATACTTCCTGCAATATGGGTTCATGTGTTAATCTCAATAATGATAAAAACAACTGTGGAACCTGCAACTTCAAATGTACCGGAACGCAGAAATGCGAGGATGGTGCGTGCAACCTTCCCTGCCCTGATCCAAATATGAAGCACTGCAACGGGATCTGTAGCGACGTCATGTTCAGCCGGGAGAACTGCGGGACATGTGGCAGCACCTGCGGCACTGTCTGTCTCTTCGGTATATGCCTGTGGTAATATCGGGAAGGTGGATCAACCCTACAACCATCCGACAAATATTCTTTTAAGCATACTTATAATCGGCGATATCTCCTACGCTGGTATGAGGAATCAACCTGGAGTCAAAAGCGGATGCAGTCGCGGTTTCGGATCTCGTGCACTGCCATACATGCCCGGTGCGGTACTATTTTGAAAGGAATGAACCGAGAACCGAATCCGACAGGTATGCCATCTGCAAACAGATCTCATACCACCTCGGTGCCCCGCTTGATTCGGATCTGATCTGGGGGGAAGTGATCGCGGTTCGTCCTGATATCGATCCTAAACTCCGTGAGTTCATGGATACATGCATTGCTGCATGCAAGGGGAAGGACTGGAAATCGGCAACCCAGACCGATGTGCGGGTGGTATCCGCACGGTACGGTATCGTAGGCATGGTGGATCGTGTCGCTGCTGACGGTGCATTCTCAATCGTCCGGGCAGCCGCTGCACTCCCGTTTGGCACCTACAGTGCCGACCGGCTCCGGATCGCGGGCTATGCATTCTGCCTGCAGGAAATGACCGGAAAAGAGGTCGCCGGTGGATATGTGGAATACATACCGGCTGGCGTGTTGCGGTTTCATACTGTTCAGCCCCGTGACCGCCGGCAGGTGCTGGCAGCCCTGCACAAGGTACGATCGATTAACGGGGGGGAAGTCCCGTACCAGCCACTCAGTGCCCCCTGTGCCCGGTGCAGGTACAAAGAGCGGTGCACAGAAAAAGCCACCGGGAAACTCAGCGGGAAAAAGCTATCCGAACTGATGTGATTAACGGTCAAGCAGTGTTCTTGACACGATATACTCTCCCCGCGCTTCCCGCGTTGTGCCGACAACAAGCCAGCGCTCGCTTCCGTGCTGCTCGGCAACCCCACATGCCTCGATTGTTTCTCCGGCAAGCACCTGCCCGCAGTAGGTGTGGGTGAACGAGAGCACACGGGAAAACTCCTCGTGCTTTACTTCATAGACCGCCGGGCTGTCGAATGCAAACGACGCATCGGTCACCCGTGCTTCAATTGTTGTCCTCCCGAGCACAACCCCACGCCCAATCATAATTCTGTCCAGTTCATCGTACGATCGCGTGAAGAGCAGATCAAAGTATGTGCCGCCAATCTGGCCCCGGTTCCATTTACGCCGCTCGTGCAGGACGAACGTGTCAAAAGGGATCTCCGGCTTCCGCTTTTCATATACCCTGCGCCACATCTTAAGTGTGAGCCCTTCGATCTTTCCGGTACCGGTTGCATCATGCAATGTCCGCTGGGCGGAAAACCAGTGTTTCCCGTACACGACGAGATCGATGTCAGAGTTCTCATTCTCAAGTCCGCAGAGCAGAGACCCCGTGCACCCGATACAGCCGGGTGGAACGTTGAGAATATCTGTGAGTCGTGCCACGTTCCGGTTCCGCGCCATGATGCGGGGCATTTCGTGTTCCGGCTTGAGCACCTGCCTGATATCACTGACAGGGATACGGAGTACTGTATCAAGGTACTGCGGTTTATGGTCAGCGATGAACGCAAACGCGTCATCGAAATCGAACTTCCGGTACCGGATGCCCGGGACGCTGGTCCGTTCACCCGATACGTCCGGCATGTACCGAAGGACACACCCGACTTTTTTTGTATTGTCGTACGTGGAGACCGAATAGATCCAGCCGTCTGCATCCACGATGAAATCCCGCAGGCGGATCGGGGTCATGTGCAGTGTCACCTCACAAAAGAACCAAGCATGTGCTCGATCTCTTCAGCCCGGAGGCCTCTGCGGAGGATCCTACCGTTCACGAGATCAATGACTGTGCTCGGCATCCCCGCGAGCCGCCCGCCATCAATGAAAAAGTCACGGGGCACAGTGCATTCATCGGGTGTAGCTGGATCTTTTGCGCCGTGAAGGTTTGCACTCGTCGCCGTGATCGGAGCATCGAACCGCTCGATCAGGCGCAGGGCAGTTTCGTGGGCCGGGATGCGCACGCCGATCAGCCCGGTTCCTCCGGTTAATATATCAGGAAGGGAGTGTTTTGCCCTTAGCACTATGGTGACCGGGCCAGGGAGAAACATCTGGATAAACCCGTGCATATGCGGTTCCACATGGGCGACGGCAGCAAGCATATCAAAATCGGACACCGCGATTGAAATCGGCTGGCCAAGCGGGCGTTTCTTCGCCTCATATACCTTCAGGATCGCGTTATCTGAAAAAGCATCAGCGCCCAGCCCGTATACGGTTTCCGTAGGATACACAACAGTGCCGTCATGCATCAGCACCGAGACCGCCCGTTCGATGATATCCATTCAGAACTCTCGCCCGCGGACACGGTAGATGTCGAACGCTGCCTTGCTGCTTATGTGCATGACCGCAAATACCCCGGCCTGGATCGGATCGGTCACGACAAGGTCGGCGTGTTCAGGGACGCTGCCTGCCATGTTGAGTGCGATTACGGGGATGCCCGCCTCCCTCACGCGATCCACTGCTTTGGAAATCTCACCGCCCATGAGTGATCCGGCAAGGACGAGGATCGATGCCCGGGGCAGCCGGGCGACTGCATCGACGGCGAGAGCGAGCGTCCGTTCCCCGACAAGCGGGATCGTGTCCACGGATATCCGTTCACCGCGGATATTATGCCGGTCCGCTTCGTTCACTGCACCAAGAGCGACCTGCGCAACCTGGGCACCGCCGCCGATAATGATGACCCGCGAACCGAAGATGTCACCGAATGGCTGGTATGCCTTAACCTCATGCACGGATGGGATTTCCAAGAGCTCTTCAATAAGGCGGTTCCGGGCGTCATCAGGACCCGGCTCGTACTCAAAATAGAGCTCCGCCATCCCGTTATAGGGGCCGGAGTCGAACACTTCCTGGCTGATCATCATGATGTTTGCTTCGTGGGCGGCGACCACAGTCGCAATGTCCCGCAGCACACCCCTGCGGTTCTCGGCGATAATCCGCATTGCACAGCGTTCGGGTTCCGGTTCCATAGTCGTTATGCGATAGCCGGGGATCGAACCCGGGTTAGAAGCTTGGGAAGCTCCTGTCCTGCCGCTAGACTACTATCGCTTTTAATCCTTTTTGATACTTTTTATCATATTGCGTGATTTTAAAGATAAATCTACCTGATTTCCTGATTGCATGTTCGATATTATTATGATTCCCTGCACTAGTACCCTCTTATAAAAACCTGCAGCCCGGATCTTCAGGAAGAAGCAACCCGGAAGTTCCAAGAAAAAAAAATTATTTCCTCAACCCTGTGCAGGTAAAATTACACATCACGAGAGATGATACGTATGGTTTCAGGACAATGGAGACGTTCCGTATGAAGTTACATCACCTACTAGCTGTTCTTATTGTTTCAATAAGCATCGGTGCAATGATCCAACCGATCCATGCACAGGTACTGACAGAGCAGAAGGTCATTTACCAGACCGGATTTGCCGCAAATCCCAACTGGCAGACCAATAACCCCTCCCGTAATTACTGGGATCCTGCCAAGGCAATGTATCATTACTCAATTGAGGCAGGCACCGGTGGTTATGCATATGTCCCTGTTGATTATGATCGGGGTTCGTTTACGCTTGAATATGACGTTATGCCCACAAAGACCGATGAGACAGCCACGTTCAGGTTCGGGATTGGCAGCAAAGAGATGGACCGGAGCCGCGGCACCGTTGTTCTTTCTGAATTTATGAATGGAAAGAATGGAAGACTGATGTACCTCCGGGTCATTACCACGAGCAACAAACTGGTCTCTGTTGCATCCGGCCAGGGTGATGAGATGACTCCCTCATACGGTGGTCCTATGGTGAGGTTTGAGGATAACCGGACATACCATGTCGTGCTGAGATATGTGGATGAACAAAATACTGTCACAATGCGGGTAAATGAAAAGACAACAGGGAAGGAGATCTGGAGTTACTTTGTCAATATCGGGACATCGCTCACCGGTATGAACCGGATCTTTTTAGGGTCAATAGGGGATTATCGTGTGCCTGAGGGGAGCAGGACCGCAGAGGGTTACATTACCAGTGTCCGGCTCTCCTCCGATGTAACTGTACCTTCTGCAACTACCGGTGGAACAATTCAGCCAACCACAGTCCCGGTTACCCTTACCACGCTCCCGACAACTAAGACAACAACAGGAATGCCGATGCCCACGCCGACACCTGCATCTCCATCATCTTACCTGATCACCTGTATGGCAATCGGCATGACCAGCGTTTTTTTCTTGTGGTATAAACTCCGTATAAAACAGTAACTCAGATACTTCTTTTTTATAAAAAAAAGGAAATGGTGGAGTAAAGGTTGTCGTGGCTGTGATGTATGTGTTCTGGAGGCATTTTACGCAGTTGACCTCTCCGCTACGCATTTCAGTTGTGAGAGCGAACGGTTGTGGAGATCCCCATTAATCCTGATGCTCCCGTCAAAGACATCAAGGGTGACCGATGCCCGCTCTCCCCAGTGCGGGTCATCGATCACCAGAGTGGATGCTCTGTGCTGAAGGGATGCGATCCCGGCTGTGCAGTGCAGTGGATCACATTTCTTAAGGTAACTTTGGACAGGATGCAGCAGCGGATCTGCATACGAATGGATCTGATATGCTGTCGTGTTCACTGAACTACCCCTCCGTTGTTGGTAGAGGGGCATAAACCCAATCGATCGAACAGCAGGCAGGGGACGTGGTGCAAGTTGTGGAATGTGAACATGCCCGTCCAGGGTGCGTAAGGGTGAATGATGGCGGGATGGTAATAATTGATCCTGCGTAGCTTGCATTCCCGCTCCCAACCGGCGGGAATGCTTCCAGCGGGGCTGCCCTAGAAGGTGTGATCATCAGGGCAACAGATAAGACAAGCAGCGCCATTCCGATCAATACCTTGCCTGCGTTCATCATGTTCTTGTGTGTGCTCATTGTGTGCATTGACCGGTGATACGCCAGACTATGGAATATCACCTTACTACACAATCACGCGAGCGTGAGATAAATTCCCCAAATGCTGCGGGTTGGAGCATTGAACCTTCAGGTTCAATTATTGAACTTTCAGGTTCAACAGGTTCGGTCCTGCCACATACCAACCCGCCCAGCGGCACAAAAACGGTGCATAGGGTTAAAGGTTACGCGGGAGATTGTAATTACAAGGTCGGTATGAATCCCGAAGACAAATCCCCCACTCTGGTTATCGCCGAATCCACTGATTCGCTGGACGAACTCTCGGAATATCTTGATGTGCTCTCAAGCAGCGCACGGCTTAAGATCCTGAAGTTTTTGGAAAAGAAACCCAGAGATGCCCGCGCGATCTCCAAAGAGATTGAAACGAGCTATGAAAACACGAAGAAACACCTGGATAAACTGCTCTCTATTGGTGTGGTTAAAAAGGAGGCAGGGCTCGGTTCACCTACATCCAAAGGTATCCACCCGGTCTGGGAATACTCCATTGTTCCTGGCGGTCTTGAGGCAATTATCCGCAATCTCGGGCTCTTCTCCAACAAAAAAGTGCAGGTCATGGAGGGCGAGATCCACAGCCGGCTCGCATCAGTAAAGGGTACGCTCTCAAAGGAATTTCTGGGGAATATGCCTGCCTCAATCGTTCTGGGCGGTGCGATGGACGGGAAGGTATTCCTGTTAAAAAAGGACGAAGTCAATATCGGCAGGATAGATTCCGAGAACACGATGCGATACAACACGTCTGATGATATTGTACTATCGGATGAATATTCCGCAGTTACGCGCGTATCACGGCCTCACGGAAGACTGATCCGTGAAAAAGGTGCCTGGTATATTGAAGATAATGGAAGTACCGGGGGCACTTCACTGAATAACCGGCGGATCGAGAAAAATACACGGGTGCCGGTGCATGACGGTGACCTTCTTGAGCTCTCCAAAGGGGTATCCGGGGTAAAACTATTGATGATCATCCCCCAAACAGTATAAGAAATGAATTATTAACCCGCGCCCCTATTTTATTCTGTTACACGATCGGGATCCGGCAACTCCTGGTTGGACCATGATCCACGTAGTAAGGTGATGTATTTGAACAAGGTCATACGCTTGGCAGTATATAGTGCCCTCATTCTGCTGCTTCTTATCTCCCTAGTGTGCCCTGTTACTGCCACCGACTATACCGTATCCCCTACAGGAGGAGGATTTACCAGCATACAGGTGGCGATCAGCCACGCAGCAGCAGGAGATACGATCCTTGTCCAGAGCGGGACCTATCAGGAGCAGATCCGGATCGATAAGCGACTCACCATTCGCGGTGTTGATACCGGTAACGGGACCCCAGTAATCGATCCCGAAAAGAAGGGAAATGCTGTTGAAATCACGAGTAATGGATGCACATTCTCCGGCTTTATCATCCAGAATGCTGCCCTGCTCTCCGGTATCCACATCTCCTCTGACCGCAATACCATCAGCCAGAACACGGTGAGAGACTGTGCACAGGGAGTCCGGCTTACATCCGCAAGCAACAACCTCATCACTGCCAATACCATCATCCAGAATTCAAGAACCGGTATCACATTGGAAGGTTCGAGCACCAATCAGATCGAGAACAATACAATCGCAAAAAATGCTATCGGTATCATGGTGGATGAATTTTCACTCTCAAACCAGTTTTCCCGGAATACTATTGATAATTCCATGAACCTAGCAACGAAAAGTACGACGTCAACCTGGGACTCCGGCACACCGATCCCGTACCGCTATCTTGGCAGGGATCAGATGAACCGTATCGGTAACTACTGGAGTGATTACCGCGGCAGGGATACCAACGGGGACGGTATCGGGGACACCCCGTATATCGTGCTGATCGGCGTCAATAAAAAGGCAGTGCTTGCGATTAACCGGGACACTATCGATAATTATCCCTTAATGGACCCGAGGGAATACTATACCTTCATAAGCGCAGTCCAAACTCCAGCGCCAACGACTGTACCGGCGCGTGCAACCATTGCACCTGTTCTAGCCTTACCGGGTTTTATGAATGAAACCGGGAACTTTTCTTTAATTCCCCGTTCATTGGCATTCAAGCCGTTGTTGGGGCTTCTCTCCCCTGCGTTATCTGTCTTGCTTGTCTTTATTGTGGTCGTTGGTTTCGCATACGGGGTGCTTTCGCTTCTCCGCAGACGAGATCTGGCTGAATACAGGGGAAGGGGCCTGTCCGTTTCACTACAGCATGCGACCATTGTTATGGCAACCTATGGTATGCTCGGTGCTGTACTCGCAGCTCTTTCGGTAAGCTTCATGGGTATCCTCACCGGTATTCCTCCGAACAATCCGGTCATCATTGGCGCCTGGCTGCTCTGTGCGATCTGTATCTACCTTTCTGTTTCATCGTTCGCCCTTTCCTACGGTATTCTGAAATCCGAACCCTGCCCTACAATCACCACCATTCACGGTATCTTGGCTGCACTTGCGATACCGGTCTTTGCACTCTTTATGATCTATGCTCCTGACCGGCGGGAGGCAGCGCTTTTTGCATTCATTTTTGTGCTGGCGGCCTCGGCTTTGATTCCCCTCTGGGAGTACAGGAAACAATTTCAGGGAGGGTTAAACCCACCGGCAATTACAGACAGTGCGAAACCGCTTCCGGCTGCCGGCACGATACCGGTTGCCAGCCGACCGGTCAGCACGACCAAGATCCCCGAGCAGAGTGATGCCCATCAAGCTCCCGTTGAACAGAAATCCTACTTCCCCCGTGAACTGGAGAACAAGTACTACGATATTGTCCATGTGGGCAGGGGTGGGATCGCGTGGGTGTATGCAGCGAAGAGGAAGTCTGATGGTAAGAAGGTGGCAGTCAAGATCCCGATCAGCTTCGATGAGATGACAGGCAAGTCATTCTTAAATGAGATCAAGGCATGGGAAATGCTCCGTCACCCCAATATCGTTGAGGTATCTGCAGTGAACATCCTCCCCGTCCCCTATGTTGAGATGGAGTATGTCCCCGATTCACTCGAAATGATCGCAAAACCCATCCCTGTCTGGAAGGCGGTATATATCGTCCGCGGGATCGCCGATGCCCTGCGCTATGCCCATTCACTCGGGATTATCCATCGTGATATCAAACCGCACAATATTCTCGTGACTGAAGACCTGACCCCGAAGATTACCGACTGGGGGATGAGTAAAGTGCTTTCTGCGGACGCAAAGAAATCGAGTATCGCCGGGTTCTCGCTCTCTTACGCAGCGCCCGAGCAGGTTTCGCCCGCGGAGTTTGGCAGGACAGATGTGCACACCGATATCTACCAGCTGGGTGTTGTATTCTACGAACTGGTTACGGGATCGATCCCCTTTGGCGGCGAGAGCATTATGGAGGTAGGAAACGCGATCATGCGCGAATTACCAATCCCGCCGTCAGAGTATAACCATGAGGCAGCGGCAGTGGACCGAATCATTTTACGGTGCTTAAAAAAGGATCCGGCAGAACGGTACCAGTCAGCCGGCGAACTTCTCGATGCGCTTTCCGGTTATCTTGATGAGGATGAGCCATGAGCACTCAACCCTGTTGCCTGCGCGGGAAATGCTGATGCCGGAAGAAGACCGGCGGTATGAAAGAGCACCCTGCGCCCACTGCGGGGGGATCGGGTGCTGCTACTGCGATCGTTCGGGATGTGTGCTCGTCTCCGCGCCAAAACGGATCTGCGTCCACTGCGAGGGAATCGGGTGTATCTACTGCGGGTTCACCGGCTGGGCGGGTGT
>Ga0209253_10005519_pt1 | contig 10972 bp, 12 predicted proteins | sample FrelakmetBRP12BR_FD_187145 | JGI IMG/M metagenome (GOLD analysis project Ga0209253, IMG submission 187145) | Freshwater lake sediment microbial communities from the University of Notre Dame, USA, for methane emissions studies - BRP12 BR (SPAdes)... | ecosystem: Environmental > Aquatic >... | reverse complement strand
AGCCTTCGCATCGGCCATTAACTCCTTCGCCCGATCCTTGGCCTTTCCCTGTACCTTATAGCCGCCGTACTGGTTCACCGACTGCGGGGTCATGCCGAGATGCCCCATCACAGGAATGCCCACCGCAGTCATCGCCTCGACCCGGCCGGCCATCGCCTGCCCTCCCTCAAGCTTCACCGCATGGGCGCCCGCCTGAATCAAGCGTCCGGCATTCCGCACCGCATCTTCTTGGCTCGCTTGATAGGACATGAAGGGCATATCGCCGATCACCAGCGCCTGTTGCGCGGCACGAGCGACCAGCCTGGTGTGATACAGCATGTCCTCCATCGTGACGGACAAGGTGTTCTCCTGCCCTTGCACGACCACACCGAGAGAATCGCCCACGAGAATAGCGTTGATTCCGGCCTGTTCAAGGATGCGGGTAAAGAGCGCATCGTAGCAGGTCACCACGACCAGCTTTTTCCCCTGACGCTTCTGCTGTTGAAATTCTGGAATCGTCATCAGCCGAGATTGGCCTTGGTAATGATATCTGCCAGGCGATGGGTGCCCTTGATCGCCATAATATGGACCCCGTCGCAATGTGTACGCACCGCATTGATGGTCCGCACGGCTATCTCCACACCCACATCTTCCGCCTTGTCGCCGGCGGCTTTCAATTCATCAATCATCTCCTGCGGCACCGACACGCCGGGAATGTTGGCGTTCATGAACTCGGCCATCTTGTGGTTCCGCAACAACAAAATGCCGGCCAACACTTTCACCTTGTAGGGCCGCACAGCCTTCATGAAGCTCGAGAAGAGATCGGGGTTATAGATCGCCTGGGTTTGAAAGAACTGCGCTCCGGCTTTGACCTTCACCTCAAATTTTGCCAGCATCGGCCCAACCGGATCAGCCTCCGGGGTCACTGCCGCGCCGATAGTAAACGCCGTCGATCCGTCCAGTTTGTTACCGGCCATGTCGCGACCATTGTTCAGTCCTTGCACTAATTGCATGACTTGCACGGAATCAAGGTCATAGACCGGCTTCGCGTCTTTATGATCGCCGACCGTCGGATAGTCGCCGGTCAGACAGAGGATGTTGCGGATGCCGAGCATATGGGCGCCCATGAGGTCGGACTGCATAGCGATCCGGTTCCGGTCACGACAGGTCAGCTGCATCACCGGATCATGGCCCAATTCATACAGCAACCGACAGACCGGCAACGACCCGGCACGCACGACGGCAGCCGTATTGTCGGTCACATTGACGCCGTGCACACGCCCGACCAGTTCCTTCGCGTTCTCCAGCACCTTCGAAATGTTAGTACCCTTCGGCGGGTTATACTCAATCGTCACGGCAAACTGCCCGCTACTCAGGACCTCAGTCAACCGTCGTGGTTCCTTGCTCATGCCCTCTCCCTCGCCATTATCCGCTCCTACCTCTCATTCCCTGTGCTGGGAGTTGAGGATTCTCCTGCGCGCATGCACCGAGCACCTTCCTCTGTTCGAACTTCTCATGTTGTCCCGCGTGCGCGGGGCGCGAGCAAAGAATCCTTGACCCCCAGCACGCTCCCTCTCACTTCATTCCGGCCAGGCGCTTCGCGGATTCAACCGTATTCTCCAGCAACATCGCGATCGTCATGGGGCCGACACCACCGGGGACGGGACTGATCCAGCCGGCCTTCTGGCTCACCGGTTCGAAATCGACATCGCCGCAAAGCTTCCCATCCGTCCAACGATTGGTCCCCACATCAATAACGACCGCCCCTTCACGCACCATGTCAGCCGTGACGAACTTGGCCTTCCCGATAGCGACAAGCAGCAACTCCGCCTCTCGACAGACTGCCGCCAGATCTTTTGTTTTGGAATGACAGATCGTCACGGTCGCGTTGCGCTGCAAGAGCATCAGCGCCAACGGCTTCCCCACAATATTGCTGCGACCCAAGACCACCGCACGCTTGCCTTCAATGCCGACACCGGTGGACTCGATCATCTTGATGACGCCCTTCGGAGTGCAGGCTTCAAAGACCGGATTCCCTTCGACCAGCCGGCCGAAATTATAGGGGTGAAACCCGTCGGCATCCTTGTCCGGCGACACCGCTTCGAGCACAACGCGGCTGTCGATGTGCTTAGGAAGGGGCAGTTGAACTAAAATCCCGTGCACCTTGGGGTCGGCGTTCTTTTTTTCAATCAGTGCCAACAAATCCGCTTGCGTGGTGTTGGCCGGTAATTTGTAATCGTCGATATAGATTCCTGCCGCCTCGCAGGCTTTCTGTTTGCTCTTCACATATTGATGTGACGCAGGATCGTCACCCACCAAAATCGTGGCAAGACCCGGCTTGATCCCGGTCTTTGCCAAGACCGCCGCTGATTCAATTGCCAGACGATCACGAACCTGCTGCGCCAATGCCTTCCCGTCGATGAGTCGTGCTCCCACAATTCCCTCCCTGAATTCAAGCGGTTGGCCTTCAAAACCGTAGGCACCTTAGCAGGGGGTTTTTCATCAAGTCAACGCCCGAAAAACGACTACAGAGGTGAGAAAGCACAAAGCCCGCGATCTGAACCACGTCCGAACCACCTCATACCTAACACTTCGTTCCTCCCGGTTGTTCCTTGACAGTCTCTTCACCCGTTCGCTACGATATACTCCAATTTTGACACTGATCGATCAAGCTTGACTATCCCGTCATCCACCTACAATTTTCGCGACACCCTCATGAGAGCACCCCTCGTATTGTGTGCTCTCATAGGACTGTCCGACTTTACCCACGCGGCCCAGATTACCGGATTGGAACAGCCGAACAGTTTCGTCGGCGACCAACAGGGCAAAGAATTCTTTATCTCCAACGTGAACGGCGAACCGGATGCCCGGGACAACAATGGATTCATCACGAAGGTGGATGCTGAGGGGAAAGTCCTCAACCTCAAGTTCATCCAAGGCGGCATAGTCGATGTCATGCTGCACGCCCCCAAGGGCCTGGCCGTCGTCGATCAGACGCTCTACGTGGCCGATCTCAACCAGTTGAAGGGATTTGACAAGTCAACCGGCAAATCACTCGTGGTTGTCACCTTTCCCCCGCTACCCTCGAAGGGCCTCGTCTCATTAACCGATGTCACAGCCGGACCGAATGGCCTGCTCTACGCGTCAGACCAACCCAACAACACGATCTACCGCATCGAGCAAGCGGCCGGGCATCGCGTGAGCCAGCTCATTCATGACGACCGCCTCGCGGGTCCGTCCGGCATCACCGTCCATCCGCGGACCGGCCACCTCATCGTGGTCAGTTGGGACAAGGGCAAGATTTTTGACATCACGCCTGAAGGCCAGCTATCGGAGCTGGAATCGAATGGATTTTTTACCGGCCGCTTTCAGAACCTGAGCGGAGTGGATTTCGACCGGTGGGGCAACATGTACGTCTCGGATTTTTCCAGAGGGAAAATCTGGCGCATGACCCGGGATCAACGATTCCAGGTGATTGCCGAGTATCTCCTCTCCCCGGCCGATATCAGCATTGACCGGGCCAACAATTTGATTCTCGTGCCCTATCACTATGCCCACGCAGCGGAGATCAACGGGCTGGAGGCTCCCTCGGATGGCAAGAGCCGGGACAACCGACGAACCCTCGCTGACTACGGGTTTGGAGCAGCGGGCCCCCCGCAGCCCGCAAAGGAAGGAGCCGCAGCCAAATGAGTCAATGCGCCTACTGCACACAACGCAAAGGGAAGCGCGTCTGCCCGGGCCTCAGCGGACTCATCTGCAGCCAGTGTTGCGGGGAGCATCGCCTCGTGCGCGTAACCTGCCCCAGTGACTGCGTCTATCTCGACAGCGGCAGCGATTATCAGCAGAAGCGGCTCGCCGTGCAATTCATGCCACTCCGCAGGGAGTTCTATCGGGAACTCGGCGAATTCGGCGGACAGCAGGCCATTTCCCTGTTCAATCTCATTGAAGTAATCACGGTCAGTTTCTTCCAGGGACGTCGCGACGGGCAGGATGCGGAAGTCATCGCTGCGATTCAGGGACTACGCCGCACATTGAGCCCCCTGCATGTGCCAGCAGCGCCCATGCCCGTATTCGCTGAACATCTGATTAAAGAGTACGAAACCTTCAAAAAACAAAACCCGAAGCAGATCGCCGACTCATCCAACGCACCGGAGATTCTCGACCGGGCGGTGAAATTCGTGTCAGACTTTTCCGGAAAAGATTTCCAATCACGCCGCTTCCTCACCGGGTTGATCGGCTACGTCACGGCCTATCATCCCGAGATTGCCGCCAATCTACAAAAGAAACATGAACCGGGCCACATTGTATTGCCGGGTCAATCGTTCATGCCTCCGCCAGCCCCCGAGTCCCATGTGCACGGACCTGAATGCCAGCATCATCAGCACTGAACCGTTACCTCACCGCCTGACTTGATATATCCTCGCAGCCTGTCGACAGTTGCAATGTGCGCTCAATAAACTCTGCGAGCTGAAAATCCGATCCATTCGAGATGGACAGGATCTCCACGCCGAACTCATCCCCTCGATCCCACCGAACTCTAGCCTGATCAATATCAATCGGCGCAGAACCCCCCGGCAGCCACACACGAATCATCACAGACGTATGCAGAGACAACGCCTCCTCGCCTTGCCGCTTGACTCGAAACCCGCTCAACGAGAGGTCACGCACCGTGCAGCGATGGATAGCGCTGGACGTCAGAATACAGGCGTGGCACTCACGATCGACGCGCCGGTACATTCGCCTGGTCGATGGGTTTCTCATGGAATCCCTCCTCGGTACACACTCCCTCGGCTTGATAGGGGAAAGCATACCCCCGGCGGCGATCGAAGAGAAATCCTACAAAAGCCCCCCACCAAAGGTAGGGGATTAGACCATTGCAAGGGCTTTTTTCAATATTTTCCGGGGGCGCCAGTCCCTGAGGTGAAGTCTGGTCCGGACGAGGTATCAGCTTCAGCGCCAGACGGAAAAGAACGGGCCCTTCCCGCCTGAAACGGGAAAGGCCCTCTCGATTCATCCCATAATATTGGACGAGGCTCTCTACTCTACGATTGTGACCGTCATCTCAATCCGGTCGTTCGGCAGGTCACGATCGTTTCTCGGCAAACTGACAATCTTGTCGGCCACTCCGATCCCTTTGGTGACTTCACCAAAAACAGTATACTTCCGATCAAGAAATCGCGAGTCTTCGACCACAATGAAAAACTGCGATCCCGCCGTATCCGGATCGTTCGCCCGCGCCATCGATACAATGCCACGCTTGTGCGGAGTATCACTGAATTCCGCCTTGACCGTGTACCCGGGGCCACCCTGACCGTATGAATCCTTCTTGAGCGAGTCCTTGGTATTGGGGTCGCCTCCCTGAATCATGAACCCGGGGATCACTCGATGAAAGATCGTGCCGTTATAGAATCCGTCTTTGGCCAGCTTGATAAAATTCTCCACGTGCTTGGGGGCCAGGTCAGGAAACAATTTCAGCTCAATCTCGCCGAATTTCGTTTTGATGATCGCCCGGGGGCCCTTCGGCGCCTCGACCTTGGGAGCCGGCGCCTTGTCCGCCGCGGACCCGGCGCCGCTTCCGAAAAAGAATGGAATACATACAACCAGAACCGCGCACCCTATCAGCACACTCCATCGTCTCTGCATCATCATCCTCCCTTTACCCTGGGATACCTGCGTTAACTATAGCCACCACGCTGCCGGGCTTCAAGACCCGATCTGCTCAAGCGCACAACGGGCCGCCATCTGCTCCGCTTCTTTCTTGCTCAAGCCCTGCCCAGTCCCCGCCACGCGCTGGTTGATCCGCACTTCGACCTCGAAATATTTCTGATGATCCGGCCCAGACTCACGCACCATCACATAGTGCGGCAACTGATCGTATCGTTTCTGGCACCACTCCTGGAGTCTGGTCTTATAATCCTCCTCCCCCGGTGTCGATTGATGGGCTTCGGCCTGGCGCAGCTCTTCCTCCATCACTCCCAAGGTAAAGGTCCGGCTCGCCTCCAACCCCCCGTCGAGGTACACTGCGGCAATCACTGCCTCCAAGGCATCGGCCAACAGAGAATTCTTTTCCCGCCCCTGCGAGAGTTCTTCTCCACGTCCCAGTCGCAACATCGCACCGAGGCCCATCCGGCGGGCCGCCTGGGCCAGAGAGGATTCGCTGACGAGGTTCGCTTTCAGCTTGGACAGGGCTCCTTCACTCAGTTGCGTATACAGCTGCGCCAGATGGTCGCTGATGATCAGGGAGAGAACCGCATCACCGAGAAACTCCAGTCGTTCGTTATGGGTTCGCGTCGTGCCCTTCCGCTCATTGACATGAGACTTGTGCGTCAACGCTTCCGCGAGCAAACCGGGATTCTTAAACCGATAGTGGGAAAGGGATGGAGCAGAATCGGCTGGCGAAGCCGGTGTCATAGGCGCAACCGCGCTAGACCTCCAGGCGCCTAAAAATCAGACATGCATTCACACCGCCGAACCCGAACGAGTTCGAAAGCGCTGTCTTGATCGGCACGGCCCTGGCTTTATTCGGCACATAGTCGAGATCGCACGCGGGGTCAGGATGTTCCAGATTAATCGTGGGCGGCAATAGGCCGTGATGAAGTGCCAAAATACTGAACACAGCTTCGATGCCTCCGGCCGCGCCGAGCAAATGTCCCGTCATCGACTTTGTCGAACTGACGGGAATCTTGTAGGCTTGCTGGCCGAACACCTGCTTGATCGCGCGCGTTTCAATGGCATCGGCCATCGTGGAGGTCCCGTGCGCATTGATATAACCGATCTGGTCCTTGGCAATCCCGGCATCTTTCAACGCCAGTTCCATGCAACGCACTGCGCCTTCGCCTTCTTCAGGCGGCGCGGTAATGTGATAGGCATCGCTGTTCATGCCGTACCCGATTACCTCTGCATAGATCCGGACGCCGCGTCGCCGCGCATGCTCAAGTTCTTCCAAGACGACGACACCGGCGCCTTCGCCCAGCACAAATCCATCCCGATCCTTGTCGAACGGCCGGCTGGCTCTGGTCGGTTCATCGTTGCGAAACGAGAGTGCTTTCGCTGCGGCAAACCCCGCCACACCCAGCGGCGTGATCGCCGCCTCCGCGCCACCCGCGACCATGACATCGGCATCACCGTGCTGGATCAGGCGGAACGCATCGCCGATGCAGTGGTTGCCTGTCGCACAGGCAGTCACTGCACAGGAATTCGGCCCTTTGGCGCCGATGCGAATCGCCACCTGGCCCGAGGCCAGATTGATAATGGTCATGGGAATAAAAAACGGCGACACACGACCGGGACCTTTTTCTTTAAGCACGTCATGGTAGTGCTCGATTGCGCCCAGACCGCCGATACCGGATCCGATATACACGCCGACTTTCGTAGCTTCTTCCGGGGCGACCTTCAATCCTGCGTCATCCACAGCCAATTGGGCAGCGCCCACGGCATAATGAATGAAAGTATCCATCTTTTTGATTTCTTTTTTTTCGATGAATTGGGCCGGATCGAAATCGCGCACTTCGCCGGCAATCTGGGCGTCGTAGTCAGCCGGATCGAATTTGGTGATCCGCCCGATGCCGGATTGCCCGGCACACAGCGCAGCCCAGGTCTTGTCCACCCCGGTCCCGAGAGGTGTGACCAGCCCCAGCCCTGTCACGACAATGCGCCGCGTCGATCGCTCAGCCATACGTACCGCTTATGATTTTTCCTTGATGTAATCCAACGCCTTCCCGACCGTAAGAATCTTTTCGGCATCCTCGTCAGGAATCTCGATTTCGAACTCTTCCTCGAGCGCCATGACCAGCTCGACGGTATCGAGCGAGTCGGCTCCCAAATCCTCGACGAAGGAGGCTTCGGGAACCACTTCATCTTCCTCGACGCCGAGCTGCTCGGCAATAATTTTTTTCACGCGTTCATCAACAGTTGCCATCGATCTGCCTACCTCCTTCCCCAACGTGACTGACCCTGTGCTGCAACATGGGGATATGCTGCCGCTGGTTGTTCCCAGACCTTGGGGACCATCTATACCATTAACATACCGCCATTCACATGCAAAACATGACCGGTAATATACGCCGCCTCATCGGAGACGAGAAAGCGCACCGCCGCCGCAATATCGCCCGGTGTGCCCAACCGCCCCAGCGGAATCTGCTTCTGCAATGTTTCCTTCACGTCGTCCGGCAAGCCATGCGTCATCGCCGTATCGATGAACCCCGGCGCCACCGCATTGACCGTCACATTGCGCGTCGCATATTCGCGACCGACCGTTTTGGTGAAGCCGATCACGGCCGCTTTCGACGCGGCATAATTCGCCTGTCCGGCGTTGCCCATCACGCCCACGATCGACGCAATGTTCACAATGCGACCATACCGCTGCTTGGTCATCGGCTGCAAGACCGCCTTGGTGCAATTGAACGTGCCGTTCAAATTGACTTGGAGCACCAAGTTCCAATCCTCTTCTTTCATCCGGAGCAACAGCCCGTCGCGCGTGATCCCGGCATTGTTGACCAGAATGTCGATCTTGCCCCACGCCTTCATGACCTGCTCGGCCATGGCCTTGGTATCATTCGCATCTGCCACGTTTACTTTGACGTTGAGCACTTTCCGGCCCAACGCCTCGATCGCCTTGACCGTCTCTTGCGACCGGCTTGGATCCAGATCCGCGACGACGATATCGGCCCCAGCTTGCGCCAATGTTTCCGCTATCGCCCGACCAATGCCCTGTGCCGCCCCTGTTACTATCGCAACTCGTCCTTGCAATGACATGCCGGCTTCCTTGTTAAACGTGACGTATCAGGCCGGACGCGCGGCGCCGAGCGCCTGCAGCGTCGCATCCAACGATTTTGGATCATGAACGTTCAATAATTTCGCATCCGGAAGGATGCGCTTGATCAGGCCCGTCAACACCGTACCGGGCCCCACTTCGATAAATGTCGTCACACCCAGCTTCGCCATCACCTGCACCGAGTCTTCCCACAATACCGACGACGGCAGTTGGCGAACCAGCGAGGGTTGAATCTCAGCTGCCCGGCTGATGGGTTTGGCTTCGGCGTTGTTAATAAGCGGCGTCGTCAAATCAGTCCACCACACGGCCGCAAGATCTTTCGACAGACGGTCGGCAGCGACCTGCATCAACGGGGTATGGACCGGTACGCTTACCGGCAACGGGATCGCCTTCTTACAGCCTTTCCCTTTCGCTAGTTCAATCGCTCGTTCAACAGCTGCCTTTTCACCGGCAATGACCACCTGTCCCGGAGAATTGAAATTCGCCGCTGCGACCACGCCGACGGCGGACGCCTCCCGGCAGACCTCCCGCACCACATCCGGCGTCAATCCGAGCAGCGCGGCCACCTGGCCGGTGCCCGGCGGCACCGCTTCAGACATATAGCGCCCGCGCTTCTGCACGAGCCCGACGGCATCTCGAAATGACACACCGCCTGCAGCCACCAACGCCGAATATTCACCCAGACTGTGCCCGGCCACTGCCACCGGCTTCAGTCCCACCGAGTCCAAGGTCTTAAAAGCCGCGATGCTGCTCACCAGCAAAGCCGGTTGCGTATTCTCCGTGAGATTCAATCGTTCAGCCGGCCCTTCGAAGCAAAGCGCCGCACTGTCATAGCCAAGAACAGATGAAGCCTCGTCATAAACCTGCTTCAATCTGGGACAGGCCTCGAAGAGCGCTTTGCCCATGCCGACCGACTGTGACCCTTGCCCAGGGAAAACCAATCCGATGCCTGAATTCATGGGGGGTAGATATCTTAGAAATGACGTGGAATGTCAACGGGAAAAGTTATTTAGAGCCGTGTGCGTCTGCATACCGCCTTTACCACCGAATCAGCGCCGACGCCCAGGTCAACCCGGCCCCAAACGCTCCTAGCATGACCAGTGATCCGTCCTGGACTCGTCCCGCGCGAACCGCCTCATCCAGCGCGATCGGAATCGACGCGGCCGACGTATTGCCATAACGCTCAAGGTTCAACATCACCTTCTCGAGCGGAAGACCCAGTCGTTCCATCACTGCTTTGAGAATCCGCATATTGGCTTGATGCGGCACATAGAGATCCAGATCTTCGACCTGAAGATGGTTTGCTGCCAGCGTCTCCCGCGCAATCTCTTCCAGTGTCCGCACGGCAACCTTGAAGGTCTCATTCCCCTTCATCTTAATGAAGTGGCTCCGCTCGGCCACCACCTGCTCGGAGACCGGCGTGCGCGACCCGCCGGCCGGCACGGCGATTAACTCACAGAGGCTCCCGTCCGACCGCAAATGCGTCGAGAGAATCCCCTGTTCACCCTCGCTCGCGCTGACCACTGCGGCCCCCGCCCCATCACCAAACAGGATACAGGTATTCCGGTCGCTCCAATCGGTAATCGCCGACATCACCTCGGATCCAATCACCAAGACATGCCGCATCCCGGTTCGCACATAGGCGTCCGCTACTGACAAGGCGTAGACAAATCCACAGCAGGCCGCCGACAGGTCGCAGGCCGCCGCCTTCGTCGCACCCAGTTGATGCTGCACCAGGCACGCGGTCGCCGGCAACGGGTAGTCGCCGGTACAGGTGGCGACCAGGATCAAATCGAGATCGGATGCCGCAAGACCGGCTGCCGCCAGTGCACGCCGCCCAGCCTGAACCGCGAGATCTGAACAGGCTTCTCCGGATGCCGCAATATGGCGCTCACGGATTCCCGTCCGTTCGCGAATCCAGTCATCGGACGTCGCTACCATACGTTCAAGTTCCGTATTGGTCATGACCCGAGACGGGGCGTACGATCCAGTTCCCGCGATACGGGATTTCATGCAGAGGGCTCCGCAGGCGATGGACTGGCAATGCTCTCTTCGATATCCCGCTGAATCAGTTCGTGCACACGCCCTTCGGCCATCCCTTTGGCCCGACGGATGGCATTCTTGATGGCTTTTGCCGATGAGCGGCCGTGGCAAATGATGGTGATCCCGTTGACCCCGAGCAACGGCGCTCCGCCGAACTCGGCATAGTCGATCTTACGT
>Ga0209253_10005518_pt1 | contig 10973 bp, 11 predicted proteins | sample FrelakmetBRP12BR_FD_187145 | JGI IMG/M metagenome (GOLD analysis project Ga0209253, IMG submission 187145) | Freshwater lake sediment microbial communities from the University of Notre Dame, USA, for methane emissions studies - BRP12 BR (SPAdes)... | ecosystem: Environmental > Aquatic >... | reverse complement strand
CCCTTTTTAGCCTCTTTAGTTTTCTCAATGATCCGGGCTGTCTTCTCAATTGCTTCGTCGACGGTTGTTAAAATTTCCGCAATCTTTTTTTGCTCGGGGAATGGTGGCGATACAACGTTTATGTTTCCAAGTACATTTTGATTTAAAGAAGGCAATGCACCAGAAAAAAAATGTTTGGCGAAATCAATTGATTGTAAAACATAGTAATAGAATTTAGTATTATTTCCCTTCCCAACTATAAATCCCATCATATTGTTATCGATTGCAGATTCTTTTAAAAGAATTCTTCTTCTATTTAACAGTAAAGCAGCTCCAACTTTGGCAAATACGATTGTATTCTTTGGAAATATATTACACTTGAGAATCCTGCTTATTTTGTCATCAATAGTATTTACTGCCGCCTTTATGTTGATTTCGTTTCCGGCGATATTCATATCACTTACTTTGACAAACAGATACTTCAATCCTTTGTGGCCTTGGTATTTATCTGGGAATCCAGTGCCTCCTTTTAAATTTCCAAGATTATTTAATTTTGACACTTCCCAATCCACCGGAATCTTGCCGATAGGAGTGTCCTTATATTTAATACCCGTTTTTAAACTTCTTACCTGCTCTACCATGATTGTGCTCCGAAGACCTGAAGAATAAAGGACTCAAAGGCCTTTTCATATTCTTGTGGACTTACGTCACTTCCCGGCAATGAGGGAATGTCGAGGCCGCTTCTGGAGAATTCGTTTGCCACTAATTCAAAAGAATCCCGGAGGCGCGAGCTTCTCATGTAATCGCTCAAGCCTTCCCGGCTTGCCTCATTGATTGCTCTCCAGCACTGGGCGAGGGCCGAATACAGGGCTATCCAATCGATCCAAACAGGTTTCTCGATTTCTTTAATGCTCCCTTTCGATAAAAATTCCCACCAGCGCTCATGAGACATCCAGTATTCTATTTTCCTTTTCCCTTTTATACGGGTGAGGATAAGACCGGAGCGGGAAAGGTCAATCAGGGCGTCCTGCGTTCCCCGGAGAGAAAGCCCGATTGATTTTGAGATTTCCGAGGGATGGCCACCCTCATGTGTCAGGAGATAGGTCAGGCATTCTGCCCGTGAGCTGACGCCAAAGAGCGCCCGCAACAGGAAACGCAAGGTTGCATGCGATGTAACCGGGACCTCTCTTGTCAATTTACGGAGAGTCAACGTTGGGCGATAAAAGCCATAGGTCATAAAGGCAGTATCGGGATTTCCCATAGTGGGGTAGGGTTGACCGTCCTTCTGATAAAAGAGAGGATTCGCATGATCAATTTCTGTGGGTGTTGATAGTTTATAGAGATTAGCGAGATTCTTCCATTTTCTCTCGTCGCTGTGCGCTGCGAGCCAGGCGGCTACAGCGCCCATGAGCCTTCCTTTTGCCTCCTCTTGTTTCTTGAGAATTCCCCTCAATCGCTGCATGTCAATCCAGTAGCCGTTGACGGTCAGCCAGTCCATTACCTCATCGAAGAGCCTCGGTTCATACCTCCCCATTTCGAGGGTAAAGACCAGTAAGGCTTCAGGATCGATAACCCAGGGATCATCAGACCTGGCTTCACCAAGCACCCCTAAAGCCGACCACTGACGCCAGAGGAAAGAGAAAATATTTTCCATGAATATGTTTCTAAATTCTTTCAGAGACATTTTTATATCCCAGGTAGTCCAGAAGATTCTTCAGATTCTGCCGGTATCCATCCGATATGTCGTGTGTCTTGCTCCACCGTGCCGCCTGTTCCATTTCTTCCGCGGTTGGATTCAGCGCAATCAAATCGTCAAGATGCTTCCCGGCGCCTTGGTCCACAGCGGCATAGAGCTTGAAATGGACCTGATCGTAGCGCCCGAGAAAATGAACGATCAGCTTCTGCCCGTATTGCCGGGTGATGACCCTCTCCATCATATCTTTTGGAAGACCGAGATCGACAGCCGAGGCTGGTCCCGTGTTGAGCCAGCCTTCGGGGAGGTTGAAATCGCGGGCGACCTTTCTTACGGCGGCGGTTAATTCAGGGATCAATGGCTCGGCCTTGATAAGATTGATATTACCGGCTTCATCCCTTTTCACATACGCCAGCACATCCACATCTTTTGTAGTTCGTTTTACGAGACCAAGAACGTGCAGGGCCGAGCCGCCGCATACGAGAAGCTCTACCGGTTCTTTTACCGAATATGCCAGATGCTCCCCCAGCGCGCTCAGGATAACATCGACATCTTTTTCACTGCGGAACATAGTTATGCCTTGTATCCTAATTCTTTGAGAAATGAATTCATTTTTTCTTCGATTGCCGTCCGTTCATTTTTCAGCGTGGACAGATCGTCGAGGACCTGTTGAATGTCAATGAGTTCTTCTTCTTCCGTGACGTCAATGTAACGCGTGATGTTCAGGTTATGGTCATTGGCGCGTATCTCATCGATGGGGACAGGCCGGCAGTATTTTTCAATGGTTCGATATTCCCGGTAAGCGCCGGCGATTTTTTCAATGTCTTCATTCCGCAGTTTGTTCTGATTCTTTCCTTCCAGGTAATCGTTTGCCCCGTAAAGAAAGAAAACCTTTCCCTTGCGCTCCTTAGGCTTGTTCCTGTTGATGATGAAGAGGCAGGCGGGTATGCTTGCGCCAAAAAATAGATTGGAAGGGAGGCCGATCACGGCCTCCAGCAAATCATCTTCCAGGATTCCTTTTCTAATTTTACCTTCGGCACCGCCCCGGAAGAGAACCCCGTGCGGCATGACGACACCGGCACGTCCGTTGACAGTCAGCGTAGCGATCATATGCTGGACAAAGGCGTAATCCCCATAGCCCTTCGGCGGGATGCCGTAACGAAACCGTCGATAGGGATCATGCTGGGCCTCTTCATAACCCCAGTTCTTGAGAGAGAAGGGGGGATTGGCAATGACGATGTCGAAGGTCTTGAGTTTTCCATCCGCTTCAAGGAGTTTAGGCGATCTTAATGTATCTCCCTTTTCGAGGCGAGGATCAGATAGCCCATGGAGAAGCATATTCATTTTGCAGATTGCCCATGTGCCGATATTTCTTTCCTGCCCAGACAGAGTGATGTTTCTTGGATTCTGTCCTATGTCCCGGAGGTGATAGAATGATTGGATTAGCATCCCGCCGGAGCCGCAGGTCGGATCGCAGATTCTCATCTTCTCCCGGGGATCGAGGATTTCTACCAAGAGTGTGACCACCTCTTTGGGCGTGTAGAATTCGCCGCCCTTCTTCCCCGCGTCATCAGCAAACTGGTCAATCAGGTATTCATAGGCTCGTCCCAGAATATCGGGTTCGCTTAAATCTTCATTACGCAGGCGGATTTTGGAAAAATGGGTGATTAATTGTGAAAGGGTAACATCCGTCAACCGGTCTTTGTCGTTGAAATACGTGACTGTGAGAACACCCTCCAACTTGCTTGTATTGTTCTCTTCTAATCTTTCATTAGCCTTATCAATGATTTCGCCCAAATTTTGGGTATGCGCTTTGATGTAGTCCCAGCGAGCAATATCCGGTACGAAAAATTCATGTTCATCCCTATCTTCCCAGGCCAGTTGCTTGTTTCCCGTTTCCTTTTCAATTCTCTCACCCTCCTCTTCAAAGACGTCGGAGAGACGCTTCAGGAAGAGCATCCCGAAGATATAATTCTTGTAGTCTGCCGCATCGATGCTCCCCCGAAGGATATTGGCCGACTCCCAGAGATGGGATTTCAATTTCTCCAGGTCTATTTTAGACATAATATTGACCTCAAAGGATGTCATCGCGAGGCCTGAAAGGCTGTGGCGATCTCTATATCTGATGAGATTGCCGCGGGCTACGCCCTCGCAACGACTTCGTCGGATTGCTTCGCTTCGCTCGCAATGACGTCAAAATGTATTTTTTACGAATTAGTTATAATTGTCTTAATACATAGGGGAATGTACCTGAGAAAATAAAGAATGTCAATTATTATTTATATTATAGTTTAACATCAATAATAATGATGATAAACTAAATTAAAAGTGTCATTCATTAAATGACACACCATCATTTTTTAGGGATACGTAACCTGTAGGCCCAATAATCAGATGATCGAGAGGCGTTAGATCTATGGTAAGACAGGCTTGAACCAGTTTTCGGTTCAGTGATAGGTCATGCTGGCTCGGCTTTAAATCACCGGAGGGATGGTTATGGACGAAGATGAGTCCTGATGCATTCAATTCCAGTGCGCGTTTGATAATCTTCCTGGGATAGACGGCGGACTGATCAACAGTTCCTCTGAACAGGTCTTCAATGGCGATAACAATATGGGCGGTATTCAGGTAGATGACCTTAAAAACCTCCTCTTTTAAATCGGCCATGGAGAGAGAAAGGTATTCTATGACGTCTTCCGGTCCTTGAATAGCCGTTTTTTTTATAACCTCCTCTTTTAACTGGCGTTTGGCCACCTCCGTTGCAGCAAGCAGTTGCGCTGCCTTGGCGGTTCCTAACCCTTTTATCTTTTTCAGTTCTTCGCCGTCAACACTGAGCAATCCCTTCAGGCCGCCAAAATGTTGCAGCAATTCCCGGCTTAACGTGACTGCATCTTTTCCCTTAATTCCGGTGCGGAGCAGGATGGCAACCAGTCCTGCGTCTGAGACCGCTTCCGGTCCTTTTTCCAGCAATAGTTCGCGGGGGCGTTCAGATTCAGGCCAGCCCTTGATCCCTTTAGTGATAGAACTGTTATTTGATTTTTTCATTTTTGCCTTTGTCGGTCATGTTTTTTCCGTATACCCGAATTCTTTGAGCATGCGCGTCGTGGTCCAGTTTGATAAGAAGTCCCTTTTTGACCGGTCAATTATAAGAAATGAGCCGTTTGTATGTCAAGACTATTTGAATTTGTTAATAATGTCTATGACTTGTACGACATGCGTAACGCTAATTTTCAGGACATCCTTTCTTTCTTGACATACATGTATCATATTTACTATACTTCAGCGGTAAAAAGTGAATATAGATTAAATAACCAATTGTTTCCGTGAGTTATATCATGGATGGATGTTTTCAAATTTGACCCATCGGTACCATAGTCATATCCTGCAGAGATTGCGGCTATGTCCAGGATACCGAGTTGCCGGGTCAAGAGTGCTCCCAGTAGGCCAAATTTAGAAAGCAGAAATAGAATTTAAACGTATCATTTCGAAGGTGGTGCAATGCGGAAGCCATTACGACAAGGAGAAATGGATGGACTTTGTGGCATCTATGCACTGGTGAATGCTATCAGACATCTCGCAGGCAGGAGACTGTCTAAAGAGGACGAAGATAATTTGTTCAAGGAGCTGGTGAGAGGTATTTATAAACGGAATAATCTGCGGCGAAAGAAGAAGCCTAAAAGTCCCGTTGATTTTATCTGGGATGGGACCAGCGCCCGCGACATCTCATATATGTTGAAAAAAACGACGGAATTTTTGCACAGTAAAAACGTCCAGTTCTATTGGAAGAAGCCGTTACAGGGAAGCAGGCGTCCGAATACGGTTGATCAATACTGGAACCGTATACGGGAAGCCTTCACGGCATACGGAGGTCATGGTAATTGTATCGCACTTGTTGACTACAATTGGCAACCTGTGAACGGCAACGGAGAAGACGGACACTGGACATGTGTAACGAATGTAACCGGGAACACCTTAATTCTTCATGACTCATCTATGGACCACGGCAGGAAGTTCGTGAAACTTCCGAAATCCCGATGCACACTGGGGAAGCCTACCTCAAGGAGACCGTACCGTCTGCTTGCCCATAACGTGTCACTTCTCCGGGTTGATAAATCAGAATAAATAAAAAATATATCACTGCCGCTATTCTGTTTCCGCGTGGACAGGTGGGAGATTTTCATGAGAGTCATGGAAGGTTTATATTGATCTCCTGATCCAGGTACCTTACTTTTTTTCTGTATACCCAAATTCGCCGAGCATTCGTGGGTCATGGGTCCAGTCTTTTCTTACCCGGACGAATAATTCTAAATAAATTCTCGTGGCAAAAAATTTCTCCATATCCAGTCTTGCCCGCGTGCCGATCTCTTTAAGCATGGAACCCTTTTTACCGATGATTATCCCTTTCTGTGAATTCTTTGCCACATTGATGGTTGCCTGGATGCGAATTAAATTTTTCTTTTCATCTTCTTTAAACGAATCCACAACAACGGCTGTCATGTAAGGGATTTCCTGATGGGCCAAAAGGATGATCTTTTCCCTGATGATTTCTGCGGCGATGAAACGCTCAGTTTTATCGGTCATCATTTCATCCGGGAAGTACTTGGGGCCTTCAGGCAGGATCTGCCATATGTGCTCAATCAAGAGAGAAATGCCGTCGCCGGTAAGGGCGGAGACAGGTATAATTTCAACAAAAGAAAAAAGATGCTGGAACCGGTCTATGAGGGGGAGGATTGTATGCTTCCGGACAAGGTCGATTTTGTTGATCAGCAGAATAACGGGCAGTCTGGTATTCCGAAGAGAGTCAATAATCAACAGATCGTCGCGATGAACACTTTCAGAAGCCTCGACAAGCATAAGAAGGATATCCGTGCTCCTGAAGGTATCCATCGCCGTAGCCACCATGAATTGGTTTAACGGTGTTGTCGCCTTATGAATGCCCGGCGTATCGAGGAAGATCAGTTGACCGTTTTCAATATTTTTGATGCCCATAATTCTATTACGCGTGGTCTGGGGCTTGTATGTGGTGATGGCGATCTTTTCGCCAATTATGGTGTTGAGAAGGGTCGACTTTCCCACATTTGGTCTGCCGATAATGCCGATGAATCCTGATTTGAACATCTCTATTGTATCCTTGTTATGCCGTTTTGCAAATATTTAAGGTTTAAGAAGAATGTTTATATATACCTTTTTCTGGTTTGCTGAATTTGTGCACCTTCCATGTCCTTCCTTCAACAGTCATGAAAACAACTCCCTCTTCCTGTCTGTGGTCACCTTTCACTGTTATCCCTGCAATGCGGTATGTGTTTTTCAGAATCTGCAAATTTCTGTTTCTTTGTCCCCGGAAGGCCGATACATCTTTCAGCGCGAGAGAAAAAATAATTTCCCTGCCTGTGACCTCTTCTTCAGCAAGCAGGGAAGAAGACATATCGAGAAACATGGATTCTTCAACCAGGGATCGGAATGCCGGATGATATGGTCCGGCGACAATGCTACCTGCGGTTTCCATCTCGCGGTTTGTCTGCAAACCAAGACGGATGACGGGAATTCCTGCTTCCGCAAATTTTTCCAACGCATATATGCACATGTCGATGGCTTCTGACATACCGAGGGGTGTGTACACTCCTTTTAAAAAGAGCTCCGCCAGGCCTGTACCCTGAAAAACAATAGTGGGGTGGATTCTGACCATATCAGGTTTAAGGGCGATGGTCTCGCGAATGCTATATTCATACCCCGACCGATTATCACCCGGGAGCCCTAACATGATATGTATTCCTGTCTTAAATCCCCACTCCTTCAGCATCTTCATTGCATTGATCACATCAGATGAGGAGTGACCTCTGTGGGAAAGCTTCAACACTTCATCGACAAATGACTGGGCGCCAATTTCAACCGTGCTCACACCGAAACATTTGAGCAGTTCTAAACATTCATTGTCTATGTAATCTGGTCGTGTAGATATTCTGATATCATGCACCTGTCCATTTTGAATGAAAGAGTGGGCGTATTTCAGAAGTTCAGCCTGACGTTCTTTTTCCATGCCCGTAAAATTGCCGCCATAAAAAGCAATTTGGACATGATCTGTGTTCCGTTTTGCCTGGCTGAGGTATTTGTGAATCGTTTCCCGGAATGATTTTTCTGTAATACTCTTAGGATTATTTCCGGCAATCTTATGCACATTACAAAAGATACATCTGTTCGGACAACCTTGATACACGATAAAAAAGGGAATAATCATATGCGTTATGTGTAACAGTCTATCACTGCCCTCCATTAGGTATGGGGGCGCTATTTTGATTTCTTGCGAGTTCATCCAATGCTTTCTGCGCTGCCCGTTGTTCTGCTTCCTTTTTACTTTTTCCCGCGCCCGTGGTTGTGATAGTGCCCGCGATAGTCAGGCTGATCTCGAATACTTTATCGTGGTCGGGACCGATTTCTCTGATGAGCGAATACTTCGGAGTCTCTCTAAAGCGGAACTGACAGATTTCCTGGAGTGCTGTTTTGTAATCCCTGTAGATAAGACTACTTGTTCCTTCCTCAATCAACGGCTCAAAGATGGTTTTTAAGAATTTATATACATTCTCAAATCCTCTATCAATATATATGGCTGCGGTGACCGCTTCAAATGCGTTTGAAAGAATTGATGTTTTAGTCCTTCCTCCTGAGTTTTCTTCTCCCTTACCGAGGAGGAGGTAATCTCCAATAGTAAGTTTCCGGGCCAGGTCGGCAAGCGAGTATTCATTCACTACATCGGCCCTCATTTTTGAAAGCTGACCCTCGGTATAGTCCACAAATTTTTTTATCAGTATATCGCTGATGCAAATTCCGATGACGGCATCTCCTAAAAATTCCAGCCTTTCATTGTTCTTGCAGGAAAGGGAGGGGTTTTCATTGACAAAGGACCGGTGTATCAATGCATTATCGAGCAGATTTATGTCATTGAAGATGTAGGCAAGTATCTGCTGAAAATCCCTGAGGTCTGCAAATCTTTCATCAGTCATTGTCGATAATCCTTCCATATAATTTTCCGTCACGAGAATCATCCGGTATCACGTTTACGATATGATTTACCAGTGAAGAATTGCCATTACGTATGACAACAGGTATGTAATTGTCAGAAAAACCTTTCATAGAACCTGTCTCATTGTCTTTTTTATCCTCGACAAGAACGGCCAGTTTTTTTCCTATAAATCTTTCCGCGAAGGTCTTTCTTTTTATTCTTCCCAGGTTTCTCACTATTTCACTGCGCCTTCTCTTGACAGCATCATTCACCTTGCCGGGCAGTTCTATTGCCAGTGTGCCTGGCCGCTCTGAGTACGAAAATACATGTACATACGCAATGGGAAGTTCTTCGACTAATGTAATTGTATTATTAAACTCTTCCTCCCCCTCACCGGGAAATCCGACCATCACATCGATACCAAGGGCACTATGGGGAAGCATCCTCCAGATTTTTTCCAGACGTTTTTTAAAGTATGCTGCATCATAATTTCTTCTCATGGCGGAAAGAATTCTGTCATCTCCGCTCTGGAGAGGAATATGAAGGTGCCTGCAGAGGATGGTGCTTTTTTTCATCAGCCCTATCATGTCATCCGTTATTTCCGTTATCTCTATAGAACTCAGACGCAGTCTCTCCACGCTTTTGTTCTTCTCCACATAGTCCAATATATTGAAAAGATTTGAGGGGGGGGCTAAGTCTTCACCATAAACTCCCAGATGAATGCCTGTCAGCACTATTTCTCTGAAACCGGTCCTGGCAAGGGTTTCGATTTTATGGAAAACCTCACGTTCGGCAAGACTTTTACTTGGACCCCGCGCGTAAGGAACGATGCAGTAGCTGCAGAAACTGTTGCAGCCATCCTGGATTTTAAGGAATGCCCTCGTATGTCCGGGGAATTTTAATGGACTGAGGTTGGAGAACTCCCTGGCTTGGCAGATGTCAGTGACGAGTAGTTGCGGGTCTCCTTTCACTAAATGCTCTAAAATCTGCGGGATGTTCTCCTTTTCCGCTGTTCCTGCGATGAGGCTCACACCGGGAATCCGGGCAATGTCTCCGGGTGCAACCTGGGCATAACAGCCCGTAACGATAATAAATGCGTCAGGGTTCATCCTGATCGCTCTTCTAATAAGCTGCCTCGATTGGTAATCCGTACGGCCTGTAACGGTGCATGTGTTGATGATATAACAATCAGCCTTCGTATGGAACGGTACTGGTAAAAAGACGTTCTTATCGAGCTCTTCTAAAATGCCTGCGGATTCATACTGGTTAACCTTGCAACCGAGGGTTGATATGGCAACTTTAATCAAGTATTATGCCTCTATTTATTCCTTGTGTTCATAATATTGAATGTGAATCTAAACGCCGGCTGCATCATTTGTCAAGGTTAAAGGATTGCTGGATTTTTGTGGAGACATGAAGTAAAATCAAGCTATTTAAAAGGAGGATAAAAGATGGAAGGCATTATACAATATATAACTACTCATCAATTTACCGCGGCTGTATGCGGTTTTGTTGGGATCTTAATCATATTTTTTATATTAAAAAAATTCGTCAAGTTAGCCCTGATATTCGTTCTGGCACTCATCGTTTTCATCGGATATTTATATTTTACAGATCCAGGCTTAACGCTGAAAGACATGAAAGGATCCATGCAAAAAGCGAAGGAGGAAACGGGTAATATTGTGGAGAAGGGCAGGGGGGTATACGAGAGCATGAAAAATGTATACAAAAAGGGTGAAAAACTTGTGACTAAAGATGTGGATAAAATGATGGGAGAGGATAAACAATCCACTAAGAATAAATAAGCCTTCCTTACCTGATTCCTCTCAGAATATATTAACCTCCATAGCTCTGGGGGGGCAGGCCAATACGCAAAGTTCGCATCCGTTACACTTTTCCGCATCAAACAGAACTTTCATAGATTGTCTCTCCAGATAGAGGGCATCAGTAGGACAGAAGGCCGTACAGGCCCCGCAATGTATACATTTATCACTATTCTGGCTGACGTTTTTCGAAACTGGTTCAACCTTCAATCCCTTTTCTTTTAAAAAGCGGATGCCCTTGTCAAAATTCTCTTTTGAGCCGCTCAGTTCAACGACAATAACCCCTTCCCGTCTGGGCAATATTTGAGCCTTGAGGATATTGAAGTCAAGATCATGCTTCTTTACGAGCTGACATATAATGGGTTGGTCTACATTGTCTGCTGTATATCGGATAACAACTTTCTTTGAATACATTCCTTGTTTTTAATCTCCATTTTTTTGTTCATGCTAAGAGAACGCAGAAATCTTGTCAAGAAATTAC
>Ga0209253_10005517_pt1 | contig 10973 bp, 11 predicted proteins | sample FrelakmetBRP12BR_FD_187145 | JGI IMG/M metagenome (GOLD analysis project Ga0209253, IMG submission 187145) | Freshwater lake sediment microbial communities from the University of Notre Dame, USA, for methane emissions studies - BRP12 BR (SPAdes)... | ecosystem: Environmental > Aquatic >... | reverse complement strand
CGAGCAGCCGCCACGCCGCCGGACCGTCGAGCCGCCCCGCGCGCTCGAGCGCGCGCGCCGCCCAGGCGGTCTCGGGCTCGCCCTCGAGCGAGGCCTCGGTCGCGGCCTCGATGAGCGCCTCGGACAGGCCCCGTGCGGCGAGGTCGGCCGCGATCCGCAGGCTGCCCGCGCCGCGCAGCCGCAGCCTGCGCGCCCGGTCGTCTGCGAGCTGCGCGTCGCCCACCCAGCCGAGCTCGCGGCAGCGGGCCACGGCGGCCGCCGCTGTGGCCCGCTGGTAGCCCTTCGCCACCAGCCGGGCCTCCAGCTCGGCCTCGCTGCGCGGCGCCGCACGCAGGATCCCCGCCGCCACTTCGAGCGGCGTCGGATCCGGGCGCGGCGGCCGCTCAGAAGCGGTCGACCTTGATCGATTCCTCCTCGACGGCTTCCTCGTCACGGTCGAAGTCCTCCCAGCGCGCGTCGCTGGTGGAGGAGATGCCACGCGCCTTCAACGCGAAGTCGTCCGGGTTCGTCGCCTGCGCCATGGCCTCTTCGAAGGTGATGAGGTTCTCGCGCCACAGCGCCATCAGCGACTGGTCGAACGTCTGCATGCCGTAGGTGGTGTAGCCGCGCGCGATCACGTCGCGCAGCTCGCGCGTGCGCTCGGGGATCTGCACGCACTCCTTCACGAGCCCGGTGGACACCAGCACCTCGACCGCGGGCACCATGCCGGTGCCGTCGGCCCGCGGCACCAGCCGCTGGCTGATGACACCCTTCAGGATGCTGGCGAGGATCAGACGCGCCTGTCCCCGCACGTGCTCGGGAAAGGCGGAGATGATGCGGGTGATGGTCTCGGTGGCATCCAGGGTGTGCACCGTGGACATCACCAGGTGGCCGGTCTCGGCCGCCAGGATGGCGGTCTCGATGGTCTCGAGGTCCCGCATCTCGCCGACCAGGATGACGTCGGGATCCTGGCGCAGCGCGCCGCGCAGGCCCGCGGCGAAGGTCGTGCAGTCGGCCCCGATCTCGCGCTGCGTGATGACCGAGAGGTCGTCGCCGTGCAGGTACTCGATCGGGTCTTCGATGGTGATGATGTGCCGGTCGGTGCTGCGGTTGATGTGGTCGATCATGGCGGCGAGCGTGGTGCTCTTGCCGCTGCCCGTGGTGCCGGTGACGAGCACGAGCCCCCGGTGCTCCTCGGCGATGCGCTCGATGACCGGCGGCAGGTTCAGGTCGAGCACGCGCTTCACGCGCGCCGGGATGAGACGCAGCGCGGCCTGCAGCAGACCCCGCTGATGGAACACGTTGACGCGGAACCGCCCCAGCTCGGCGTCGCCGTAGCCGACGTCGACCTGCAGGTCCTTGCGCAGGCGGCCCTGGTGGTACTCGTCGAGCAGCGTGCCGACGAGCCCGTTCATGCGCTCGCCGTCGATGACCCCCGCGTCGTCCCACCGCGTGAGGGTGCCGTTGACGCGGAAGATGGGCGGCGAGCCCGTCTTCAGATGGATGTCGGACGCAAGCCGGCTGACGCCCTCACGCAGGATGGTGTCGAGGTCCACGGTGACTCATTCCTTTCCGCCCCTCCTCGCCCGGGCGGCGTCCGCCACCCGGCTCCCCTCTGCACCGTTGCCCTGCTCCTGGGACGCCGCCCCCGGCGTCCCCTCCGCTTTCAACCCGTACTTCTCGCGGACGCGGGCCTCGATCTGCGCCGCGACCTCCGCATGCTCGCGCAGGAAGTCGCGGGCGTTCTCGCGCCCCTGCCCGATGCGCTCGCCCCCGAACGCGTACCAGGCGCCCGTCTTCTCGACGATACCGTGTTCGGCCGCGATGTCGAGCAGCTCCCCCTCCTTGGAGATGCCCACGCCGTAGAGGATGTCGAACTCGACCTCGCGGAACGGCGGCGCGACCTTGTTCTTGACGACCTTCACCTTGGTGCGGTTCCCGATGACCTCGTCGCCGTGCTTGATGGCGCCGACGCGGCGGATGTCGAGCCGGACCGAGGCGTAGAACTTGAGGGCGTTGCCGCCCGTGGTGGTCTCGGGGTTGCCGAACATGACCCCGATCTTCATGCGGATCTGGTTGATGAAGACGACGATGGTCTTCGACTTCGAGATGGTCCCCGTGAGCTTGCGCAGGGCCTGCGACATGAGGCGCGCCTGCAGGCCCATCTGCGGGTCGCCCATGTCGCCCTCGATCTCGGCCCGCGGCACCAGGGCGGCGACGGAGTCGACCACCAGCACGTCGATGGCCCCGGAGCGCACCAGCGTGTCGGCGATCTCGAGCGCCTGCTCGCCGTGGTCGGGCTGCGAGATGAGCAGGTCTTCGGTCTTCAGGCCGAGCTTGCGCGCATAGTTGACGTCGAGCGCGTGCTCGGCGTCGATGAAGGCGCAGATGCCGCCGCGCTTCTGGGCCTCGGCGACGATGTGCAGCGCCAGGGTGGTCTTGCCCGACGACTCGGGGCCGTAGATCTCGACCACGCGGCCTCGCGGCACGCCTCCGATGCCGAGCGCGATGTCGAGGCCGAGTGACCCGGTGGGCAGCGCGGGGACGTCCTGCGGCACCAGCGCGTCGGCGCCGAGCTTCATGATGGCGCCCTTGCCGAACTGCTTCTCGATCTGGCTGAGCGCGAGATCGATGGCCCGCTCCCGATTCACGTCGATGCCCATGTCGCCCTCCCCCGCACCCGGGTGCTGGTCTGCAATGACGCCACTCTACCGTGGGCCCTCGCGACTCTCCAGCGCCGGGGTGCCTTTTCGAGGATCATGGGCGGGCGACGACGGCGAGCGCCACGCGCGCCAGCGCTTCGTAACGGGCACCGTGCGGGCCGAGATGGCTGCGGATCAGGGCCATCTCGCCCGCAGTCCAGTGGCCGAAGGACGCATCGGCCAGGGCCTCGATCGCCCGGACGATCCGGCGCACCCCGCGCGGCGACCTCACCCGTCCGAGGGTGACGTGGGCACGGAACGGCCGGGCCTCGGGCCGCACGCCGAGGACCACGACGGCCCGGTCCACGTCGGCGGCGAGTCGCCCCGCGGCCGCGGCACCGTCCGCCAGCCCTGCCCAGACCACCCGCGGCCGCGAGGGACCGGGGAAGGTCCCGACACCGGCCAGTCGGAGTGCGATCGGGGAATGCCCGCCGGCGACCCCGGCCAGGGCGCCGACGAGCGCCTCGAGCCAGGGCTCCGGCACCTCGCCGAGGAAGCGCAGCGTCAGGTGCATCGAGCCCGGCGGCACCCAGCGCACGTCGGCCCGCGGCGCGGCCTCGCGCAGGCGTTCGGCCGTGGCCGCGAGGGCCTCGCGGACGGCGTCGGGCATCTCGAGGGCGACGAAGCAGCGCATCGGCGGCCATTCTACCAGGAACCCGACCGCGCGGGTCCGGACTACGGGGGATTGACCTCCGGGCCGCAGGATGATCTGCGTCGCCCCGGATTCGGCGCGGGCATCGGAGTCCGGGCGACGGGGGGGTGCCGTCCATGTCCGAGATCATCACGCGATCGATCATCGTCGACGCACCGGTCGAGCACGTCTACGGGCAGTGGACCCGCTTCGGCGAGTTCCCACGCTTCCTCGACTACGACGCGGTCCTGCCGATCTCCGAGAGTCGACTGCGGTGGGTGTCGACCGTCAAGGGCATCCGGCACGAGTGGGTGGCGAAGGTCACCGAGATGAAGGAGAACAACCGCATCGCCTGGGTCGCCCAGAGCGGCTGCCACGAGGCCGGCGTCCTGAGCTTCGAGCGCCTCTCCGCCCGGCGCACGCGCGTGACGCTGCAGCTGCGCTACATGCCCGACGGCTTCGCGCATCCCGTCGACGAGCTGCCGTCCGCCGTCGCGGCCCGGCTCGAGGACGGGCTCGAGAGCTTCAAGGGCTTCATGGAGGTGCACGGGCGTGCCGGTCCGCAGCGGCTCATGAGCGCGCTCACGCCCATGCAGTGACGGCGCCGGACGGCCGGCCCCGGACACGCCGATCAGCGACGCCGGAACAGCAGCGGGTCGTGGGGCCCGAGCCCGAGTGCCTGGCGGCGCACCATGTCGAGCGCGATCTGTGACGCCAGCAGCTTCACCCAGTCGCGCGTGCCCCAGAGCTGATGGGTCGCGCTGCGCACGCCGTCGGCCGACGCGAGCGCGAAGCAGACGAAGCCGACCGGCTTCTCCGGCGTCCCACCGTCCGGGCCCGCGACCCCGGTCGTGGCAACGGCGAGGTCGGCCCCGAAGGCACGCCGTGCGCCCGCGGCCATCGCCCGTGCCGCCTCCTCGCTCACCGCCCCGTGGCGCGCGAGCGTGTCCTCGGGCACGGCGAGCAGGGTTCGCTTCGCGGCGTTCGCGTAGGCGCCGATGCCGCCGAGGAAGTACGCCGAGCTGCCCGGCACGTTGGTCACGCGGTGCGCGACCAGGCCACCCGTGCACGACTCCGCGACCGCGAGCGTCAGGGCGTGCGCGCGCAGCGCCCGGCCGACCGCCTCCTCCATGGTGAGCGGTCCCTCGCCGTAGCAGTACTCCCCGAGCCGTGCCCGCAGCCGCTCGCCCACCGCCGCCAGCCCTGCCTCCGCATGCGCCGGCGTGCCGTGCACCACCACGCGCAGCGACACCTCGGGGAAGCTCGCGCGGAACGAGATGCGCCCCTCGGCCGGATCGACCACGCCCGCGACCAGCTGGTCGAGGCCGGATTCCGAGATCCCGAAGGTCTGGAACGTGCGCGCCAGATACACCTCGCCGCCGCGCTGCGCGCGCAGCCAGGGCAACACGCTGCGCTCCAGCATGGGCTTCATCTCGCGCGGCACGCCGGGCAGCACGACGACGTGCTTCCCGCCGAGCGCCGCACGGTAGCCGGGCGCGGTCCCGAGCGCGTTCGGCACCACCACCGCGCCCGCCGGAATCATCGCCTGCTTCAGGTTGTTCTCCGGCATCGGGTCGAGGCCCCGGGCCGCAAAGAAGCGCCGCATGGTGTCGGCCGACGGCTCGTCCATGACGAGCCCAACGCCGACCACTCGGGCCACCGTCTCCGTCGTGAGGTCGTCGGCCGTCGGCCCGATGCCGCCCGTGGAGATGACGAGATCGGCGCGCTCGAGCGCCTGGCGCCAGGCCCACTCGAGCCGCTCCGGGAAGTCGCCGACCACGAGCACGCACACGACCTCGACGCCGATCTCGAAGAGCCGGTCGGCGATCCACTGGGCGTTGGTGTCGGCGATCCGCCCCGTCGTGAGCTCGTCGCCGGTCGAGAGGATGGCGGCGCGGGCGATCACATCAGCTCCAGGACGGCGCGCGCTGCGAGCCCCGCGTAGAGGCCGGCGACGAGGTCGTCGCCGACGACACCGACCCCGCCCGACCAGCCGCGGTCGATCACGTTCGCCGGGTACGGCTTCCAGATGTCGAAGAGGCGGAAGAGCACGAAGAGCAGGAGCGCGGCGAGCCATGTGGCGGGGACGAAGAGCGAGCCCACGAGCATGCCGCTCACCTCGTCCACCACCACGCAGCCGGCGTCGTGCTCCGCAAAGTACGCCTCGGCACGGCCCGCGGCCCACACCGCCACCGCGATCACGGCGATCACGATCGCCGCGTGCGCGACCAGCGAGCGCGCGTGCAGCCAGCCGAGCGCCGGCACCAGCGGCACCGCGGCCAGCGACGCCCACGTTCCGGGCGCCCACGGCGCGTGGCCGAGGCCACCCACGGTCGCGATGGTGACGGCGAGCGCCCGCACGGCGCGGTGGTACGGGGCCGCGGCGCGACGGTCAAGGCGGGCCGCACCCGTCGCGTGCCGGGCACGCCACGCTTTCTCGCCCCGGGCACGTCTGATAGCTGGGGACGCGTGAGCACCTACGAGCGCGAGCGCGACACGGCGGTGCGCGCCGCCCGCGCGGCGGGCGCCATCGTCCGCGACTACTACGAGGGCCGCGGCGACATCGCGCTGCGGCAGAAGGGCCACGACAACCCGCTGACCGCGGCCGACGAGGACGCCGACGCGCACATCAAGGCCGTGATCCTGGACGCGTTCCCCGACGACGGCTGGCTCTCGGAGGAGACACGGGACTCGCGCGAGCGGCTCGGGAAGTCACGCGTCTGGGTGGTCGACCCGCTCGACGGCACGAAGGAGTTCACGCAGCACATCCCCGAGTTCTGCGTCTGCATCGCGCTCACCGTGGACGGCCGCCCCGTGGTGGCGGTCGAGTACAATCCCGCCGCCGACCGCCTGTACTGCGCGGTGCGTGGCCAGGGCACGACCGCCGATGGTGCGCCTGCCCGCGTCAGCGCCCAGACCTCGGTGGCGGCTGCCCAGGTGCTGGCGAGCCGCTCCGAGGACAAGCGCGGCGAGTGGGATCTGTACAAGCCGCGCTGCCGCGTGGTGCGCACCGGCTCGGTGGCATTCAAGCTGGCCGAGCTGGCGACGGGGCACGGCGACGCGACCTTCACGCTGACCCCGAAGAACGAGTGGGACGTCTGCGCCGGCTCCCTGCTGGTCGAGGAGGCGGGGGGGCGCGTCACCGGCCTCGACCTGCAGCCGCTGCGCTTCAACCAGGCCGATCCCCTGCGCCCGGGCATGATCGCCTCGAACGGCCATCTGCACGACGCGCTGGTGGCGCTGATCCGGGAGCTCGAGCCGAAGAAGCTGCGGCCCTGAAGGGCACGGCCCGGGCCGGCGCCAGCCGCTCAGCGCAGGCCGCGCCGGCGCAGCACGTCGGCGCCGAGCGCCGGGAAGTCGGTCATGATGCCGTCGACGCCGAGGTCGAGCAGCCGCTCCATCTCGGCGGGGTCGTTGATCGTCCAGACGTGCACCTCGATGCCCCGCGCGTGCGCCGCGGCCACCGCGTCCGCCGTGACGATCGCCACCTCGCCGAAGCTGGGCGGCACCTGCAGCGCGACGCCGGCCGGGCGCCAGTCGTCCAGCCGGCCGTCGCGCAGCCGGAAGACGAAGTCCGCGACCTCCTCGGCGGTGAACCCCGTCGGCGCGCCGGGAGCCGCCGCACGGATCCGGTCCATGATCGGCTGGTGCTCGGCGGCGAGGATGGTGCGCTCGCGCGCGCCGTGGCGGTCGAGCACGGCGAGCACCGCGCGCTCGATGGGCGGGTCGTCCTGCTTGATCTCGATGTTGAGCGGCACGCCCGGGTGCGCGGCGAGGAGCGCATCCAGCAGCGGGACGCGGATGCCGCGGCCACGGTGGGGCACCCCGCCGTCGGGCGCGGTGAAGCGGAAGCCCGCGTCGAGCCGCTGCACCTGGTCGAGCGTGAGAGCGCGGACGGGGCCGCTGCCGTCGGTGGTGCGGTCGAGCGTCGCATCGTGCAGCACGACGACGTGCCCGTCGCTGGTGGCGTGCACGTCCAACTCGAAGCGGTCGGCCCCCGCCTCGCGGCCCGCGGCGAACGCCTCGAGCGTGTTCTCGGGCCAGAGGCCCGATGCGCCGCGGTGGGCGAACAGGCGCGGCCGGGGACCGTCGCTCCAGCGCGTGGCCCTACTCCGCGCGCCACGCGTTCGACGACAGGACGATCCGGACGGGCGCGTCGCTCTCGGGGAGCCGCGCCAGCTCGCGCGTGACCGTGGTCCGCACGCGCTCGAAGGCGCGGCGCTTGTCGTCGGCGACCGGCGGGTCCTTCACCGCGGTGACGGCCATCGGATCGAGATGCTCGCCGGCGCGCTCGATCTCGTAGTGGAGGTGCGGGCCGGTGGCGAGCCCGGTGGCGCCCACCCAGCCGACCACCTGCCCGCGCTCGATCTGTGCCCCGGCGTGGACGGCCGGCGCGATGGCGCTCAGGTGACCGTAGGTGGTCGTCACCTCGCCCTCGTGCTCGAGGCGGACGGTACGCCCGAGGCCGCCCTGCCAGCCCGAGACGCGGACCGTCCCGGTGGCCGCCGCGCGCACGGGAGTACCCTGGGGGGCGGCGAAGTCGACCCCGAGGTGCGGCCGGTCGCGGTGCAGGATCGGGTGGAAGCGGTTCTGCGAGAACTCCGAGCTGATCTCGGTGAACTGCACGGGGTAGCGCAGGAACGCGCGCGAGACCGCGCCCCCGTCCGGGCGGTAGTACGCGCCGCCCGCGTCGTCCTCGAAGAAGACGGCGGTGTAGCGCCGGCCGCGGGTGACGATCTCGGCACCGACGACGATGCCGGTGAGCGGCTCGGCCCGGCCCACCTCCCAGATGTTCTCGTAGATCACCCGGAACCCGTCGCCCGGCTCGAGGCCGTTCTCCACGTCGAGATCCCAGCCGAAGAGATCGCCGAGGGCCGCCGCCACGCTCGGCGGCACGCCGGCCTCCGTGGCGGCCTCGCGCAGCCCCGTCTCGATGTGCCCGGCGATCCCGCTGACCTCGCGGACGTAGGGCAGCGCCTCGATGCGGGCGTGTACGTCCTCGCCGTCGCGCTCGAGCACCAGCAGCGAGTCCTCGTCGATCTCGTAGCGGATCGACTCGATCTCGCGGCTCACCCGGTCGAATCGCAGGCCGACGCCGTGCCGCGGGCGCACCTTGCGCAGGTCGTAGACCGCGTCCGCCGCTGCCAGCCACGGCTGCGCGCCGTCGCCGGCGAGCCCGCGCACGGCGAGGATGTGCTCGAGCGTGTCGCCGCTGCGAACGTGGATGTGCTCGTCGACGTAGACCCGGCCCACCGGTCGGGCCGTGTGCAGGGCCGGTCTGCGCGCTCGCGACGCGAGCGTCCGCCGTGCGCTGCTGGCGCGCGGCCGCGACACCCTCGAGGCGCGCTGCCGCCTGGATGCGGCCGAGCCGCCCCTGGCCCCCGGGGACTTCGCCCCGGTCTGCACGACCGCCTTCTTCGGCTTGCCAGCCGACGTCGCAGCCGGCCGGGCGGCCGCCAGCACCGGCAGCAGCAGCACGAGCAGGCACGAGAGCGCGAGGGCCGCGCTGGGCGCGACGGCGGGGTGGGCCAGTGCGGTGCTTCGGCGTCTCGACACGATGTCGGGTGGGGTCCGATTGCGCCGCGCTGGAGACGCGACACGTACGAATCTGCAAACCGGGATTCGCGCTTCGGCGGCGTAGGTGCCAAACGCTCTGCGCCTTGTCAATGCTTAGCGGGATCTTGCCCAGAGAAAAGCAGAATTGCGGCCCTGTGGGCCTGGTGTTAGACCGCCCGTCATGCGCACGGCCGCCCTCGACGTGGGGGATGCCCGCATCGGCGTCGCGATCAGCGACGAGCTCGGCCTCACCGTGCGCGGCCTCGGCACGGTGACCCGCTCGGGCGGCATCCGCGACCTGGAGGCCGTCGCGCGCCTGCTGGCACCGTGGGAACCCGCCCGGATCGTCGTCGGCCTGCCCCTCGGCATGGACGGCAGCGAGGGGCGCCAGGCCGTGCGCACGCGCGCCTTCGCCGATCGTCTCGCCGCCCACCTCGGGCTGCCCGTCGCGCTGTGGGACGAGCGGCTCACCACGGTGGCAGCCGAGGAGCGGCTGCGCGCGCGCGGCGTCCGCGGCCCGCGCCGGCGCACGCTCGTCGACCAGGAGGCCGCCTCCGTGATCCTCGAGTCCTGGCTGCAGCGCCGGTGAGCCGCGGCCGCGCACTGCTCGCGGCCGCCGGCGTGCTGCTCGCGCTGGCCGCCGCCACGAGCATGATCGCAGCCTGGTGGCTCCACCGGCCGGGGCCGGCGCTCGCGGCCCCGGTCGAGCTGTCGATCGCGAAGGGCATGCGCCTCGGGGCGGTGGCGCAGCAGCTCGCCGCGCGCGGCCTGCTCCGCCACCCGCTGCCGCTCGTCGCCTGGGCCCGGCTCACCGGGCGCGACCGCGCGATCCGCTGGGGGGACTACCGCTTCACCAGGCCGCTCTCGCCGCTCGAGCTGCTCGAGCGGATCACCGGGCCGCCGGACGCGCTCCACGCGGTGACCGTTCCCGAGGGGCTCACCGTGCGGGAGGTCGTCGCGGTGCTCGCCGGGGCCGGCTTCGGCTCGGAAGAAAGCTTCCTCTGCCTCCTCGAGGACCCGGTCTTCCTGGCCTCGGTGGATCTGCCGCCGGAGGGCGCCGAGGGCTACCTCTTCCCCGACACCTACGCCTTCCCGCTCGCCATGCCGCAGGAGGAAATCCTGCGCGCCATGGTCCGGCGCTTCCGGGCGGTGTTCGGGCCCGACCTGGAGCTGCGTGCGGCCGATCTCGGCCTCGACGTGCAGCAGGCGGTCACGCTGGCGTCGCTGGTCGAGGAGGAGACCGCGCGTCCCGAGGAGCGTCCGCTCGTCGCCGCCGTGTTCCTGAACCGCCTGCGTCGCGGGATGCCGCTGCAGTCGGATCCGACCGTGCTGTACGGCCGCGAGGCCGGGGACCGCACGATCACCCGGCGCGACCTGCGTCGCCGGACCCCGCACAACACCTACACGACCCGCGGCCTGCCGCCGACGCCGATCGCCAACCCGGGCCGGGCCGCGCTCGAGGCCGCGGTGACGCCCGCCACCGTGCCCTATCTGTACTTCGTGGCCCGCGGCGACGGCTCGCACGAGTTCAGCACCGACCTCGCCGCGCACCGGGCGGCCGTGGCGCGCTGGCAGCGCCGCCAGCAGGCACCCTGAGCTCACACGGCCCCGCGCGGCGGCGGGCTACGACGCCGGCTCGTCCGCGGCCGGCTGGCGGAGCTGCTGCAGGAACACCGCCGCCTTCTTCTGCAGGGCCGGCTCGCGCGAGTGCGCCGCCAGGTACGCGAGCAGGTCCTGGAAGCGGGCGCCGGTCTCCCCCGCCGCGAGCGTCGCGAGGTCGTCGGCGTCCAGGGCGTAGAGCGAGCGCAGGAAGGCGCGCCGCAGACGGCTCTCGCGCTCGAGCGCGCTCAGCACCACCTGCGTCGCCTGCGCGCGGCGCACGCCGTCGTCGTCGCTGGCCGCGGTCTCGAGCAGCTGGACGAAGGTGGTCCGCTCGCTGCCGAGCGCCTGCGCGCGCGGCGCCGGCAGCTCGACCGGCCGGTGGCGCGTGAAGGCTCGACCGAGCACGAGCGGGAACGGCCGTGGGCCGGCGGGCGATGCCGCGGGATCCGCTGCGGGACGCGCCGGCGCCGCGGGGGACGGCGCCTCGGGGCCGCCGCGCAGCA
>Ga0209253_10005516_pt1 | contig 10973 bp, 12 predicted proteins | sample FrelakmetBRP12BR_FD_187145 | JGI IMG/M metagenome (GOLD analysis project Ga0209253, IMG submission 187145) | Freshwater lake sediment microbial communities from the University of Notre Dame, USA, for methane emissions studies - BRP12 BR (SPAdes)... | ecosystem: Environmental > Aquatic >... | reverse complement strand
ACCCTGGCCGCCGAGCAGGCAAACGCGGAAGGGGGTGTCCTCGGGCGGCGGGTGGCGGTGGTCGTGGCGGACACCCAGGGTCGGGTGGACGTGGCGAAGTCGGAGGCCCTCCGGCTGGTCTCGCGCGAGAAAGTCGCCGCCCTCGTGGGGGCGTACCTTTCGGAGGAGACGGTGGGGGTCATGGAGGTGGCCGCCGCCCACCGGATCGTGCTGATCGTCCCCGTGGCCGCGACGGCGGAGATCACCGACCGCGTGCGGGAGGAGGGAGGCCGGTACCGGTACGTTTTCCGCGCGGGGTATTCGATCCCCCAGTGGGCGGAACTGGTGGCGGCGTTTCTCGCGGACCGTTCAGTGCGCCGGTACGCCTTCCTGGGGGCGGGGATCCGGTGGAACCGGGAACTGGGGGAGACCCTCGAGCGGGTCGCCGCACGGGCGGGAATCGTTCCGGTATATACCGGCTATTACAGCGCCGGAAACCCCGCCTTCGACCCCATGGCGGTGGCCGCGGCAGGGAGCGCCCCCGATATCGTCGTTCTGGGAGACCCGGGACGCAACTCCGTGTCGTTCCTGAAGCGGCTGCGCGAGGTGGCCCCCGGGCTCCCCGTCCTCTCCATCGGGGGTGCGCTCGGGGACGCTCGCCTCGCCGCCTCCATTCCCCTTACCGCTCCGGTCTACGTGCAGGCCGCTGCGTGGCGGGGCGCCTCCCCCGCGGCAACGGAGTATGCGGAACGGTACGAGCGGCGATACGGGGCACCGCCCGTCGGGTACAGCGACACCCTCCCCTACGATGCGATGACGGTGCTCGTGGCGGCGTGGCGGGAGGCGGGGACCCTGGACGCCGCCGCCGTCGTCGCGGCCCTCGAGAAGGGGGCGTTCCAGGGCGTTTCCGGCACCTACCGGTTCGACGCGGCCCACCAGGCCCGTTGGGGGACGGGAGCCGGCGACATGCGCGGGACGGTGGTTCTCTGGGAGCGGGACGGCGCGCGGATCGTCTTCCCGCCGCGCTGACCGTCGAAGGCCTCCACCGTGTCCCACCTCCCCCAGGTCCTGCTCGACGGGCTGTTCGCCGGCGGCGCGTACGCGCTGATGGCGGCCGGGATGGCGCTGATCCTCGGGGTGGTGAAGGTGATCAACCTGTCCCACGGCGCCTTTTTCACCCTCGGGGCGTACGTTGCGTACTCCCTCGCGGCGCGGGGGATCGGGTCCCCCGCCGTGGCGGCGCCCCTCGCCGCGGCGATCGCCTTCGCCTTCGGCGTCTTCCTCGGGAAGAGCTTCGTCAACCCCGTGCGAAGCCACCCTTTCGCCCTCCCCGTGGGGACCCTCGCTTGCGCCCTCCTCTTCGAGCAGGCGGCGCAGCTGGTCTGGGGGCCTCACCCCGTCGCGATCGACGGGGGCGCCCCGTGGGCCGGCCCCCTCGGCGTCGTCGTGCGCCGTTGGGGCGTCTCCGCCTTCCTGGCCTCCGCCGCGCTTCTCGGAGGGCTCGGATGGCTCCTCTCCCGGCGGCCGGGGCTTCCGCTGAAGCTGGTGGCGGAGGACGAGGAGATCGCCGGCTCCGTGGGGATGGACGTGGAGGCGATCCGGTACATGACCTTCGGCGGGTCGTGCGCGATGGCCGCGGCCGCGGGTGCGTTCCTCGCGCCCGCGGGGGCGATCACCCCGACGATGGGGCGCGTCCCCCTGATCCTCTCGCTGATCGTGGTGATCGTCGCGGGGATGGACTCGGTGGGGGCGATCTTCCTCCTGTCGGTCGGGCTCGGGGTCCTCGGGAACGCGTGCGCATACTACCTGTCCCCCCAATGGTCGTACGTCGCCCTGCTGTGCGGCGTGGCACTGCTTCTTGCGGCGCGGCCCGCGGGGATCGTCGCGATGGCCGGAAGGCAGGACTAAATGCTGCGCTGGGTGCCTGCAGCTCGCGGGGGGTGGCTCGCCGCGGGGATCGGCCTGCTGCTCCTGTTCCCCCTCTCCTCGCCCGACGCCTACTTCCTCGACGTGCTCACCACGGGGTTCCTGCTGGCCGCCTTCACCGCGTCCTGGGACGTGGTCGGCGGAATCGCCGGACAGGTCACGCTGGGGCACGCCCTCCCCTTCGGCGCGGCTACCTACGCCCTGGCGCTCCTCGGCCGGATCGCGGGAATGCCCTTCCCGGTGGCCGCGGTCCTGGCGGTGCTGATCGCCACGGCGGCGGGCGCGGGAATCGGATGGCTCGCGGCGCCCCTCTCGGGCCCCTTCGTCGCCCTCCTCACCCTTGCGCTCGGGGAGGCGGCGCACGAGGTCGCCGTCGGGCACGCCTTCCTCACGGGCCCCGGAGGCTACGCCTGGGGTGGCGAGGGCGGGATCCCCGTCGCCCTGCCGTGGAGGGACGCGCCCCCCTTCGCGGCCTACTACGCGTCGCTGGCGTTTCTTTGCCTGTCCACGTGGGGGATGCTGGCCTTCTCCCGGTCGGGGGGAGGGCTCATCCTGCGCGCCGTGGCGGGAAGCCCGGTGACCGCGCAGGCTTCCGGGGTGCCGATCGGGCGGTACAAGCGGCTCGCCTTCACCGTGGGGTCCGCCTTCGCCGGGGCGGCGGGGGTGGGGTTCGCGTCCCACGTGGGACGGGCCACCGCGGGGGACCTCTCGCTGGAGCTCTCCTTCCAGGCCGCCACCTTCGCCGCCGTGGGCGGGCGCGGGACCGTGATCGGGCCGGCGGTCGCGGCCCTGGCGCTCCACGCCCTCTTCCAGGGGCTCTCCCTGCCGCCCGCCGCCCGCGTGCTGCTGTACGCCGCGACCCTGATGGTGACGCTGCGCTTCTTCCCCGGCGGCGTCGCCGGAACGGCCCGTGAAATCGCCGCGCGCCTCGGCAGGCGGGAAGGCCCGCGGATCCCGCGCCGCCGGCGCGAGCCGGGAACGCCTCCCGGGGGATCGGCATGACGGCGCTCCTCGCGGCGAACGGGATCGCGAAGTCCTTCGACGGAACGCGGGTCCTTGACGGCGTCACCCTGTCGATCGCCGCGGGGGAGCCGGTGGGGCTTTTCGGCCCCAACGGGTCGGGGAAGACCACCCTCGCCAACGTCCTCTCGGGGCTTCTCTTCCCGGACGCGGGGACGATCGCGTTCGAGGGGCGGGACGTCACTTGGCTGCCTCTGGACGCGCGGTACCGCCTCGGAATCGCGCGTACCTTCCAGATCCCCCACCCGTACCCGTCCCTCACGGTCCAGGAGGCGGTTCGGGTCGCCCTCTCCGCGGGGGCCGGGAAGCGGCCGGCGGGGGAAGGAGCAGGCGAGGAGATCGAGGAGCTCATCTCCCGGACAGGGCTGTTCGACCAGCGGTTCGTCCCGTGCGCGCGCCTGTCGCAAGGGTGCCTGCGCCGACTGGAATTCGCCCGGGCCCTGGCGTGCCGGCCGAAGCTGCTGATCCTGGACGAGGTGTTCTCCTCCCTTTCCACCGTAGACGAAGGGGACCTCGTCGCCCTGCTGCGCGCGGCGAACCGCGAGGGGGGGACGGCGTTCCTGCTGATCTCCCACAACCGGATGCTGCTCAAGGGGACGTGCAGCCGCGTCCTCTACCTGGAGGAGGGGCGGGTCGCCCGGGAGAGGACGGTGTAGCGCGTGCAGAGGTCCGCGGGGGGGAACCTCAAGGTGCGCGACCTGACCGTCGTTTTCGGTCAGGTCGTTGCCGTGCGCGACATCTCCCTGTCGGCGCGGGAGGGGGAGGCGGTGGCGATCTTCGGGGCGAACGGGTCGGGGAAGACCACGTTCCTGAAGGCCGTCGCGGGACTGGTCCCCGCGGCGCGGGGGAGGATCACCTACCGGGGGGAGGACATCACCGCCCTCCCTGCCCACGAGCGGGCGGCGCGCGGGATCCGGTACGTGTCCGACCGGTCCCGGGTCGCGGCCCGGATGACGGTGCGGGAGAACCTCGACGCGGGGGCATGGCTGCTGCCGTCGTCCCGGCGGGAGACGGCGCGGGCCCGGGTCCTTGCGCTCTTCCCGGTCCTGGGCGAAAAGGCGCGGCTGCCCGCGGGGATCCTTTCCGGGGGGGAGCGCCAGATGCTGATCGTGGGGCGCGCGCTGGTCGGGGAGCCGACGCTGCTTCTGATGGACGAGCCGTTCCTGGGGCTTTCGCGGGAGGCGCGGGACCGGCTGATCGAAGCCATCGGGGAAACGCTCTCGGGGAAGGCGACGATCCTCCTGGCCGAGCACGACGCGGAAGGGGCTCTCCGGCTGCTCGACCGGCACGTGATCTTCCGGAACGGGGCGGTGGTCCACGAGGGGACGCGGGGGGAGGCCCCCGACGCGAAGGCCTTGCTGTCTTTGTTTGCGCGGCATTTCCGGCCCGGGGACGCTCCCCGGGGGACGACGGAGGACGGGAACGGACCCGGGGAGGGGCGATGAGCGGGGAAACTGCGGGTGGAAGAGCGGGAAACGGGCGGCGGGAGCCGGTGACGGTGACGCTGCCGGCGGAGCTGGTCGATCAGTTGAAGGAGTTCTGCCGCGAGTACCGGGTGACGCCGGAGCTTGTGGTGGAGAGGGCGCTGGCCGAGTATTTCCGCGAGGGGGACATGAGTCACTGACGCCCATCGGCGAGGGACTCATCGATCAACCCCGCCGTCTTCTCCCGGCGCTCGGCGTCGCGCTCCGCCACGATGCGGGCCATCCGCTCCTTCCACGGCTCGATGCGGAACGAGGCGCGGTCGCGCACGCAGGCGTCGATCAACTCCCGGTAGAACCGGACCATCTCCCCCACCAGCGCCACGGAGTACTCCCGGCCCTGGATCTTGATCGTGTCCACGCCGAGGTCGATCAGGCCGGGGATGTCGTCGGCCAGGAAGAATGCCGTGTTCGGAAGCGTCAGCCCCGCCGCCTCGACCTCCCCGTCCGCCCCCACCTGGTCCCAGTCCGTCAGGCAGACCCGGTAGCAGAGCCCTCCCCGGTTGGGGCTCCCGAGGAAGTGGTCCTTCCCTTCCGCGTCGACCCGGTGCTCGTGCTTGGTGTAGCTGCTCATCGTGCAGCGGCCGAGGAGGGTGTAGCAGGTGGTGGCGTGGACCAGGACCTCGAGGCCCACCCCCGCCTCCTCCTTGATCTTCCGCATCGTTTCCATGCCCATGCGGCACTCGGCCACGATCTGGGACGCCCCCGCCTCCTTGTAGAACAGGGCGTCCTGCACGTTGATGATCGTGCACCCCACGCTGGCGTGGAGGATCGTGTCGGGGTGCCGGTTCTTGAGGGCCATCATCAGCCCGGGGTCGGTGAGGATGAAGTCCCGCACCCCCTCGGCGTAGAGGGCGTCGGTCTTGGCCAGGAACAGGGGGACCTCGGCGGAGGCCGGGAGGGTGTTGAAGGCCACGCGGAGGATCTTGCCCACGGAGCGGGCATACCGAGCCGCCTCGACGATCTGGGGATCGTCCATCTCGTACTGAGCCCTTCGGCGGCTCCACCCCTTCGCGCCCACGTAGACGGCGTCCGCCCCGTTTTCGAAGGCGGCCCGGACCATCTCCATCGACCCGCCGGACGCCAGCAGCTCGGCCATCGCGATAAAACCCCTCCTCGAAATCCCGTTACCCGGGACGTGGACCTGCAATTATACCTCGGGGTTGGCGTCCTGTAAAACGGTACCGACGTACTTGCGGCCCGCGGTCCCGAAGTAGTACCCGTTGCACAAACCCTTTGCGGCGTGGCGACGGACGACGTCGGCCCACCGCGGTTCGACCCGGTACTCCCCCCCGGCGGCGGCCCGGGAGAGGGCCTCCCGGTAGACGGCCCCGACCTCGGACCGGTACGCGGCGGACTCGTAAAGCCCCTCCACCCGGAAGACACGGAATCCGTCCCGCAGCAGCCGGGGGAGATGTTCCAGCATGCACATGTCCCGCCCGGAGAGAACCCCCTTCCCCACCGTCTTCAGGACCCACTGCCGGGAGGCGAGCCAGTGCTCCTCCTGGCACGCTTTCGGGCACTTCGGGTCCGTCTCCTCCGGCTCCGAGAGCAGGAAGCACCGGTCCGTCACCCCGAGGGGGACCTTTCCGTGGACGAGGAGCTCCGCCTCCACCCGTCCCTCGCGGGCGATCGTGTCCGCCTCCTCCAGCGTCACCTCGGCGTTTGGTCGCACCCGGACCGCGCCGGCGTCCCGCATCACCCCGGCGGCGAGGTGGGTATAGACGTTGGCGTACGCACCCATGTGGGCCGGCACGGGCCTCCCCTTTTCCCGCAGGATCCGGAGGACCCCCATGTTGTGGATCTCCAGGGCGTCCGCCCCAGCGGCCGCGGCCGCGTCGACCAGGCGCCCCACGTGCGGCAGGTCCGCTTCCCGGGGGGTTGCCGGCGAGGTCACGTACGCTTTCTTCCCCATCGCGTGGAGGCGGGAGACGACTTCCGGGATCCCCCCGAGCGCCTCGGCGTAATTCCCCTCCACCCGGCGGCAGTAGGGGCTGCCCAGGCACACCGCGTCGTACGGCGAGAGGTCGGTGCCGGCAAGCTCCGCGGGGGAGGCCACGCTGGCAATGAGCTCGAATGCCTGCACGGGGGAGCGCTCCGGCGAGCGGCGGACCGGACTACCGGCCGCCCCTCTTCAGGTCGATCAGGATGAGCTTGATGATGGACTTCAGGGTCTCGAAGACGCCGATCCCGGTGTTGGCGGAGGACTCGAACTCGGGGACGTTGCGATGGTTCAGCAGGGCGTGCAGCTCCGCGACGGAGGCGACGTTGGGCAGGTCCCGCTTGTTGTACTGGAAGACGAGGGGAATCCGGTCCGGGTTGTATCCCTGCTCCTGCAGGTTCGCCCGCAGATTCTCCAGGGACTCCAGGTTGGAGTCCACGCGCGTCAGCTGGGAGTCGGCGCAGAAGACCACGCCGTCCACGCCGCGCAGGATCAGGCGTCGGCTGGCGTCGTAAAAGACCTGGCCCGGCACGGTGTAGAGGTGGAAGCGGGTCTTGAAGCCCCGCACCTCCCCCAGCGACAGGGGGAGGAAATCGAAGAACAGGGTCCGCTCCGTCTCGGTGGCGAGGGAGATCATCTTCCCCCGGGCTTCGGGGGTCATGCGCCTGTAGATGTACTGGAGGTTGGTCGTCTTCCCGCACAGCCCCGGTCCGTAGTAGACGACCTTGCAGTTGATCTCGCGGGAGGCGTAATTGATGAAGGACATTATTTGAACAGGCTCTCGATGTCCGCCTCGGTAATTTCCTCGATGAATTCCTTCTCGGCGGCGCCGGCCTCCTCCATCACCGCGATGAGGATCCTCGCGAGCTCCTCCGACGCCCGCCGGACGCGCAGGCGGACGAGGCCGATGGAGGAGCGGCGGTCGAAGACCACGATGAGGATGAGGCGGTTCGCCACCAGGGAGAGGTGCATGTTGTCCCGCTCCCCCTCGTGGAAGAGGATCGTGAACTCCTTTTCCCCGATGAGGTTGGCGAGCCCCCCGGTGGCGGCGATGTTCCCGGCGGCGAGAGACGCCAGCGACGTGGTGTCGAACTCCTCCGTCTCGCCGGCGGAGGCCATGAGCGTCCCGTTCTTGTCCACCAGGAAGACGGCCTTCGAGTAGGAATCCAGGATGAGTTTCCGCAGGACCGCGACGAAGGCCTCGTACTCCCGCTCCCGGAGGATGAAGTTCCCGTGCGCCATAGGCAGGAAGATACCACACTCCCCCCCCAAAGAAAAAGACGCCTTTCCACATCCCTGGTGCCGCAGGAGACCCGATGCTGGGATCCTCGATGGGCAGGCGACTCCTCAGGAAAGGGAACCGTGTCGAAGGAACCGGAAACCCCGCACCCGTGGAAGGACCTCCGCTCTCCGCGGGGCTACCGCATGAACCGGGTCAGCCAGAGGGAGAGGTCGGGCCAGAAGGAGATGACCAGGAGCGCAGCGGCCTGGGCGACGACCATCGGGACGACGGCGCGCGAGATCTTCTTCATCGGAATGCCCGCGATGCCGCAGGCGACGAAGAGGTTGACCCCCACCGGCGGGGTGATCTGCCCGATCGCCATGTTCACCGTCATCACCACGCCGAAGTGGACCAGATCGATCCCGAGGGCCTTGACCACCGGCAGCAGGATGGGCAGGAAGACGTAGAAGATCGAGATGGCGTCCATCAGGCACCCGGCGACGATCAGGATGCCGTTGATCAGCAGGAGGCCTGCCACCTTACCGGTCGCCAGGTGCAACAACCCGGCGGCGGCCGCGGCGGCGATGCCGGAGGTGTTCAGCACCCAGGCGAAGACCGAGGCGGTGCACACCAGCAGCATCACCACCCCCGTGGTGACGCCGGTTTCCGCCAGGATCCGCGGCAGGTCGGAGAGTTTCAGGTCCCTGTGGATGAAGAACCCCACGACCGCGCCGTAGACCACGGCGACCGTGGCCGCCTCCGTGGCCGTGAAGATCCCCCCGTAGATCCCCCCGAGGATGATGAGGGGCGCCATGAGACCCCACGCGGCGTCCTTGAAGGCGGAGGCGATCTCCCGCGGGCTCCCCCGTTTTTCCGACCGGATGTTCGGGTCCCGCCCGAAGAGCAGGTAGGAGACGACGAAGAGGGACAGGCCCACCAGGACCCCCGGGAGGATCCCCGCGATGAACAGCTTCGACACGGAGGCGTTGGCCACCACGCCGTAGATCAGCAGCGCGATGGAGGGGGGGATGATGATCCCGATCCCGCCCCCCGCGGCCATCAGGGCCGCCGCGGAGCTCCGGTCGTACCCCGCCTTGACCATCCCCGGGATGAGGATCGCCCCCAGCGCCGCCGTGTCGGCGGGCCCGGAGCCGGAGATGCCGGCGAAGAAGATCGAGACGATCACAGCCACCATCGCCAGCCCCGCCGGGAACTGCCCCACCACGACCGTGGCCAGCCGGATCAGCCGCGAGGAGATCGCGGTCTTCGCGAACAGGTTCCCCGCCAGGATGAAGAAGGGCACCGCCAGCAGGGTCCAGGAGTCCGTGGCACTGACCAGCTGCTGGGGGATGAGCTGCAGCGGGGCGAGATCGAACAGGACGATGGACAGGATGCTGGAGATCCCCAGCGCCGCGGCGATGGGGAAGTTGAGGGCGAGCAGGAGGCTGAAGCTCCCGAAAAGGACGATGGCGACGCGCGCGTCCATCCGTCAGATCCCCGGGGAGGCGGCTGCGGGTTCGGACGCCCCCCGCCGGTGGCGCCACCACGCCTCGACGGCGCGGATCACGAACAGTCCCGACCCCAAGGGCACCGCCAGCCCGATGAGCCAGCTCGGGTACCCGAGGGACGACATCATCCTGTTCTCCACCTCGAGGGCCACCACCTTCCCCCCGTACCAGGCGGTGACGGCGAAGAGGGCGCACGTGCCGAGGAGAATAACGACATCCAGCGCGGCCCGTGCCCGCCCGGGGAATGCGTCGTAGATCATGGAAAGCCCGAGGTGGGCGCGGTGCTTGACCGCCGCCGACGAGCCCAGGAAGGTCACCCACACGAAAAGGTTGGGGACCAGCTGGTCGATGTACGACAGGGGAAAGTCGAAGACGTAGCGCGTGACCACCGTGACGAAGGTGATCAGCACCATGAAAACGAGGAGGAGGCAGAGCGCCCCCTCCTCCAGGTTCTCCCAGATTTTCCGGGCCACGGCGGGCGGGAGCCGGGCGCGGCTACTTCTTGGGGGCCGCGAGAGCCTTCTCGGCCTTCTCCACCTCGGAGAGCATGAGTTTCATGTTTTCCGCCCCGATGGCCTCCTGCACCATCGCGTACACGGGCTTGACGCGCTCCTTGAACACCGCGATCTGCGCGGGGGTCAGGTCGTTGACCTGCATCCCTTTCTTCTTCAGCTCCTCGGGGAGGGACTTCTCCTCCTCCGCGGAGACGGCGCGCTCGTACGCCACCGCCTCCTTCGCCGCCGCCCGGATCGCCTTCTGGTCCGCCGGGGCGAGGCCGTCGAAGAGCTTCTTGTTGATGCAGAGGACCAGGGGGTCGAAGGAGTAGTGCCACATGGTGAGGTACTTCTGCACCTCGTAGAGCTTGCTGCTGTAAATGATCGCGGTGGGGTTCTCCTGCCCGTCGATCACCCCCTGCTGCAGGGAGGTGAACACCTCGCCGAAGCTCATGGTCACCGCGTTGGCGCCCAGGAGCTTGAAGGTCTCCAAGTACAGCTTGCTCCCCGCCACGCGGAACTTGATCCCCTTCATGTCGTCGGGGGTGGTGATCGGGCGCTTGGAGTTGGTGAGCTCGCGGTAGCCGTTCACCCCGATCCCCAGGCCCACGACCCCTTTCTCTTCAAGCCACTTCACGGCGAGGTCGCCCATGGGCCCGTCCGCCACCCTGTTGGCCACCTCCATCGACGGGTACAGCCAGGGCAGGTTGAAGACGTCGAACCGCTTGTCGAGAAACAGGGCGAGGATGATCGGCGAGTCCCAAGTCATGTCGATGACGCCGGACTGCAGCATCTCCAGCTCCGCCTTCTGGCTGCCGTTGGCCAGCTGGCTCTGCGGGAAGACCTTCACCTCGATCCGCCCGTTCGTGCTCTTCGCCACGAGCTCCGCGAACCTGCGGGCCCCCTTGTCCCACGGCGAGTCCTGCGCCGTGACGTGGGACAGGCGGATCGTCTTCTCGGCTGCGCCCGCCGCGCCCGCCAGGAACAGCAGCCCGGCTACCAACGACGTGATCCAAAGAACGGTTTTCCCCCGCATGCCCGACCCCTTTCCGTTTTTCTCTACATCCCTTTTTGCAAGGGAATCGCTACGTCCCCGTTTGCAATTACAGCAGCGGGTTCTTGTGCATTTCCTTCAGGCGGACCCAGCGCCGGTCGACCTCGGCCTGGAACCGGTCGAGCACCGGCTTGCAGTCGGGCTTCAGCAGGTGCTTGGTCTTCCCCATCTGCTTGACCCACTCCGTCACGGGGACCTTCTTCCCCTTCTCCTCCGGGTCGTAGTTGATCGTGGTGATGCCGTTCTCGACCTCGTAGAGGGGGAAGAAGCAGCAGTCCACCGCCGCCTGGATGATCGGCACGGAGACCCGCTCCTCCGTCTTCCACGCCAGGGGGCACATGGAGATC
>Ga0209253_10005515_pt1 | contig 10973 bp, 10 predicted proteins | sample FrelakmetBRP12BR_FD_187145 | JGI IMG/M metagenome (GOLD analysis project Ga0209253, IMG submission 187145) | Freshwater lake sediment microbial communities from the University of Notre Dame, USA, for methane emissions studies - BRP12 BR (SPAdes)... | ecosystem: Environmental > Aquatic >... | reverse complement strand
ACGCTATGAGCACAGCGCCATCTTCGTGCACCCCAGTCCCGACACGTTCGACGAGTGCGCCAGGTTGATCGAGATCATCCGGCAAAAAACCGGTGACCGATACTTCATTATGAAACACGGCGATGTCACCTACGGGATCCCGGATGGTGAAATGATGGTGCCATTCTGCCGACGTCTCATGCAGGAACCGCAGCAGCTCAAGGACGAGATGGAAGCAGCGGTCGCCCGGGTACTGCACGCAGCCGAACGCCAAAAACAGGCGGGCGGGTTGGATGGTTTTGCCCTGTGCAGCGATTATTGTTTCAATAAAGGCCCCTTCATAAGCCCCCAAATGTTCAGCGAGTTCGTTGCCCCCTATCTGGCTCAATTGATCCAGGGGTACCGCGAGTTGGGCTTCTATGTTATCAAGCACACGGACGGGAATATTATGCCCATCCTTGACCAATTGGTCGAAGCCAACCCGCATGCCCTGCACAGCCTCGACCCGCAAGCCGGGGTTGACATCGGCGAGATCAAACGGCGCTGCGGTGACCGGGTGTGCCTGATCGGCAACGTGAATTGCGGCTTGCTGGACGCAGGTAGCGAACCAGATGTGATTGCATCCGCCCGTTACGCCCTCCAGCGTGGCATGCCCGGTGGAGGGTATATTTTCTCCACCAGTAACTGCATCTACACCGGCATGCCGCTGGCAAAGTATGAACTTATGCTGGATGTTTGGCGAAAAGAAGGGAATTATCCATAAAAGGCTATTCATTAAAGATTGACTAAGGATTCAAATACTCACCTAGCGCTGGCAGCGCCCGGACGTTGTAATCAAACAAGGCTTGATTTTCCCAACCGTTACCGGACTTTGGATCGGTAGTATCCCAACCATTCCCGGGCACTGCGGTCCAGGTGGCATCCCAATAAAAGACGCCCAGGCCGCGCCCGTTTTGCACCCCCCGTACCACCGACATGACATCCCTCAGCATTAGACGCTGGCCTTCCGGTGTGAATGAGTAACCATGTCGCCACCCTCGGCAATGTGCAGCATGACCAGGGTGGAACTGGAGCTGTCCTTCACCGCCTGGTAGCCGGATTTCAGGAGCGCCGCCAGGTTGTCGAAATGGTTGTAATCTCCATCCGGCCACAGCATGCCCGCGTTGATCTCGTTCCCCACCTGGACCATGTCTGCGGGCGTCCCCTGGGCAGTCAGGCTGTTGCAGACATCATATGTGTGATCATAAACTGCCTGCTTGAGCTGTTCAAAGTCGTAGTCCTTCCAGGCCGCCGATTTATTTTGCTTGCCTGGATCTGCCCAATTGTCCGAATAGTGAAAATCCACCTGCAATGTTATGCTCAGGCTCTTCAGTCTTGTTGCCATGGCTAAAATTTCGGCCTTGTTGTGGTATCCATCCGCCGGATTCACCCACACCCGCAGGCGGGCGTAATTCAGGCCGTTATCTTTCAGGATCTGCAGGGCGTCGGCTTGCGTTCCATCGCGGTTTTTGTAAACCCCGCCCTTGTCTTAAGATTTCTTCAGGCTGGAAATATCTGCGCCAAGAATGGAAAGCGCAGCCTTTCCGGGAGTCAGTTCAATATCATCAAAGCTGGCCCAGCTGTCAGCCGCGCCAAACGAGTGCAGGCTGATGGTGAACTGACCGCCAGTGACTTGGTTCGAGACTGTCAGTTGAATCCAACGATATCCGGAGGTGGTGGCAGGCACATAGACTCGCTTTTCCTGGTGTCGATAATACGGTCATGCCAGCATGGATTTCACCTGGCCCAACACGTCTTGGCTGCCTGCCAGGGCATTATCTGCGCCTGTCCTGATTCAATTCGAGCGAGTATCCCAGGATGGGAATTAATAATCCGTCATTAGGTGTTTTTTTAATTTCGTACATCCAGGCATAAATTTGGTATTACACTATTTGCAGCTTGACTCTATCTGGTACACAGCTTGTACCTAGGCCACGCTCATTTACAAGAATTTCAATCATTTAACGGAGGGTGTTATCTGAAAATGGTGTATGATAGTAAGGGCAACCAAATAACAGACCGTAAATGATTGTTCTTGAGCGGCAAAAGGGAAGGAATTTCTTTCCATCAAGGAGGAAACCATGAAAAAATATGCGGTAAAGACCGGTTCGAAAGTAGACCTGTCGGAGTGGGATCCAAACGATACAGGCGATTTCAAAGGCGACAAAAAGAGCGGCCTTGCTGAAGTGGCAAAGCTGAATTCCAAAATGGACGTACTGCAGGAAATCCTTTATGCCGAGCATAAACACAAGCTGCTGATCGTGCTCCAGGGAATGGATACTGCCGGCAAAGATGGCGCCATTCGTCACGTATTCGAGGGCGTGGACCCACTGGGAGTACGGGTGGCGAGTTTCAAAGTCCCCTCAACAGAGGAACTCGATCACGACTATTTATGGCGCATCCACAAAGTCGTGCCCGGTGCAGGTGAAATGGTCATCTTCAACCGTAGTCATTATGAGGATGTGCTGGTGGTGCGCGTCCACAAACTGGTAACGGCGAGCGTGTGCAAGAAACGCTATGAACAGATCAATGCCTTCGAGCGCCACCTGACGGAAAACGGTACAACCATCCTGAAATTCTTCCTGAATATAGATTTCGAGGAGCAGAAGAAGCGCCTGCAGGCTCGTCTTGAGGATCCGACCAAACAGTGGAAATTCAATCCTCAGGATCTCAAGGAGCGCAAACTCTGGTCGGTATACATGAAAGCCTATCAGGATGCGCTCAGTAAGACGAGCACCGCTTATGCGCCCTGGCACATCGTGCCCGCCAACCGCAAGTGGTATCGCGACCTGGTGATCTCATCCATTTTGGTGGAAACTCTCGAGAATCTAAAATTACAATATCCCCAACCTGCAGAAAGTTTGGAAGGACTGGTTGTGGAATAGGCTTCGATTATCCATGTGGATGCTGCATCAACCATTCCTGCAGATTCACGCGTGCTTCATCTCCCTTTGGGTGGCAGCGTAGATACGTGCCATCCGGTTGCATCCTGCGTGTGTTCAGGTTGTCCTTCAAGGCAATTTCCAGCACCTGGTCGCGCAGGTAGCGAACATGGTTTTCATCCTCGATGGGAAACAACGTCTCAACCCGGTGGCTGAGGTTGCGGGTCATCAGGTCGGCGCTGCCAAGGAAAACCTGCTCCTTGCCGCCATTCTTAAAGTAGTAAATACGGCTGTGTTCCAGGAATCGCCCCACAACGCTTATCACTTGGATGTTATCACTCATCCCTTTGACGCCGGGAACCAGGCAGCACATCCCGCGTACGAGAAGATCGATCTTTAATCCTGACTGGGAGGCCTCGTATAAGAGTTGGACAATTTGTGGGTCTACGATTGAATTTACTTTGATGATAATATACCCATCCCGGCCATTTTGAACATGTTCCATCTCCCTGCGGATAAGCTTTTCCAGTCGTTGGCGCAGGTTTACCGGCGCGACCAGTAACTTGCGATAGTCTTGCATGGTGGAATAACCAGTCAGGTAATTGAACAGGTCGGTGACATCGGCAGCCAGAACATCATCACAGGTGAACAAGCCAATATCTTCATAAACGTTGGCGGTGGTCGGGTTGTAGTTCCCTGTTGCCAGGTGCAGATAACGTCGGATGCCATCGCCTTCCCTGCGCACCACCAGTCCAGCCTTGCAGTGTGTCTTCAAGCCCATCACGCCATACACTACATGAACGCCAGCCTGCTCCAGGGTACGCGCCCAACCGATGTTGCTTTCCTCATCAAAACGGGCCTTGAGCTCCACCAGGACGGCCACTTGTTTGCCTTGTTCGGAAGCTTCCAGCAGGGCCTCCACAATGGGGGAATTCTGGCCTACCCGGTAGAGGGTTTGTTTGATCGCCAGCACCTGCGGATCACGCGCGGCTGCGTTCAGGAAATCAATCACTGGGACGAACGAGTTATAAGGATGGTGAAGCAGGATATTTTCCTGCCGGATCACATCGAAGAATTCTCCGGCGAGATTCACGTTCTGTAGCGGACGGGGAATGACTGCCTTGTAAGGAGGATATTTCAGGTCGTAACGCTCTACGCTGTTGTAGATCTGCCAAAGACTGCCCAGCCCCAGCAAGCCATTAAGGGCATAGACATCCGTACTTTTGATCTCCAGGTTTTCCGTTAGCAGGTTGCGGACATACCTGGGCATGTTATCGTGAATGGCAGCCATCACAACCGATCCGAATTTGCGTTTCCGAATGTTTTGTTGCATGGTTTCGAGCAGGTCATCGGCTTCCAATTCCTGGATCTCGATGTCGGCGTCGCGAATGATGCGGAAGGGGTGGGTTTCGCACACCTCCATGCCTGGGAATAACAGGCCAAGGTTGGCAGTGATGACTTGATCCAGCCAGACAAAGTAATGATGGTGTGCCACGGTCCCATCTTTGCGCGCTGCGCCGGAAGAACGTTTGATGGGCAGCAGGGGCGGCAGCGTGGCTGGCACCTTGAGGCGGGCAAACTTTTCCATCCCCTTCTTATCCTTGATGACGATGGCCAGGTTGAGACTCAAATTTGATATATGGGGAAAGGGATGACCGGGGTCAAGCGCAAGCGGAGTCAGGATGGGATAGACGATTTTTCTGAAATACTCATCGGCTTTAGTGCGCTGGGTTTTATTGAGTTTTTTATAGTTCAGGATGTGAATGCCGGCTTGGTCCAATTTTGGCAGCAGGTCCGTCCGGTAACAATGTTGCGCTATCTTGAACAACATCAGGGAACGTTTGCGGATGGCTGCCAATTGTTCGCGCGGGGTCAATCCATCCGGGAAGATCTCGCTGATGTTCGCGTCGACCTGTTTGCGGATGCCCGAGACGCGCACCATGAAAAACTCGTCCATGTTCGAGCCGAAGATGGAGAGAAATTTTATCCTTTCCAATAAGGGATTGCTCTTGTCCTGGGCCTCTTCCAGCACGCGTGCCTGGAAATCCAGCAGGCTCATTTCCGGGTTAAGGAACATGAACGGCGGGGTGGGTTGCGGTTCCGAAGTGTTTGTTTTCATATGACCTCACCTGGAGAGGAGAATGGGGTCAACCGGCAATCATTTTTGAGAATTAGCGCGAAAGCATTTGGCCTGGGTTGATCAGCCATTCCAATGTGGCACATTTCCCGGCTGCAAGCTGATCAATGGAAAGGCAGCAGATGCCGCCTTTCTTCATGGTAACTGGCAATGCGGTCGCGCCTGAAAGCAGCAGGGAGATCAGGTTGCTTAAATCCGGTTCATGTCCCACCAACAGCAAGCGCTCGCGTATGTATTTTGTCTGGATTTCGGATATCAATTGGCTGGGTTCGCCGAGAGGGGCAAGCTGGTCAACCAGGATAAGGCAATCTTTCTTCAGGGAAAGCTGCTTCCTGGCGATTTCAGCAGTCTCCCGGGCTCGCAGGAGCGGGCTGGAAAGGATTAGATCGATCTTGACGTCCATTTTGGAGAGCGCCTGGGCGATTTTGATCATTTTCTCGGTTCCGGCCTTGGTTAAGGGACGTTGCCCATCATCGGGGTATTTTTCTGCGTCCCGCTCACCGGCGATGGCATGTCGCAGCAGGTAAAGTCTCATGATATTCTTCCTTTCTTCTATTAGAGCACTTTCAGGGCGGAAATGAGGTTCTGTTTGAATTCCTGGCTGACGATGCGGCTCCACACCTGCGGGAACGTGGCTGGCAATTCCTGCAGCTCAGCCTGTCTGGCTGCCAGGTAGGTCGCTACTCCCGGGGCCACAACCGGAGCAATCGGCAGCGGTGGGGCTTTCTTCGAATGGCTGTGCCCCCAGGTGCCCCAGGTTAAAAAATCCCGCAGCAAGTTGGAGGCGACCACTGCATCCTGCAGGTTTCCAAGATGGTCTTGCAGCTTTTTGAGCTCCTTGACTAGCAGTTTTGATTCTGGTCCCAGCACTTCCTCCAGGAATTCGAGCGAGTAGCGCAGGCCTTTGGAGGCGATGCGTAGTTGGTGCAGCCGCACCAGGGGTACATCCGGCCCGATCGTCCACTCTTCGAAGGCGCGCATGGCCGCCCATTGCCGGTACAGGATCACCGGCGCCGCGTGGCGCAGTCGGCGTGGCTGTGGTTCGCCCGCCTTGCCAAAGACGGGCGCTGCGCCCGCCTCGCGCGTCTCCAGGAATTCGCTGAAGGATTCCTTGAACTTGCGGTAACGTTCGCTGGCCAGGTGGTTTAGCAGTCTGTCCCGCGCTTGGTCGCGCTCGGCCTGCCAGACTTTCTGCAGCGCAGAAAGTTCTTCCTTGCGTTCCGGGGAAAGTGTATCTTGATATAGTTGGGTTTTCTCCCAGAAAACATCCAGGTCGCGCACCTCGCCTAGTACGCGTCCTGTCCGCCGCAAATCCTTTTCGAAAGCCGCCCACTTCTTTTTGTCCAGGTAGTCCCCAAATACCCGTAAAGCAGCCCGCATGCGCCGGGTGGCCACCCGCATATCATGTAATTCCTCGGCTTCCTGTCCCAATTGGGTGCCTGGTTCATGGAAGAGCATGTGTTGGAATTGGAAGGACAGTGTCTTGCGGGTCACCTCCGCCATGCTGTCGTCTGCCTGCAGTCCGGGCTTTTCCGGGATTTTAATACTGGGCAAGGCAGGCAGGGTGGGCGGTGCGGGGATCGGTGGCGCTTCCTCGGCACGGATTTTCCCCTGGTGTGGAAAAACGGACGGCAGTGTCCCTTCCAGAATGGCGCTTGGAAAGATTCCCAGGCCCGATTTTCTGAATTCCTCCGCCCACCGGCGGATGGTTCGCTTCGATCGATCTACCTGCCGGCCCACCTCATCATTTGATAAACCTTTATCCAAAGCCAGCCAGGCTCGGCTGCGCAGGCCATGCCAATCATCCCGTTCTGCGATCCTGGCCAGCGTTTCCAGGATCTGCGCTCCAGGTGCGACATCTTCTGATTGGGAGTCAAGCAGGATCAACGCCCGTTCGAATTTGGAGAGATGTTCGGGGCGCAGTTGCCATTTCTGCTGCAGGGCTTCGGCGATGGCAGTCAGCTGCCCTTCATTGCCCAGAGGTTTGAGCTCAACCTCCAATTCATAATACGATTGTTCATTGCTCCCGGCTGTTACATGGACATCGTCCAGGCTAAGTTCGGCGATGGTCTGACCCAACTGGCGCACCGATCTGATAACCCGGGTCTGGTGCATTTCAAAGAGGGGGTTGATCCGTTCCCCGTTGGACAATTGAAACATTTTTTCGCGCAACGGGCAGGTCGGCCATTCTTCGATTGGCTGGACGGCCGGGAGAATGAGCTCCATTTCCTCCCGTTTGTGGATGGCCCCAAAGGCTCCGCCTATCCCCTTGAGTGTGATGCGCAGCCCATCCGCCTCCTGGCGAAACCGGCAAGCATAGCCTCCCGCAAGGATTTTCCGTTCTGGCGTGTCCATGTAAGTGTCGTGCACCACTTTGGTCTGGCCTTTTGCCAGCGGGAATCCGGCCAGCCGGGTGGTTACATGGAGGCGATGAAGATATTCTTGATCGGGCAGTGAGAACTTGGCTTCCACTTCCATAGAATTACCTCTTACAGGATTAAGTCGAATTCCTTAATCCTGTAGGATGGTAAACAAGACAAGGCTCGATTTATGTTTCTTTCATTATATATTATTTTACCTTGAATGCATCTGGCTTGGGTGGTTGGGCATTGCTTCTACGGCAACTTTTCGCTATACTATATCTGGTTGCTTTTCATTTTCGACCAAGTCGTTCACTTTTTCTGTTCCATTATCGCCAGGAAAAATGCAGGACGATTAGCTTATCCCATCAGCCAGATATGAGAGAAGGTAAGTCATTCAGAACAGGAGGCCAGCATGTCGAAAAAGACAAAGACTCACGAATCCAGTGATCATCCGGTCCAGGAGAAAAAAGAAAAGTCGGCCACACCGGATTCACATGCCTCTGCTCCCCCTAAAAAGGTGAACTACGATAAGGAATTGGCCCGGCTCCAGGTCGAATTGGTCAAACTCCAGGAATGGATCAAGAACAAGGGTCTGAAAGTCGTTGTGCTCTTTGAAGGGCGGGATGCGGCAGGCAAGGGCGGCGCCATCAAGCGCATCACCCAGAGCCTGAACCCGCGCATCTGCCGGGTTGTGGCATTGGGCACTCCCACGGAGCGTGAGAAATCCCAGTGGTATTTCCAACGTTACGTTGCCGAGCTTCCGGCGGCAGGAGAGATGGTGCTTTTCGACCGGAGCTGGTACAACCGGGCTGGCGTGGAGCGTGTGATGGGCTTTTGTACTGAGAATGAGTACCAGGAATTCCTGCGCTCGTGCCCGGAATTCGAACGCATGCTCATCCGTTCGGGGATCATCCTGATCAAGTACTGGTTCTCGGTGAGTGACGAGGAACAGGAACGGCGTTTCCAGAGCCGCATTAACGACCCAACCAAGCATTGGAAACTCAGCCCGATGGACCTAGAGAGCCGCACACGCTGGGTTGAGTATTCAAAAGCCAAGGATGAGATGTTTGCGCATACTGATATTAAACAGGCGCCGTGGTATGTCGTGAATGCTGATGATAAGGCACGCGCCCGGCTGAATTGCATCCATCATCTGTTGAGTTTGATCCCCTTTGAGGATCTGACTCCGGAACCGCTCAAACTTCCGCCTCGTCAGAAAGATGGAAGCTACGTTCGCCCGCCCATTACCGATCAGACCTTTGTGCCAGAAGAATACTAGAACCCCTTTGTCCGTTTCTCTTCGGAAAGGGGATGATTGAAGAATTGGTGATTTTGCGAGTAAAACTCGCAAAATCACCAATTCTTTTTATATTTTTGCCTCTTTCATTTGCATCAGAAATAACAACCTGATATACTCACTTGGTGAGTATATATGGCTGAACAGCCTCGCCATATTGGCACCCGTTCACCCGAGTATGCGTTGCTTGGGTTTCTTTATGAACATCCAAGGCACGGTTACGCCTTGCACCGGCAACTTGTGACCGAGCTTGGGCATGTTTGGCATGTCAGCCAGAGTCAGACTTATACCATTCTTAAAAGGTTGGAAATCCAGGGATGGATCTCATCTACCACCCAGGAGCAGGAAAAACTCCCCGCCCGCCAGAACTTGCAGATTACTGAAAATGGCCGCCGCCGGTTCGAGCAATGGCTGGAAACACCTTCGGGCAGCAGTGTTCGCGCCATCCGGCTGGAATTCATCACCCGCCTTTATTTTGCCTGGAAATTCTTTCCCAACAAGCTCCAGCCGATCCTCGAAGCCCAGTCTGCCGAAATCAATTCAACCCTCACCCGGCTTGAAATGAACCAATCAACCATTCCCCCTGAGCAGACATTCAACCATCTCAGCCTGGAATTACGTATCCAGCAGCTCCAAGCCGTTAGAGATTGGGTAAGTAGATGTCGTAAGATATTTAAAATAAAAGCATAAGGAGAACATCATGAAAAGATGCGTGCTTATCATCCTTTTGATGGCAACCCTTCTGGCTGCCTGCGGACCGGCCGCATCACCATCCCCTAATCCGATCACAGTGCCCCCGACCGTTGTTCCCCCGACTGCTGTGTCCCCGACAGAAGCCCCAAAATTGCCGACCGCGACACCTGAACCACGTACACTGACCGTCTTTGCGGCTGCCTCCCTGACCGATGCATTTACCGAGATTGGACACAGTTACGAGGCCGCTCATCCAGGTGTTACAGTTATGCTCAACTTTGCCGGGTCCCAGACACTCAGCACCCAGATTATTCAGGGAGCGGCAGCAGATGTTTTCGCCTCTGCGAACCACACGGAAATGGATAAGGTGGTTGCCGCCAATTTGATCCAGAAAGGTGCGCCCAAAGATTTCCTGACTAATAAGCTGCTTGTCGTTCTTCCAAAAAATAACCCTGCCAATATTCAGGCCCTGCAGGAACTGGCCCGTCCGGGCTTGAAACTTGTCCTGGCTGACACAACCGTCCCGGTGGGGAAGTATGCCCGCCAGATCCTTGACAACATGAGCAAGGATCCAGCCTTTAGCCCAGATTTCACGACCAAAGTGCTGACTAACGTAGTTTCGAACGAAATTGACGTTAAGCAAGTCGTCGCCAAGGTCCAGTTGAGCGAGGCGGACGCCGGCATCGCCTACAGCTCGGATTCGGTCGCAGCCCCGGATTTGCTGACCATCGAAATTCCAACAGAGATTAATGTCATTGCCAGGTATCCCATCGCTGCACTTACCGGTGTTGCTCAGTCCGAGCTTGCATCCGAATTCATTGCCTATGTTCTTTCGGTAGATGGACAGGCAATTTTGAAGAAATGGGGATTTACCCCAATCACACCATAGGTTGAGGCTCTGTTGCAACGGTTCTTGCGCCACCTTTCAATTGAACGCAATCTGGGCTGGGTATTTATCCTGCCCAGCCTGGTACTGGTAGGCTTGCTTGGTTTGCCACTTGTGGCTTTGATATGGCGAGCCATCGGAAAGGATTTCCTCAATAATGTTCTTTCCCCCACTACACTATCGGCGCTGAAGCTTAGTCTTCTAACCAGTACGGTTAGCGTCCTCATTGCGCTGGCTGCCGGTACGCCGCTGGCATATATCCTGGCTCGCTGGAAGTTCCACGGCAAGACAGCACTCGAACTGTTGATTGACCTGCCTATTGTTCTCCCACCTTCAGTAGCCGGATTGGCATTATTGATCGCCTTTGGACGGCAGGGAGTATTCGGCGCCTGGTTGAATCGCGTTGGGATTTCCCTGCCTTTCACCATCGCTGCGGTGGTATTGGCACAGACCTTTGTCTCGGCGCCGTTATTCGTCCGCTCGGCACGCGTCGGCTTTGCCGAGATTGATAGGCAACTCGAAGAGGCGGCCACCGTGGAAGGGGCGAACGAGTGGCAGGTGTTCCGTTTTATCATGGCTCCTCTCTCAGGTCGTGCTTTGCTGACCGGCTTTGTATTGACCTGGACGCGTGCCCTGGGCGAGTTTGGAGCCACCATCATGTTCGCGGGAAACCTGGAAGGGAAAACCCAGACCATGC
>Ga0209253_10005513_pt1 | contig 10973 bp, 8 predicted proteins | sample FrelakmetBRP12BR_FD_187145 | JGI IMG/M metagenome (GOLD analysis project Ga0209253, IMG submission 187145) | Freshwater lake sediment microbial communities from the University of Notre Dame, USA, for methane emissions studies - BRP12 BR (SPAdes)... | ecosystem: Environmental > Aquatic >... | reverse complement strand
GGCAGGAGATCCTGGAGAAATTGAACCCGGACGATTTCGGAAAGTACAAGATGTAGGAACAAAGGGACAGAGGCACAAAGGCACAAAGCAGAAAAACCACTGTATCCGGCTATCCCTTTGTGCCTCTGTGCCTTTGTCCCTTTTTATTTGGAGTTCACCCATGATCGATCTACACACCCATTCTTTGTTCAGTGACGGCGCCTTAATTCCTTCGGAACTGGTTCGAAGACTTGAGGCCATGGGCTACCTTGCCGTGGCGATTACCGACCACGTGGACACCTCCAACCTGGATCACGTGGTCCCGAGAATCGTGCGCGTGGCCGAGGAGTTGAACCACGCCCAGTCCGTCAAAGTCATCCCGGGGGTTGAGTTGACCCATGTGCCGCCTGTCTTTATCCCGTCTCTGGTCAGAAGAGCCCGGGAGATGGGCGCCAGGCTGGTGGTGATTCACGGGGAGACGATCGTTGAGCCGGTGGCCCCCGGAACCAACAGGGCAGGGATCGAAGCCGGAGCAGATGTCATCGCCCACCCCGGTCTGATCAGGCCGGAGGAGGTGAAGCTCGCGGTGAGCAAAGGGGTGTTCCTTGAAATCACCGCGAGAAAAGGGCACAGCCTTACCAACGGGCATGTTGCAAAACTGGCGACTGAAGCCGGGGCGCGTCTGATCCTTAACTCAGACAGCCATGCTCCAGGGGACTTCATGACTGAAGTTTTTGCGCGCAAGGTGGTTCAAGGAGCAGGTCTCCCCTCAGAGTCCCTTCAAGAGTTCCTGTCTAATTCGCGTCTTCTTCTCGGAGGGATCGGATTCCCGCTTTGACGCGCTGTTTTTTCCAGGACCCTTTCCTGGCAGACCCTAACGCACACCCTTTGAACCGACATCCATGACTAGAGGAAGACTTGTTTTTCACCTATTCGGGATTATCCTGGTCGGCGCCTGGCTGATCCTGATGGTCCTTCTCGTTCACAGAACGGAGTTCTCTGAAAACAAAGAGGAGAGCAGCGGCGAATTCACAGCGAAGACCATTGAAACCCAAGACAAGGAGTGGCGAGAGATCTATCTCAAGGATCGAAAAGTTGGTTACACCGTCAGCCTGATCCGGGCTTTCAAGGAAGGATACTTTATCCAGGAAGAACTCTTTTTGAAGCTCAACCTCATGGGGCTCGGAAGAAATCTTTACTCGCTGACCCAGGCCCAGGTGGATGAGAAACTCTTGCTGAAAAGTTTTCAGTTCCTGATGACCTCCGGCGTCGTGCGTTTCCGAATGTCCGGGAAAGTAGAGGAGGATGTCCTTGTTCTGAGTTCAGGGAGCCAGAGCGCGAAGAGAATCAAGCTCGCTCAAACCCCTATGGTCGGATCAAGCATGACGTACTTCTTCCGATCCCGAAAGCTCAAGGTGGGTGACGTCTTTCATTTACCGTTCTTCGATCCCTCCACCATGATGCAGAAGGAACTGGTCATCAAGGTGGCGGGAAAAGAAACGCTGACCCTTCACCGGGTGGCCTACGAGGCTTTCCGGCTCGAGACAGACCTGTTTGGAAAGCCGATCTTTTTCTGGATCGATGAAAACGGAGAGACCTTGAAGGAAGAAGGGTTCATGGGGCTCACGACGGTGAAGTCGAACGCCCTCAGGGCGCCTCAAAATGTCGAAGGAGGGACTGATCTTTATGAGATGACTGCCGTGGTGCCGGACCGCCCTCTGAAAGATTCAGCCAGGGTGAGCTATCTGAAGATGAAAGTGGAGGGAGTGGACAAGATGGACCCCGTGCTGAACCGCGGCCGCCAGAGACTGCACGAGGGTGTTCTTGAGGTCGAAAAGGAAAAGATACCTGTCCAATCCCTCTATTCTCTAGGGCAGCAGGAGTTTCCTTCGGAATGGAAGGCGTCCCTCGAGGCCGAGTTCAACATCGAGAGCGGGGACAAGGAAATCCTGGAGGCGGTGCAGCGAATCGCAGGAGATGACCGAAATCCCGTGTCTGTGGCAAAGAAAATCCTTAAATGGGTCTACCGTAACGTAGAGAAAAAGCCGGTTCTCTCTATTCCGAGTGCCTTGGAAGTGCTCCGAACCAGGGCAGGGGATTGCAACGAGCACGCGACCCTTCTCACGGCGCTTCTCAGGGCGGCAGGAATCCCTGCGCGGCTGAGCATCGGTCTGGTTTACACCCGGGATAAGTTCTACTATCATGCGTGGACAGAAGCGTACCTGGGCGAATGGATCTCCATGGATGCAACTTTGGACCAGATGCCTGCGGATGCAAGTCACATCAAGCTCATCGAGGGTAATCTTGACAAACAGGTTCAGGTTGCCGGACTGATCGGCGAGCTCAAGGTGCAGATCCTGGACTATCGATATGATTAAGCTCATTCATTTGACGAAGACCTATAAAGAGCTTCGCGCTGTCGACGATCTCAACCTGGAGGTGAGGGAAGGGACCCTCTTCGGTTTTCTTGGGCCGAACGGAGCAGGAAAAACCACGACCATCAAGATGATGGCCGGCGTTTTAAAACCGACCTCTGGGAGAATCCTGATCAACGGGATGGATCTCGCCGAGGAGCCTGAGAAGGTCAAGAAGTGCATCGGGTTCATCCCTGACCGTCCCTATTTGTACGAGAAGCTGACCGGCATGGAGTTCCTGCACTTTATCGCAGGACTCTACGGCATGGATCATGCGTCTTCCCTCCAGTCAAGAATTCACGATCTTCTCGATCTGTTCGATCTGACGCACTGGGGTGATGAACTGATCGAGAGTTACTCCCACGGCATGAAACAGAGACTGGTCATGTGCTCTGCCCTGCTCCCGCAGCCAAAGGTCCTCATCGTCGATGAACCCATGGTCGGGCTTGACCCGAGAGGTTCACGGCTGGTCAAAGACATCTTCCTGGAGGAATCCCGCAAAAAAACCACGATCTTCATGTCCACCCATTCTCTCGAAGTGGCCGCAGAACTCTGCCAGGAAATCGCCATTATCCAGGCCGGGAAGATCATCGCCCTGGGAAGCGCAGAAGAACTGAAGAAAGCAGCGGGGGTTGACGGCAGTTTGGAGAGTGTCTTCTTGAAGCTCACGGAGGGAAAGAGGATCGCCCATGCGACGCCTTTGTCTGCTTCTTAGTCCGAGAATCCGGGGTTTCAGGAACGGCCTTTCGAATGCCACAGGAAAGGGAAGAAAGAGAACCTTCATCATGCTTCTGGTGGGGCTCTGTTTCTGGGCTCTGATGTTCGGCCTTTCCTTTCGCGTCTTGAAGTACTTCCAGTCCGTAGAAGTCATTGGTGATCTGCTGGCCCATCACCTTCTGGGCATGATTCTTATGGTCTTTTTTTCTCTCCTCATGTTCAGCCACATCATTACCGCTCTTTCAAACCTCTACTTGTCATCGGACCTTGAGCTCTGCCATGCCTCGCCTGCCTATGTGGAAGAGGTTTTCCTGAGCCGCGCCGTCTACACCCTGGTCGACAGCTCCTGGATGGTCATCGTCTTCGGCCTTCCGGTCATGATGGCCTATGCCTTTGTGTTCAAGCCCGGTTTCGGCTTCTACTTTTCCCTCGTGCACATGGGGTTCGGCGTGGTTCTCATCGCGGGAGGCGTCGGCATTCTGATCACCATGATCCTCGTTCGCATCTTTCCTGCTCAAAGGACCAGGGATATCATCATGCTCCTGGGGATCTGCGGGCTTGGTGCTCTCTACTTGATGTTCCGGCTGCTGAGACCGGAACGACTCGTGGATCCTGAAGCCTTTTTCAGCATCGCCCAGTACATGGCCGCGCTTCAGGGCCCGGATTCCCCCTACCTGCCCACTCACTGGATGACCGAGACTCTCTGGGCCACCCTGAGTCGGTCCCCAGGCAAAGACGTCCTTTTGTACTCCGCTTTCCTTTGGAGCACAGCCGGCGCCATCACGGTCATCAACGTGTGGGTGGCTCAGGCGATCTACTTCTCCGGGTTTTCCAAATCTCAAGAGGCGAAGACAAGGCGGGCAGGGAAGAGGGTCCTTGATTTTTTTGTTGCTCTGATCAAGCGGCCTTTCAAACCCCAGCTTGGTGCGATCATCGACAAAGACCTTCGTGCCTTTTTCCGCGATAATACGCAGTGGTCGCAGTTGCTGCTTCTCGGCGCGCTGGTGGTTGTTTATGTTTACAATTTCTCGGTTCTTCCTCTGGACAAAAGCCCCATTCGCATCGAGTTTCTTCAGAATGAGATCGCATTTCTCAATGTGGGGCTGGCCGGGTTTGTGCTTTCCGCGGTCTCTGTTCGTTTCATCTTTCCGGCAGTGAGTTCAGAAGGGGCTGCATTCTGGATCGTCCAATCTTCACCGGTACCTTTAAAACGCTTTCTCTGGACCAAGTTCGCCTTTTACCTTCCTCCCATGCTTATCCTGGGGGAAGTGCTAATTCTTTTGACCAACCATCTTCTGGAAGTGACTCCTTTCATGATGGTTCTTTCCTCGCTCACCATGTTTCTCGCTGTTTTCGGGATCGTGGCTCTTGGAGTCGGGATGGGAGCCATGTACCCAAATTTCAATCACCAGAATATTGCGCAGGTGGCCACCGGTTTCGGCGGGCTGATGTTTATGATCCTCAGCGCGGCTTTTGTGGCTCTGGTCGTTATCCTGGAGGCAGGGCCTGTCTATGTCCTGGTCATGGCTGACCTCAGGGGATTACCTGTGGCCATGTGGCAGTGGTTTCTGATTGTCTTGTCCTTTGCGGCGGTCTTGTTCATCATGGCCGCTGCAGTGTACAAGCCGATGAAAATGGGCTTGAAAGCGCTGAGCCAGTATGAGTAGAACCCTCTTCACCGCAAAGACGCTGAGAGCGCAAAGAAACATTTTTGTTTTATTATTGATGGCCTCGTAAAGACTCATGAGCCACATATTGCTCGCCCCCAGACATGAAAATTGTCCCCTCTCCACCCATTTGGGGGGAGAGGGCAAGGGTGAGGGGGGTGTATTTTCACGGCAAAAACTCAGAAAGCGGCATTTTCTGTCATTCCGGTGAAAGCCGGAATCCAGTATTCTAAAAGGCATTGCGGACTTCCAGCTTCCCCCTTTGTAAAGGGGGACGGGAGGCGGATTTTCTGAGTGAAATAAATAGACTTTCCTTTTCGAAAACTGGCATAATCCCCGCTTCGAATCATGACGGAGAGAAATCGCCACCATGTTTGACTTCGAGTACATCGGCAACCTTCATATCCACTCAGTTCACTCGGACGGAAAAGGAACCGTTCAGCAGATTGCTGAATCCGCCGCAAAGGTGGGGCTCGATTTCATCATTCTCAACGATCACTCCTACATGACAGACGTTCTCTATTTGAACGAAGAGGGATTCTACGGCAAAGTGCTCGTGCTTGTCGGTTCTGAGCTCGGCGTTCGCTTTCACCACTATCTTGCCTTTGATTTGAAGCAGCGCATTGCAGAGCACAACCTCGCCCCACAGAAATTGATCGATGAGGTTAAGGCTCAGGGAGGATTCGGATTTCTCGCCCACCCTTTTGAAAAGGGCATGCCCTTTGTGGAAAAATCGGTTGCTTACAAATGGAAGGATCTGTCCGTGACAGGCTACCAGGGGATTTGTCTCTGGAACTTCTCTTCACGATGGAAAGAGCGCATCCGAACCATTCTCCACGGCTTCTTCTTTCTGGCCTTCAAGACACAGCTCCTCAAAGGGCCCAGCCGGGAGACTCTGTCCTTCTGGGATCAGGAGTGCCGGAAGCGAAGAATGGCGGTTATTGGCGGGTCTGACGCCCATGGGACTGATTTCAAATGGGGACCCTTGAACCTTATCCCTTTTACCTATGAGTACCTGCTCAACAGTATCACGGTGCACATCTTCCTCAAGAAGCGGATCCCGAAGGTCCTCGACGAGGCGAAGAAAGAAGTGTATGGCGCCCTCAAAGAGGGACGTCTCTTTATCGCCCATGACAACCTCTGCCCTGCGAAAGGCTTTCGCTTTGATTTCATCTCCAATGATGGCTCTGACCTGTACATGGGGGAAGAGGGGGAGTTCAGGGAAGGAAGCTTCGTGATCGAAATTCCTTCAGACGGGGAAATCAGGCTGGTCAAAGACGGTCAGGTCGTGAAAAAATGGCGGGGAAGAGAAGTCATGTACGAGCCGAAAGAAAAAGGCGTGTACCGGGTTGAAGTGTATCGACGCCTGTTTCCTTTCGGCTGGCGCCCCTGGATCTTCTCCAATCCCATTTATTTGAGATAGCCGACCACTGACCGCTGACGGCCGACCGCGCACCCTTGCCCCTGACTTGGTTGGAGATGCCTCTTGCGGCGGTCGGCCGTCGACCTCCATCTGTCGTTTTCTCTCCCCTTGACTTCTGCCCTGAATCCTAAGACAATCCCATCATAGCCTGGGTGGCGGAAATGGTAGACGCAAGGGACTTAAAATCCCTCGGTACATAGTACCGTGCCGGTTCGATTCCGGCCCTAGGCACCAAGAAACAGAGGGCCAAGGAACTGCACCTCATCCAAACCACAGACATGGCTCCGGATGATTGTTCCCAAAAAATTGGAGATAAAGAAATGAGTGGTTGTGAAAAATGCAGCTTCAGAGCGAGGTATGACAAAAACCCCCGATCTATCCTGGGTCGAATATGGAAGTGGCATATCGGTTGGTGCCCGGGGTGGAAGTCCTACGTCAAATCCCTGCCCGATGAAAAGCGTAAGGAAGTGACGCAGCAATACCGTTAGCGTCTACGCTTCCTCCATCTCTGCTTGCAGGGCCTCTCCTGTCTTGCGTTTTTGTTAACGTCATCTCCTGTCAAACCTAACCTTATCCGAGAAAATAGGTGTACCGCGTGTAAGAACGATATGGCATACTGCCATGGCGGCATCATTTATGGGGAGTCGTTTTCCGCGGTTCCGAAATATCCAGCGTGGAGCATGTCGTCTCAGAGAGGGCAATGAACGACTGGTGCGATCAACAAGACTGGGTTCCTGACGGAGATCGTATCTACCGTTGCACCAAGTGCGGGAAGAGGCTATGCCCTCGTGAAAGGCAGGAGGACGGAAAGTTCTTGGGCTGGCAGTTGCCACCCCACAAAACCAAAGCGCACAAGATCAAAGCGATCAAAGCCCGGCAGCATAGAATCCGAAAAGTCAGATAGGGGCAAGGAGGGCGCTATGAAGCGACGTGATCTGGAAAGGCATTGGAAAAAGGTGATCAAGGGATGGCCGGCAGAGGCCAAGGTCATTGATCCGGCGAGCGTGGTGACCGCACCGTGGGTTCGGCTGAAGTGCAAGTATGGGTGCGAGATGTACGGAAGAGAGTACTGCTGTCCGCCGGAGACTCCGACCCCGGAGCAAACGAGGGAGATTCTGGGCGGCTATCGGCGAGCCATTCTGTTTCATTACCAGGCTGAAAAAAAAGAGGGTGTAAACCGGAGAAAGGGAAGCAGAGCTTTCCTCGATGCCATCGTAGAGCTTGAAGGCGAGATGTTCAAGGACGGTTATTACAAGGCTTTTGCGCTTCTTTCCGGCCCATGCGGGCTGTGCGCCCAATGCGCCAAGTCGGAGGGTCAGCCCTGCAATTTCGGATCCCGCGCCAGGCCTTCCATGGAGTCATGCGGAATCGACGTCTATCAAACAGCATGGAACAACGGCTTCCCCATCCAACCTCTTCGGCACAAGGATGAAACCCAAAATTTGTATTGCCTCATGCTTGTCGACTAGCAGGCTGATGAAAAACGCCAATCTGCTGCGTTACCCTCATTCCTCGTCATTGCGTCCCGCAGTAGCCTGCGGGGCTCACTTCTCGGCCCGCCGGAGGCGGATGAAAATTGTCAGGTGCCTTGCATCTTGCCGTTTTTGATCAGCCTGTACAATGGCTGTTTTTCAGCGATCTGCTAGAGCAAAAAAAGCGTAGAGCTTAGAGCGAAGAGCATCCACCTAAATCCCCCTCCCTTGACGGGAGGGATAAGGGGAGGGTGAAGAAGGGGGAGGATGGACTTGGAGCGCAAGCAAAAGAAGCGTAGAGCAGAGAGTAATGACGGCAGGAGAGAGTGCCGGTTTTACTCTTTGCTTTAAGCTCTCTGCTCTGCGCCCTATGCTTTTTTTAGAGGACCCTCATCAGCCTGGAAATTTTATTCCAGTGAATAGTTCCGCGAGATAAAAGATAGGATAGCCCAGGAGTCGGGAGAAAATCCGAAGATGGAGGAACTGATCCGCAAAAAAGATGCTCAGGAGAACGATGGGTGCATAGCGCTCAATCTGCCGGTACTTGACCAGGGCATTGTAAGGGAGAAGGCTTTCAAGAACGTGTGAGCCGTCAAGAGGCGGAATGGGAAGCAAGTTGAACAACCCAAGCCCTATGTTCATAAACAGCATGGTGAAGAGCACCGTGCGGTAAAGATCGCCAGGAAATAGAAAATATCTGATGAGAATTCCCATCACCAAAGAGACTCCAAGGTTTGCTAGGGGGCCGGCCAGAGAAACCCAGAGACTGCCCATCCTTGGGTTCCTGAAATAACGAGGGTTGATGGGCACCGGTTTGGCCCACCCGAAATTGAAGAGGAAAAGGCAGATCGCGCCGAAGGGATCCAGGTGGCTGATCGGATTGAAAGTGGTTCTCCCGGCGAGTTTGGCGGTGGGATCACCCAGGGACAAGGCAGTGCGGGCATGAGCATACTCATGGACGGTGATGGCAAAAAGGAGCACAGGGATCTTCACGATCAATTCTTGAATATTATCAAACATGGCATTCCTTTCTTGTCCTGCGGCGGAATGTTACCAGGAATCCCCGCTCAGAACAAGAAGTAAAAGGATTGACGAAAGGGCAAGGTTTGTGCAAAATTTCATCTTGCCCTACAGGGTGTGCGTCAGGTATCATAAATCCGGTTTTTTCGAGCGTTCAACTCTAATCGGAGTAGACGATGGCCAGGAGAAAGGCTGATTTTGCGGGAACCTGGTATCCGGGAAAGGATTCGGATTGCCGGCGCTCGATCGAGGAGTTCTCCCGATCAAGCGCCCCTTGCCCCTCCGGTGAGACGGTCGGAGGGATCGTACCTCATGCGGGGTGGGTTTTTTCCGGGAAAATCGCCTGCAACGTCATCCGATGCTTGAGCGAACAGGCTTCGCCGGGCACGATTCTCCTCTTTGGCAGGCACCTTCACCCCTCAAGCAAAAGCTACATCATGACCGAAGGGGCATGGGCCACGCCTCTGGGCGATCTGGAGATCGACCAGGAACTCGGGGAAAAACTTCTGGCTGAATTCCCATTTGTCGTTGAGACCCCGACCTGTTATGACCAGGACAACACCATTGAACTGCAGTTGCCGTTCATCAAACACTATTTTCCAAAGGTGAAGATCCTGCCCCTGGGGGTACCGCCGGCTCAAGCATCTCTTCGAATCGGGGAGCGCGCGGCAGAGATCTCTCGCGACATGGGCCGCAAAACCCTTGTGCTTGGGTCAACGGATCTCACTCACTACGGCTATAACTACGGGTATGCGCCTAAAGGGGTAGGCAAAGCCGCCGTGGACTGGGTGAAGAACGAAAATGATAGAAGGCTGGTGGATTTGATTCTCAGGATGGATGCCGAGGAAGTCATCCGGGAATCGCTGACCAATCACAATGCGTGCTGCTCCGGGGCAGTAGCCGCAGCAATCGCAGCCGCGAAGAAACTCGGTGCCCGCCAAGCGCAAAAGCTCTTTTACGCCACGAGCTATGACGTCCGGCCGGACAACAGCTTTGTGGGATACGTGGGAGTCGTTTTTGTTTAAGCGGCGGTGGAGCCGGCAGCACACGGATTACTTTTAAATTCTAACGCTTGGGAACCTATATGGAGAGAAATAGAATTAAGTTTGAATTCCTGGTCCATGACTTGAAGGTCCCTCTCGCCGTGATCGAGGCGGGAGTCCTTTCTTTGCTCCAAAAGCAGGACAAATATGGGGCTTTGAACGAGAAACAGATCAAGATCCTGGAAAGGGCGTTGAGAAACACCATTGTCACGCGGACTCTTGTGAACGATGCCCTGGAACTTGGGCGGTCCAGCCAGGGAATCGTCAATAAGTCGACGTTCACGCCGGCCCAGCTTGTGGAACAGACTTTGGTGGAGGTTCTCGATCTCACCGACCACAGCACCGCGGACGCCATCAAGGAGTGCAGGACTTTGGCGGACCTCAAGACGTGTCTCGCGGAGCACGGACTTCTTCTTGAACTTGACGAAACCTTTTGGGGCCGCGATCTGTATCTGGATGAAAGCAAGGTGAAACAGATCTTCAGGAACCTTTTGATCAATGCCCTCAAGTATAAAAAGAATCGTGTGGTCTTGAAAATCGTGCGGGGCGATGGCCATCTTTTCATTTCCGTAAGCGACGACGGTGAAGGGATTCCTTCCGGCTATCACCAGAAGATATTCGAATGCTATTTCCAGATGGACATGAAGACAGATCACTGTGTGAGAGGCCACGGCCTGGGCCTGGCCGGGGTGCAGGTGTTGCTCGAAGATATGGGAGGGGAACTTTCCCTTGAAAGCGATACCGGAAAAGGTGCGACCTTTTCAGTCAAGATTCCATGGTGAAACATCAGGCTATGACAGGAACGGCTCCTGTCGATAAAACATTACAGAATTTCTTCGAGGTCTTTCTTACTGACCGTATGCTTGGCATCAAAATCGTTCCAGAAATCCCTGTCCTTCTCTCTCCATCCTGAACCGAAAACCTTGTCGAAGAAAGGCTTCAGTTTCCAAAACCATCGTCCGTGTTTTTGAGCTCCTTTCTGTTTCGCTTCCAGGATATCTCGCAAAAAATCCGCAATTTCAGGAAGCTTGTCCTTGGGGACATAGGAGTGGGCGCCCTCTTTGATGGATCGGACCAGATTGTCCGGGCTGAGGGCGTGGGCCGTGAGCATGACGGCGGAGATGCCCTTTTGCTTGGCCATACGCAGGAGATCATAGCCTTTGACGCCCATGATATCCAGGATGGCAATATCATAGGTGTTCTTGTTGAGAAACTTGACTCCTGCATCAAAGCTAGGA